>ENA-OUPA01000327-OUPA01000327.1-human-gut-metagenome-genome-assembly--contig:-NODE-327-length-34719-cov-56.5299_pt1 | contig 34719 bp, 24 predicted proteins | sample MGYA00237939_ERZ548770 | MGnify/ENA primary metagenome ERZ548770 (study PRJEB26490, sample SAMN05356877) | human gut metagenome | biome: terrestrial biome; feature: human-associated habitat; material...
CGTTGGGGCCAGGCCCGATTTTGCCTCTTGACAATGTCCTGCTCATATTAAAAGGAACGTCCCCAAGTGCCGGCTTGACAGCTGCGGGGACGCCGATGTCTTGGCAAAGCCAGCGAGCGAGTCGCATTTGAGACAAGGTGACGTGAAACGAAAGGGCGCTGACCTTCTGGTCGCGCCCTTGAAGTTGAACGTCAGATTGTCCAAATGCGGCTCGCGCAGCGTCGGCTCGTTACGCGGTTTGTAAAACCGCGTAACAATTAGCTCTCGATGTAGTCCTTCAATTTGCTCGAGCGGCTGGGGTGGCGGAGCTTGGCCAAGGTCTTGGACTCGATCTGGCGGATACGCTCGCGCGTGACGCCAAACTCGCGGCCGACTTCCTCGAGCGTGCGGGGATGCCCGTCGACAAGGCCAAAGCGCAGCTCGATAACCTTGCGCTCACGATCGGCAAGCGAGTCGAGCACCTGGGTGAGCTGCTCCTGCAGCATGGAGAAGCTGGCGGCATCGGGCGGAACGATAGCCTGGGAGTCCTCGATGAAGTCGCCCAGCTGGGAATCCTCTTCCTCGCCGATGGGGGTCTCGAGCGACACGGGCTCCTGCGAAATCTTCTGGATCTCGCGGACGCGGTCGGCGCTCATGTCCATCTCGGCACCGATCTCCTCAGGGGTCGGGTCGCGACCCAGGTCCTGAAGGAGCTGGCGCTGCACGCGGACGAGCTTGTTGATGGTCTCGACCATATGCACGGGAATACGGATGGTACGGGCCTGATCGGCAATGGCGCGCGTAATGGCCTGACGGATCCACCACGTGGCGTACGTGGAGAACTTAAAGCCCTTCTGGTAGTCGAACTTCTCAACGGCGCGGATCAGACCGAGGTTGCCCTCCTGGATCAGGTCAAGGAACAGCATGCCGCGGCCGACATAGCGTTTGGCGATGGAGACGACCAGACGCAGGTTTGCGCTGATGAGTGCCTGCTTAGCTTCGAGGCCGACGTTCTCAATGCGCGTAAGACGACGCATCTCGGCACGCGTGAGCTCGAGCTCACCGGCATCGGCGGCCTCGAGCTTCTCGGTGGCCTCAAGACCGGCCTCGATCTTCATGGCCAGATCGACCTCTTCGGAGGCGGTCAGCAGGTCGACCTTGCCGATCTCTTTGAGGTACATACGAACCGGATCGCCGGTCAGCATCACCGTGGAGGCATCGATGCCACGCACGCGGGAGCGTGAACGGGACGTGCGCACGGTGCGCTTCTTCTTGCTCTTGGAAGAACCCATCTCGGCATCGGCCTGACGGGCCATCTTGAGCTCGTGATCGTCGAGCGAGCCGGAATCGTGCTCGTCGTCGTCATCGAAATCGTCGGTATCGGTATCGTTATCGTCATCGTCGACGTCCATGGGGGCGTCGTCGTTACCGCTCGCGGAGATAATCTGGATGCCGCTGTTGCGCAGCGCGGAATACACCGCGGTGAGCTGCTCGTCAGAAACATCGATATCCTTCAGGGCGACCTGAATCTCGTCCTCGGTTACCGAAGTCCTGTTTGAGCCGTTGCCCATGAGCTTTGCAACGTAGGATTCCAGCCCAGTACCCGTGCTCTCAGTCTTTTTTGGCACAGATTCTCCCTTCATAGTCCACAGGACTCAATACTTTAGCACACACATTGACGTCTATACCCAAAAAGAGGACTGGATATAGGCGAGAATACGCTGGTTGACCACAACATCTAGGCTTGTTCGATGCCTGCGGCCTCCGGGCCGATCAAACGGAACGGGTCCGCCACACCGCCGATCGACTTTTGCAGTTCGCGTTGACGCTGCGAATCTTGCGCGGCCTGAACGGTCAGCGCGCGACGGGCCTCATCATCGAGCGAACGGTCCTGGCGCAGCTTGGCCTGTGCGGCACGCATGCGGCGTTTGATGGTGTAGAGCTCGAGCGTATCGAGCATAAACACGATGTTCGTCTCGGTGGGGTGCTTGCTCGTCGCCGAGATGCGCCCGGCACTCACAAGCGTTGCCGCCTCGGGACACACCGAGCGTGCCGCATCCATGCAGGCTGCAGGATCGGTTCCCGGCGGCGTTGCCAGAACGGCCCATGCGATGGACTCGTGACGTGGGTCAACCCACTCGATGGAGCAGATGCGGTCGGCATACGTGCGGAACAGGTCGGGGTAGCTCGTGAGCATGGTCAGCAGCTCGCGCTCCCCTGCCAAGGACTTGCGCTCTAGATCGGTCAAAACCATCGGCGCCGCCGCAGCCGGTGCGTTCGAACCATCAGGCACAGGCACAGCGCCCATACCATCAGGCACATCGATCGGCGGCAGGTCGTCGACGACCTCCACGGGAGCGGCACCGTAGGCATCGAGCGGGACGTAGTCGTACGGCTCTTCTTCGACCGGCGCGGACACCGGCGGCGTAGCGCCCGATGCCCAAGCACCGCGACCGGCATCGCGAGAACCCGATGCCCGACCGCCCGCATTTCCAGAGCGCTCGGCCTGCGCCCGCTGGCGCTCGTAATTCTGCTCGCGACGACGCTCGGCATCTTCGCGCTTGGCGAAATCGCGAAACACGCGACCCGAACTCGCACGCACGGTCTCCAGATCCAAACCCAACAGGTCGGCAATCTGGATAAAGTACGTGTCGATCATATAGCTATCGCGCAGCGGATAGATAAGCGTCAGCGCATCTTCCAGCGCCTTGGCGCGACCGCCCGGCGTGGTGATGTCGCTCGACTCCTGCAGCGAACGGTAAACAAAGTCCATAAGCGGCTCGGCAGCGTCGATGCGCGCCTGCAGTGCCTCGCCACCATGCGCCGTGATGAACTCCATGGGATCGTTGCCGTCGGGTAGCACCACGCAGCGCAGATCCATCGAATCCTGCTCGATAAACTGAATCGCGCGACGGGCGGCCTTTTGACCGGCGGCGTCGCCATCGAACATATACACAATGCGCTTGGCAAAACGGGTGAGCGTCTTGACGTGATGCTCCGTGAGCGCGGTGCCCAGCGTAGCAACAACGTTTTTAATCCCCGCCTCCCAGCAGGCGATGCAGTCGGTATATCCCTCCACCACGATGGCGGTATCCTGCGCGACGATAAACTCCTTGGCCCAATTAAAACCGTAGAGGTTTCGCTTTTTATGAAACACGCTCGTCTCGGCGGTGTTGAGATACTTAGGCTGGCCGTCGCCCATAATGCGACCGCCAAAGGCAATGTTGTGACCCTGCTCGTCAAAGATGGGAAACATCACGCGATCGTAAAAGCGGTCGGCGAGCTGTCCGCGCCCGCGGCTCACGGCAACGTTGGCATCGATCATCTCCTGCGGAGTAAAACCCGCCTGGGACAGGTGTGACACCAGCGCGTTACGGCCCGGCGCAAAGCCCAGACAGTAGCGGCGGCAGACGTCGCCGCCCATGCCGCGGCTGGCAAAGTACTCGCGCGGACGGCCGTCCTTACCGCGCATAAGCATGGTGTGATAGAACTGGGCGGTCTCGGCGCACAAATCGTAGATGCGGGCACGCTTGGTACCGCGCTCGCGATAAGCGCCGGTATCGTGCAGCTCAATGCCGGCACGGTCGGCCAAGTAACGGATTGACTCGGGAAAGCTCAGGTTCTCGCGCTTCATGATATACGTGAAAACGTCGCCACCCTCGCCGCAGCCAAAGCAATGCCACACCTGCGTGGCGGGGATAATGTGGAAGGACGGCGTCTTTTCGCCATGGAAGGGGCAGCATCCCCAAAACTCATGGCCGCGGGGCTTGAGCTCGACCGTTTCCTGCACGATAGCAACCAGGTCGGACGCAGCGCGTACCTGATCTTTTTCCTCATCGCTAATCACGAATGCTCACCCCCTGCTCACCCAAGTTGTGACGAATGTCCTCGATATTACCCTCGACGGTCGCGATCAACTCATCCAGCGAATCGAACACGCGCGAGGGACGCAGCCAGCGCGTAAACGCCAGCGAAACAGAAGCGCCGTACAGGTCTCCCGTATATCCAATTAAGTTAGCCTCGAGATGCGCAGATGCCGCATCGTCGGCATACGTTGGCGGCAGGCCGACGTTCACGGCAGCGGGCCACGCGGTGTCATCGACCAGCACCAGACCCTCATACACGCCATCGGCTGGCACCTGAATACCGTCGGGAACCTGCAGGTTTGCCGTGGGAAAGCCCATGCCAGAGCCCTCGTGACGGCCGCGAATAACACCGCCACGCACCATATACGGACGGCCGAGTAACTCAGCAGCAAGCTCCACATGGCCCTGTCCCAGCTCGTGACGAATGCGGGTGGCGCAAATGGCCTCACCGCCCTCGCAAAGCAAGTCGTGCCCGTATACGTCAACGCCGCGCTCGGCACCCCAGGCGCGCATCTCGTCAACACCAGAAGCACCGCCACGACCCAGCCTAAAGTCGCTGCCAACGCGAATCGAGCGAATGTCGACCAGACGCGACACCAGCGAGAGAAAAGCAACATGGTCAAGCGCCGCAACCTCAGGCGTAAAGGGAACGGCCACCACCGCATCGACCCCAGTTTGAGCCAGGGCATGCAGACGGTCGGCCGTCGTCATCAATTTTTGAGCGGGCGAAGGGCTCACCACGACGTCCGGGTCGGGATCGAAGGTAACTACGACCGCCTTGCAGCCATGGGCACGGGCATCACGGACAAGCGCCGCAATGAGCTCCTGGTGTCCACGGTGCACGCCATCGAACACGCCGATGGCAATCGATGCGGCACCCAGGTGCTCACACTTATCAAACACATCGGCAGTAACGATGCGAGCCTCGTCCGACTCGCCCGCGAAAAAGATACGCGCGAGCTCGCGAGCGGACAACATCATCGAACACCGCCGATTGCCTGCGGAAACACGTGCTCCATGACAAAGCGGCCACCCTCAATGCGGGCGAGCGCCTTGAGTCCCCCATCGAGCACCAGCGCAAACGGCGCCTTCGAGGCACCGAAATCGGCAAGCGCACGCTCAACGGGAATGCGTCGGCCGCAGAGAAGGTCGTCGGCAAGATTGCCCGGCAAGTCAACACGTGTGGCGCCCAGGGCCGCAATGGGATCCAGGGCAAAGCCAGCCGCGGACTCAGGAGAAAGCTCCTCGACCGCATGACAGGCGCCAATGGAAACAACACCGGAGGCCGTGCGGCGCAGCGCGGAAATGTGCGCGGCGCTCTCGCAGGCGCGGCCCAAGTCGCGAGCGAGCGCACGGATATAGGTGCCCTTGCTTACCGAAAACGCCACGGTCCACACACACGTATCACCCTCGCCGCCCACGGCGATCAGGTCGGCGGCATAAACCTCGACGGGGCGCGGAGGTAGGTCCACCGCATTGCCCTCGCGAGCAGACTTGTAGGCGCGAACGCCATTGACCGAGATAGCCGAAAACGCCGGCGGCACCTGCATCTGCGGACCCAGCATGGCGGCCAAGTGCTCACGGGCATAGGCAGGATCGCGGAGCCCGTTGGCAACAGCCACTGTGCGGACCGCCTCGCCCTCCGCATCATCGGTATTGGTCTCGGCACCAAACGAAATGTCGGCGACATAGCTTTTGGTATCGAGGGTTAGCATACCCAGCAGACGGGTGGCCTGGCCCACGCCCACCACCATGACACCCGATGCCATGGGGTCGAGCGTGCCGGCATGGCCGACACGCCGCTCATGGAGGGCGCGCCGGCATTGCGAGACCACATCGTGGGACGTGCATCCCACCGGCTTATCGACGGCGAGCAGCATATTCAGTTGTGAAGGCGTACGACGAGCCATGTACCATCCAAAAAGTTAAAGCTCGACGGTCACCGAAGCGGGATCCTCCCCTACCAGCTCGGCCAGCATGGGAAGTGCCACGGCGAGCGTCTCGCGAATTGTTCCGTTGTTGGAAAAGCCGGCGGCGGCATGATGCCCGCCACCGCCAAAGTTGGCAGCAATCTCGGACACATCGAGGTCGCCCTTGGAGCGCAGGTTGCCACGCACCTTGGTATCGCCCTCAATGCCCTTTAAGAACATGCAGACCTCGACGCCCATCACCGAACGCACCACATCGACCAGGCCGTCGCACTCGTCCGAGGTGACGCCGCAGGCCTCAAGGTCGCTCTGGTAGGCATAGCTATACGCCACGCGCCCATGCGCGACCGTCTTAATGCGACCCATGACAATGGACTTGAGGTGCAAAAACTCAACGCGCATGCTCTGATAAACCTCGAGCGCAACGCGCGCCGGGTCGGCACCGTGGGCAACCAGACGCGAGGCCGCATGGAATGCGGCGGCATCGGCGTTTTGGTACTGGAAACGACCGGTATCGGTAACCAAGCCACACAGCAGACAGGTCGCAACGCCATCACGTGCGACAATGCCACAATTGTCCAAGAACCGGTCGATGATCATAGCGCAGGCTGCAGCTTCGACGCGCCTCAGACTGAGCTCGGCAAACTCCTCGCGCGCTGGATGGTGATCGAAGCACACCACATGCGCCGATCGACGCAGCACCTCGGCGGAGTTGTTCAGGCGTTCGACGACCGGCACGTCCACCGAGATGAACAGGTCCGGATTGCCGGTGTACGCAGATGCCGGCACCAGGCGATCGGAGCCTTCCATAAAGCGGTAGATGCGCGGAACCGGGTCATCGTCTGCCAGCAGCAGCGCAATATCCTTGTTGGGGAAAAACTTCATGAGCGAAAGGCCCAGACCCAATACAGAGCCCAAGGCATCGCCATCGGGAGAAGTGTGTCCCGAAATCGCAATGGAGGACGCACCCTCGATGAGCTCGAGGATGCGTCGCTGAATATCTGCAGACTCGCACGAGGCGAGGTCGGCGGAATTAGTCATCTAAAGCTGCCTCCTGGGCGGCATCCGCTATCGGATAGCCGTCCTCGTCCTTTTCGATCGCAAGCGTGGCGGGAACGTTTTCCAGCGCACGCGTGATGCGCTCGGCCTCATCGGTCGAGCGATCGATGCGAAAATCGAGCTCGGGCGTGACACGCCAATCGAGCGAGCGAGCCAACAGGCTGCGAATACGGCCCTTGGCGCTTGCGAGCGCCTCCATGACCTCGTCGTAGCGACTCGCATCGCACGACACGTACACACGCGCGAACGAACGGTCCACCGCGACCTCGACCGCGGTCAAAGTAACCAGGTCGAGACGCGGATCGGAAACCTCAAAGAGCAGGATATAACCGAGCTTCTCGCGAAGCTGCTCGCCCAGACGGCGGGTTGCCTGCGTTTGCTTCATAGAGCTACCCCCTACTCGGTACGGGCAACCTGGTCGATGCGGTAACCCTCGATCTGGTCGCCGGGCTTGATGTCCTGGAAGTTCTCCAGGCCAATGCCGCCCTCGGAACCGCTCTTGAGGCTCTTGGCCTCGTCCTTGTAGTGGCGCATCGAGGCGATCTTGCCGTTGAAGACCACGATACCGTCGCGCACCAGGCGCACGGAATCGGTCGCGGCGATCTCGCCCTCTTCGACGCGGACACCGGCGGCGATACCGACTTTGGGCACCTTGAAGGTGTCCAGGACAGTCGCGGTACCCGTGGCGACCTCGACCTCTGTGGGCTTGAGCATGCCGATACGGGCGGCGTCGAGCTCCTCGAGGCACTTATAGATGACGTCGTAGCAACGGATCTCGACGCCCTCGCGCTCGGCGGCGGAGCGGGCCTTACCGTCGGGACGGACGCCAAATCCGATGATGATGGCGTTGGAAGCGTCGGCCAGGACGACGTCGGTCTCGTTGATGGCGCCAACGGCGGAGTGGATCGTGTTGATGCGGACCTCGGACTGATCCATCTTGTCGAGCGAGTCCTGAAGGGCCTCGATAGAGCCCTGGACGTCGGCCTTGATGATCAGGTTGAGCTCCTTGACCTCGGCGTCGGCGATGGTCTCGAAGAGGTTCTCGAGCGTGACGTGCTTGACGCGGCTCTGCTCCTCGATACGGGCCTTGAGCGAACGCTCGTCGGCAAGGGCGCGAGCCTCGCGCTCGTCCTCGAACACGCGGAACTCGTCACCGGCGTTGGGCACGGACTGCAGACCCAGGATCTCGACAGCGTCGGAGGGACCGGCCTCGGTGACGGCGCGACCCTTGGGGTCGAGCATAGCGCGGACGCGGCCGTAGGTAAGACCAGCGACCAGCGTATCGCCCACGTGCAGGGTACCGCGGGTCACGAGCACGGTAGCGACCGAGCCGCGGCCCTTGTCGAGCTTGGCCTCGAGGACGTTGCCGGAGGCAAAGGTGTCCGGGTTGGCCTTGAGCTCGAGCACGTCTGCCTGAAGCAGCACGGTCTCCAGAAGGTCGTCGATACCGATCTTCTGCTTGGCCGAGATGTTGACGAACATGTTCTGTCCGCCCCACTCCTCGGGGATGACGCCGTACTCGGTGAGTTCCTGACGCACACGATCGGGGTTGGCGCCGGGCTTATCGATCTTGTTGACGGCAACGACAATGGGTACGCCGGCGGCCTTGGCGTGGTTGATCGACTCAACCGTCTGGGGCATGACGCCGTCGTCGGCGGCGACGATCAGGATGACGATGTCGGTCACCTTGGCGCCACGGGCACGCATGGCCGTAAAGGTAGCGTGACCCGGGGTATCGATGAAGGTGATCTTACGGTCGTTGATCATGACCTGCGAAGCGCCGATGGCCTGCGTAATGCCGCCCGCCTCGCCGGCAGCAACGCCGGTGTGACGGATGGCGTCGAGCAGCGACGTCTTACCGTGGTCGACATGGCCCATGACGGTGACGACCGGGGCGCGCGGCTTAAGGTCGGCGGGATCATCGTAGAACGAGAAGGTGTTCTCCTCCTCAGGGGTGATGATCTTGATCTGACGGCCCAGGTCGTCGGCAACGAGCTCGACGAGGTCGTCGGACATGGACTGCGTCATGGTGAGCGGCGTACCCAGCAGGAACAGGCGCTTGATGATGTCGTTGGCCGGAACGTCGAGCGCCTCGGCAAGCTCCTGGACGGTAACGCCCTGGGAGACCTTGATGGCATCGAGGTCCTCGGGGTTCACGCCCTGGGCCAGCGCCTCCTCTATCTTGCGCTCCTCCTGAGCCTTGGCAGCCTCGCGCTCGCGCTTCTCCTTGCGCTTCTTGCGGCGACCGGTGGACTCGCGAGAGGCCTCCTCGACGGCAGCACGAGCCTCCTCGAGCACCTTCTCGCGGCTGTACTCCTCGGCTTCGCGAGCCATGCGGCTGTAGTGGTCCTCTTCGTTGTTGTGACCGCCCTTGCGCTTCTTGCCCTTGCCCTGCTTATCGGGGTTGGGGAAGTCCATGCCGGCAGCGACGTTGTTGCTGGCGTTAGTGCGATGACTGTGCGGACGGCTCTCGGAGGCGTTGCGCTCGGAGTTGTTGTCGGAGGCGTTGCGATCGTTACGACGGCCACCGCGGCGGTCGTTGTTGCCGCCACGACGGTTACCGCGCTCTGCGGCGCGCTCGGCCTTGGCCTTGTCCTCGGCGTCCTTCTTCTCCTTGAGCACGGTCTCCTGTGCGGCGATCTGGTCGAGCAGCGAACGGAAGCGCGAACCGGAGTCGGAAGCGGGAACGGCGCGGCGCTGGGCCTCGCGGGCGGCCTCCTCCTTCTCGCGGGCAAGGCGCTCCTGCTCGGCCTTCTTCTTGGCCTCGGCCTCGGCGCGGGCAGCCTCCTCGGCAGCCTGGGCTGCAGCAAACTGGCGACGCTCCTCCTCGCGGGCCTTCTCGGCGGCGATGCGCTCGCGCTCGGCCTCGGCGGCGCGAGCGGCCTCCTCGGCGGCAGCTGCCTGCTCCTCGGCCTGCTTGGCGGCCTCGACTTCCTGGGCGCGGGCCTCGATCACCGAGGCGAGCTGCTTGCGGACCATGGCGACATAAGCGTCCTCCAAGGTGGAGGAAGCGGACTTAGCGGGAATCTTCATATCGGCGAGATGACCCATCAGTTCCTTGGAGGTCATGCCGAACTCTTTGGCCAGGGTGGACACACGGACTTTTGCCATATGACTTCACCTACCCTTTCTGGCACCTTGGGTGCCTAGAGACTGAACGAGCGTGGGAGACGCGCCGGGACCCGCCCGGCGCAAGCGCGCGCTAGATCAGGTCCTCCGCATCATCGAAGGCGTCGGTGTCGTGGACACCGCAGAATCGGGAGCCGGGACGAGCCTGGTTGCGGCACTGGATGCCGTCCTCGGACACGTACTCGCAGCGGCGGACGTCCTCGTCCTCCTCGTCACCGATCAGGTCGGCGGCGGGCTCCTCGTGAACGGGAACGTTCTTGAGGATGTCGGCGGCAAGCGTCTCGGACTTGATGTCGATGTGCCAGCCGGTCAGGCGCGCGGCGAGGCGGGCGTTCTGGCCCTCCTTGCCGATGGCGAGGGACAACTGGTCGTCGGGCACGATGACGCCGGCGTAGGCCTTCTCCTCGTCGATGAGGACGCGGGTGACCTTAGCGGGCGACAGGGCGTTGGCGACGTAGACGGCAGGATCGGCATCCCACAGGATGACGTCGACGCGCTCGCCACGGAGCTCGCCCACGACAGCGCGGACACGGCTGCCCTTGGGGCCGACGCAGGCGCCCACGGGATCCAAACGGTCGTCGAGCGAGTGAACGGCGACCTTGGAGCGCTGGCCGGGCTCGCGGGCGATCGACTTGATCTGGACGGTGCCCTCATAGATCTCGGGCACCTCCTGCTCAAACAGACGACGCATGAGCTCGGGGTGGGTACGGGAGATGACAATCGGCGGACGGCTGTGCTCGCCACGAACCGGCTGCAGGTTGGAGTTGGGGTCGCGAACGTCGATGATCACGGCCTTGATGTGCTGGTTGTGCAGGTAGCGCTCGCCCATCGGACGCTCGTTGCGCTCGTTCTCGTAACGGCGCTGGTCGAAGTGCGGAAGCTCGGCCTCGACGCCCTCGCGAATCTTGACGATCGTGAAGTCGGGCGTGGACTGCAGCACGGTACCGCTGATGAGGTCACCGATGCGGCCGGAGAACTCCTCGTAGATCTGCTCGCGGGCGGAGTTGCGCACGATGGCGTTGATCTCGGCCTTGGCGTGCTGGGCGGCGATGCGGCTCGTGTTCTTGGGGGTGACGTCGATCTCCTCGAACTCGGTGAAGTTGCCCTCCTCGTCCATGGAATCGTCGATCGGCTCCAGGCGGTAGACGTAGATCTTGCCGGTGGTGCGGTCGATGGTCACCTTGGCGCCCCACTCAAGATGCAGGATCTCGGCATAGCTCTTGGCGAGCGACTGCTCCAGGCGGTCGATCAGGTAGAGCTGGTCGATGTGCTTCTCCTGGCAAAGCTCCATCAGGGCGGACATCATGTCGGATGCTGCCATCTTACTTTCCTTCCTTCGCGGGCTTGAAGTCGTAGGTGGGCTTCAACTTGCACTTTTTAACATCAGAGAAATCGAGGGTAACGGACTCGCCGCCCTCGAGCTCAAGGGTCACGTTCGTCTCGGTGGCGGCGGCAATCTTGCCGGCGTACTTGCGACGACCCTCGGTGGCGGTGGAGGTGAGCTCGCAGTTCTCGCCCACAAAGCGGGCAAAGTCGCACGGGCGGCGTAGCGGGCGCGCCATGCCCGGGCTCGACACCTCGAGCGTATAACTCGAAGAGATGGGGTCGAGCTCCTCAATCACATCGCCGACCCATTTGGTGTTGGCCGTGACGTCGTTGAGCGACAGGCTCTGACCCTCGGCACCCTCGATACGCACGCGCACGCAGGGGGCCTTGGTGGCACCCACGAGCTCGACGTCGACGATGTCGACATCGTGCTGGGGAGCGACGGCCTCGAGCGCGTCGATGATCGCCTGCTCGGTCTTGGTCTTGACCATTGCGGCACCTCCATCCATACAAAAAAGAAGCGGGGCCGAAACCCCACTTCTTTCAATTACAACTTCATTTGCAAGCAAACTATACCAATAGCTGCGGAAACGTGCAAGCACAGTACGAATCTGCAGGTCAGCGTGCGCACAGCTTCTCCACAAGAATAGGACAATTGACCGCAGACATCAGGGCAGGTACATGAAAAACGAGGGACGACCCAACCGGATCGCCCCTCGTCTTTTATGCGTCAGTTAAGCGCGCAATGCTTACTTGACCACCAGGTTGACCAGCTTACCGGGCACGCAGATGGCCTTGACGACCGTCTTGCCCTCGAGCCACTTGGCGACGGCGGCCTCGGCAGCAGTCTGCATATCCTCATTGGAGGCATCACGGGCAACGTCGACGCGGCCACGGACCTTACCGAGCACCTGAACCACAATCTGCACCTTGTCCTCAACGGACTCGGCCAAGTCGAACTCGGGCCAGGCGGCGGTGTAGGCGTTGCCCTCGCAGCCGAGTGCCTCGTGCCACAGCTCGTCGGCCCAGAACGGGCAGATAGGGGCAAGAACGCTCACGATATCCTTAGCCACGCCGTAGCACAGCGCCTTGTCACGGGAAGCGCTATCGGTGGCGTTGAGGTAGGCGCTCGCCGCGTTGACGAGCTCCATGACGGCCGAGATCGCGGTGTTGAACTGGCCGCGATCGAAGTCCTCGGTGCACTTGGCGATGGTGCGGTGACGCTCGCGATAGAGCTTCATCGCGGCCTCGTCGAGCACGGACTTGTCGAAGGCCACGTTGGCGTCGCCGGACTGGACGAGCTGCCAAACGATACGCCAGGCGCGCTTGATGAAGCGGTTGGCGCCCTCGACGGCCTTGGGATCCCAGTCGAAGTCCTTCTCGGGCGGGGCGATAAACAGGATCGCCAAACGCATGGTGTCGGCGCCGTAGGGCTCGATGACCGAGCTCGGGGGCACGACATTGCCCTTGGACTTGGACATAGTGTCGCCGCTCTCGTCCTTGACCATGCCCTGGCACAGCAGGTTGGTGAAGGGCTCGTCCACACTCAGCAGGCCCAAGTCGCGCAGCGCCTTGGTAAAGAAACGGCTGTAGAGCAGGTGCAGAATGGCGTGCTCGATGCCGCCGATGTAGTTATCGACGGGCATCCAACGGTCGGCGGCTTCCTTGGAGAAGGGCAGCTCGGTGTTGTGCGGGTCGGTATAGCGCAGGTAGTACCAGCTGGAGCAGGTAAAGGTGTCCATGGTATCGGTCTCGCGCTTGGCCGGGCGACCGCAGACCGGGCAGGTGGTCTCGTAGAACTCCTTGCACTCGGCGAGGGTTTCGCCGGCGCCCAGGTCCAGGTTCTCGGGCAGCGTCACCGGCAGCTGATCCTCGGGCACGGGCACGATGCCGCAGTGCTCGCAGTGGATGGCCGGGATGGGGTTGCCCCAATAGCGCTGGCGGCTGATGAGCCAGTCGCGCAAGCGGAACTCGACCTTGCGACGGCCGCAGCCCATGGCCTCGAGATCGGCCACGATGGCAGCCTCACCCTCGGAGTGCTTACCGCCGCGCATGCCAGTGTACTTGCCGGACTGGACGAGCGTGCCCTCGGCAGCGTGAGCGCAATCCCAGTCGACGGTCTCGGCATGGAAGGTATCGATGGTCTCGCCGCTGGCCTCGACGGCAGCGCGATCGTCATCGTCCAGGATGATCGGTACGATCGGCAGGTCGTACTTGCGGGCGAACTCAAAGTCGCGCTGGTCGCCACAGGGAACGGCCATGACGGCACCGGTACCGTAGTCGGCGACGACATAATCGGCAACCCACACGGGGACCTTCTCGCCGTTGACGGGGTTTACCACATAGCGGCCCGTGAAGGCACCATGCTTCTCGAGGGTGCCCTGGGCACGCTCGACGGCAGAGATATGCTTGGAGTCCTCGACAATCTTGGTGACGGCCTCCTCGTACTCCGTGCCCTCGACGAGCTCGTGCAGGCCAGCGTACTCGGGAGCCAGGACAAAGAAGGAAACGCCAAAGAGCGTATCGGCACGCGTGGTGAAGACGGTGATCTTGCCCTCGTCGCCCTCGATGGGCTCGCCATCCTGGTCGCAAAGGGTAAAGTCGACCTCGGCGCCCTCGGAGCGACCGATCCAGTTGGCCTGCATCTGCTTGACGCGCTCGGGCCAGCCGGGGAGCTTCTCCAGATCGTCGAGCAGCTCCTGGGAGTACTCGGTGATCTTGTAGTACCACTGCTCCAGGTCGCGCTTCTCGGGCTCGGTGCCGCAGCGCCAGCACTTACCCTCGGTAACCTGCTCGTTGGCCAGAACGGTCTTGCAGGTGGGGCACCAGTTGACCGGGTTCTTCTTACGGTAGACCAGGCCCTTTTCCCACATCTTCTCAAAGATCCACTGGCCCCAGCGGTAGTAGTCGGGGCTGCAGGTCTTGACCATGCGATCCAGATCGTAGGAGAAGCCCATGCGCTTCATCGTGGCGAGCGCCTGGTCCATGTTCTTATACGTCCAGGCGGCAGCCTGCGTGTTGTGCTTGATGGCGGCATTCTCGGCGGGCAGGCCAAAGGCGTCAAACCCGATGGGGTGCAGCACGTCGTAGCCGCGCATGCGGGCCTGACGGGCCATGGCATCGCCGATGGTATAGTTGCGCGCGTGGCCCATGTGCAGGTCGCCCGACGGATACGGGAACATCTCGAGCACGTACTTCTTGGGCTTGCTGTCGTCGGTGTCGACGGCAAAGAGGTTGGAGTCCTCCCAGGCCTTCATCCACCTGGACTCAATGGCCTGCGCGTCGTAGACAGGAATCTCGTCCTTATGATCTGTGCAATCGCACATATCAGCTCCTTTAATCTTAGCTGGGGTCGGGCGGCTTGGCTTTATTCGCTACTGCGGACAGTCCTGCGCAAGACGAAGAGCACATTAAGTGCTCTTCTTTGCGTGCGGAACTTGTAGCGAACAAAGCCAAGCCGCCCGACCCTAAGGTTAACTTGACTGATGATAGCAAATACGACAAGCGAGATGCCTGCGACTTGCGGGCATCTCGCTTTATCTAAATAACGTGGTTGAAACTCAACCTTTATGTGAGGCTCTTACCTTATCGATAAGATACGGACTGCTGAGAATCCTTCACGACTACATCGTGGGCGCCGCCTTCGACGATCGAGGTCGAGCTTACCAGGGTCAGGCGTGCCTTTTCCTGGAGCTCGGGGATCGAGAGGGCACCGCAGTTGCACATCGTGGACTTGACCTTGTAGAGCGTGCCGCCCACACCATCCTTGAGGGAGCCGGCGTAAGGAACGTAGGAGTCGACGCCCTCGACGAAGCTGAGCTTTGCGGCGCCGCCCAGGTCGTAACGCTGCCAGTTGCGGGCACGCGCAGAACCCTCGCCCCAGTACTCCTTCATGTACTGGCCATTGACGTTGACGCGCTCGGTCGGGCTCTCGTCAAAGCGGGCGAAGTAACGGCCCAGCATCATAAAGTCGGCACCCATGGCAAGGGCAAGTGTCATGTGGTAGTCGTAGACGATACCGCCGTCGGAGCACACGGGCACGTAGACGCCGGTCTCCTCGTAGTACTCGTCGCGAGCGCGGCAGACGTCGATCAACGCAGTGGCCTGGCCACGGCCGATACCCTTGGTCTCACGGGTAATGCAAATGGAACCGCCGCCGATACCGACCTTGATGAAATCGGCACCACAGTCAGCCAGGAAGCGGAAGCCCTCGGCGTCGACGACGTTACCGGCACCGACCTTGACGTCCTCGCCATAGTTGGCACGGATCCACTCGATGGTGCGCTTCTGCCACTCGCTGAAGCCCTCGGAAGAGTCGATGCACAGGACATCGGCACCAGCCTCGATGAGCAGCGGCACGCGCTCGGCATAGTCGCGGGTGTTGATACCGGCGCCGACCATGTAGCGCTTGTCACCATCGAGCAGCTCGTTGGGGTTGGTCTTGTGACTGTCGTAGTCCTTGCGGAAGACGATGCCCATGAGGTGATCGTTGTCGTCGACAATAGGCAGAGCGTTGAGCTTGTTATCCCAGATGACGTCGTTGGCAACCTTGAGGCTGATGTTCTTGTCGCCCACGATGAGCTGCTCACGCGGGGTCATGAACTCGGAGACCTTCGTCTGGTGGTCATCGCGACTGGGGCGATAGTCACGGCTGGTGACGATGCCCAGGAGCTTGCCCTTGGGAGTGCCGTCGTCGGTAACCGGCATGGTGGAGTGGCCGGTCTTCTCCTTGAGCTCAATGACCTGCTCCATGGTCATGTCGGGGGTCAGCGTGGAATCGGACTGAACGAAGCCGGCCTTGTGATCCTTGACGGCCTTGACCATAGCGGCCTCGGACTCGGCGCTCTGGGAACCGTAAATGAAGGACAGGCCACCCTCGGTAGCGAGCGCGACACCCATATCGACGCCCGAGACGGACTGCATGATGGCGGAAACCATGGGGATGTTCAGGGTGATTGCCGGCTTCTCACCGCGCTTGAAGCGGGTCAGCGGCGTCTTAAGAGAGACGTTGTTGGGGATGCACTGCGAGGACGAGTAGCCAGGGACCAGCAGATACTCCGAAAACGTGTGGGACTCACCGGGAAAGAACGTAGCCATGTTTCTCCTTTTTCCATGCGACCGGTCGGCTGCAGGCCTCGTAGGACCCAGCCCAACCTTGGGCGCCCAATACTGGGGAAGTATCTTAACGCACTTTGACTGCTACAATGCATGATTTAAGAAGAGCACACGAGGGTTTGACGCAGGCTTTGCGTTTGCCCAGCAAACACTTTAGCGGGAAGACGTGGAGCGTATGAAGTACAAGACGACGGCAAAGTTGGTCATTCAAGCGTGCGACAAGGATTTGCCGGGCGTGTTCGGCCACGGCTGCGTCTTGCTGCTGCAGGGTATTGCCCGCGAGCACTCGCTCAACCGCGCCGCCAAGAGCATGGGCATGGCGTATTCCAAGGCCTGGCGCATTGTGAACGAGGCCGAAGGTCAGCTGGGCTGCAAGCTCATCGATCGCGACGGAGCCCGCGGATCATCGCTCACCCAAGCCGGCGAGCGAGCCATCGAAGTCTACGAATCCCTCCAGGCCGACATCAACAACGTCATCGCCACCAAAGCCAACGACCTCATCGCCAGCATCAAAAAGTAGCTAATTTGGGACGGGGCTTTTTAGCTGCACAACCCCTTCTCATAAGTTGCGGTGAAATAGGGACTGTTTATACCGATAAAGCCGTAAACCAATCCCTATTTCACCGCAACTTATGGAGTTGAGGATGATTTAGCTAGTTGCGGAGGGCGTTGTCTAGGGTTGACGCTACGACCAGGGGGTCGTCGGTGCCGGCAAAGAGGCGGATGGTGTTCCCCTGCTTGCCGCGTGGGGCCGAAAGGCGCGTTGTTGCGCCGCCGGCGGGCGATGCGCGGAATTCGTCCGGCAGTATGCTGAAGAATTCGCACGCGGTGCAGTCCATCAGGTCAAATTCAACTGCCGGGCCAAAGCCGTGCTCGAGGATTCCCGTTGCAACCGCGTGGTCGGGATGCGAGCTCAATCCGGGGTAGCGCACGTCGCGCACCATCTCGTTCGCGGCCAAATATTCAGCCAGCGCACGGGCGCGATCGAAGTACGCCTGCATGCGGGTGTCGAGCGTGGCGAGACCGTTCTCTAGAACCTCAGCCTCAACGGAGGACAAGTCGAGCGCGACCAATCCGCACCCCTCGATCAGCGCGTGCGCGCACTCGGCAGCAGCATCCACACGATGGCGCTTGAGCTGCGAGCGCGCCACCGAAGCGGCAACGAGCTTACGCGGAGCCTTACCGGCACACACGCGGTCGAGCGCCTCGAGCGACAGCGCAGCACCCAGCCGCAGCGGATCGCAGCCAAAGACGTCAGCCACGGTGTTGTCCACAACCAGCAGCGCATGAGCCTCACGAGCGGCACGACCCAGGGCGCGCAAATCGGGCACACGCAAGCCAAAGCCGCCGATCGAGTTGACGAACCACCATAGGTGCAGTCCCACGGCATCATACGAAGCATCAAAACCCTCGGACGCAGCAGCAAACGACTCGACAGACGGCTCCCCCACCAGCACCACATCGCAGCCATCAAAGCCGCAAGCAAACGCATCGGCAAAGTCATCGGCAAACGCGACCAAGCGGTCGCCGGGGCGCACAATCCCCAGTTGAGACAGCGCCGCCGGCACATGCGGGGCCGCGACCAATCGCGCCTCACGCGCGCCGACTTTCAAAGCCCAAGCCTCTTCAAACTGCTCTACGCCCATGCGGCACCATCCCTTCAAAAACATAAACCCACGATGCGGATGTTCCCCGCATCGTGGGCAACGGCTGCAGTATAGCGCCGATAAGCAACAAATCACCTAAATGCTGAGCGCGTGGTAGTTCACGTTCGCACCCGGTGCATCAACGGCAACGCCATAGGCCTCAGGATAGATACGCGTCGAGAACACGAGCGAGCCGTCATTCACGAACACCTCGACCGACGAAACGTCGCCCACAATGCGAACGTTGCGCACCTCGTCAACGGGCTCCCAGCGCACCGTGCGCCCGCAGCCGGCAGAAGCGCGCGATTCATTCGCAAAGCGCATCTCAAAGCGCGCGGGCAACTCGCCCTCGGCCGGCAGGAACGAAAGTCTCAGCTCGCCATCAACGGTCGCCGCAAACGCGTCGCCAACGCCGTCGACCTTAACGTCAAAGCAGGTATCGTCGGCAACCTCCAACGAACCCTCCCCCACACGCACCGAGACATAATGATGCTCGATCTCGCGCGCCGGCTGCTGCAGCACCACACCATCGGCACCAACCGTAAGCTCACGCGGCACCGTCAAGCAGTGCTGCCAGCCCTCAGCGACAGTCGGATCATTGCCATAGGACTCATCGCCCGGCAGGCTCATCCAGCCGATCAGAATACGTCGACCGTCTTCCGAGCTAAAAGTCTGAGGTGCATAAAAATCAAATCCAGCATCCCATATATTAAATTTGCCAAGCTCATATTCAGAGCAAATATCTCCGTCGAGCGTAAAGTACCCCGAATGATACAGATTCCGTCGATCCCAATCGGAACCAACCAATCCCTGAGGGCAGACGGACAAAACCCTAACGTCAGACAGCTCAAAATAGTCAGGGCACTCCCACATAAACCCAAATTGTTGGGGAGTCGTGATTCGGTTCTGCAGCTTCCAATCGACAAGATTGTCTGAAGAAAACAGCAGGACCTCCCCCTGATCAGAGAAGCAATTCGCACCATTATGACGCTTAAGCAGCTCCGTTCGAGAAGAGACGTACCCCTGAAGACACTCATTCCCGGCATTGACGCGACGACGTGCGCCCTGCACCATAAGATATCGTCCGCATGGAACGTCGGAGCACCAAACCTTTGGATCACGCACATGGCACGAAAGATCATCGGGATAATCGACATTAGTCATGAGCAATTGCTTTGCACCAAATGACGAATCGTCCGCCATATTTACCAAAATGGTATTTGCCTCACGACCGCTGTAAATATAGTCACAAGAACCGTCACCGCAGGGCAACTTGACATTACCGGTATAAAACAGCGAAACGATGCCGTCATGAACCAGCGCAGAGCCAGAATACACACCATGGCAATCGAAAGATTCATCCGGCAGCAAGGCGACGCCCAAGTCTTCCCATTTCATGAGGTCACGGCTGATGGCATGTCCCCACATTTTTGAACCGTTGCCCTCAGCATCCGTGGGGCCATACTGATAAAAAGCATGGAATACCCCATCTCGCTGATGAAGTCCGTTTGGGTCATTTAACCACCCGCACGGTGGCATTAAGTGAAACTGTTGAGCCCAGCGATAAGAAACGTTCTTGGCATTTAGCTCGCAGTCTTCAACAAGTCGAAGCAAATCTCTTGTGAGCGAATTGCTCATACAAAATCATCCTATCCCAGATGCAGCGCACTGATGATGCAGTGCGCGCCATAGCCAAAAATAGCCATAGCGCGCAACGTACATAGTGCCGATTGTCTTAGCAGCCAAATCCAATTGGACGCAACATAACACCGTTATCGTCTAGCCACTTTTTCAAAGACGGAGACGACAGCGCAGCCTGATCTTTCATTCTGCCTTCACGCAACGAAGAGATCTCCATCAAGCTCTCATCAAGAAAAGCAGGGTGAAACACGACGAACGTCTTCTCGTGAGTCAAAATTCCCGATTCACCACTCATCAGAAAATGAAGAGGGTTGTACGAATCGAAAACCATGTTATTTGGTAAATCGGGCGTATAGATCCATGAATGCTTTCTCAGACTCGTAAGAGTAAAGTCAACGTAGGGGACTCCAATCCTCTTAGCGACCCTACTCAAGCCCTCATCAACGTGTGGCGTTCCCACGGAATGACAATCGATATAGGCCGGAAGCATTCCAAACAAGCTCTGAAACTTATCTACCTGCGCCTGAGCTTCGGTTTCAATCTCATCCGCATCGATCAAATCCACTTCTGAGGTTCGATAGCGCCTTGAAGGAAAGAAATACCCTTCGTCGTCAACCAAACCGGAATCCATAGTTAAGTTCGATACCGGTTTGCCCGCGACAACATTCACGTGAAGGCCAATAGATATGCCCTCATGAGACGCAAGGGATCGAGCATCATCAGAACGAACACCGGTATTAACGATGACACCAACTGACGAAATGCAGCCATTTTCCAGGGCTCGCAGAATGCCGAGCGAACAACCCTGCGTCAAACCAAAATCATCGCATCGAACAATTAACTCACTCACAACAAGCTCCTTGACACCGTTTCAGTCGTTAAGATACTAGCCGAGCTCCTCTTCGGACTTCTCGCCAAAGCCGAGAACCACGTGCAGGGCGGCGGTGCCAAAGAAAGCAATGGCGCAGCCAACGCAGTACATCGGAATATTGGTAGCCGTAACAATAGAGGGGAAACCACCGGCAGTAGACATCTCGCCACATCCAGTTGCGGCAACAAAAGCAGCAGCGACGCCGGTCATCAGGCACATGATAACCATGGATTTACGGTAGCGCAGGGAGATGCCGTAAATCACTGGCTCGGTGATACCGCCAAGAAGGGCAGGAATAATCGTCGAGAATGCAACGGACTTGAGCTGAGGATTCTTGGCCTTAATGAACACGCCCGCAGCAGCGCCAGCGGCTGCAAAAATCGTCATACCAAGCGCTGCCATTACGGGATCGGACCCCAAAGCCGCGATGTTGGCGATCAAAACCGGGATGATAGCCCAGTGCAGACCAAACAGGACCACGAACATCCAGATGGAACCAAGGATAAAGCCAGCAGGAACAGGCATGGTAGCCATAAGCCACATCACAAAGTTGCACAGGGCCTGGCCAACGTAGAAACCAAAGGGGCCAACCAGAAGCATAGTCACGGGAACAACCACAAGCAGGCAAAGCGTAGGAACGATAACGACCTACAGGTCCTTGTAAACGACACGCTTCAGCAGACTTTCAACAATGTACAGCAGAGTCGTCGAAAGCATCGCGGGGAACACCGTCGATGCATAACTCATAAGCACCATCGGGAGACCGATAAAGCTGCTCATCTCGCCATTGCCACCGAGGGCTGTAAAATTGGGCTCCAAAAGCGAAGCCGACACGGCAGCAGCCAGATACGGGTTGGCGCCGATTTTACGTGCCACCGACACAGAAAGAACGATCGGCAGGAAGTAGAAAATGGAGTTAGAAGCCGCCGAAAGAACAGCGTACGTGCTGGACTCCGCAGCGAGGCAGCCCGTCATGGTACAAATCGAAAGAATAGCCTTAACGATAGCAGCGCCGCAGAAGGCCGGGATGATAGGGGTAAAGCTACCCGAAATCACATCAAAGACCTTGTTTCCATAGAACTTAATGGCATTCAAAACGCCAGGCTCGCGCACGGGCTCTTCGGTCTCATCATCCACGGTGCCCTTGCCAAACGATTCGCCCAGAATACCGATGATCTCCTTATAAACACCCTCAACGGTAGGGCCGACGATTACCTGATACTGAGTACCCATATCAGCAACGCCAAGAATACCGAGAGCCTCAAGCTCCTCTTTGTTGGCCTTGCTGTTGTCGACCAGATTGAACCTCAAACGCGTAGTGCAGTGCGTAACCCGCTTAATGTTGGACTTACCGCCAACATGCTCGATGATCTTCTTAGCATCAACCGAAGCTGCCATGAACGAACACCTCTCCCCTTCTTCATCAAAATAACCTTCGCCACTTTGACCTCATTGGTCCTTTATAAGTACCGAGTATCGACCGATGCCAAAGACTCCTTTAAACCAATTAGGCGGTTTTCCCGGGTGTTAACCCAGTGGCTAAGTTAAATGTAATCGTTTTCAGTTAAACTGAAATCGTTTTCAGTTTGTTTCAGGGATGAACGGTATGTATTTCACGGTAAACGGTATCCGAGTGAAATCACTCGACTATTTTGTGCCCCAGCTGAACCTGACGGAAGTCTTTCTTTTGCAACGAACCCCCAGACGTAACCTCAAGAATCATTTGAGCGGCGGTGATGCCCATCGTTTTATAGCCAAAGTGCACCGTTCTAATTCCGCCGCTAACGGCACGCAAAAATTGGTTATCACCAAAACCAGAAACGTGTCGCGCAGGATCGCTCACGCCAACCTCTACTAAGGCACGGATAGCTCCCGCGGCCATCGTATCCGTAGCGCAAGCGATAAAGGCGGGGGCAGGCGTTTCTTTTAGAAGCTCACAAGCATGGCTGTAACCGCCATCCACCGTAAAGGAGCTTTCGCGATAAAGTTTTGAATCGAGCTCACGACCGGCATCGGAGAGTCCCGCACGAAAACCGTCCTCGCGAAGAGCGCCAGCCGAGATGTCCCGACGAGTGGCGCCCATATACGCAATTGGGCCTTCACAACTGGCGCACACGTGATGAGCAAGGTCGCGCGCCGCCTCGTATTCGTCATAATAGACACAATTGCAGCCGTCAAGTTGCTGACCGGTCAACACAACGGGGACTCGCGCAGAATCAAAGAATTCCTCATGCTCGGGAGTAATTACAGTACCGGCAAGAATGATGCCGTCAACGGGATACGACTGAAAAAGCTCAAGGAACGAAACCTCGCGCGCCGGGTCATTGGCAGTGTCGGCAAGGAGCATTTGATACCCCTCGGCCTGAAGCCTTTCCCCAATGCCCGCCGTCAATCGGCTAATGGACTCCGAGTTGATCTTAGGCACGATAACGCCGATGAGCCTGGTAGACCCGGTGCGCAGTGCGCGGGCCTGGCTGGAGCGCACGTAGCCGGTCTGCTCGATCGCCTGCTTAATGCGCTCGGCCTTATCTGCCGAAATATAGCCACCGTTAAGATAGCGCGAGACCGCGGCGCTCGAAACGCCCGCCAGCTCGGCGACATCTTTCATCTTTACCACGAGTACCCCTGTCATTGAAATCGCTTTCATCATGATACCCATGAAGGCACTCCGGATGAATCGATTTCACCCAGGTCGAAAAAACGCTAGCGAGCGCCGGAACCAAATTACCCGTGATATTCGCCGTTGTATTGGATCAACGTCAGATCTTCAACGCCGTCGAGCGCGCGAATGGCGTCCGCATAGGGCATGTCAACACCGTCCGAGAACACCTCGACGGCCATTTCCACCTTGTCGCCGCGCATGGTCTTGGACTTGACGGTAAACTTGGTGCGCCCAAATGCACGCACGATATCGTCGCCGGTGGTCTGGCCCGTGTAGTGAATGACAATCATGTACACGCGCGCCTTGTCCTGGTGGCTCGCAAAGCCGGCAATCATCACCACAATCACCACTGCCGTAAGCCCCACGAGTGCGTACATGCCGGCGCCTGCCGTAATGCCTGTGGTAATGGCCCAAAAAAGATACAGCAGGTCGAGCGGGTCCTTAACCGCCGTACGATAGCGGACGATTGACAGAGCACCGACCATACCGAGCGAGATGACCACGTTGGTCGAAATCGCGAGCGTGACCATGCAGGTGAGCACGCACATGCCCACAAGCGTCACGGCAAAGCTACGCGAATACACCACGCCGGTAAAAAAGCGCTTGTACACGTAATAGATCAGGATGCCCATGGCGAGCGCCACGAGCAGCGAAAGGCCAATCTTGGCAGGGTCGACCTGGCCAAACGCCTCCAAGACGGAGTTCTTAAAAAAGTCCCTGGTGCTCATGGTCTAAATATCCCCTCGGTTCTCAAAATCCGATTCCCAGTAATTAAATCCGCGCAGGTAGGCGGTCTTTTCGTAACACAGGCAGTACTTGGAGACCGCCGTAAGCTCGGCCGCTCCCGGCGGCACCATATCGCGCACCAGCTGCGGGCAAAACTCCGTAAACTTGACCTCCATCACCAGCTTGCCGGGCTCCAGGACCGGCAGCGCGGGCAGCGTCGCGTCAAAGATATCGAAGCTTCCCACCGCGGCACGCACGTTCATGTCAAACGTAATGCGCACGGTGCCCTCATCCATCACCCACGGCTCGCGCTCGTAGTCCACGATGGTCCGCGGGCGCATCATGTTGCAGATGCACTCGATGTAGAACTCGCGGCAGAGCGGATAGGGGCTCCTCAGCAAAAAGTCGTAGTCGCCGGCCAGAATCTGCTCAAACTCGCCGCGCGTGAGCGGCGCATCCTCCTTGTAAATCCAGCTACCGTACTTCTTTTTGCGCTCGAGCTTAATCACCTTGTCGCTGCCGTTATAGATGCGTACGCGATACTTTTTGCGCATGAGAATGCCGGCGTCTTTTTCCTCGTAGGCCGAGTTGCAGTAGTCGTCAAAATACAGGCTGCGAATAGTGTAACCGCCCGCCCGCGCATGCTTGTCCAGCTTAAACACCGGCGCCATGCGACAGGCAAGCGCGGCGTGCTCGCCCTCGTTAATGAGATATTTGAGCTCGTGGCGGTAACGCTCCTGCGTGGTACGCACAGGCGGAGCCGCCAAGCGCTCAAGCAGCGCGCTAGCCCTCCTCATACGTGTCCTCCACGACCTTACCGCCGTCTTGCACGTAAAAACACTTCATGCCGTAGTGCTTGCCGTCGTCGGTCACATAGTAGTCAAACGCATCTTGCGTATAGCCGTCGGAGTTGGTGGCACGCACGCGCACAAAATACTGGCCGGTATCGGGCGCATCGCAGGTCACCTCGGGAAGCAGCACGTCCTCGGCCTTAAAGACCACATCGCCAATGGCATAGTCGCGCGCCAGCTCCACGGTGTAGCGAATGTCGCGCGCCTCAAAGTCGTAGGACGCATCCCAATTAATACGCAGCTTACCGTTATCGATCTGCGGCACGCCGATGTAGAACGGCATGGGCTTTTTAAAACTCTCGCGAAAGCTCTTGTAGTTCTCCTCGATCTCGGAGGGAATCGCCGCGGCGATCTGCTCGTATTGGTCCTTGGTGACAGGCAGATTGTCGATATCGGGCGAAGCAAAGACCAGGGATTCAGTCACATCGCGGTAGTGCTTGATCATCTTGCCCAGGCGTGCCTCGGTCATATACGAGCGCAGGTCCTTGACGGCGCGATCGAGCTCACTGCGAAACGCCTTGCTGCGCAGCGCACGATTAAACAGCACGTTACCCCAGTAGTTGCTTGCGCCGCGCTCCCAGCTCGCGTAGTCCGAAAACCCGGTAAGAGAAAGCTCCAGCTTACGCAGCATGCCGTCGTTATCCCAATCTAAATAGTACCAGGTATTAGAGTTGAGCGGGCTGTACAGATAGCAGTTGCGGTTCTGCGTATCGCAGTTGCCCGTCAGGATCTGAAACGCCAGCCAATAGACCAGGTTCTCGGTATCAAAGTAGGCGTCGAGCACATCGTCGATCTTTTGCGAATCGTCGTTGAGCGCGTCGAGCATCTCGATGAGCTTGGTGTGGTCCGAATCGCCCTTAATCTCGAGCATGCCCTCAAATTTAGCCTGGTTGTAGTCGGGATCGTCGGCGAGCTTAATGATGTCCTCGTAGCGATGGAAATCGAAGCTGTTCACCTTATACAGATGCCCGTTCTTATCCAAGCCGTGCGCCTTAAGCGCCGTCTTGTTGAGCTGCTCCACCTGTGTAAACAGCCCGTAGTCCTCAAAGGTGTCGTTGGACTTTTCGGTCTGGTCGCACACCCACAGATGCACAAACTGCGTACGTAGGCCCATCATCTGGGGAATCCCACGGATAAGGTCGTAGGCCATCTTGTTGCGAAAACGCATACCCTCGCCCATGTGCTTGTTGAGCGCAATCGCGCGCTGTTGGCGCCAGGTACCCTTGCCCTTTTTGAGCTCCACCTTGTAATTCTTTTGCGAGTTCATGCTCGACGTCTGGCCGCGCACCTGCACGGTGGCATTGGGCGCTTCCTCGCCATAGCCAACCTCGCCGGCCACCGGGCCGTCTTCGTCGCCCGGCTGCAGCAGGCCCATAACCTGATAGCGCGTCACGCCCATGTCGGCATAGTCATACACCGAGTACGTATTGATCTCGGCCCAGCTATGATCGGTGTTCTCGGAGCTGTTACCGCGCGAGACCGTCAGGTACATGGTCACAATGCCCGAGTCGTCGTAAACCTCGTACAGCTCGTCCTTATCGCGCAGGTGCTTGGACTGGTCGGAGGCCTCGGCCTTTTTAATCTTGCCCTGCTTTTTGACCTTTTTGGTCGAGGAGTCTTCCTGCACCGAGCAGCCCGAAAGCAACAGCGCACCGGCAGCCGCCTCGATCAGGCAGCGGCGAGACATCAACTTATCGATCATCAGAACCTCCCCAATGCTTGCGATACACGTGAACTACTGCGCGCTCAAACGCGCCATGTGGCTCACCCTTATGGCGACCTTCCTCATAGCGCTGCTCGGCACGATCGAGCAAGCGGCCCAGCTGTGTAAAGCGACCCGTCTTGTCGGTCGCCACAATGGGCTGCTGGCTCAGGATACGATACGGCAAGTTGGCGGTATAGGTATCGAGCCGCAGCAGCGCCACGATAAAAAACACCGCCGCACCCAACAAAAAACCAAAGCCGTAAAACTGCTGCGGCAAAAGCAACGACACGGCAGTCGCCAGCCCGGCCACACCGGCAAACAGGCCCGAAGCCAGCACGGCTCCCTTATAGTCGGTAAAGTACAGCAAGATGAGCATCACCGTATTGCCCACGGCATACAGGCCATAGCCCACGCACAGCGTGCGAAAATACCCGTGCATAAGGTTGTTAAAGCCCAACGGTAAGGCCGACAGCACCGTGGTCTCGAGCGAGATGACCGCCGCGGTCACAAACAACTGTTTGAGCGCGCAAAAACGCAGTTCGCTGTTGAGCGTGGAGAGCATCTCCTCCTCAGCCACCACGATGTCGCCTACCACGCCGCCGTCGTTAAACAGGCTGTAGTAGTCGCGGTAGCGCGGATAGAAGTTGACTTCGACCGAGACCACAAAGTTGACGGTCGTGACCAGGATCGTCAAAAACGCGATGAGCGCCGGCACATCGTAGTAGGGCGCACCATAAAAGAAGCCCTTGACCTGCACGCCAATGGGACCGGCCCAAATAATCACCAGGTGCGCAAAGAGCCCCAGATTGGTTAACAGGCCCGTGAGCGCCAGCGGCATAAACTGATCGAGCCACTGCAAAAAGAGCCAGGGGCTGCGGTCGCTCTGAGGAAAATACCGGTATAGCAGAACCACGTCCCAGGCGAGCATGACGCCGTAGCCCAGAGCAATTGATGCCAACAGGCCCTCGACCGGCGGCAGCCCCAGTGCCAGCGCGGCCAGGGCGCATAGGCACGCGACGCCAATGGCAGCCGCAGAGCTGCACAGGATACCGCGGTAATCCTTGATGGCCGTGAGGTAACTCATACCGTTCCAGTTGACGATCATAATGTTGAACAGCCACAGGCATAGCAGCCCCTGCAGCAGCGTGGCGCCCGAGAACAGCAAAAAGACGCCGTAGAGCACCGTGCCCGCAACGAGCATGATGGCGTTGGAGCCCCAAAACGAAGGCAGTATCTCATCCTCGCGCTCGGCAAACAACATATCGGCCAAAAAGCGCGTGACCGGCATGGAGAAAAAGCTCGTGAGCAAAAGCGAGGCCAGCAGTGTGTAGGTCACCATGCACACCAGCAGATCCTGGTTGGCACGCCCTACGCCCCACAGACCGCACAGCACCAAGATACCCACCTGGAGCAGCACGCCCAACAGCATGGGACCCGTGCACACAATGCCGGCGTAGCCGTAAGCGCGCATCGTGGCAAAAAGGCCCTTGCGCCTAAACAGGCGCTTAAGCTCAAAACCGATTCCGGCCACCGGCTACTCCCCCCTCTCTGGGCAGGTCAAACGCACGCGCCGTCTCGTCGTACAGCGCGCGATAGTTGGCGAGCATCTGCTCGTGCAAAAAGTACGTGGCAACGCGACGCTGCCCGCGCTCCCCCATCTCAATGCGACGGGCGCGGCTCACGCACATGCGCTCCATGGCATCGGCCAAGCCCTTGCGATACATGGGCGGCGTCACAAAACCCGCCACGCCAAAGTCGTCACCCGGGGCGCCTTCGAGCAGCTCGCGGCAGCAGCCCACCTCGGTCGTCACGCAGGGACGGCGCGCTGCAAGGGACTCTAGCACGCTGAGCGGCTGGCCCTCGGAGATGCTCGTCAAAATGGTAAAGTCGAGATTTTCCATGTACTCGACCACGTTGACGCGACCGGTAAAGATCAGGTCGCGCACGCCCAGGGTATCGACCAACGCGTGGCACTCGGCGCCGTACTCCTCGTCGTCCACGCCGCCCATAATATGCAGGCGCACCTTGGGCAGGCGCTCGTGCAGCTCAAAGAAGGCATAGATCATGGTCTTAACGTCCTTGATGGGCGCCAGGCGCACCACCGCGCCAATGTCCACCCAGCCGTCATCGGTCTTTAAGGGAATGCCCTTAAAGCGATCGAACTGGATGCCGTTGGGGATGACCAAGCATTTGTCCGCATCGCAGCCCATATCGATCTGCGTCTTGCGGGCGTTATGGAACAAACTCGTCACGCGGAAGGCGCGGCGGTAGATCTCCTCCGAAAGCAGGTAGAAAAAGCGAATCCAGCGGTCCTTAAACGACGGCACCACCCAATCGGCGCGAATGATCTCTTCCTCGCGCTCGCGGGTATAGATGCCGTGCTCGGTCAGCAGCACCGGAGCATGGGAAACGCTTGAGCCCAGGCAGGCGAGCAGGCCACCATAGCCGGTCGAGATGGCATGGTACACATCGGCCACCGGCACCTCGCTGCCCAACAAGTAGAGCACGGGCAGCAACATGGAGCGCATGGTGTGGAATGCATCGGCAAAGGGCGTGTAGGGGTACTCGGCCAGACACACGTCGCGAAAGATATCCATAAACGTGCGGCTCTGCAAAAGCGAGAGCGGATGCACGCGACGGCGGTGGAAGATATCGAATAACACGTCCCAATCCGGATTGGAGAGCGACACCAGGCGGCGTAGCGCCTCGCGCTCGCGGTCGTCAAAACTGGCTTCGTGCTGCTCGCCCGAAAGCCGCAGGGCATCGTCCAGGAACACCTCGTGCACCTCGACCACGTTGCCGGGCAGCTCGTAGACAAACTTACCACGGTCGGCAGCATGCGCGCCGATCACCCACAGAACAAACTCGTGCTCGGGCATGGCCTGGATATAGCCATGCATCCAGGTAGATACGCCGCCGTGCACATAGGGGTAGCAACCCTCGAGCACCAAGCAGATTCTCATTTGTCGCCACCCTCCTTGCGTGCAATGGTCACCGTCTTGTCCGTGGCTTTAACTAGATACAGATCGCCCGTCAGATGCGTAATCTCGCCACCCGTGACTGCACCCGGCTCGCCATTATTAGCGCGGAACATGAGCCACGCCTCGTCGTGGAAATTGCCCAGGCTGAGCGTCCAGGCATCCGCGCTGGTATCCACGCTCACCGTCACGGACGAAAAACGCTGGATGGCACCGGAGCACTCCGACGCCGTCTGGTGCCGCAGGTCGGGCGCGGATTTGGTAAGCCACTCCAGGAAGTCGACCAAGCCGCCCTTGTAGACCTCCCAGCCCTCCTTGGCTCCGCGATCAGGGTCCAAAAGGTCGTCCGGGTGCATAAAGTGCGTGCTCACGTAGTGCATGTTGAGCTCGGACACGGCTGCCAGGCGCATATAGGAATCGTCGACCATGCCACCCGAGACAATACGTGGCTGCTCCACAATGCCATCGCTCGCCACGCCAAACTCCTGCACGTACGGCAGGTCGGTGCCATCCTCAAAATACGTGCTGGCAATAGTCTTAATGCGCGGAACGTCGGTGCCGATAAGCTTGCGCGCGCGGGCCGAAAGGATATTCGACGGCGGCACGTAAACCGAGCCATGAGCATTGGGCAGAACCTCGTCCTGAAACGCGATAAGTTCGTTGAGCGAAGCAACGAGCGTCTCTTTGTTCTTCCAGGTCTTGTAGACGTACAGCGTGCCGTAGTCGGTGTCCCAGAGCGCCAGAGGCTGATGGTTGTAGCCGTGAAAGCCCAGCTCTCCGCCCATCTGAAGCAGCATGCCGCCAAAGTAGCGGAACTGCGTGGTATCGGCTTGGCGCGCGGGCTCGGTCTGGTTGACAGCATCCTCGTAGTTTTCGATCATCACGCCGGTATAGCGAATGCCGTATTTTTGCGCGAGCTTTTGCAAATCGGGCCACCAGACCTTGGTGTAAAAATCGGCAATGAAAAGGCCGTAGTCACGCTTGATATATGTACCATCGCCCGAGGGCACGGGGCTAGGAAAATCGTCCAAATAGAATACGGCGCTGTTGATGACCGGATAGGCCGTGGCATCACCCAGCAAGCTTATGGCCGAAGCATAGAACCCACGCATGACCTTGTCGTAGATGCCAATGTTGCACACCACGGTGTGACCACTGCCGCAATCGTTAGACCAAATGAGCGGCGTGCCCGCGACACCGGTCTTTGCCCAGACGTGCGCCGTTTCGCGCAGCGATACCGAAAGCGACGAATCAAAGGGGTCCGAGAGCTCGTAGCGCTCTCCCCCGCCCAGCATAAAGCCCTCACTCGGAACGATACTTTCGGCTGTTGCATAGTCATATCCGGCCGATTCGATCCCAAGCTTGGAAGCAATAGCCTGCAGGTAGTTCGAGTTATCTGGCGTCATGCCCAGCATGAGTGAGCCGCCCGCACTCACCCAACTCATCAGATCGGTCAGATGCGTACCCAGTCCGTCAAGCGAGGGCATAAGCACAATCACGCGATCAAACGACGTGAGCGATGGGATCGCGTCCGCACCGTCGGTGGCAATATCAACATCGCGATGGGCGATCTTCATGTCCAGCAAAATCTGGTCGAACTGGTCTTTAACGTCCTCGACGCCCGCTTGATCGGAATCGGTAATGACCAGGCACGTGGGCTTTTGGCCAAAGATTGCCGAGGAGGCAGGCACCGCATCGTTGGCGGCAAGCATCCCCAGCTTATGCTGACCCGCACTGTACTGCACGCCGGCACGTTCCACCAGCAGCACGGCGGCCATGGCAATAAAGACCGCCCACACCACGAGGAGTCCCATCCAACGAAAGCGGCCTGCACGGTCGCGGATATGTTGCGCCACGCTCATCCGACCTCCTCCCCGTCGCGCCAAAACGCCAACTTTTCGCGGTTGTCGGCGCTCAAATACACATGTTGCTTGTCAATCGCATCGATCACACGGTGAACCTCGTCACCGTCGCGGCGCATCACGGCCAGGCGCAGGCAAAGCATCCAAACCTCCTGCTCCTCGGGCACGTCGAGCACCAGCTGGTCGGTCACGGCCTGCGCTTCGTCGATCTGTCCGACATCGGCCAGCGCCGTCGCGTATCGAATGCGCAGCTCAAGGGTATCCTCGCGCTCGCAGCGACGCGCAAGCAGGCGCGCGTACTGTTGGCGCTGAATCTGAGCCACGCGTCCCTCAGCCAAGCCCGAGCACAAGTATTCACCAAGAAAATCGCAGTATTCGATGAGGTTTTGCGCGCTCGGGTCCGTCTTAAAGGCACGCTCCAGCTGCTGCAGCTTAAGGTCGGACTCCTTGGAGATCTGCGCCACCGCCGTCGCGGCATAGTGCGCCACCTCAACGTCGTCGTTAAGCTTAGCCGCCTGCAACTGCGCCAGGTACGCGTCGGGCTCTTCGGTGAGCATGGATAGCATTAGGCGGCGCCGGTATGCCGGGTCGTTGACGATGAGCGCCTCCTCGAGCGGGACCACGCCCGCATCGGCGTCACGGTCGTGCATCAGGATGCTGCGATGCAGGTCGTCGTTGAAGCGCAGCGACTCCAGCGCAGACTCTTTCAGCCCCTCGCCAAACACCGCGCTGCGGACCGATAGCAGAACCACCAGCAACGGGCCCCACAGCGGAACCAGCACTATCACAGCCAGCATGTGCCCGCGCACCGGCAGCAGGCCCAACTTCATGAGCGTCCACAGCATCAGGCAAACCAGCGCATGAATCAGCAGCAAGACGGCAGCAACGACAAGTGAGATCAAGCGGCACCCCCCTCACCGTCACCGGTGTAAGAGATGTGCTGCAGCAACGCCACGATGTCCTCGCCATCGACGGGCTCCACCGCAATCTGCTTTGCGCTCAGGCGCTCGCGGATAATGGGCAGATCGCACGCCTTTGCCTGGCGCATAAGCAGGTAGAGCACGTCGCCGTCGACCAAGCCCGCCGCGTCGCTCTCGCGGATTGCCGCCCCAATTGCGCCCACCAGCTCGCCGACAGGCTCCATGCCCGGTACCACGCGCAGGAGCAAAAAACTCCCCATCTTGCTATCTGCCAGCGCCTGCGCCGCCGCGAGCTCTTGGCCAAAGGCAGCCTGCTTGAGCACGCAAGTGCCGTCAACGCAGCGTTTATCCTGCGCCACCGCCTCATAGTCAAAGGCACGGCCCAGCGCGCTTTCGACCAGCCCGCACAAGATGCGGAACAGGTTTTGATAATAGAGGGTCATTTGGTTTTCGGCCGCGCTACGCACAAAGATCAACACGGCGGGTGCCCCGTCGCGCTCGATCGTGTATCCAAACATGGGAAGCCCCGGCGTCAGCTCGCGGTTCACCCACAGGTTAGAACGACCCCCGTCGCCCAAAAGAGGTGCAAGCTGCTCAAGTGTGAGCGAGCGTGCGGCATCTCCGGCAATCGCGGGACTTGCTGCCACCAGGCGTGCAAATGCCCCACCCGAAACATGGTAGATCGCCACCGAATCGTTCTCGAGGATCTCGCCCAAAAGCTCGCAGCACTTGCGATAGATATCGCGCGGGTTGAGCACGTCGAGCTCCTGTGTCACGGCAAAGATCTTGCCAAAGCTATCGTGGCGACCCACGATCTGGCGCCTGTACGCGCGCTTGTCCTCGATCGCGTCGTGGTAGAGCTGTGTGAGGAACGTATTGCGGTTGCGCACGAGCTCGTTTTGATCGCGCTCCGCCCTAATGGCTTCGCTGTTGCGCAGCTGCACATAGCCGCACACGGCACCCACCACAAAGTACGCAATAAACGGCAGCCAGTTGGACGGCTCGTAAAAGAGACCCTGGAAGGTATAGCCGTACTGAGTAAAGTAGCTCACGGCCAAACCCACCGACGCCAGCAGCGCCGCAACCAGGCCAAAGTCCAAGCCATACAGCGTGCCGATCAGCACCACGTAGAGCAGGCGATAATCGAGCACGTTGAGCTGGGCCGATTGGGAGAACAGATGCGCCAGCACCTCGAACAGGACCCAGGCAACGCCCGTCTCCAGGCATTTAATAGGCAGCGTGCGCATTTGGATGCGGTCGATGGCGGCGCGCAAGGGGTTGACCTTCTTTGCGCGGCCAGCATCCCAACGCGCATGAATGGTCGAAAGATCGCGCAGCAAGTCGTAGCGCTGAAACCAGCCATAGCGCACGCGAGCGACGTCGCTGGCGGGCAGGGCATAGCCGGCAGAATCGCCATAGGCAACGGAAAGGCTGGGGAACAGCGCCTTGAGGGCGTCGCCCACCTCACCCGCCGTGTGATGGAAGGTATCAGCTACGTCGAGCGTCTCAAAGGAGGCGTCCCAGCTGTCGAAGATACGGCGTACTAGCACCGCGAGCTCCTCGGCACACAGCAGGGGAAACGCCGCATCCTCCGCGCCCTGCAGAGCAACCGATCCAGTTGAGCACGCATCGAACAACGGCACCAAAAACGGATCTTCCAGCGCGGCGGAGGCAGTGTACAGGAAGGGCACGCGCAGGATCTTGGTCTGAACGCCCTCGCGAGCAGCGTAGTAGCGGCACAGGTCGTTGCCTGCGTGCGCGATAATGCCCTTGCCCGTTCGCCCCGCAGCATCGGCGGCACCCTCGGCACCCGCGGGCCCCGCTAAATACAGCAGTTGGACCCGGCGACCCGCGCACGCACGAAAGACCGAGCGCAGCGTCTCGATATCACCCACGGTATCGGTATGCGGGGTAAGGTAATTGGATAGGTAGACCACGCGGTCGAACTCGTAGGCCTGATCCAGGTGTTGCAGAAGCTCTTTCCACGAGGCATGGAGCGATGACTCGTCGCGGCGCGTGTCCTGCGCGGCTACGACCTGCACATGGTCCCCGGGGAACGCCTTGGCACAAAAGTCATCGTCAACATATGCGGTGTTGCCAACAACCAGCACCTCCATGGCGTACTCCTCCCCTAAAATCCACTTTAGTCATAGTCAAACATGCGTATTTTACGCTGTCAACGCGAGCCAAGGCGCCTTTAAGGCTGTTTTAAGAACTTTTTTAGGGAATGTGGGGACTTCGAGAGTACCAATGAGCGCCCAATCCGGAAGTGCGGTGAAAAACCGAGACCTGTCGACCAGACCCCAGTTTTGGGCACCCGCGACCTGCACTGATAATTGTTCTCGGGGGAAGCGGGCACTGCGGGGCGCGGCAACGTCGCACTGCGGGGGCGCGTCAACGGCGCGCGATTTCCGCGTCGCAGCGCTACCCTGATGCCGAACGCCGGGACGATGAC
>ENA-OUPA01000328-OUPA01000328.1-human-gut-metagenome-genome-assembly--contig:-NODE-328-length-34708-cov-8.19415_pt1 | contig 34708 bp, 26 predicted proteins | sample MGYA00237939_ERZ548770 | MGnify/ENA primary metagenome ERZ548770 (study PRJEB26490, sample SAMN05356877) | human gut metagenome | biome: terrestrial biome; feature: human-associated habitat; material...
CTGCTTATGGATTCTGTCACGAATCTCTGCTTTTCGCCTTTCAGATTCCAGATGTCGGCTCTGCCAATCCACTCCACTTGGCAGCACGTCCACATCTTCTGCCGGGATATGTTCTACGTTCATTTCTCTCCAGCCTTTGTCATTTCATGTTCCAGTCGGATTCTCCACTCAAGATAATCTTTCCTTCGGATCGATGTATATTTTTCAGCCAAATCTTTCAGGCTCTGCCGCTGGTTATCAACGTCAAGAATAGTGTCGATTCTCTGGTCATCATCGTCTGTAACAATATCCACTCGCATCGGCAAGTCAAACAGATATTTCAGCAAAAAACAGAAATCACAGGTATTTGCTGCAAGATAGGCCCTTGTCTGCGAGAAAATCAGATTTATGGAACCATTTTTGCAATCTTTGAGCAGATGCACCATTTCCGGGCGTTTATAAATTTCCTTATTCCCTGTGATGTCAATATAAACACCAACCAGCTTTTTATCGCTATCAGTTTTAAACTTTTCAGCATAGTAGGAACTGTGATAGGCTACTGCTGCATCCTTAGAGCGCTCCCACAATTTTGCAAGTTTCACATAGCCGCCAACTTTATACCTGTGGTCCATTCACAGCACCTTCTTCCGGCTGAACACTCCAATACCATCTCCGCTTTTTCTGGTAGCAGTGGATTCCCATTTCTGTTTTTACCATCCGTGCCACTCGTTTGCTGACACCCTCATTGTCCAGACGGCAATAAATTTCATTCGCGCTCATATCGCCTTTTTCAAGAAAATGCTTAATCCAATAGACCGCTTTTTGCTGTTCCGATTCAAATTCGGGTTTTCTATCTGGTTTCTGATTTTCAAAAGATTGCGGCCTGCATTCCAGCCACTGAAAGCCCTTGTCGGCGGAAATGGAAAAGCGGATGTCTTCTGCCGTAGGCGCAAGACTGTTTTTGATTTGATGTACGATTCTTATATCAGGGTTCTCTGTATCTCGCTCCACCTGCAGGACGCTTCGTGCTGCTGCCACAACATCAATGCTGCCAAGGCTGCGGTACAGCCCTTTGGAGCCTTCTTTTTTATTAAGGTGACCAATCAAAACAATGGCACAGTCATAGCCAGCAGCCCACATTCCAAGGCGGCGCATCAGTTTTCGTGCCCTGCCTGCGATCTGTAAATCGGAATCACTGCCAAGATAAGCCTGAATCGGGTCGATCACGACCAATCGCGGCCGGAATTCAATGATTGCCTGACGGATGCGTTCATCGTCCAATGTAAGGCCGTTATAAACTTCTTCATTGATGAAAGCAATCTTTCTGCAGTCTGCCCCACAGCGTTCCAGACGGGGCTTTATCGTGTCAGAAACCCCATCCTCGGAGCATTGATAAATCACTTTTTGCGGCGCACTAATTTTGCATCCGTCCGGGGTCCTACCACCCATTGAAAGTTCCGCAATCAGATTCATCATCATGGTGGATTTTCCGTCACCGGGATCACCCTGCAGCAGTGTGATTTTCCCGATTGCGATAAACGGATACCACAACCACCGAACATCTGTTGACTGAACTTCGCTGTACAGTGTCAGCAGCCGTTCCATTTCATTTTCCCCACTTTAGTTTCACAGTTTGATTTCATGCTTTTATTATACGCTTGTCAGATGTTTTTTTCTGTAAGCCACCAGTTTACATGTGCATCGAAATGTAAACCAGTAGTTTACATTTCGCTCTCAGAATACACAACTGCTAGAGGTGTACCCACCGAATTCTGAGCTATGCATTTGGCTTTTTTCTATTGTTATAGTGCTAAAAATCAAAAATAATAGTATTAACTTATGTGGGCATTTGAAAGGAATGTTTTGTATGTCCATTAATTGTATTGCTTTGGGGAAACGAATTTGTTTTTATCGTTTGAAGTTCAATATAACTCAAGAAAAGCTAGCAGCCTTGACCAACTGTAGTCGTGAATATATTGCTTACCTTGAAAGTGGCACTAAGACTCCCAGTTTGCCAACCTTGATTGATCTCGCCAATGTTCTACATATTTCTGTTGATGATTTACTCGTTGACAGTCTTGATTATTCTTTTTCCACTTCTGGTTCTGACTTACACCGACTTCTATTGGATTGTAATCAAACCGAGCAAGAAATCATTATCCGCATGGTGAAAGAATTAAAGGCCACACTTGCCAGTCTCGGAATTTAACATTTTTTCGTAATAAAAGCGAAAATTGAAACGGCCCGCATAAGCTACAGACGCACCCTCGAATTCTCCTGGGTGCTGTTTGTGGTTTATACGACCCTATGTTTTTGATTGTCGGAACTCAGTATGTACCTTAGACCACTTTTCCGCATAGCCACTCAGTGTCTGGTTAGGACACCACCTACCTATAACTATCACATTCCTGCGGAATGAAACACCCTCATAGTCGAGAAGATACTAATCCTCTCAACTATGAGGGTGTTGTTTTTTATTCTTGCAGTTCCAAAGGCAGGCTATCCGGGGCGGACATCTTATATGTACCACACCTGCCAAAGCATTGCAGCCGCCAGTTCCAGAAGAACCACCATACTGCCGACCGCCTGCGGTATCATAAAAATCACGAATCCACCGATCAGCATTTGAAGTGCTTCCACCCCTTGCGACTGCTGCATCAAGAACGAAAGGACCGCCGTTGCCAGTAGCACACTGCCCAGCAGATAGAAAATCCATGCCGAACAATGATGCAGAAATACCACAAACCACTTTGCCAGCCATACAGCAAGGATCAGCGGCAGGGTTATCATCACCAGTATCAATTTTAACAGCCATCGAATCGCTTTCATAGTGTCCTCTTTCCGGCTGGTCTGTTGCCCATGTTATAGCACACTCTCTGATGTTCCAACATGGGCAACCCAGTCCTCTCTCAAATTCAGCCTGTATGCAGTGCTTTTACAGTATCCTGTATGCTCCGCTCATATTTGAACCGTACCACGATGCGCCCTCCATCATGCACAAAGACATTTTCGATAAAGGCCGACACCATACCCGCTGTGAGCCTCGTCCCGTGCAGGAAATTTTCTGCCTGCTCCGCTGCTGCTCGTACCGTTCCCGGCACAACGCTCTCAGCGGATTCTTCCGCTTTGGATTGTTCAATTTGCTCTTGCACCTCTGAAATTCGTCTGTCATACTCCTGCTTTTTCTGCTTGTAGGTATCCAATGGGAGTGTTCCTGCTGCATATTCTTCATACATCCGCATCTTTTCTCCCTTTAGATTTTTTAATTCCTGTTCCATCAGAGTTTTTCGGCGGTTTGCCTTTTTGTGGGCCTCTTTCAAATCCTGTTCTTCTTTTTGAATATCACCGTAAAGGGAATCCAGCAGAGAAAGTTCCTTTTTCAGTGCCTGAAAGACAGCATTTTCAATATCACTGACCTGAAAGACTTCGGAGGTACACTGAGTTTGCCCCACAAGTTCCAGACCTTCTCTGCACCAGAATGTTGGAACAGCCTGTTTGAAATTGTGCGCCATCACTCGCCTACAATTTCCGCAGCGGACTTTGCCTTTCAATGGAAAATCCACGCTGCCCATCAGCACTTTATGACTGTTGCTCTTTATGACAAGCTGCGCTTTTTCAAATTCTTCACGACTTACGATTGCTTCATGGGTTCCTTCTGTAATGTACCGCTGCCCTTTGGGAACTGTTCTGATAATGCTTTTGCCGGAAATCAGTGTTTTGGTTTTGCCCAAAACCATCGCCCCGGTGTACACATACGCCGTGAGGATTTTCCAAACGCGAGAACTATCCCATAAGATCACAGGAGCTATGGTATAGGTCGTTTCCTTGCCATACGCCTTATTTTCTTTGTTATATACGCTCGGCACAGGAACATTTTCGTCATTGAGCATCATTGCTATCTCTCTTGTACCTAACCCCAGAATCGCAAGGTCGAAAATACGCCGCACGATTTTTGCGGCTGGCGGGTCAATGATAAATGCACCCTTTTTGTCCGGGTCGAACTGATAGCCGAACGGTGCAGCAGATGCCGTTGTAATACCCTTGCGCCACTTAACCTGATTGGCAGTCCGCAGTTTCTTTCCTGCATCCCGGCAGTACATGGTATTTACCAGATTACTGACGACCACATCCATTCCCAGCGTTGTACCTTTATAATTATTGCTGTCGTAGTTATCGTTGATGGCAATGAGCCGGACACCCAGCAGTGGGAAAATCTGCTCCATGTATTCGCCCACGCCGATATAATCACGGCCAAAACGGGAAAGGTCTTTCACGATGATGGTATCAATCTTGCCATTGCGCACACCATCCATCATTTGTTGGAATCCCGGTCTGTCAAAATTGCTCCCTGTGTAGCCGTCATCCACAAAATCCATCACAGGCACATTTTGCAGGCTTTCTTTGCAGGAGATATACCGCAGGATCAGTTCTTTCTGGTTCTCAATGCTGTTGCTCTTATCCTTGCCATCTTTGCCCAAGTCGCCATCAGCCCTTGAAATGCGCTGATACGCTGCAATCATGTTTCTGCACTCTCCTTTCCAAGTTCTGTAAACACATCCCGAAATCCAAAAACAATCCGAATCCGCTTGTCCGCACTCACTTCGATTTTCTGCACAAGGGATTTTACCAACTGAATGTCAAATTCAAAGTTGTCCAGATGTTCTTCCAAATGAGAAGTCATATTCAGGTATTCTTCGATTTGCCGTTCCACTTCCGTTTTTTTACTCTCCGCTTCCTGCAGCGCAGCTCGCAGGCCATCGTATTGTCTGGAATAATCTTCCCGAATCAGTTGGTAATCTTCGGAATCCACCACACCAGCCACATAGTCCGCATAAAGCTGTTCCCGCTTCTTGGCCATCTGGCTAACTTTATCGGTCAGGCTCATAATTTCACCCTTCGCCCGGTAGACGGGATTCTGCACATCCTCGATTTTCTGCAATTCTTCCAGCACCTTCCGTTTATCGCTCAGCTGGACAATGAGCAAATGCAGCTGATCCATTATCAGGGCTTTCAGCAGTTTTTCTGGAATCTGGTGGCCGATGCACTTATCGTCAGCCTGCCTCGCTTTGCAAATGTAGTAGCAGACCTTTTTACTTTCTTCTGCTCCATGCGGCAGTCGCTCAAACTCCATCGGTCTGCCGCAGTCTGCACAGAACACCATTCCAGCAAGGTCGTTCTGGTACTCACTGCGAATCTGCTCCGACTTTGCTCTTACTGTCTGGAATACTGCTCGATTCTTGTCCAAGATTTTTTGCACCTTTTCAAAATCATCCCTTGCAATGATAGCCGGATGTGTGTCCTTTGCCACATACCACTGTTCTTTGGGAAGGTCGTGCCTGTCCTGTCCTGCGAATAACTTCTGTGTACTCTTATTGTTGATGGTATCGCCCACATAGGTTTGATTTTCCAGAATGTGCCGAATCGTGGTTACGCCCCACTTTTTACAGGTAAGCACTTCTTTTCCCTCAACCATTTTTCTATGCCACTCCCGTGGAGTCGGAACCTGCAGCAATGTCATTCGTCGGGCGATTTCAAAAATTGGTACGCCCATCAGTTCCCACTGGAAAATCAACTGCACATAAAATGCAGCTTCCGGGTCAATTTCATTACGCTTTGTCACGGGGTTCCGAATATAGCCATACGGAGCATCGTTTCCGACTGCATAGCCTGCTTCTTTCTTACGCTGCAAAGAAGTCCATATCTTTTTGGATATGTCTTTCGCGTACATTGCGTTGACCATATTCCGAATCGGGAGAGCCAGACTTTCCATATCCTCTTTACGGTTACTGTCAAAGTTGTCGGTAACTGCAATCAGCCGGACCCCCAGAAACGGAAACACCGTTTCGATATAGTACCCTGCTTCCAGATAGTTGCGACCAAAGCGCGAGAGGTCCTTGACGATGATGCAGTTGATTTTGCCGGATTTAATATCCTCCATCATCCGCTTGAAGCCCGGACGTTCAAAGTTGGTTCCCGTGTAGCCATCATCAGCGTACTCTTCGACCAAATGCAGTCCTGGCCGTTCTGCAGCAAAATCCCGAATCAGTTCTCTCTGGTTGCCGATGCTGTTGCTCTCGGCCTTGTCGCCATCCTCGATGGACAATCTCAGATAGGCCGCTGCCTGTATGTCTTTATTCTTTTCCTTGTAAAAAAACAAAGCCATTAAACCTCCCGTCTCCACGCATATTGCATGGTAAAATCCAGAAAGTTAATGGCTTTTGATTGCACTATTCACTTAACCCGTCTGTATTTTACCAAGCTGCGACACGAAAATCAAGCTGCTGCGTATATTTTTCTGAAATTTCAAAAAATTTTTCTCAGTGTTTTCCCATACTCTGCAGCAGGCAATCCCACAGTTCGCTGCCCTCTGGCCGGAACGATTCATATACGGTAATGCCCTTGATGATGGCTTTTCTGTGATGCTTAGGCTCCGTATGCTCCTGCTTTGGCTTTTCGTCAAATCGTTCTTTCTGCTTCATGGAAATCAATCCCCCTTTACTAATATGAATTCAGAAAGGCATCGGGGGATACAGTGTTTGAAAAAATTACAGAAAAATTTGAAAAGTGTATCCTGCATCGGGGGCTTTGGATTCATATTTATAGAAGCATCTTTTTGATGGGCCTGCGGAAAACGGCAAAACGCTGGGGCTTTTCTCTCTTAGCGCAAGATTCGCCCATAGCCGCTCAAAACTCACTTTCGTGGTTTTTCCCGGCTGGCAATCTTGATGGGGATTCCGTTCCCCATTCCCACGGTACGCACAAAATCTTGGATTTTGGCTATCTGGCTCCACATGAATGTGTTCGCAGCCGAACGCCTACGGCTTATCGGGAGTTGCTCTGCAACTATAAAATACAGGAGGATTATGCTATGGCTCGACCAAAGAAAGACGAATCGCTTCATAGGGGGAAACGAGTTTACATCCGTTTCACAGAATTGGAATATGAGCTGGTAGCCGGATACGCTAAAGACGCCGGATACCCGATTGGTACTTTTGTACGCAAACAGGCTCTCCGCGAAAAGCTGGAAGTCAATTATAATATCGTTGCCGATCTGGGAGAAATTCAGAATTTGACGGTGCAGGCCGCAGGCATCGGGAACAATCTCAACCAGATTGCCCGCTTTTTTCACGGTGGCGGTCTGGCATCACGCGGAATATTGGAAGAGCTGAAAAAGTGTATTGCGGAAATCCGTGAACTGCGGCAGGAAATCGTTCAGCTTGGAGGTGCATATCGTGGCAATTCTAAAGCACATCGCAAGTAAAAACGCCAATTACGGGAGTGCCATCGACTATCTGAAATACCAGCATGATGAGTTTCATCTGGTTCCCGTTCTGGATGAAAGTGGGAATATGCTGCTTCGGGAAGAATTTTATCTTGACGGTTTGAACTGCCATCCCGAAACCTTCGACCTTGAATGTGAACTGTTAAACCAGCAGTACCATAAGAACAACACTTACGATGAAATCAAAAGTCACCACTACATTATCAGCCATGACCCCAGAGATAACGCCGACCACGATTTAACAGGAGAACGTGCACAGGCCATCGGGCTGGAATACGCAAAAGCTAATTTTCCGGGGCATCAGGCTTTGGTCTGCACCCATACAGATGGCAATAATGGAACAGGCAACATCCATACCCACATCATAATCAACAGCCTGCGCAAATCCGATATAGAGCCTCAGACCTACACCGAACGGCCAATCGACTGCAAGGCTGGTTACAAGCACCACCTTACCAAAGACTACTTGAAGCACCTGCAAAAATCTTTGATGGATATTTGCCAGCGCGAAGGGCTGCATCAGGTCGATCTGCTCTCCCCTGCTGCGGATAAAATCACACAGCAGGAGTACCATGCGCAGCGGCGCGGCCAGCTGAATCTGGATATTGCAAATATGGAACTTCTGGGCGATGGCATCACTCCCATGCACACTACCTTTGAAACAAACAAAGAAAAAATCCGCAATGCCATTTCTGACATTGCGGAACGTGCCACATCTTTTGAGGAATTTCAACGGTTATTAAAAGCGGAATACGGAATTTTGGTAAAAGATCATCGTGGACGATTCAGCTATCTTCCTGCTGACCGACAGAAATTTATTTCTGCCCGCGCTCTCGGTTCTAATTATGACCGCGACAGGCTTCTCCGCATTTTTGCAGAAAATGCGCGAAACAAAGAACGGAACAATCCTCATTGGGCAGCAGATGATCCTATGGCTATTTTGTTCATTAAGTCCGACCTGCGCCTTGTGGTTGACTTGCAGACCTGCGTAAAAGCACAGCAGAGCCGCGCCTATGCGCAGAAAGTCAAGATTTCCAATTTGCAGCAGATGGCACGAACAGTCGCTTATGTGCAGGAACATGGATACGATTCTTACGAAAAACTCTCCGATACCACTGACGCCATTCAATCTAAAATGGCAAAAGCCCGAAGTGATGCCAAATTCACCGAAGCAAAATTGAAAAAAGTCAATGAGCAGATTCGTTATTTAGGCCAGTATCTTTCTACAAAATCAGTCTATGGTGATTTCTTGAAATCCGGCAATAAGAAATCTTTCCGTCAGGCTCATGCAGAAGATATTGCCAAATATGAAGAAGCCCTCCGCATCCTAAAGCAGCACTCCCCAGATGGAAGGTTCCCGACCATGAAAGACCTCCGGGCTGAAAAGGAGCAGCTTACCATTCAGAAAGATGCCCAGTATGACACCTACCACTATTTCAAAGATTACCACAGGGAACTCCAGACTGTATGTGCCAATGTAGATAACATTCTGGGAACAGAACGAGAAGCACGGCGCGAACAGCAGCAATCCCGAAAGAACGAACACTCTCTATAAAACAAAAAGCCAGCCCTGGTCTTTCCTGCGAAAGACTAGGGCTGACCCTTTTCTACCATATTACTCTTAGAACAGGATTTGAACTGTCGCATCCTGAATCAAATCAATGAACTGCTCTTTCGTTATAACTTCTTTGCGGCAAATAATCGACTTATCCGCTTGCTGCCGTGTATAAGTCAATTTTCTATCATCGTGGCGAAGCTGCCGCACCGCATCCAAAGTCAAGGCGCCCTCACGATACATCTGACACAAAATAAAGTCATTTGACTTAAAGGCCACCGAAATCGGAGAATCCAGCGCAGGAGTAAATTCAGAATTTCCCGTTAAGATACGCTCTGCATTCGTTTGGAACTCATGCGCATCCGTATCCTGCGTATAGATTGTCAGGCTGTCCACTCCATCATGATACCACGCGAATATTTCAGCAAGGATCGTCAACGAGATTTCTCCCGCATTCTTTTTAAGAGTGCGACCCGTTGACAGCGTTCTTCCATGAATCGGCCATTCATCGTACAGCCGGTTCATCCATTCCTCTGCGGAAGGCAAGTCAATCAGATCTTCGGTTTTTACTTTTCTGCGAAGGAAGCGCATCAACTCTGACACACGCGATACCGCAGCTTCAACGATGTAGTACAGGTTCACATCTTCATCATTGACAAAAGCACCGTACTTTGTTTCATCAATCCAACGAATAGGATACCCTTTTGCTTGAAGCTGCTCAACATAGGTGCTTCTGTATGTAGAATCCTCAATTTCTTCCATTACCCACTTTGGTATCAGAATCAAATCGTATACGCTGAGGATTCCATCAGACGGATAACTTCTCTGGCTCAACTCGTGCATAAATGCCAGTGATGAGTTATCCATAAGTGCTATTTGGGTTTCCCCACCATATTCTTTATACTCTGGTATATTAAGCATCGGCCTCTCCCGTCAGCATTTTAAATTCGCTTAAAACCGTTTTTAGAAATGCTTCATTGTCTTTATGGTATTCCACTTCCGGCTCATTGCGAATCGTCTTATTGATTTTCTCTTGTAGCGGACTTACATTTACTACATACGAAGGCCGTACAAGGGAATCATCCAATCCCAAATCGCGGAATCTCTGTGCAATATCTTCAACCTGCACATCAAAGTTTTCCTTAACTTCTTCCGCAATAGCCGTATTCCCATTCTTTACTGCACTTTCATACAGAGAAATCAGCACCGCCTTATAGGGAGCTTGGAAAGCGTTCATGCACTGAAACGCTTTTGCTTGGAACTCCATATCCTTTAAGCCCTCAAAATACGGCATAAGGTTTCCCAGAAGCATAAGCGCAGCAAAGTATTCTGCTTTTCGTTCTTCCATCAGGATTTCGGATTCAATCAAATGGTCAAAAGAAACTTCATCAAACAATAGATGATAAATCTCATGCCACGCAGTAAAATACTGATTTGCTCTCGGAAGTGCCGTATTTATCAAGGGGATTCGTTTTCCATCCCGAACAAAAATTGCTCCGCTTAAATAGTGATTATCAATCGGCAGCTGTATCAAACCATACGGTCTTAAAATCTGTAACGCCAACTGTATCGGAGAATTTATCTGCATCGGATTGTATTTTGACCAGATAAGCGAAGCACTCTGCTTCATCTGTTCCTCAATGACTTCGTTCCTTTTGATAACTTCATCTAAGTTGGCTGCTGTAATTCGCTCACTCATAGCCTTCCGCCTTTAATAATAAACACTGCAAAGGTTTAGAATATCCTGCAACAGATCGTACTCCATCTTTGCCTTATCATTCATCTGATAATCAATCGGCGCATTCTGCGAGTACACGGCATCTACACTTTGCACTCTCGGTGAAAATCCCATCAAAGTATCCGGGTCAATGCTCAAACTGGTAAGAATCTTGTTCAAGTGCTTATCGAACGTGCTTTTGCTATCTATCTCGCCATTCAAAATCTTATCTAAAGTAGGGCGAGAAATCTCTGTTTTCTTGCAGAACGATACTTTTGAGAATCCATTGCTGCGAATATAGTTCTTTAATTTTGTTCCTGTCAGTTTTCTCATTTCAAAAAGTTCATCAAAACGCATTTTTCATCTCTCCCTTCTGCTATTATTATATACCATCCGCTTCGGGAAATCAATCGTAATGTAAAAAAGTTTTTTACATCTTTGATTCTAACGCAAAAAAGATGGCCTCCTTTTTGGGGAAGCCATCTCAACGATATTACGGTATTTTAACTTTTTCGGCTTCTTTCCTGTTCCTGCTGCGGCGCATTGTCTTTTTGTCGCCGTTCAGCCTGCTTGATATGCAGCCGATCCAGCACAGACCACCTGCCACCAATGCGCCGGGGCTTTTTTGGTACATTGTTGACGCAGCCATCTATCATATTGTAGTTTTGCTCTGTGCCGGATTCTTTGGCGCGTTCCGCTGTACCGTTTTCAAAGAACTTCTGATGGTGCAGCAGTTCAGGCTTTGGGCCTTGTAAAAAAGCACTCATCTTTCTGGTAGCTTCTCCATCGAAACCTAAAGCTGTCTGCGTCACAAAGGCTCCACTCTCGTGAAGAATAATGCTCGGCGGTGGATTCTTCGTTTGTTCACTTCTCATCTGAACAAACCGCTGACCATCGACCTCTACTTCATCCGATACCAGCCATGTTCCTTTTTGCCCTGCCACCTGATAGCCGCCCTCATCAAGAATCAGGTATGTGCCGCTCTGGGGCTTTGGGAAAAAGCCGTTGAATCTCACCAGCCTATCCTTATCAACATAGAAAAAAGAGGTTTTGCCTGCCGCAGTCAATCCGATGACATCACTGACCCCAAATTTTCTAATTTTGAATTTGTCCGGGTTAATGCTTTCCATCTTTTTACGAATAGCTTCCTCGCCCATTCCTCGCGTAGCCGTACCGGAATAGCCCGTACCATAATTGTCTGCGGTTATCATAAAGCCATGCTGAATCTGGTATTCATAGCTGCGGCAGCGATACTCACGGTTTTTCTCAGAATTGTCGATCTGGTAAATCACAAATATATCTGAACTCATTCTCCTATATCATCCTCCGGCCTATGCCATTCCAGTTCCAGCCCCTTGAACTGCTGCTCATTCAACTGCTGCATCTTCTGGATAGTCTGCTGGACAAGCGCAGCCATCTCTGCATCCTCTGCTACAAGCGGCTGAACCTCCATCAATACCTGAATCGTATCCTTGAGTGTCGGCTGCTCAAACATCGCCATCAGCATCAATTCCAGTTCATCAAAACGCACATTGCTCATAACTCCATCCCTTTCTTTTTCGCTTTCTTCGGCTTATCCTGTTCCTGTGCAGGCTGCTCCTGTTTCTTGGCTTTCAGACTGCGCAGGGCATCCAGAACAGACTTTTTCGTACTGCTGCGTTCCTGCTCCTTGCTCTGCTGCCGTGCCGCCATCAGCTTTTCCATGTCAGAGATAGCCCGTTGCACCAGCTTATCATCCCTGAAGTAGTTGATGGAATTGATGTTCTCGCGCTGCACTTTATCGTTCACGACCAGCTCATACATTCCAACAAAGCCACCATCTTCCTCGATGCAGAATCCAATGCACTTGTCGGCGTTCATCCGTTCAGATGGAATCTTGTCGTAGACTTCCAAGGCTTCTTCCATTGTCAGATGATCGTGGAACTCTCCTGCAAATGTAAACTCCAAACACTCCGCGACGTAAAAACTGAGTGTTTCCTCCGGCGCGGGTCTTTCTGCAGCGAGTTTTTCTTTCAAAACCTCTGCCTGTTGTTCAGCTACCGTATCAGCCTGTTCCCGCAGTCCTGCTGCGTCCATGATCCTGCCCTCTGCTGCATTATAGCCGAACTCTGTGAGCAGTTCCGTCATAGCCTCCTGCACAGACTTATCTCCGTCCGTTTCAAGAATGCCGCCATCCTGTTCTGTGAAGTCCTTATTATATAAGGTATAGTCGAAACCATCGTCACAGGTCTGGATATGGAAATAGGCATCCGGCAATTCGTAGGCCAGCTCCACATCCTGCACAGCCAAGGCTCCCTGCAACGGCAGAACAACATGATTCTGGATATACGGGTTATCCCAGCCCGGAACCGTTTTGTAGTCCTCTACGATGGTGTCAATGCCGTTCCTGCACTGCAAAACATCCAGTGAACCCGGCAGAGGATCAGGATTTTTCTCCACGCCCAAGGCTTTCATGTAATGGTTCGGAAGTGCCTGATACTGCGCCATTGCATCGTCCAGATTGCCGAACCGCTCAATTTTCAAAGGCGCGGCCTGCAAATTTTCGACCACATAGAACTGCTTTACGAAAGGCTGTTCCTGTTCCAGCTTTTTCTGCGCTTCCAGTTCATCCCGGTACATCGTCACAAAGCCATCCAAAACAGCCGGATGACTGTCAACCACCCAATCCGTGCGGAACGTCATACGCTCTACGTTATGCTCCGGGGTGCTGACCTGCTCTGCCCATTCCTTGTTGCTGTGAGAAAAGCGGCCATCATAACTTTTGTGGTGCAAGGTGTTTGCCAGGATGTAGCCCACACGTTCCATGCCGTACTGCCGCACCACCTGATCGACTACACCATCGCCAAGATACATTCCATCATAATTGTCCGCAATCGCTTCATGGATTGCCTGCTTGCACTCGCTGTTCAGCCGATAGGATGTGCGGTATAAATCCACCTCGTCATTTTCTTTGGCATAATTGAACGGCTCGTAGTAAACAGGCACATCCGAATAGTCCTGTGCGCTGTTGTCTGGCGCAGGTACAGCCTTTTCAATGATCTCTGATACCACATTTTCTTTTTTCGGCATATTCCATTTTTCAGAGAGATATTTCTGCACGGCCTCCTGAAAATCTTCATCGAAGCCGTTCCACAAATCCTCTGCCACCAGCTTGCCCTGCTCATTGACTGCAACACAGGCCGTCATATCGCCGTGTTCCTCATGCTCCAGCAGGAAGAACTTCTCGCCACCAATTTCCGTTTCATCAATGGCGTACCATGTGCCGATATGCCCTTCGACTGCGATATGGTCGGAATCGCCGTGGATCAGTCCGTTCCTTTTCTGCTGCTGTTCCTCCATAAACTCCCGCACGGTCAACTCTGCGCCTGTGAAGTTCAGCCCTTCCTCACCCAGTTCCAGCCGCCCCTCTGCACCAAGGTCAAGCTCTTCGGCCATCAGAACAGATGCCGCATGGTTCACCACCACAGTTTTCTCCACCGTAATAGGCTGGCCGGGGTCATAGTCTGAACCGCGCAGATCATAGCGATATAAGCCATCCGGTACATCTTCATCCCGCAGTCGGCCATTGCTGAAAAGACCCGGCTTATCAAAGATTTCGATTTCCTGCAATTCCTCGTTCAGAAGGTTCTCTTTCTGCAAATCTATATTCCTTTCCTTGAAAAATTCCGGCAGTTCAGCAAATCCAATACTGTCCACATAGTAGGCTTTGACCGTACTGCCATCATTGAGTACCACCACATCGCTGACCGACAGCGAATGCCCCGTAAAGTCTGCTAGACGCTGAATATTGAAGCGTTCGTAAATAGCTTCAAGTGTATCTTTTTCCGTAAGAGGCTCGGTATAGACCAGTTCATAGTCTGCACAGTTTACTTCCATCCCATGCCGCTTTACAAAATCCAGATTCATAAAGCGGTAGTCGTGTTCCGGGTCACGGGCAGTGATCTGGTAGATGCCAAACTGCTTTTCGCTGCCGGAAAGCAGCTTCTGCTCCTTAACTACTGCATCCATACGAGTTATCAGTTCTGCCGCCTTTTCTGCGGACTCTCCCTCTGATTCCTCCACTGCGGCTTGCAGCCATTCCCGGATCAGCTGAACATCCCCAGCCTGAATCTGTTCTTTCAGTGCTTCAACTGCCTGCTCCCGATCCTCTACGCTGTCCTTATAGTGGTAGAAATCGAAGTCAAAGGCAAAATCGTCAAGGTCTACTGCCAGCTTTTCAACGGGTGCTTTCTCGCCGTTTTCCATTGTTTTCTGCTTGTCCTTTTCCAAATCTTCCTTAGCAATCTGGAAGGTATCACTTCCGCGCTCAATTTCCTCTCGCGCCGTGACAAGAATCGGCCACGGGCTGATGCGGACAAGATAAATCTGCTTACCCTCATCGTACAGCCGCAGAGCCTGTTCACGGTTTATCACTGTCAGCTGAAAATCCGGGCGCGCATACTCGTCCTCTGCATAATCTTCCCGTTGTTCCAGCAGAATCGCATCCCATGCGTCTGCCTTAATGCCGAAAATGCCATCGTGCTGCTCGATTCCCTCTTGACTTGCATAATCACCTGCCGTTCCATCACGGAACAGCGGATAAATTCTCTCACCCAGCCGATGCCATTCCCGTGCGCTCTCTTTCGTCAGCGGCAGTACATCATCTTTCAGATAGCCGTAGTCATGCATTTCGGAAAGACCAATCATCCCATCCGGGAGATTTTCGATTTTCTCCTGCGCATCGTACATCAGGCGGTTGACTTCTTCTTTGTCATCCTCGGCCACTGCAGCTGCAATACCGTTCACCAGTTCTTCCGTTGCCGCCCGGTCATCCAGTTTGAAGGCGAAATTTACGATGAGGTTTCGCTGCTCATCATCAAAAATCGTTTTTTCCTGCTCCTTATTGGCAATCAGCTTTTCCGCATACTGCATCGCGGTCATGCGCTCTGCGCTCCTTTCCGCGACTGCCGCTTCCAGCTTTTCCAGAAAGTCGGCTGCGGTCAATCGAATCGTATCCATCGAATCTTTCAATTCCTTCATTTCCTTGCCGCTGGCCCAGCTTGCCACATACGGAAACGAATAATCGGACGTATCAATACCCAGAGCCGAGCAGACCGTAAATGCGATGCTTTCGGCTTCGGTTTCTTTCGTGAGCCTGTCTTTTTCTTCGCCACGCTGTTTCATCAAATCGCTGTTATGCAGCATCGCATGAGCAACCTCGTGGATCATCGTCTTTATGGTCTGGCTCTCGCCCATGCCGACCTGAATGCAGATTTCTTTGTCTGCATCACTGTAATAGCCTTTGGCATCCCCTTCGATTTCATCAAACCGCATCGGCACAGGCGATACCTGCTCGATTGCCGCCGTAAGCAGCGCATAGTCTTTGACGCTGGCCGTCAGTTCGTTCACTTCCAACGATGGAATCGGTTCCCCATCGGTCTGTGAAACATCAAAAACCGTCGTCACTCGGAAGCGCGGAACCACATACTCCACACGTTCCATTTCCGGTTCACCGTTTTCGTTCAGCACAGCCAAGCCCGTATCCTTGTCGATTTTCTCTCGCTCCTCGACTTCCTTAATGGGAGCCGGAGCGATGATCTGGATGCCCTTTTCGCCTTTTTTAACGTAACGGTTAAACTTATTCTTCCATGCGTTAAACCCTGCCACCAGTGTGGCATCGGGCCGCTGCATAGCGATCAGCAGCGTATTATTGAAGCTGTAATTGTGGAATTTTGCCATCGTGCGCAGATACGTCGTGTACATTTCCGATGTAAAAATGTCCTTTACGCCCTGCTCCAGCCGTTCCGTGATTTCTTTCATCTGCTGTTTGCGGTCAACTGCCATGCAAGCCCTCCTTTTTCTTGACCCATCGTGTTTTCATCTGGCGCGGATATTGGTCAGCCTGTTTCGGTGCTTTTGCGCCGTTCCACTCTAATCCCCCGGCCTTGCCCTCACAGGTGTAGCCGGCAGCTTTCAGGGAGCTGCCATTCTCCGTGTCCAGAATGTAGGTAACAACTTTGTTGTAGCCCATGGCCCGTGCTGCACGATATGCCGCCGCATACAAAATGCTGCAGGCGTTCGGTGTTCCATCTGTACACAGACGGTTAACTTCCAGCGTATAGCCATCGTCCAGCCGCCGCGCCACGGGTCTGCCGCAGATAGCAACGCCCACCAGCGCACCATTTTCCGATACGCCGATGGAGAACTTATGCCCTCGTGTCGGCTTATGGTGGCGGTGATATTGCTGCACAAATGCGTTTGCCGTTTTCAGATTGATCGGTGTTAATGTCAGCAAATGCCCTCCTTGTTCAAAAACACCCCGTTAGATTCCTTGCAGAGATCTAACGGGGTTATCCTATTTACAGTTCCATATTGTGACTTTTTCGCTTCTGGGATTTCTGCGGTTCTGCAGTGCGCTCTGCCTGCTTTGCATGAAGCTGTGCCAGCACAGAAGGTTTCCGCACATTGTCCGTAGTGCGCTCTGCAACGCGGCCTGCGTAGTTCACAGGCTGGCGCGGTCTGTCTGCAACCTCGGTTTCGGCTGCATCCTCATCCACTCCCAGCGCATCCTCACTACCCTTTTCATCCATGTTGAGCAGAGAGTTCAGCTCCGCAAGGCGCGCAGATTTTTCGGCCAATTCTGCTTCATGCGCAAAAGGACGTTTGGCTTCTTCCTTTGCCTGTGCCAACTGCTGTTCCAGATTTTCCAGTCTGCGTTCCACCTGCGGTAGTGTCCTTTCGATGCCTGCCAGTGCATTGGTAACGCGCAGGATATTACCCTGCGGGTCTTTGCCGACTTCCATCGAATAGTTCCACGCGCCCTTGATGGATAAGCGGAACGTCTTATCGAAGTTGTCAAACCGGGAATGCAGTTCAAACGCACCGTAGCTGCCGATCCTGCCCTCGGTGCCAGCTGCTTTCAGAGCCTTACAAGCCTCGATGATGGCTACACCCGCTTCCTTGCGTTCAGTGTACACCTTGCCGCTGATTTCAATAGCGAAGTGGTCTTTGTCCTGCGCCAGAAGTGGTTTTGCCGCTTCCATATCGGTTTTCAGTGCTTCGATCTGACCCTTTGCCGCAGCGATTTCTCGCGGATAGCGGCGCGCAATATCCGATTCCAGACTATAAATCTGGCTGGTGTGGTTGGCTTTCAGCAATTTGAGCTTGCTGACCTGAATATCCAAGTCCATCTTTTCCTTGATGTAGGGATTGCCCGTTGCCAGTGCCTTGATTTCAGCATAAGACAGTGCAGTGTCGTCCACATCATCGCAGGCACGGACAGGAGATTTGGACGTCATGATCTGAGAAATGAACTTCTGCTTATTTTCCAGAATTTGCCACATATACGAATCAAACGTATTTTCCGTGACGTAACGATAGATTTTTACCTGCTTATTCCGGTTTCCCTGCCGGAGAATACGTCCCTCCTGCTGTTCTAGGTCAGACGGCTTCCATGGACAGTCCAGATGATGCAGGGCAATCAGCCGATCCTGAATATTGGTTCCCGCGCCAAGCTTCGGCGTAGACCCCATCAGGATACGCACCTGTCCGGCGCGCACCTTTGCAAACAGGTCTGCTTTTTTCGTTTCGGTGTTGTACTCGTGAATGAACGCCACTTCTTCACGGGGAACACCTCTCGCCACCAATTTTTCCCGCACATCATCATAAACATTGAATGCGCCATCGGCTTTTGGTGTCGATAAGTCACAGAAGATCAACTGCGTTCCCTTGTCCGGCGCAGATTCTTCCCAGACCTTGAACGCATTGTCCACGCAGCGATTGACCTTGCTTTCCGGCTCATCCGGCAGCATCTCGTTCATAAGCCGCTGGTCGAGTGCCAGTTTTCTGCCATCGTTTGTGATTTTGAGCATATTATCGAATCTGGGATTCACATTTCCATTGCGCACGGCCTCGGCACGGTCTGCAAAGGAACTTACCATTTCTTCCTGTGTTTCGCTCGGTTTCAGCACTTCGTTGATGTACTCTGCTTGCGGCACAGGCAGGTTCAGCATATCCGCTGTCTGCACATCTGCCGATTCCTTGAACAGAGAAATCAGCTCCGGCAGATTGAAGAACCGGGCAAAACGTGTTTTCGCACGGTAGCCCGTTCCTTCCGGGGAAAGCTCGATTGCCGTGACGGTTTCACCAAAGGATGCCGCCCAATCATCGAAGTGGCTCAGTCCCATTTTCTGCAGCGTGTCATACTGGAGATACCGCATAATGGTGTACAGTTCCACCATCGAGTTGCTGACCGGGGTTCCGGTTGCAAAGGTCACGCCCTTGCCACCTGTCAGTTCGTCCAAGTACTGACACTTCGCAAACATATCGCTGGACTTCTGTGCATCGGTCTGGGCGATACCTGCGATATTTCGCATTTTTGTGTAGAGGAACATATTTTTATAGAAATGCGACTCGTCCACAAACAGACGGTCAACACCCAGTTCCTCAAATGTAACCACATCATCCTTTCTCGTCTGGTCGTTCAGCTTTTGCAGCTTTGCTTCCAGCGTTTTCTTTGTTTTTTCCATCTGCTTGACCGTAAAACTGCGGCTATCCTCACTCCGGGCATCGGCCAAAGCCAGTGTAATATCGTCGATCTGACGCTCCACAATGGCTTTCTGTCGTTCCGGGGAAAGCGGCACTCGCTCAAACTGCGAATGACCGATCACGATGGCATCGTAATCGCCGGTTGCGATACGGGAGCAGAACTGCTTTCGATTGCTGGGTTCAAAGTCCTTTTTCGTTGCCACCAGCACATTGGCATTGGGATAGAGCCGCAGGAAGTCTGCGCCCCACTGCTCTGTGAGGTGGTTCGGCACCACATAGAGGTTTTTCTGCGATAGGCCCAGCCTGCGGCTTTCCATGCCGGCAGCGATCATCTGGAAGGTCTTGCCTGCACCCACACAATGAGCCAGCAGCGTATTGTTGCCGTACAGAATGTGCGCCACGGCATTTTTCTGGTGCGGCATCAGAGAGATTTCCGGTGTCATGCCCTCAAAACGAATATGACTGCCATCATATTCACGGGGGCGAATCGCATTGAAAATTCGGTTATAGGTCGCACACAAATCCTCGCGGCGGTCTAAATCCTTGAAAATCCACTGCTTGAACGCTTCCCGAATGGATTCCTGTGCCTGCTGTGCAAGCATGGTTTCCTGCTTATTCAGTACACGGTGGTCGCCATCCGCATCGTGAATCGTATCGTAGATCTTGGTATCCCGGAGGTTCAGGGCATCTTCCAACAGCTTATAAGCATTGACGCGCAGGGTTCCGTAGGTATTGGCAACAAGCGGATTGCCGCGATCCAGCGACTTGCCCGAAATGTTCCATGCACCTGAAATTTCGGAATAGGTTGCTTTAATGTCAATCCCGGCATAGTAGTTCGGGGTCTTGAATACTTCTTTCATAAACTGCGTGATGTACTCCGGCTTCACCCAGTTCGCACCCAGCCGTACTTCAATTTCTGAAGCATCCAAATCCTTGGGCTGTACCCGTTTCAGGTAGTCCACATTGATCTGATACTCTGCATGGTTTGCAGCAAAGGTTTCTGCTGTGGCCAGTTTTTCACGAACATTGCCGGACAGGTATTCATCCGAGGTTTCCCACTGCTGTGTCACAGGGTTTCGGAAAATCGCACCTGCCAGTTCATCCGTGATCTCCTGTTCCGGTTTACCGCAGAGCTGCACCATAAACGGCACATCCACCTTTGCTTTTTCTCCAATGGAAAGTGCCAGGGCTTCGCTGGGCGTGTCCACCGAGGTAACAGGTTCCGGCTTACGGATGGTGCGCTTTGTAAAAATATCGGCCAGCCGTTTGAGATTCTTCTCCTCATCCAGAATTTCCAGTGATGCCAGCAGACAATAGCTGCTGTCCTGTCGGAACGTCCGCTTGTTGGCCGTGCTGTTGATAAGACCATACTGCGCCTTAAATGCGGTGTACTGCTGTTTTAGTTCATTCTGCAAAAGCTGAACTTCTGCATCCGAACCATCATGCAGCTGACAATCCAACAGCTTCCGGGTGGTTTCCCGCAGAGCAATCATGCCCAGCACACGCTCTGCAGTTACGGCAGGCAGTTCCACCTTATTCATAAAGGAGTTTTCGCGGTAGTAAATCTGCCCATCCACATTCGTGAAGCTGAAATTCTTCACGCTGGGGTCTGCCGGAATGGGTTCTTCCTGCACATCCAGTTCATCGTCGGAGATTTCCGGCTCTGTGATGGTAGCCTGAATGTTGCGGACCGCTTCTTTCAACTGCTGGGCAAGGTCTGCGCCCTCGATGGGCTTGACAGTAGTTTCCTGCTTGCCGTACTGGGTGCTTTCCGTGGTGATCTCCCCCAGCACCATCTCAGGATGCTGTGCAAAATACTGGTTGATGGAGTAGCCTTTCAGTGTTTCGCCAAGGTCTATCCAGTCTGCCCGCTCTACCGCTGCACGGTCACGCTTCTGCAGGAACAGAATGTCAGCAACCACGCTCGTGTTGGCATTGCGCTGAAACGCATTGTTCGGCAGACGAATTGCGCCGACCAGATCAGCGCGGTTGGCAAGGTATTCACGGACAGAGGAATCCTTCTTATCCATCGTACCGCTGGACGTTACCACCGCTACCACGCCGCCCGGACGCACAAGGTCAAGGCTCTTGGCGATAAAATAATCGTGGATGAGAAAATTGTGGCGGTCATACCGCTTATCCGGTACTTTATAATTGCCGAACGGTACGTTGCCCACAACACAGTCAAAGAAGCTGTCCGGGAACTGCATCGTTTCAAAGCCCTGCACCGCAATCTTGTTTTTCTGGTACAACTGCTGTGCAATGCGGCCCGAAATGCTGTCCAGCTCCACACCGTACATCCGAATCTTCTCCATGCTGTCCGGCACCAGACCCATGAAATTGCCGACACCACAGGATGGTTCCAGCACGTTGCCTTTGGACAATCCCATATTGCCCAGGGCTTCATACATCGCCTTGATGACCGTAGGAGAAGTGTAAAACGCATTCAGGGTACTGGCACGGGCTTCCTTATACTCATCTGCCGTGAGCAGGGACTGCAGTTCGGCATACTCTTTCGACCATTCCGCGTTGTTTTCATCGAACGCCTGCGGAATGCCGCCCCAGCCAACATACCGGGAGAGTATCTCCTGTTCCTCTGCGGTAGCCTGCCGCTGCTCTGCATCCAGTGTCTGCAGCACCCGAATGGCTTCCACATTGGCTTTATACTTTGTTTTCGGCCCTCCTGCGCCGAGATCATCGTCCGTAATGCGGAAGTTAATAGGTTTCTGTTTGGGCTGTGCAGGCTGTTCTGTTTCTGCTCCACTGTCCAGCGGAAGATTGTGCTGCCGCCTTGCATGGTTGACCTCTGCCGGGGTCATAGGCTGCTGCGTCAGCGGTTCAAGGGCTTCCTCTGCCGCTGCGCGGCTAATGGCATCCGTTCGGTTCTGCACATCTGCGATCAACTGCATTTGTTCCGGCGGAAAGTCGGGATTCAGCAGGCTTTCCAGTTCGCCGCCCGATTCTGCCACCGAATAGATCACATCCATCTGCTCCGGGGAGAAATCCTCATAGGCCACACCAGCATTGTGCAGGGCCGCAAAGACGGTAGCTTCTACCGCTTCTTCCAGCGGCATATCTGCCTGTTCATACAAATGCCGAATATACTCCAGCGGTTCCGTTCGGAAGATCGGATACTGAGCTTCTTTTGCAAGGGTCATGTCCTGCAAGCTGACCGTTCCCTGTTCAAAGTTGACCGAATCCACACGAAACTCTCTATCGTCCAGTTCAACGATGGTATTAACTGGCAGATATTCCTCTCTGCGGAAATACTTTGTCTGCGCATGGGTTCCATCTTCCTGCTGGCCGGACAGATAGATACTCTCCCCCTGTTTCCAGAGCTTCATTGCCTGCGAAACCCACTGTTCACGCGGAAAACCAGATACCTCAACCTTGCCGAGTGCGGTTTCCTTTTCCAACAGCTTGCTGCTAAGAAGTTCTGAAACGCGCTTTGCATCCTCGCCGTAGAACTCAAAGTTTCCGTACTGCTCATAGCCGACCAGAGCATCCGGGTAGTGCTCTTTCAGTGCGTTATATTCGTTGGCGGCATCCAGTGGCAGGGGCTGCAGCGTCTGCTCCGAATACTTTTCATCTGCAAGAGGCGTATCTTTTTTGGGTTTCTCAACCGCTGCGGCGATTGACTGCTCTTTCGATTGCGGCTCCTGCTCCATGAAGTCAAACATGGAAATTTGCCCCTGTTCAGGAACCGCAATCTCAACAGCCTTCTTCTTTTCCGGGAAAATCGTGTACGTTCCCTCGACATACTGGTGCAGGATAGAGAGGAATTCTGCCTTGCGCTCATATTCTTCGGAATCCAGCGGCACAGACAGGAGTGCATTGTCCATCTGCTCCAGTAGTTCCACCGCCTGTTCAGGGGCTTCCAGCTTTTCGACGAGAGCCTTTCGTCCTTCTTCATGGTAAAGGTCTTGCGGATAAGGCCGCTCCACGTCGTTCGGCAGATGGTGATAGAATCCAATCACCCGCATTGCTATCTGTTCCCGTTCATAGACAAGCATCCGGGAGTAATCCGCTGGTTTCAGGTACTCACTGTCACGGATAAGTCGGTCAATTCGACCTACAGCCTGATTCCAATTCAGATGAACGCTTGCATCCGGGTTCCCGTATGAGCCACGCTCCAAAGAAATGCCCCTGCCATCGTGATCTTCGTGAGAATCATCTGCCCCGCAGAGTGCATGGCTGCTGCCACCGATTCCGTAATGGTCTTTCAGGAAGTTTGCCCGCTCCTTCTTATCTTCATGGTTTAAGAAGAACGAATAGATTGCCAGCCGACTGTCCGAATAATTGCTGCCTCGTGTGAAAAAAGCGTTTATTTCATCTTCCGTGATGAACTTCTTATACTCATTCCAGTGAAAGCCATCCCGCGCCGAGTAGTTCTGATAAGGCTTTGCAAACTGCTGGAACAGAGCTGCTACTTTATCCGGCTTATAAAAGTGCATCCGCATCAGGTCTTTATCTTCGGCGTAGGCTTCCCCCAGCGCAGATAATCTGTCGTTTAGGTCAGTCAGAAAATCCGTATCATCCAGCAAGCCTGCCAGCCTGTCTGTCAATTCCGGGAAACCGCCCCTGAAGATTTCTGCATTTTGAAAGACTGCTTCGGCAACACCATCTGCCAAGTCACGTTCCATGTAGGACAATGTTTGCGCGTGCTCCTGCAAAGCGTTCTGCCGTGCAGCATCCAGAACCGCCTGTGGCGCATACTCGCCCTGCCGGAGCAGTTCATGGATACGGTTGCTGACATCCTCCCACGAAAGAAACGCATTGACAATCGTACCGCCCTTTGCCGTACTGCCTACTGCAATACGCAGCCCTAAATCATCGAACCAGACGGCATACTTCGCACCGCCAATTTCAAAGCCTTTGCCGCCCGTACCATATTCGTTTTTCACGAACTCCGTGTATTCTTCCGGGGTTTTCTCGACCATGAAATTGTAGATCAGGCGCAGCTGGCCTTTGCTGCGGTTGCTGCCCGTGCGCAGGATTTCATCGACCACTTCGGGATCAAGTGCAATTTCATCCGCATACCGCGCCTGGATCGGTGCTTCAATGGCGCGGATCTGCTGTTCCACGGTCGGCAGATCAGGCAAAGAAAAAGCAGAGGCAATTTCTTCCTCTGCTTCGCTCAAATCCTGTTCTGTTGTCGGTTCGGTTAATTGTACACCAATTCCTTCAAGACGATCTCCTCTGCCATTGCCGTCAGGTTGTTCTGGTGTGCCACCCATGCCAGCGGGTCCTTCTCCTTGCTCGGTGCCGGAAACTTCTCGTTCAGGCTGTCCACCAGGGTTTCCATCCGGTTCTCCGCTGCTTTCTCGATCTGCGCCAGATGCTGGTTCAGTCTGCCGCTCATCAGCATACTCTGATACCAGTTCTTGCGGTTCTCTTTCAGGTACGTCCTGCGCAGCATCCCGTACTTCCCGATGGTCTGCGGCTCGTCCTTCACGGCCAGATTCGGGAACAGATAATCTCCCTTGCGGTAATACGTCAACTCCATTTTCTTGTCCTCCTTTGGTCGTGTTTTCTTCGGTTTCACGCTTTAATGTGTTAAAGTCCGTATTGGTATTATACAAGCTGTCAACGGATTTTTCAAGCTGCTGCGTGATTTCTTTTTTGTAAATTTTCCGCATCTCTCGGCCAATGTCAAAAAGAACCGCTTCGCACTGTTCGGAAACCGCGTTGCCAAGGAACGACAGCACCGGCAGCTTGTTGAAATCCACAATGCGGATAAAGTCATCATCGTCCAGCACATCCATAGGCTCCTGCCCGCAGCGGCGGGAAAGCGTATAGAAAATACTGTTGGTCATCAATTCCCGGAAGCGGACGCGGATGTTATCTTCGTCCAGTTCTTCCAGAAATGTATCCGCCACCTCATAGGCCAGACCGTCCATCGCTTCATCCAGATTGTCGGCGGTCAGCTGCTGTGCCAGTTCCATCAGGGCAGTATTCATGCTGTCTGTCTGCGACAGGCCGTAGGTGTCTGCCAGATGGTCTAAAATCGTCTGCTCATGCTCGTGGCTTTCCAGATTCCATAAGAGCGGTGTTTTTCCACCGCGCACCAGATGAGTGTCAGCAATATCGAACACATATCGCAGCTTGGTACGAGGTCCGGTATCATCCAGAAGCGCGATGCCTTTTGCGCCACGGTTGACCCATCGGCTCATTTTCTGATTCCAGAGTTCCAGTTCTGCGCAGGCGGTTGCATCGGGCCGCTGTGCGTGGATCAGGAGTGTATCGGTGAACGAATAGCGGTACAGCCGCGCCGCCACATCCAGATAACTCATCCAGTCCTGTGGCGAGTTACTGACATACCGGGCGTTCTGCTGCGCCAATTCTCGAATATCGTTAATCTGTGGCAATGGTCAAACCTCCTTTACGTTTTGGTTTTCATCGGTGCTTTGGGAAATTCCATGCTGTACTGTGCGCGGCCCTCTTCAACGCGCATCACAAGGTCAGCGGCGAATGTCTTATCTTTTTTCGCGGAATAAAAGTCTTTTACATGGGTGCGGCCTTTCTTCAAAAGGTCTACCGCCATCTTCTTGTCCAGCGTTTTTCTCATGTTGGACAAGTATCTGCTTTCTTTCCAGAGGGCAAATTTGCAGCTGCGGTCTGCACAACAAAAGCTGAGTTTGTTCTCATGCACAGGGCTTCCGCAGACCGGGCAGCTACCTACGCTTACCTTATTATGATAGGGAGCCACCACGACGGTAGGAATCTGCCGCAGGTCAGCCAGCATCTTATCGAGCAATCCGTGGATGCCCTGCATAAAATCATATGGCTTGATCTCGCCGCGCTCCATCCGCAGCAGGTCATTTTCCCATTCGGCTGTCATACTGGCAGATTTCAGATAGTCCGGGATATTGCGGATTGCGGCCACACCGTCCTCCGTGGGAATCATCTGCTTGCCTTTGCGCTGCACATAGCCGGAGGATACCAACTTTTCCAGAATCGCGGCGCGCGTTGCAGGGGTTCCCAGACCTTTCTTCTCGGTGTCCTTTTCAAATTCCTTGTTGCCTGCGGTTTCCATGGCCGACAGCAGGGTATCTTCGGTGTAGACTTTCGGCGGTGAAGTAAAGCCCTGCTTTTTCTCTGCCCGTACCACCGGAAGAACCATTCCTTGCCCATCTTTTTCGGAAGCGGCACACCCTTGTCCTTGTCCTTTTCCGGTTCCACAAACGGAACGGTCTTTGCCGTATAACCGGGCTGCAGGACATCCTTATATTTTGCTGTAAAATTCCGTCCCTGGCAGCATACCGTCACCAGAACATCTTCGTAGATGAACGGCGGCTGCACAGCCTGCACCAGTTTCCAGATAACGAGCGAAAGAATCTTCTGTTTGGTTTCGGACAACTTTTCCTTATTACACTTTGCGCCCTGCATCGTCGGCAGTATCGCGTGGTGGTCTGTGACTTTGCTGTTATTGATAACGCAGCTCACATCCACAGTCTGGCCATCCAGAGCCAGTACCAGAGATTCCACTGTCTTGCGCATATCCTCGGTCACAAACTGGCTGTCCGTTCTGGGATATGTCACCAGCTTTTCTTCATACAGTTCCTGCAACACCTGCAAGGTCTGGCTGGCGGTCAGGCCATAATAGCGGTTTGCTTCTCGCTGTAAGGTCGTCAGGTCATACAGTTTCGGGGGCTTTTTTTCTACCCTCTTGCGTTCGATGCTACCAACCACCGCGCACTGCCCATCGCAAGCAGCCTGCATGGTATCGGCATCCTGCTCCTGCGCCATCTGTTCCGATACTGCGACCATGCCCTCACCGGACAGTTCCACTTTATAATAGGGTTCCTTTACAAAGTTCTGGATTTTGGTCTGCCGTTCGGCCAGCATCGCCAGCGTCGGGGTCTGCACACGGCCAATGGTCTGTTTTCTGCCGTACTTTTTCGTAAAAGCGCGGGTTCCGTTCATGCCGATCAGCCAATCTGCTTTTGCTCTACACTCGGACGCTGCAAACAGGTTGTCATACGCTGCGCCATCTTTCAGGTTTTCAAAGCCCTGCTGGATGGCAGCATCCTCCATGCTGCTGATCCACAGCCGCTTGATGGGGAGTTTGCTTCCGGCAAGGGCATACACACGGCGGAAAATTGCTTCACCCTCGCGTCCTGCATCGCAGGCGTTCACCACATAATCAAATTTCTTGCTGCGGAGCAGTTTGCGCAGGACATTGAACTGCGGCTTCTTGGTGTTATGCACCAGCAGTTTCCACTCGGCAGGGAGAATCGGCAAATCCTCAAAACGCCAGTTTTCATAGCGTTCATCGTAGTGTTCCGGGGCCGCATACTCTGCCAAATGCCCCAGACACCAGCTGACCACGCAATCCCCACCCTCCAGATACCCGTCCTCCTGCCGATATGCACCGATCACTTTTGCAATGGATTTCGATACGCTCGGTTTTTCTGCAATCACCAGATATTTCAACGCTTTCTCCTTTTTTTAAAAAAGCAGGGATAGCCTTTCGACTACCCCTGCATCCTTATGTTACGGTTTTCTTATGTGCCATTTTCGTTGCCGGACTGATTATCCTCGTTCACCGTCGCAAGGCTCTGGTCGGTTTCCAGATTTTCACTCTGCGGCGTTTCTTCTTTCGGTTTCGGCTTATAAATGTAGAAGTAGAAGAAAGCACCTGCACCGCCCAGTGCCGCCACGAATACCAGCAGCAGAATCTTATTCATGCCACCGCTCGATTCCTCTTTCGGTTCTTCGATTTCCACATCCGGGATAGGTTCGGGTTTGGTTTCAGGCAGGACTACCGCAGGCGTTTCTTCTTCCTGCTTGCCGTTCCGCTCTTCATCGTCCAGAAACTCCTGCAAATCGTACTCGTTAATCATCGAGAGCATATAGACGTTCTCGCTGTTCCGCGCCCGGTCGATCACCAGAAAGAACGTATTGCCGCCCTTGGTCTTGACTGTAAAGAACTCTTTGCTGGGGTCATCCACGATGTCATCCTCTACCTCGCCGTTGCCTGCAATGGTGAACGGAAGCTTTTCTTCCTCCGTCGGCTCTGCCTCCTCAATCACCTGTGTCGGTTCCTCCGTCACCTCAGTAGTGTCCACAAAGGCAAAGGCCGGGGTCGAAAAGCCCACTGCCATCAGCAGGGTCAGAATTGTGCTGGGGATAACAACTCCCAGCCGTTTAAGCATCTTTTTCAATCGCTTCCTCCGTTTCTGCTTCCTCCGAAGCATTGTTTACAGCGGTCAGGAACGTCACGTTGCCCGCCTGAATGTTGTCCAGCAGAGCCAGCAGTTCACGCCCGCCCATCTTGGTGCTGCGGATGGCACGGATGATCTCGCTGTCCTCTTCCTTTTTCTGTGCTGCCCGGATGGTTCTCAGCCGTTCTTCCAGTTCCGCGATCTGCTGTTCCGTTTTTTCGGCTTCATCCAGATATTTCTGTAATTTTTTGCCCATCGGCCCTCCTTTCAGTTGATGCGGCCAAAGCCTAAAAAGTGGCTTTGCCAGTAGGTCGAATTGATGCTGGTATAGGAAATGGGGTCGCCGCAGTGGATCATCATACCATTGCCGACATAGATTCCAACGTGCGACGCACCAGTGGTGTTATAGGTTTTCTCAAAAAAGATCAAGTCACCGGGCTTTGCATTTGCAGGAGAAACATAGCTGCACTTCCCGCGCAGACCATTGGCCGTTGTGCGTCCAACGCTCCACCCGTTGCCACAGTTATTGATGACCCAGCATACGAAGCCGGAACAGTCAAAACTGGTGCTTGGGGAACTGCCGCCCCACACATACGGCATACCGAGATATTTTTCGGCTTCCTCAATCATCCTTGCGAACTTTTCATCCGAAAGAGCTTCCGATGGAATATCATACTTGAAACCACCACCGGAGCCACCAGCACCACCACCTGTGCCGATACTGCCCGTTGTGCCGCCGCTGTAAGTCGGTGATCCTGCGCCGAACAGTTCGGGGCGGTTGCCGTAGGTCAGGTTGTAGGCATCGTATCGCCCGGTCTGCTTCTGGTTCATGTTCTTCCGCGCGATGGTATCGAAGCCCTTATTTTTCAGCAGGATATTGAGGATTTTATATTCGTACTCCACTTCTTCCTGATAGGTATAGGTTTCCATGCTGACATTTCCAAACGCGTCAATCGTTGGCCGAATCCCTACTCTGGTTTCCATGCGAGTGCGAATCTCAATGGTTTCCCACACTTTCAGGAGATACTGTTGCTTAAACAGTTCCTTGATAACAGGCTTGACCTGTCCTCTGGTGAACTGCTCATAAACTGCCGTCAAATGAGAAATCAGCTGATACGGGTCATGGCCGATCTCGTCCAGCTGATAGCGGTATTCATCATAGTCCGGATGGGTGAATTCCATCTGCCGAATCTGCTTATCCAGTTCTTTTTCCAGTTCCAGATAATCTTCTTCCGCACCTTTCATGTCGGCATCCTTGCTGGGATATGTCGTTCCCACAAAGGTACTGCCTGTTCCCTGAATTGCCGCACCGCAGCTTGAAAAGGCTCCCAACATTACCATCACCAGCAGGATACCCACACCAATACCGACCCACAAGGTTTTATGCTGCACGACGATCTCCTGCACCGCCGCTTTCGCTTTCTCCGTAATGGTGTTTGTTGCCGCTGCTGCCTGCTTGCTGGCGGCAGTTCCGGCTTTCTGGCCGCGCTTGGCGGCTGCATAGGCATCCTTATACTGTTTTTTCTGGTAAAACTTCGCACCGACTGTTTTTGCTTCACCTCCTGCGGCAGTCGGTGGCGGCTGGGGCTGTTTCTTTTTCAGCTGCGGTTCTGCTACATTTTCTGCCGTGCCGCCCTCGCCCTCGGTGAATTTCAGGCGGCTGGATTTCTGATCCTCGCCACCTCTTTTCTCCGCTCTGGCAGATTTGTCTTTGGGCTTTTTTCTGCCTTTGACAAAGTGGTGCAGGCGTTCAGCTGCTTCTTCTGACTTGTGTGCAGCTTCCACGCCGGAATTGTCCTTTTCTACCTGATGTACTTTCTGATGGGCAAACCCGGTGGTAGCGTCTACTCCTTTCTTCGCCACCTTTTTAACGCCCATCCCCATGCCACGGACAATGCCGCCTTTTTCATCTTCAAAAGAAAGTCGGCCTTTCTTTGTGGGCTGTGGCTCTGCATCCGATTCCACAGGCGCATCCTTTGGCTTGCCGTCCTCCTGATGGGCTTTATAATAGTCTGCGCTCTGCTTGGCGGTGCTGTGATGCCGGGGTGTTTCCTCCTTCCCATCCTCGGCATCCATACAGATTTCTTCGTCCACGACAGGTTCTTCGTCTGTTTCCTTTTCCGCAGTTTCTTTTGCCGAATCTTCCTGCTCCGGCTTTTCTTCTGTAGTCGCGGACTTCTGTTCCCCGGTGCGGAGGTTTTCATCCACCAGACCATCCTTGGTCATTTTCTGGACGATTTTATCTCTGCCCCGAAACTTTTTGTCTGCTATGGAAATCACCTCCTTCCGGCTGGAACCGTCATGCGATCAAGGCTGCGTGGGTTTCCCACTTATCAAGCACCTGTTCCAGCTTCCGGGCAAAGGCGATCAGACGGGCGTTCACTTCCTCACGGTCAAGATAACCGTGGGCTTCCATGTGAAAGCCGTCAGTCAGTTCATCGGCCAGTGTGCCAACGGCATAGAAATCTTCCAGCACCGTATGCACCACCGATTCTTCATCGTGGAAGTTGAGCGGCTCCACCTCACCAAAGGGCGGGCCGGAATCGCTTTCGTGCGGCTCCATGTCAGAGTGATGATGAATCTTACGGCTCAGTCGGTCAAAAATGTTCGATGTGTTCATGCTTCTTTTTTCTCCTTATATTTTCCCATCTCATTGGGCTTCGTTGTCATCAGGCTATACAGTTTCAGCGAAGTATCGAATTTATCCTTAAATGGGATAATCGTATTGCCGTAGAACAGCAGCCCCTCGCCCTCGTTGCTGTTCGTAACATAGGAAAGCTGGAACGGCGAGATATTCAGCTGCTTGGCAAGGATTTGCCGATCGCCGGATGCCTGGTTAAGCATATAAATGAAATCGCTGTTCTCAAAGATGTTCTCGATTTCCCGGCTGGCCAGCAAATCCTTGATGTTCTGGGTGATGCCTGTGGGTACACCGCCCCATTTTCGGAACCGCTTCCAGATCTCGACGCTGTATGCTGCAGTCTGTTCCTCTTTCAGCAGGAGGTGGAACTCGTCTATATAGTACCGGGTGTTCTTTTTGCTGTTGCGGTTGATGGTGACACGGTTCCAGACCTGATCCTGAACAATGAGCATCCCCAATTTTTTCAGCTGCTTGCCCAACTCTTTGATATCGAAACAGATAATGCGGTTATCCAGTTCCACATTGGTCTGATGGTTGAACACACGCAGCGAACCATTGACGTAGATTTCCAGTGCCGTGGCGATACGCTGCGCCTGCCGCTCTTTCTGCTCCCGCAGGCAGTCGTACAGATCACCGAGCGTCGGCATATTTTCCGGCTTCGGGTCATTCAGATATTTCTGGTAGACCAGCGGCAGGCAGCGGTCGATGACCGACTTTTCTTCCGGCTCCATGCCATCCCGTGCGCCCATGATAAGTTCGCACAGGGAAAGAATGAAGTCCGATTTCATGCCCAGGGGGTTATCATCGTCCGCGTAGTTCAGGTTAATATCCATCGGGTTGATGTAGTCCTTACTGGTGGACGAAATATGGATAACCTGACCGCCCAGTGCTTCCACCAGTGGATAATACTCGCCTTCCGGGTCTGCCACGATAATATCGTCCGTTGTGGTAAAGAACACGTTGGTGATCTCACGCTTTGCACTGAACGACTTACCGCTGCCGGGTGTGCCGAGGATCAGGCCGTTCGGGTTTTTGAGCTGTTTGCGGTCTGCCATAATCATGTTGTTGGACACTGCGTTCAGACCATAATAGAGAGAATCGCCCTCCATAAAAAGCTCCTGCGTGGTGAAGGGAACAAAGATGGCTGTGGAAGTGGTGGTCAGTGCGCGCTTGATGGGAACGAGATTATTTGCCAGCGGCAGGCTGCTCATAAGGCCCTGTTCCTGCAAATAATCCAGACGGTTCAGAGTGCAGTTGAACTTCTGAGCGATGCCAGCAGTCTGAAACACAGCACTATCCAACTCCTGCTTGGTCTTGGCTGTATTGAGGAACAGCACCGTAACAAGGAACATACGCTCATTGCGGCTTTGCAGATCATCCAGAATCTTCTTGGCCTCGCCACCATAAGTTGCAAGGTCGCTCGGAATAATTTCCATATCATAACCAGACCTCACAGCTTTCTTCTGTTCCTCAATTTTCATACGGTCCAGGTCGGTAATTTTGCCCTTGATCAGTTTGATGGCTTTCAACTGGTCTACCGACTGCATATGGATACTGACCACCAGATTTTTGTCCATATCCAGAAACTCGGCCAGCACCTTATCCGTCAGTTCCGGGGCAAGGATGTTCAGGTAGGATGCTGCACCGTAGGTGTCACCCATCATAAAGTCCTTTCCGCTCTTGAACAGAAAACTGGTCGGGGCAATGAAGTCCTTTGTGGTCATACCGCTCTGCAGGATGCGGTCATAGCTGAAATCGAACTTCTGCTGTTCCTCCTGATGAAAGGTTTCGTACATGATCTGAAGCCGTTCCACGCCGTTCAGCGGGTAGGCTTTCACGCCCAGCACCTTGAAATTGTTGAGAATATCGGTTTCGATACGCTCTAACCGGGGCTTTGCTTCCCGGACACTCTTTGCTTCGATACTGAACGTGATGTACTTCGTCCGAACCAGACCGTTATTGCCCTTGGCAAGCTGCTGTTTCAGCATCTGTGCATATTCCATACGCACATCATCAAACTGGTCGTGCTGCGGCTCGATCTGGATGACCTTGTTGTACTCGCTCATGTCACTTTTATGATTGATGAACGAAAGCTGAAAACGGATACTGGCATCGAAGTAGTTGAGGAAGTCGCACCAGCTTTCAAAGATGGTGTTTTTGTCCTCGTTCTGCGCCAGTTGATAGTTAATGTCGTAGAATCGGACGGTTTTGGAATACAGATGTTCCTCCACCCGGCAGATACCGTCACGCCCCATTTCCAGATATGGAATGGAACGCTGCACAGTCAACCGCTGTTCCTTCTGGCTCTTTTCGGGTTTCCGAAAGAACTTCTGGAAGAAGCCGCCCGACTGCGGTTTCTTCTTCGGTTCACTTTTTACCAAGGATGCCTCCTTTCTTCTGGATCGGTGTTGCGGCTTCCAGTTCCCGCTCATACAGGTTTTCGACCTCATAGCGGCGTACCGCAGGACGTTTGAATCGGGCGCTGATGAAATTCGTCAGGATGGTTTCAAGGTGCATCCCGTTTTTCTCGTACAGAGCAAAGAAAAATTCCGGCAGCATCAGGAGCACCATGCCTGCCGCTGCATTGCTGGTTCCCAGCGTGTCGCGCATAAGAAAATAGAACGGAACGCCGATGCCCGCCGCGAAACCCATACACACAAGCTGGCGTTTTGTCAGGTTCAGAAAGACCTTGTTCTTCACTTTGGAAAGGTCTTTGGGTATCGTTACATAGGCCATGGATTACCAGAACAGCCAGACTGCCGCCGGGAAACGGCGTTGTCTGCTGTCTTTTCCTTTCATTGGATTTTCCCGGATTTAGTGACTGCCGAAGATCTGTTTGGACAGACTTCCCGTTTTGAGCAGCGAGAAGCAAAGAATCACCGTGTAGGCCATCGTGCCGAACAATGCCGAGTGAATATCCGAAGATACCCGGATGCTGCCGATAAGGGCTGCATAGATTGCCACGCAAACCATCATCAGAAACGCTTGGAATGCCAGCGCGAACAGCCCCCGGAAGTAGTTCGTTCCCACATGACCCCACTCACGGTTACTCATGGTTGCAAATGGAATCGGAGCAAGCGAAGTGTAGAGGTATATTTCTATCATTCTGCCGTACATAATTACCGTGATAACCACCGACAGAATTTTCAGACACCAGCTTACAACAAGGGTTTCCAATGCCAGCGTCACCAGTTCGCCAATCGCCATTGTTGCCATTGCCGCCTGCATCTGCATGGAAAGAGAACTAATATCAATGGCGGTATTGCCACGGATAATGCCGGAGGAAGAATTTACCACCGACTGTCCAATGTCAAATACCGCCATTGCAATATCGAACGTATGGCTGACGAGATAGACCGCGATCCACATCTTCACGAAATACTTGAAGAACATCCAAGTGTCTACATCGTGCAGATTGTTTCGTTCCGTCAGCATCGAGATCAGTTCGTAGCAGAGGATCAGCGTAATGATGATTCCTGCAATGGGGATCACCACCGAATCCGAAATGTTACGGATCATACTGAAAATGCTGCTGTTCCACCCTTGCGGTGTCTGCCCGACCTGAGCAGCAATTTCACTGGTCTGTTGGTTGACCGCTGTGAACATCGTACTCAGGTTGGACTCCACCATGCCGGAAAGAAGTTCCCTCATCCATTTTTCGATTGCTGCGAAAATATTATCGAACAATGGCGGGTTTTCCTCCTATCGCTTGTTGATTAGCCGAACAGACCAGAGAGCAGCGGGATCAGCTGGGTGCCGATGAGAATGACACCGCCGCCGGACATGAGCTGTTTCATACCAAAATAGGTGTAAAACTCTGCTCGATGGCGGGCGGCGGCGT
>ENA-OUPA01000334-OUPA01000334.1-human-gut-metagenome-genome-assembly--contig:-NODE-334-length-34229-cov-7.3045_pt1 | contig 34229 bp, 29 predicted proteins | sample MGYA00237939_ERZ548770 | MGnify/ENA primary metagenome ERZ548770 (study PRJEB26490, sample SAMN05356877) | human gut metagenome | biome: terrestrial biome; feature: human-associated habitat; material...
ATTGCTGGATACTTGGGTGCTGCAAAGAAAACTGGCGTTTGTTCAGTAGACATTAGATAAAGCTGGGGGGAAGAAAACTGAAAAGGGGTTGGGAGGAGCATCCTGCACTTTGCCACAACCATTGCGAATGAGAACGCTGAAAACGCCTGGCACCGTCTGGTTTCTAGACAGAATTTTCGTTCCCGCCGGTGAAAACTTCTTGCTTTATTGGTGTCCAATGTATATACTAATATCAGAGGTGATGGTCATGGAAGAACGCAAGGCGAAAATTCTCATCAACAGGGCAGGGGGCAACGCCGGGACCCATTCCAAAGGCTACCGGGTGGCGCTGCCCTCTGCCTGGATGAAGAGCTTGGGTATCGCCGAGAACGGCCGGGAAGTGTTGCTGCAATTTGACGGGGAGTGTATCACCCTCCGGCGGCCTGGGCCCTCCGGCTACGAGGCGTTTCTGAGAGAGGCCCGGCGCCAGGGCCACGACCTGCTCCGCCTCCACTACTATGACGGGGATACCCTGTGCACCAAAATCTGCGCGGACAAGGTGACCCGCTGCCTGGCAGTGGAAAACCTGGTGGATGACTCCCTGTCCACTGCCTTTGGGGTGAACACGTCCCCCACCTGGGAGGACTTGGAGAATTTCTTGGAGGAGCGGTGCGTTCCCCGCCAGCGGGACGGGTTGCAGTACTACCTGAGAGAGCTGGGCCTGGATCACTACGATCCCCTGGCCATCGTCCGCAAGACCCAGGGGCGCATGGCAGAGGACAACTGCTGGATGGACATTGTGGAGGGATGAGCATAACCATGAAACTGACCACAGGAAAACGTATTGCAGAGACCTCCTCCAAGGGCAACCAGGAGAAGTGGCGGGAGGGCGGCCGCTGGTACAAGCTGGATCTGTTTGGCTACGAGGGCCTGGCGGAGACGGTTGCCTCCCGGCTGCTGGAGCACACCAACCTGGGGGAGCTGGGCTTTTCCTTCGTCCCCTACCGCGTGGAGGTGCTGGAAGTTCACCGGCGGCAGCGGGTTGGCTGCTCCAGCCCGGACTTCCTCCGGGAGGGGGAATCCATCCTCACCCTGGCGGAGCTGTTCCGCAAAGGGGTGGGGCCGGACTGGCAGGCCCATGTGGCCCGCCTGCCCAACCTGGCCAGCCGGGTGCGGTGGATGGCGGACACCACCCGGCAGCTCACGGGCCTGGAACGGTTCGGGGCGTATCTCACCGCCCTGTTTGAGGCAGATATGCTCTTTGGCAACGAGGACCGGCACCTGAACAACATCGCCGTCCTCCGCCGGGGAAGTGATTTTGCCTACTGCCCCTTCTTCGACTTTGGGGCCGGGCTGCTCTCCAACACCCGGGACTTTCCCCTGGACGTCGTCCCCAAAGCGCTTGTGGGGCAGCTGCGGGCCCAGCCCCTGGGCACTCTCTTTGCCCGGCAGGTCCACGCCGCCCAAGGGGAATTTGGCCCCCAATTGCGATGGGATTTCACGGAAACCCACATCGCCGCCGCCCTAGTGGAGGCTCTCCCCTACTATGCCCAACGAGACAGAGGGCTTCTCCAGGACAGGGTGGAGTGGTGTCTGAAGGTGCAGCAGAGGAAACTTCTCTCCTAGCCAAAGCAGAAAAAGAATGGCAATCCGCCCCTTTCCCATTGCGCAGGGGGCGGGTTTTTGCTATGCTAGAAACAGAAACTGGAAAGGAGGCCCGCCCATGCCCCGCCGTTACCGGATCTATCTTCTCTCCGCCAAGACCATCCTGAGCTACGCCAAGGAGGAGGGCGGGGCTGTTTCCATCGCCCTCAACCGGGACGCTGCCCGGCGTTGCCAGCTTCCCGGCCGTCAGGAGCAGGAGGAGAACGCCCTGTTCTTCCAGATTCAGTGCGCCCTCCACGGGGACTGGTTCACCCCCACGGAAGAGCCTGGTGTCGTGGAGGACTTGTCCACCGTCCTGTGCTATGTGGACTTCTCCGGCATCTTTGACCGGAACGGTATTTCTCCGCGGGTGGCCCGGCTGCAGGCCCTGGCGGAGGAGCTGTTCCGCCCGGAGGGCGTCACCCTGGACTTGGGGGACGGCCCCCGGCAGTACGTTGCTTTCGAGCGTTCCAACTCCATGAGCCGCATGGGCAGGCTCTCCTTCCTTCGGGCGGATTTGTGGGAGCCGGTGCGCAGGCGCATCATGCTGGACTTGGAGCTGGGCCAGTGCCAGCTTTCCAAGCTCTACGCCTACAACGGGCTCATGCTCTCCTCCGGCACACGGGTGGAGGGCATGGAGATCGACAGGCCCCACCGGGTCATTGTGGTGGACAACCATACCCTGCAGCGCAGCGCCAGGGTCATTACCGTGGAGGATGTGGGCGGCACGGACAGCGTGCGGCGCTACCAACGTGTGGAGCGGGTGGAGGACTTTTCCGTCACCGAGTTTGACGGGGAGGGCCTCATCTCCAAGGAGTACGCCGCCCGGCTCAACAAAGCGCTGGGCGGCCGCCACACCTCCTTCCAGATTCGGCTCCCCTTTGTAAAGGGGATGCTCCACCAGGTGGATTTTCACGACTTTTTCCGCTCCGCAGGCACCACGCACCTCACCGACCTGTGGGGAGTGAACCATCCGGTGGCGAAGGTGGACGTCATCCTCACCAAGAGCATGTTCAAGGGCTACGGTTGGCTTGCGGAAAACGGCAAGTCCTGGGAGGACTACTGGGCGGCCTTTCGCAAGTACCGCCACGCCCTGTATGTGACCAATGTGAGCAAAGAGCGGCCCCAGGGGTTCACCCAGCTGAACTACCAGTTTCTCACCACCCTGTCCATGACCGGGGAGGAGTTCCGTCCCCGGGACTTACCGGACGGCTGGGAGCACAGCCCGAAAGAGGACGCCCGCCAGTGGCTGACCAAGGCCACGGAGACAGAATACTACAAGCTGCGGGCGGATGGAGAGTACCGCCGCCAGGTGTTCACCCGGCAGGCCGGCTGGTGGGGCGCCGACCGCAAAAGCCGGGCCTATCTTTTGGGAAAACTGCTGGAGAAGAACCCTGCTTTCATCGGAGAGTCGGTGTACCAGGAGCAGCTGGAAGCCATGGCCCAGCGGCTGCTGAAAGACTACGCCCTGGGCAGGCTGCAAGTGGCCGGGGACGTCCGGTTCCTCTCCGGGGACTTGCTGCAGTTTCTGGTCACGCTGCTGGATGTGACTCCCAAAAAGCGCACCAAGTCCCAGTGGACCTTTCTGTCCGTCGCACAATCCATCGAGTTTCAAGACCACGCCTTCTACGCGCCCCGGCCCGGGTATAAGGGCAAGTCTGCCTGCACCCTGCTGCGAAATCCCCACATCGCTCGGAATGAGGAAATTCTTCTCGACCCCTACCGGCCTGTGGAGCAGATGCGCAAGCACTACCTGGGCCACCTCACGGACGTGGTGATGGTCAGCTCCACCATGTACGCCGCTGAGCGGCTGGGGGGAGCGGACTTCGACGGAGACATGGTGAAGACCATCGCCGACCCCATTGTCAACCGGTGTGTGCAGAAAAACTACCAGTACCAAAATCTGGACAACTTGGGCAACCTGCCTTTCCTGAAAATCCCCTCCATCCAGGCCCGCGTTCAGGACGCCAAAGACTGGCGCGCCCGGTTCCAGACGGTGCGGGACACTTTCTCCTCCCGTGTGGGGCAGATCTCCAACGCCGCCCTGGCCCGGAGCGTCATCGCCTACAACGAGAACTCCCAGGCAGAGGAGCGCCAGCAGGCCCGGGAAGAGGTGGAGACCTTAGCTATTCTCACCGGCTTGGAAATCGACTCCGCCAAAAGCGGCGTGAAACCCGACCTATCCCCCTATCTGGGCAAACCCCGCAAACAAAAGAACCTGTTTCTCACCTACAAGTATCGGATGGAGGGCAAGGCAGAAAAAAGAAAAGGGGCCTGGTCCCCCGCCAAACAGGCCAGGGACTTCCTCCGCTCCACCGATTGGGAGCAGGTAGACGCCAACCTGGAGCGGCTGCCCTATCTGGCCTGGCAGCTGGAAGAGCACACCCCCAAGCTGCGGGAACCCTCCCAGCCGGACGAGGTGCTGTTCAGCTTTGCCCAAGACCCCCAGTGGAAAGAGAAGCTGCCCCAGGCAGCTCTCGCTTTGATGGAGGGAATCATCCTGGAATACCAGCGGTGCCTGGGCCGCATCCGGGTCAGCATGGCTCCTGTCCGGGAGCAGCCCCATCGCACAGACGTGGAGCGCATCCTGTATGCCCGGGGCCAGGAGGAATTGGTGACAGCGGAGGAGCTGTACGCCGCCTTCTCCGCCCTGGAGCCGGAACAGGCGGCGGCCCTGCTGGAACAAATCCGGGAACAGGAATGGCACTTCCTGCCTCCTGGGGAGCGGGAGGACTTCCTCCGGGAACACCTACCCACCGACTTGGTGGATGAGTACGGCGGTCTGCTGTGTGACTTCCGGGCAAGGGGTTACCGGATTCTGGGGGACTTGCTGCTGGATGTGGAGCGGGAAAACCGCCTGGAAACCAGCCGCCAGCTCCACCGGGCGGGGGACTCGGAGCAGATGGAGGAAATGCTGGAAAGCTACGAGAACAAGACGGCCCAGGAGTCCTACCGGGAGGCGGCGGCCCGGGGCTGCCGCCAGTACTTGGAGCGGCACATCCAGCCCAAGCTGGCGGTGCAGTGCGCCGCGGCGTTGGGAAAGCGGGGCTTCCTGTGGGACGTGCTGCTGGACGCGGTTTTGGCCACCGCCCGAAAGGAGGAGCGCCGTGATTGACGAGAGAGCCGAGTTCGCCGCCTATACCGGGGCGGTGGTGTACGACGCCAAGAACAAGCAGGACAGCGCCTACCTGGGGCGGTTCACCTTTGACACCCTGCTCCGAGGGGAAGGGCTGCAGCGAATTCTTACAATAGTGGCCCGCGGCTATCTGTGGCAGACCGATAAACCGGACATAGACCGCGCCCGAGACGCCCTCCGGGCCTGGTGCAGCATCCCAGACAGTAAAAAAGCCAAGCCCAAGGAGGCCTGGCAGTACGAGACGGATTTCCGGCAGCTTCACGGGGCGTTCCCGGAGCTGGTGGACGAACAGGGCAACGGCTGGTTTGTCCGCCACGTCCACGGGGTGCGGGACTTCCTCAAACACCACCCGGAGAAGGTGAGTAAGCCCGCTCTCAAAAACCTGGAAGCCCTCTCCCACGGCTGGGACGCCCACTGGCGGGACAAAGTGATCCGATTCCAGATTCCGCTGTTCTCCCCGGAGACCAAGGGCGGCTGGGTGCTACGCTTTGATGACATCTTGGCCGACGCCCTGGAGCTGGGGCCGCTGCGCTCTCCCACCATTCTTCTGACCCCCGGCCTGGAACAGCGGCTGGCGAATTCCTTCCCTTCTGCCAAACCGGAGGTTCTTCTTACCCTGCTTCAGTACTATGTAGCCAACAAACAGGAGGACTCTCCCTGGGTGGTGCTGCCTGTTGCCAACTTTGACGCCTACTTCGGCACCACCGCCTTCAGCAAGAAATGGCTGACTAAGATTCCCGCCGGGTTTATGGAGCGGCAGAACCAGCATTTTGGGGTGTGCCGGTACCGGGTGAGGGAGGAATGGGTGGAGGGGTGTCTCTCCCGTGACGCCACATTTCCAGAAGAAACGAGGGAAAAACCATGCGCATTCTGATGTTGGGCAACAGCTTTACCGCCGCCAACGACTTGCCCCAGCGGCTGGCCCAGCTCACTGGGGCAGGGGTGGCAGCCCACACCCGAGGCGGGGCGCGGCTGGCGGAGCAGCTCAATCCCAAGACAAAACTGGGCGCCAGGACCCTGGCCGCTCTGGAGGGAGGGCCCTGGGATTTCGTCATTCTCCAGGAAATGAGCCACGGGCCCATCTCCTCTCCCCAGAGCTTTTTCACCAGCGTGGAGCGACTCTGTGAGTGGATTCGGGCAAAGGGGGCTACTCCCGTCCTGTTCGCCACCTGGGCCTACGAGAAGGGCGGCGCCAAGCTGGACGCCAATGGCTGGGACTACGAAGACATGACCCAGCATCTTTCCGCAGCCTACCGCCAGGCAGCCCAGGAAAACCGCGCCCTGCTGGCGGAAGTGGGCCAGCGGTTCTACGACCTCTCCCCCACCCATCCTCTCTACGCTGCCGACGGCGTCCACCCCAATGAAGCGGGCACTCAGCTGGCGGCGGAGGTGCTGGCGGAAACTATACTGACACACAAGGAGCTCACCCCATGATTCGAGACATCTGCAAAGACGAAGCCTTTCTGGCCCAAAAAGCCCAGCCCGCCACCCCGGACGACCTTTCCGTGGGACAAGACCTGCTGGACACTCTGGCACACCACAAGGAAGAGTGCGTGGGCATGGCCGCCAACATGATCGGCGTGAACAAGCGCATCATCGTCTTCGACAACGAGGGCGTCTACCAGGTGATGTACAACCCGGAGATCGTGAAGAAATCCGGCCCCTACGAGACGGAGGAGGGCTGCCTGTCCCTCACCGGCACCCGGCCTGCCAAGCGGTGGAAGTCCATCAAGGTGCGGTGGCAGAATGAAAAGTTTCAGGAGCGGGTCAAGACCTTTACCGGCTGGACGGCCCAGATCATCCAGCACGAGCTCGACCACTGTCAGGGGATTGTGATTTAAGGAACCGCCAGGTTCTGTCCAACGGAAAGATACCCATTTCAGAAAAATGTGTTTATACGCGTCTTATTTTTCCGGAAAAACGTGTTTTAATCCCATTGTAAAACCCGGAAAAACGTGTTATACTGCTTTCATCCAGAGAAGAAGGTGGTGAAGTGGGTGAAACGAAACGCGTTTTCGCAGCTTGTAACATGGAAAAACGACCCGGAGCGAAAGCCGCTCATCATTCGCGGCGCCCGCCAGGTGGGAAAGACCTGGCTCATGAAAGAGTTCGGCCAGAGCTGCTATGAAAGCTATGTTTATTTTAACTTCGACGAGGAAGACGCGCTGAAATCCATCTTCGAGGCAAACAAAAACCCCCAGCGAATCATTGAACTGCTTTCCCTGATTGCCGGGAAAAAAATACTGCCCGGGGAGACTCTTGTCATTTTCGATGAGGTGCAGGAATGCCCGGAGGCGCTGAACACACTCAAATATTTCAAAGAGAAAGCAAACGACTACCATGTCATCGCTGCCGGGAGCCTGCTTGGCACCCTGCTGGCCCAGCCAAAGTCCTACCCGGTGGGGATGGTCAATCTGCTCGACCTGTACCCGATGACCTTTGACGAGTTTCTGGCAGCCACCGAACCGGCCCTCTTCACTTACTACGAGAGCATCCAGAAGAATCAGGCCATTGAGGAAATTTTCCACAATCGCTTGCTGGAAGCCTACAACTACTATCTGATCATTGGCGGGATGCCGGAATGCGTTGTATCCTGGGTCAACCATAAAGACCCGGCAGCGGTTTCCCAGATCCAGCGAGAGCTGGTGGAGATCTACGAAAACGACTTTGGGAAGCATAACGGAAAGGTGAACAGCGGGCGCATCCTGATGGTGTTCCGCAGCATTGTCTCCCAGCTCGCCAAATCCAATGAAAAGTTTATCTACGGCGCTGTCCGGCAGGGCGGCCGGGCGCGGGACTTTGAAGAAGCCATCGAATGGCTTGTCTCAGCCGGTATGCTCAACCGCATCTACAATGTCTCCAAGATGGAACATCCCCTTTCCGCCTTTGACAAGCTCGATCAATTCAAGCTGTTCCTGTTTGATACAGGGCTGCTCAAGCACATGGCGGGCATTGACAACAGCGCCATCCTGCTGAAAGCGGACTATCAGTTCAAAGGGCCGCTGACCGAGAACTATGTCTTGCAGCAGCTTCGCGGTCAGTTTGAGGTAGAACCTCGCTATTACTCGGACAAAACCGGTGAGATTGATTTTCTGCTGCAAAACGGTACGGAAATCATTCCCGTGGAGGCAAAAGGCGGCGAAGACAAGTCCGCGCCATCTTTCAAACGGTACATTGCAAACCGTCATCCTGAACACGCACTTCGCTTTTCCAAGCGGGGGTATCGCAAGGACGGCGCCATCACGAACATCCCGCTTTATCTCGCCAGAAAAACAAGAGAGCTGCTGTGACGCAAATCCCCTCTCACACTGTGAGGGGGGATTGCTTGTCAGCCTTGATGGACCGGCCCCACGGCCCTCAGCATCCACAGCCACGGGGGCGGACCATACATCTACGCATCACCCAGAACAGAAAGATTCCTGCCAATAGCCCCGACCTCCCCGCCGCACAAGGAGACTGTCCCGCCAAAACACCCCCCAAATCCGCACTGCCAGCGTGTGGATTTTGGGGGCGATTTTTTCCGGATTTCTACGGGTTTTCTACGGGGCGTTTCTTAGAAATCCGTTAGAACTTTCCCCTCCCCGCGGGGACTTCACGACCTAGGAATCTCCTCTCTTTTTTCTTTTCCGTCTTCTCAAAACCCGCGGAAACTCTGGCTTTTTTGGGTTCCTATAGCTTCCCCCATCTTCCGTCAAATTCCGCCAGGTTCGGAAATTCCGGACACACTCGAAATGCGGTAGGTCGGCTTCAAACCGGCACAAGAGTTCAAATCTCTTCATCTCCGCCAGCGGCAAGCTGCCGTTTCCAAGACGCGCGCACCTCATTTTCTTGGGGTGCGTTTTGCTTTGTGTCCGCGCTTGTAGCGGCCATCTTTTTTCAACGCTTCCCAAGATTAAAGCTGCATTTTGAGGAATCAAGATGTAGCTTTTCCCATTCCTGTACCTTGAGCTGCGAACTGCGCCTATTGCCCTGTCCGAGCAAATCATTCTGCGCACAAGTTGTCAAACCAGCGAAATTGTGGCAGTGTATATGCAATTTATCCTGCAGGTCACAAAGGGTCCAAGAGAAAACAGAAGGGTTATGGATATTGACTACGATATAATACTGGAACAATCGCGCAGGCTGTATGGGGCACTTCCCCTGCGAGATACCCGCACTGGACATTTGGAAAGTTTCCAGTCCATCAGATCCAGAATGTAAACAACATCCGCCATTTTTCATCCTTCTTCCCATTGGCTTACAACCGGATGGCGTCCAGAAACCCCACAAAAAAATGGAGAGCATACTGCTCTCCATTGCGTTCTATTTTCCTGATTTTGCCTTGAGGCGGGCCAGCGCCCTGGAAAGGGCCGCCTGCGTCTGATAATACTCATGCTGGCTCTGCTTCTGGCGCAGGCGCTCTTCCGCGCGATGTTTCGCCGCAAGGGCGCGGTTACGGTCGATCTCCTCTGGCCGCTCGATAGTAGCCGCCAAAACGATCACGCGCTCTGGCATAACCTCCACACAGCCGTCGCTGACCACTGCCACATGCCATCGGCCCTCCTCGTCCTGATACCGCGCAATTCCAGCCGTGATGGCAGTGACCATTGGCTCGTGGTTGGGCAGCACGCCGTAAGAGCCGTCCGGGCCTGGCAGGATAATCTGCCGCGCGTTTCCAGAGAAGAATATGTTCTGAGGAGAAACCATTTCCAAATAAAACGTGGAAGCCAAGAGGATCCCTCCTTACACCTCTTCCTTGCTCTTTTTCCAGACTTCTTCAATGGTGCCCATGTTGTGGAACGCCACCTCAGAGACCTGATCCAGCTCGCCGCCCAAAATGGCCTCAAAGCCCTTAACCGTATCTTCCACCGCCACATAGCGGCCTTCCTTGCCTGTAAAGGCCTGGGCCACAAAGAAGGGCTGGGAGAAAAACCGCTGGATCTTACGGGCGCGGCTGACCACCAGCTTATCCTCGTCGCCCAGCTCTTCCATGCCCAGAATGGCAATGATATCCTGCAGCTCGCGATAGCGCTGCAGCACCTCCTGGGTCTTGCGGGCCACGTCGTAATGGCGCTGCCCCACCACGTCGGGCTCCAGCACCCGAGAGGTGGACTCCAGCGGGTCCACCGCGGGGTAGATGCCCTGCTCCACAATCTTACGGGAGAGCACGGTGGTGGCGTCCAGATGGGCGAAGGTGGTGGCAGGCGCCGGGTCGGTCAAGTCATCGGCAGGGACGTACACCGCCTGCACCGAGGTGATGGATCCGTTTTTGGTAGAGGTGATGCGCTCCTGCAGCGCGCCCATCTCGTTGGCCAGGGTGGGCTGATAGCCCACGGCGGAGGGCAGGCGCCCCATCAAAGCGGAGACCTCCGAGCCCGCCTGAACATACCGGAAGATGTTGTCGATGAACAGCAGCACGTTCTGGTGCTCCTGATCCCGGAAATACTCAGCCATGGTCAGGCCGGTCAGCGCCACGCGCATACGGGCCCCGGGGGGCTCGTTCATCTGGCCAAAGACCAAGGCCGTCTTTTCAATGACGCCGGACTCCGTCATCTCGCGCCACAGGTCGTTGCCCTCGCGGGTGCGCTCTCCCACGCCCGTGAAAATGGAATAGCCGCCGTGCTCGGTGGCGATGTTGCGGATCAGCTCCTGGATGAGCACAGTCTTTCCCACGCCGGCGCCGCCAAACAGGCCGATCTTGCCACCCTTGGCATAGGGGGCCAGCAGGTCAATGACCTTAATGCCCGTCTCCAAAATCTCTACCTGAGAGCTCTGCTCGGCAAAGCCGGGGGCCTCCCGGTGGATGGGCCACTTCTCCTTGCAGTCCACCTGGCCCTTTTCATCAATGGGATTTCCCAGCACGTTGAACATCCGGCCCAGGGTCCCCTCCCCTACGGGCACAGAGATCGGGCCGCCAGTGGCAGTGACCTCCATGCCCCGGGTCAAGCCCTCGCTGGTGGCCAGAGTGATGCAGCGCACCGCCCCATCTCCCAAGTGCTTAAGCACCTCCAGCACCTGCGTCTCCCCGCCGTTCTCCACGGTGAGCGCGTCGTAGATCTTGGGCAGGCTGCCGTTTTCAAACTGAACGTCCACCACAGGCCCCAGGACCTGCAGGATCTTTCCTCGATTTCCTTCCATGAAAGGGACCCCTTTCTCTATGGTCTCGGGGAGGCTGCTCCCCGGCTGTATTCTCCAAAAAGCCCGCCGCTCAGGACTGAGTCAGAGCCGCGGCGCCGCCGGCAATCTCTGTAATCTCTTGGGTGATGGCGCCCTGGCGCGCCCGGTTAAACTCTAGGGACAGGGAGCTGAGCATCTCCTTCGCGCTGTCAGAGGCTGTGTCCATGGCTGTCATGCGGGCATTCTGCTCACTACAGAAGGACTCCACCAGCGCGGCGAACATATAGCCTTTCAAAACGCCGGGAACCAGCACATCCAGCACGGCCTCCTTTGAGGGCTCATACCGCACCACATCCCGGTATTGGTCCGCCTCGGAAAGGCCCCGCCGGGCGCTGAGCATGGCCCGGTCCAGGGGCAAAAGCTTGATGATCTCCGGCTCCATCCGCATGGCGGAGTAGGTGTGGGTAAACACCAGGTAAATATCATCCAATGCCCCCTGCTCGAACAACCCCACAAGCGTATCCACAATCTCGCGGGCCCTCTCCAGCGTGGGGTCCTGGGCCGTATACATGAACTCCCCGTCAATGGAGATATGCTTTTTCTCAAAATAGTGGCGGCCCATTTGGCCAATCAAAAACAAGGTGGGGTCCTTCTTCCTGGCCAGGTAGCTCTCTGCCAGTTTCAGAACATTGTGGTTGTAAGCGCCGGCCAGGCCCTTGTCTCCCGTAATCACCACAAAGCCCGTCTTCCGCTCTTCCTTGGGCTTTTCATGGCCTTCGATATACCGGTGCTGCAGGTCTGGGGAGTGGCGGAAAATATCCAAGATGGTCTTTGCCAGCCGGTCAAAATAGGGCTCCACCTCTGAGAGCTGCTTGCGGGCCTTCTTCACCTTTGCCGAAGAAATAAGGTACATGGCGTTGGTGATCTTCAGGGTCTGTTCCACACTCCGCATGCGGGAGCGGATCTCCGTTATGCTTGCCATGTGGCGCTCACCCGCTTCTTATAGTCCTCGCAGCACTCCCGGATGGCCTGTTCTCCCGCTTCGGAGAGCTGGCCGGTTTTGTCGATCTCCTCCATCACCTGGGGGCGCTCCTTCTCCAGCTCGTCCGCCAGGCCCCAGGCAAATTCCCGGGCCCGCTCTACCGGCACATCGGCCAGCAGCTTCTGGGTGGCAGCATAGAGGATGACCACCTGCCGGGAAACCTTCATGGGGTGATAGAGGGGCTGCTTCAAGATTTCCACCAAGCGGTTGCCGTGGTCCAGCGCCTCTTTGGTGGCGGCGTCCAGGTCCGAGCTGAACTGGGTAAACACCTCCAGCTCCCGGAACTGGGCCAGGTCAATACGCAGGGAGCCCGCGATCTTCTTCACCGCCTTGGTCTGGGCCGCGCCGCCCACACGGGAGACGGAAAGGCCCACGTTCACAGCGGGACGCACGCCAGAGTGGAACAGGTTGGACTCCAAGTAGAGCTGGCCGTCCGTGATGGAAATAACATTGGTGGGGATATAGGCGGACACGTCACCGGCCTGAGTCTCGATGATGGGCAGGGCGGTGATGGAACCGCCGCCGTATTCCGGGGCCATGCGGCAGGCGCGCTCCAGCAGGCGGGAGTGAAGGTAAAACACGTCGCCTGGATAAGCCTCGCGGCCGGGAGAGCGCTTCAAAAGCAGGGACAACGTCCGGTAGGCCACAGCATGTTTGGAAAGGTCATCGTAGACGATGAGCACATCCCGGCCCTGGTTCATAAAGTATTCCGCAATGGCCACCCCGGAATAAGGGGCAATATACTGCACAGGGGCCGGCTCGCTGGCGGAAGCGTTCAGGATGATGCTGTACTCCATGGCCCCATGCTTTGACAGGGTGTTGTAAATCTTGGCCACGGTGGAGTTCTTCTGGCCGATGGCCACATAGATGCAGATAACATTCTGCCCCTTCTGGTTGAGAATGGCATCCACCGCAATAGAGGTTTTACCCGTCTGCCGGTCGCCGATAATCAGTTCCCGCTGGCCGCGGCCAATGGGCACCATGGCGTCCACCGCCAGGATGCCGGTCTGCAGCGGCACCGTGACAGGCTCTCGGGTGACCACGCCGGAGGCTTCCCGCTCGATGGGCATGGTCTTCTCCGTATGGATGGGGCCCTTGCCATCGATGGGGTTGCCCAGGGCGTCGATCACACGGCCCAGCATTTCCTCACCAGCAGGCACGTCTGCCCGGCGCCCTGTGCGCCGCACCTGGTCCCCCTCTTCAATGCCCTCTTCCGGGCCCAGAATGGCACAGCCCACGCTGCCGGTCTCCAAGTTCATGGCCAGGGCCTTCACACCGCTTTCAAATTCCAGAAGCTCGCCGTACATAACATTTTCCAGGCCATACACCGTGGCAATGCCGTCGCCAATCTGAACGACGGAGCCGGTCTCGCTGATCTGGGTCTTTTCCTCATAGTGGGAGATCTCTTCCCGCAAAATGGATACAATCTCCTCCGGTTTGCCGTTCATCATTTATTTCCCCTCCTTCAGAGAGCGGCGCAGGCCTTGCAGCATTCCCCGCACGCTCTTGTCATAGGTAATGCCCTGCAGCTGCAGGACAAAGCCCCCCAGCAGCCCTGGGTCCAGCTCCACTTGAAACTCAATTTTAGAAAGGCCGTGACGCCGCTTTAATGCTTCTCCCACGCGGGCCAGGTCCGAAGGGTCGGGTTCCCGGGCGCAGCGGTACAGCGCCTGGGCCCCATTCTCCGCTTTCAGGCACAGCAGGTGATAGCTTTTCAGAATAGCGGGCAGCAAGGGCAGCCTTTCCCGCTGGCTTAAAAGCCGGAAAAAGCTCAAAAGGACCGGGGCTACCCGGCCCTGGAGCAGGCGGCACAGCACCCGGTCCTTTTCAGCCCGGGGGACGCAGGGGTCATTCAAGGCCTGCCACAGAGAAGGCTCTTTCTGCAGAAGGGCAGCGGCTGCTTGCAAGCCCTCCTCGTCCCGGATGAGCTCAAACAGTGCCAGCGCATAGCGTGTCTCCAGTGTTCTCATCGCTCATCACCACCGGCTTCTGAGAGGAAAGAATCCACCAGCTTGCGGTCTGATTCTTCATCCAATTCCTTTTGCGAAAGCTTGGAGGCCGTGAGCAGGACCAGCTCGGTGACGTTTTCCTGCACGCCCCGCAACATTTCCTCCCGCTCCCGCTCCATATCCGCCCGGGCGCGCTCCTGCTCCTTCTGGGCGTCCTGTCCAGCGGTCTTCAAAATGGCGTCATATTCCCGCTGGCCGCGCTGCCTGGCCTCAGAAACAATCTGGGCGGCCTCCGCATGGGCCCCCTGGAGCTTTTCCTCATACTGGGCGGTCAGCTCCGAAGCCTTCTGCTTCTGGTCCTCAGCGTCCTTCAAATTGTTTTCAATCTCCGCAGTGCGGCTTTCCATCATTTCCGTAATGGGCTTGAACAGGAAATGCTTTAAAAGCAGGAAAAGCACCAGGATATTTACAATGGTCCAGACGATGTTCCAGTCCAGGTTCAGCACACCAATACGCCCCTTCCTCGTTTTGCTTTAAAATTGCCTTTGCTCTTAGCCCACAAACAGAATGAGCATGATGCCAATGACCAGGCCGTAAATAGCGGTGGCCTCGGCCAGAGCGCAGCCGATGAGCAGAGAGCTCTGGATCTTGCTGGCAGCCTCAGGCTGGCGGGCGATGGCGTCTACAGCCTTGCCGGTGGCAAAGCTAATGCCCAGACCGGCGCCAATGCCGGTCAAAACTGCGATAGCGGCTCCAAGTGCAACACTCATGATGATCTACTCCTTTATTCTCTCAATCTTTTTATGAATAACGGGCTGCGGCCCGTTCATTCCCAACTGTGCTTTACTCAATTGTCTCTGCGGTAAACAGGGCGGTTAAAAACACAAAGACAATGGTTTGAATGATGCCGTCGAACACATCAAAATACATGCTCAGCGCCATGGGCAAGATCGCTGGAATTGCCAGCTTGATCAGCTCCATAATGATGAAGGCCCCCAGTACATTGCCAAACAACCGCATGCACAAGGACAAGGGCCGGATGATGACCTCCATCAGGTTGATGGGCAGCAGCAGGGGGATGGGTTCGATAAATTTGTGAAGCCCTCCCTTCAGGCCCTTGATCTTAAAGCTGGAACCATAGATCAGGCCGCAGCTCATCAAGGCAAGCCCCGCCGTAACATTCAGATCCTTTGTGGGAGGCGTAATGCCAAACATGCCGATCATATTGGCTACGGCCAGGTACAGCCCAATGGTGCCAAAATAGGGGGCAAAGCCGCGCCAATGTTCTTCGCCCAGGGTGTTGCGGGTAAATTTATTGATAAATCCCACATAGATCTCCGCCACAAGCTGAGCCTTGCCAGGCACCTTTTTCAGATGTCTGGTAAACAGAATGGAAAGAATCACCAGAAAGGCCATGATCCCCCAGGTGACCACCACCGATTCCGCCACAGGAATTCCCCCGAAAATGGGAATGGTAAACGCCGTATGGCTGTCCAGCTCCTCCATCAACGTGTCGCGGATCCCGTCCAAAACAATCACCCCTTTGCTGCTAAACACGCAGCCCTGCATGATAAAATGGCCCAAAAGGGATCAGTGTGGCACTTGTCCTCCGCGTTGAGCTTTACCCTTTTTGGAAAACAAGCCTTTCCTGCCTCACTGAACACCGGGCACTGTTTCCACTCCCAGCTCATCCTTGGACCATCAATTCACCCCAAGCATACGCTTTCCGGCTCCAGCTGTCAAGAGTCCGTCAAAAAAATTGTAGATGCAACTAAATTGTTTCCTTTTTCATAAAAAATACTGGCAAAAAGACGTTTTTGCATTTTCGATTATGAATAGAACCCATATTTTTATTTTTCAATTTAGTGAATCTGACCACACACTCTCTCATTCTCTCACAGGCCCGGGCGGCAAGCTGCCGCTCCCGCTTCGCGCCCCTGGTCTCTTGAAAAGGGACAGACCAATCCGCCCGCGCCCCAGCTTTTTGCAGACGCAAGAAGGGCGGGACTTGCGTCCCGCCCCCCTTGCTTGAAAAAGGAGATTTATGAAAAAGAAACTTGTACTCAAAACTTTAGTTGGAAGTGCCTGTGTTCTCCGACAGGGCCAGCTCCACCGTACCGCTGGAACCAGTAGAGGAGCGGTACACGGTAAGGGTCACTGTATCCCCAGGCTTTTTGTCCGCGATATAGTTGGCGATGGTGTTGGCGCTGGTCACCTGGGTATCGTCGATGGCGGTGATGATGTCACCGCGCTGCAGACCAGAACGAGTGGCTGCGTCGCTGACGACCTCACTGACATAGAAGCCGGAGGTGCCGCCGTAGAAGCTGGCAGTCAACTGGTCGATATAGCCGCCGGTCACACCCAGCATGGGGCGGTCCTGCACATAGCCATACTCCATCAGATCGGAGACGATGGGCTGCACCGTATCCGAGGGGATAGCAAATCCCAGGCCCTCATAATCGGTGGCGGCAATCTTGGAAGAGTTAATGCCCACCACACGGCCGTTCATGTCCACCAGAGCGCCGCCGGAGTTGCCGGGGTTGATGGCCGCGTCCGTCTGGATGCAGTTGACAGTATACCCCGTGTCGCTGTTGGTAACCGGGCGGTTCAGCGCGGAGACATAGCCAAAGGTCACGCTGGAGTTGAGCTGCATGCCGCCAGGGTTGCCCACGGCCATAACCTCATCGCCCACCTGCAGGTCGGAAGAAGTGGCGAATTCCGCCGCCGTCAGGCCGGTGGCGTCAATCTTAATGACCGCCAGGTCCGTCTGGGTGTCCTCGCCCACCAAAGTGGCTTCATAGGTCATGCCATCGCTGGTGACCACCTTCAAATTGGTGGCTCCGTCGATCACATGCTGGTTAGTGACGATATAGCCATCCTCTGAAATAATAATGCCGGAACCCTCGCCTGCCAGAGACGAAGAATCAGACTCGCCACTGTCGCTGCCGCCATAGCCAAAGACAAAACCCTGCTGGCTGATTTGGTAATTCTGGATGCAGACCACAGAGGGGATGACCTTCTGTGCGGCCTCCTGGCGGGTCAAACTATCTGTGGTGACCACGGCGTTGGAGGTGTCGTTGCTGTCCGCGTTCTTATACAAGGTAAAGGCTGCCGTTTCACTGGAGCCGGTGCTTTCCACATTGACAATGCCGTTCTGGATCATCAGGGCGAAAACGCCCACAGAAGAGAAGGAGACCACCGCGCAGCAGAGCACCGCGGCAATCACCGCCAAAGCGGTCTTTTTCATCTTTTTGCCGTCCCGGGGCTTCTTCTGCTTGGGCGGCTTCTGCGGTGTGTAATAAGGGACATTGTGCTGCTGGGCAGCGCCGTTCCATGTGTAGGTGCTGGGCTGCTGGGGCTGATTGCCATACTGCCAGCCGCTCTGGGTGGGATAAGGGTTCTGAGAACCCTGCCCGCCATAGGGGGTAGAAGCCTGGGAATCCCGCTCTTTTACCTGGCTGCCCGTGTAGTGGTACTCGGAAGCCTCCACGGAAGCAGGCTCCTGAGCAGCGCTTTCCGCGCTCTCATTTTCTTTCTTTTCGGTATTTTGCTCCATGGGCTCGCCGGTGTTGTTCGCAGCACCCATGTTGTTCTCATCATAAGGATTATACATAAACCATTGCTCCTTTCCAAAGCATTGGGAGATTGTAGATGCTCCCAAGGGGTTTCCTTTTTATCCCCTTGTTGTGCCTTTATTATCCCCCGGCTATGTGAAAAGGATGTGACGGCTTGTAAACTCTTCGATGATTTTTCAAAAAACTTCGCGTTGAGAAAAAATCCCAAGCTACGCAGGGCGCTTTCAGAAAGGCTTTAGCCCAACTTTTCCAGCAGATGGCTTTTTTTCAATGCCAGCCGAATAGCCGCGCACAAGGGCACGGAGACAACTACGGCGATGACAGCGTTGACGCTGGACGTAACGGCCTTGGTACCCACGGAAAGGAGCACGGGGACCAGGGCGCTGCCCAGCAGCATACCCTCGATAAAGCTCTTGCCCAAGTACAGCACCATATAGGTGGCGCTGCCCGCAATGGCCGCCAGAATGTTCTGGCCATGGTTCTCCGCCCGGCTGCCCCTGGCATAGGCCGCCCAGCCGCACACAGCGGCCAGGAGGAACTTAAAGACAAAGGTAAAGGGAGCGGAGGCGATATAGGCCGGGTTGGTCATATCATACAGCGCAGAACCCAAGCCCGCCGCCAAACCGCCGCCCACAGGCCCCAGTACAAAACCGGAGAGCAGGCAGAAAATATTGCCCAAGTGGATGCGGGTCACATCCCCAATGGCCACGGGGATGGGCACGCTCAACATGCTGGAGACAAACACCAGCGCCGCAAATACGGCGGTCAGCGTTACACGGTAGATCATTTTGTTTTCATGTTTCATGGTTGTCATCTTCTCTTTGGATAGAGCCCCTCGCCCCGCGATCCAACGGGGCACCGGCTCCTTTTCTATTATAATACATTCCGGCGGGATACGCCAGTGTTTTTTTTACACTTTTTTAAGCTCGGGCCACACCCGTGCGGCGGGCCGCTTCCGCCACGGCTTTGGCCACTGCGGGGACCACCCGCTTGTCAAAGGCGGAGGGGATGATGTTCTGCTCGCTGAGCTCCTCCGCGGGGATCAGGCCGGCCAGGGCCTGGGCCGCGGCCACCTTCATCTCGTCGTTGATCTCCCGAGCCCGCACGTCCAACGCTCCCCGGAAAATGCCAGGGAAAGCCAGCACGTTGTTGATCTGGTTGGGATAGTCGGAGCGGCCGGTACCCACCACCCGGGCGCCGGCGGCCAGGGCCTCTTCGGGGAAAATCTCCGGAGTGGGATTGGCGCAGGCGAACACGATGGCGTCAGGAGCCATGGTCTTCACCATCTCCCCGGTGAGCACGCCGGGGGCGGAGAAGCCCATGAACACGTCCGCCCCGCGGATCACCTCTGCCAGGGGTCCGGACTTCCGCTGGGGGTTGGTCTCTTCCGCCAGCTGGGCTTGGGCGGGAGTCATGCCGGGCAGGCTGGGGACCAAAGCGCCCATCCTGTCACAGACCACCACGTTTTTCAATCCCAGGGCCATGAGCAGCTTGGTGCAGGCAGTGCCGGCGGCTCCGGCGCCGTTGACCACCGCGCTGACCTCCTCAATGTTCTTGCCCACCAGCTTTAAGGCGTTGAGCATGGCAGAGACGGTGATCACTGCGGTGCCGTGCTGGTCATCGTGGAACACCGGGATATCCAGCCGCTCCTTCAGTTTGGCCTCCACCTCAAAGCAGCGGGGGGCGGCAATATCCTCCAGGTTGACGCCGCCGAAGGAACCGGCGATCATCTCCACCGTGTGGACGATCTCGTCCACATCCTTGGAGCGCACGCAGATGGGAAAGGCGTCGATGCCGGCAAAGGCCTGGAACAGGGCGCATTTGCCCTCCATTACAGGCATTCCAGCTTCGGGGCCGATGTCCCCCAAACCCAAAACAGCGGTGCCATCGGTGACCACCGCCACCAGGTTGCCCCGGCGGGTGTACTCGTAGGACTTCTCCACATCCTTCTGGATCTCCAGACAGGGGGCGGCCACCCCAGGGGTATAGGCCACGGACAGGTCCTCTTTATTCTCCAAGACGCAGGGGGTGGTTACCCGGATCTTCCCCTTCCACTCCCGGTGCATCTCCAAAGCCTTCTGCGCATGATCCACAATGAGTCCCTCCATTTTTCTTCCACATTTACATGGATTATAGCACGGCTTTTCCGGCCGCGCAAGGGCAGCGCTTGATTTTCCCGCCTTTCCTTTTTATAATAGACCCATACTCGTTAAAGGAGGCAGGAAAGATGGAACAGAATCTCCGGCGTTTTGACGCCTGCATTTTCGATTTGGACGGCACCCTGGCCAACACCTTGGCCTCAATCGCCTATTTTGGCAACAGCACCCTGCGGGAATACGGCCTGCCGGAAATCCCGGTGGAGACCTATAAGTCCTTGGTGGGCAACGGGGCGGATGTGCTGATGCGGCGGATGCTGAAAACCGTGGGGGCGCAGCTTTCCGAGGAGCAGGTGCGGGATTTCCGCGCCGCCTACGACCGCCGCTATGAAAGCGAACCCATGAAGCTGGTGGAGCCCTACCCGGGCATTCCGGAAGCCCTGCGGGATTTGAAGGCCCGGGGGATGAAGCTGGGGGTGCTCTCCAACAAGCCGGACAACATGGCCCAGTACATTACCGGCGCTCTCTTTGATGGTCTGGTGGACCAGTGCCATGGCCAGAGAAGCGGCGTCCCCAAAAAGCCGGACCCCACAGCCGTGCTGCAGATGGCCTCTGACCTGGGGATTGAGCCGGGCCGGGTGCTCTATGTGGGCGACAGCGGCGTGGACATGCAGACCGGCCGGAACGCGGGCATGGTCCCCTGCGGGGTGCTTTGGGGGTTCCGGGACGAAGCGGAGCTGCGGGAAAACGGGGCCGCCCTTCTAGCCTCTACCGCCCAGGAGCTGCGTGACGCAGCCCTGCGTGAAGGATGCTGAAAGCAACCCTGCCGGCGCAAGCTATCTGGAGCGGGGCTGCACCGTGTTTTTCCGGGATTTTTTCTGGGAATTGTCTCCACCACGGTTGCTTTTCCCGGGCTTTTTATGCTATGATTTATTAAAATTCGCCAAAACCATCGTGAAGAGATGTGGGTTTTGAGAAGGAGGGAGCGCGTGTGAAACTATACCGCAGGTTCTTGGCAACGTATCTCTGCGTCTGCCTCATCCCCCTGGTATTCTCCCTGGCACAGGTGGTGGGAATGCGTCAGGAGATCCAACGCTCCATCGCCAAGGATCAGGAAGTCACGCTGCGCACCGCCCAGGGGGATTTGGAAAGCAGCCTTGTGGAAGCAGCCAACACCCTGGACCTTCTCTCGGAAAATGAACTGCTGGAAAGCCTCTCCCTGGAGGAAACCGTCAGCAGCACTGCCCTATACGACATGTGCAGCCTTATCCCCGTGCTGACAGTGGCCAGCCAGCAGCGCGCCTCTTATGTGAGCTGCTTTGCCTATTTCCCCAGCAGCGGGTACCTGGTCTCCAACAAAAGCACCTACCACCCTGACCTGGCGGGCATCTCCACCTGGGATCTCAACATTCAATACCAGGATCTCCTCGCCAAGCTGGAGGAAAGCGGCGTCAACGCCAGCGTGCGCACCATCTATTCCCAGGATGGGGAAAACGGCTACCTGCTGATCTCCAAAAACTGCTACGACAGCCGCTACCGGACTCTCCACGCCTCTTTGGGCATCCTGATCCAGCTGGACCGGGAGGAGTCCTTTTTGGATACGGACAGCACAAAAATGTTCGTGCTGGAGGCGGACGGCACGCTGTTCTGCGGCGACCCAGGCGGCGCGCAGGTCGCTTCCTTGGCAGCGGGAAAGGACAGTGCCCAAGGCCGGGTGCGCCTTTCCGGGCAAACCTGGCTCTACTCGGTGTATCCCGGGGAAAGCCTCAGCAACCTGCGCTATGGGCTTTTGGTGCTGGAAAACGCCTATTACCGCTCGCTGGAGCCGCTGCTGATTCAGCTGGCGGCACTGATTTTGGTGATTGTTGCCGGGGTGATCCTGGCTGTATTCCTCAGCCGCCGCACCTGGTCCCCTTTCCGCCAGATTCTGCCCATCGTCAGGCGGTCTGCCGCGGGGCGTGACAGCGAGTACCATTCCTTGGCTGAATTTTCCCAGGCCCTTACGGACTTCGCCAAAGAGAAGGAACTGCTGTTAAAACAGGTGCTGGCGTCAGAGCAGCGGGAGGACGCGCTGGCAATCTGGCAGTACCTGCTGGGATTTACGCAGGATTCCTCCTGCCTTTCCCGCTATTTAGAGGAAAGCCAGCCCTACCGGCTGCTGTCCTTCTCTCCGTCCCCGGCGGAGAGAACTGCCTGTGAGGCCTCACAGGGCGGCCCCCACGGCCGCGTGCCCCTGTGCAAGGTGGTGGAACAGGTGTTTCTGGACCGCCAGGATGGGGTTTGCCTCACCATAGGGAACAGCGTTGTGGTGGCGCTGGTACAGAACACCGTGGAACTGGAGGAAATCCGCCAAAAGGCCGCCCAGGCGCAGGAGGAAGCCGGCCTCCCCCTGGTGTGCTATGTCAGCGAGGTGTGCCTGCAGCTTTCCAACGCCCCCGAGGCCTGGAGCTGGATTCAGCGTGCCGCTGACCGGGATTCCTTTTGGCAGGAGTCCCGCCGGCCCGGGGTGTGGCTGGCCCGGGACCTTCTGGAATATCCCAGCTACTTTGGGGACTTCCCCCTGCACCGCAAGCAGCTGTTCGCCGCCCTGGCATCGGGAAAGCCAGAGCGGGTGCGAAAGCTGCTGGACACGATCCTACAGGAGGACCTGCTGGACCCCCGCCTGCCGGTAGAGCTTATCCGCAACCGGTGTGTCAGCATTATCGAGGCCCTTCTCCCCTATCTGGAGGAAAAGGATCACCCCTTGGAGGCACGCGCCATGACAGCGCCCACCGCCCAGGAAATGGGAGAACAGCTTCTCACGCTGTTCCAGCACGCTAAACTTCAGCCAGAACGGGAAGATCCGGCGGAAAGGCGCGACAACCAGCTGGTGGCGCAGGTGCAAAGCTATATCCGCGAAAATTACCAAGACCCGTTCCTGAACGTCTCCCTCATTGCCGACCGGCTGGGGAGGAACCTTTCCACCCTCAGCCACCAGTATAAGGACCTGACAGGCCACGGCCTGTTGGAAGACCTTCACGCCGTGCGCCTGGAGGCCGCCAAACGCCTCCTCACAGAGGGAAAAACGGTGCGGGAGACCGCGGAACTTGTAGGATACGGTGACTCCCGCGCGCTGATCCGCGCCTTCAAACGCTATGAAGGAAGCACTCCTGGGCAGTTTGTCGAAAAGAAATAACGCCCTTTCCTCACTGCATTTTTGCCCCGCTCGGGCCGCATAAACACTGGAAATTCCCCATATTTGGGAATGCCATTTTTTTGCGGAACGGGCGGGGCAAATTTTGGTTATTTACAGTTTATTAAAAATTCGTTAACATGTTTTTATGAAAAATCGACACTGGGTGCCGGTTGCTCGAAAGCCCGCGAATTCTGCAGGTTTTGCAGGATGATTTTCAGCGGGCTGCAAATTTTAGAGAAGAGAGGAATGAAGTGCGTATGAGCAAGCCTGCGGCGTTCGCCCGAAGTCCCATTACCCGGGTGCGGAAGCCACGAAAGTACACTTGGGAAAACATCCGAAAAAACACCACCAAAAACTGGGCCCTGGTGTTAATGGTTCTTCCCGCGTTGGCGTTTTACATCATTTTCCATTATATCCCCATGGGCGGCCTGCTGATGGCCTTTGAGAATTTCAAGCCCAAGCTTGGCATTTTCGGCTCTCCTTTTGTGGGACTGGAAAACTTTGCGGACTTCTTCAACTCCGCTTTCGCCTGGCGCACCATCCGCAACACGCTGATCCTCAGCTTGCTGCAGTTGTGCATCGAGTTCCCCATCACCATCATCTTTGCCCTGCTCCTCAACGAGCTGCGCAGCAAGCGCTATAAGAGACTGGTGCAGACTGTTTCTTACATGCCCTACTTTGTCTCCATGGTGGTCATGGCCGGCATCATCGTGGACTTCTGCTCCACCACCGGCCCCCTCACCCAGCTTGTGGGCGCTGTCACGGGAAACTATGACAACCTGCTGGGCAACGCCGCAAACTGGCGGCCCATATACGTTCTATCAGACCTATGGAAGAACCTAGGATTTGACGCTATCATCTATGTAGCGGCCCTAGCGGGCATTGACCAAACCCTTTATGAGGCCGCTGAGATCGACGGCGCCAGCCGCTTCCAGCGCATTATGCGTGTGACCATTCCCTGCATTCTCGACACCATTATGATCATGCTCATCCTGCGCATTGGTCAAATGCTTTCTGTGGGCTATGAAAAGACAATTCTGCTCTACAACCCCCAGGTATATGAAACCGCGGACATTCTTTCCAGCTTCATCTACCGCAAGGGCATTCAAGAGATGAACTACGGCTATTCCACAGCCGTCTCCCTGTTTAACTCGGTGATCAACTTCGTGCTGCTGATCATTGCCAACACCATTAGTAAGAAGTACACCGAAACCGGCCTGTTCTAACAAGAAAGGAGAGATCTCACCATGGCAATGGTCAAAAGCAAGGCTAAGGGCAGCAGGATCTTCAACTTCTGCAATATCCTTTTCTTTGCCCTGATTATGATTGTTTGCATCCTTCCCGTGTGGCATGTGCTCTGCGCCTCCTTCTCCAATGCCAGCTGGGTGATGAACCAGAGAGGCTTGATCTGGTACATCAAGGATTTTACTCTCAACGGCTATCAGCTGGTATTCAATGACAACAGCATCTGGACCGGCTACCTGAACACCTTCATCTATGTTATCGGCACCACTGTGCTGGGCATGTTCCTCACCGTGATGGCGGCCTACGCCCTTTCCCGCAAGGATTTTATCTGGGCAAACCCCCTGATGCTGATTATCTCTTTCACCATGCTGTTCTCCGGCGGCATTGTCACGCTGTACATCCTGGTAACCCAGACCCTGAATATGTATGACAGCCGCTGGGCCCTGATCCTGCCCAACTGCATGAGCGCCTTCTATCTCATCCTGGTGCGCACGGCCATGCAGAATGTACCGGACAGCCTGGAGGAATCTGCCATGCTGGACGGCGCGGGCCGGTTCACCATTTTGTTCCAGATCATGCTGCCCCTGATCAAGGCCACCCTGGCCACTGTTATCCTGTACTACGTCATTGGCAACTGGAACAGCTGGTTTAACGCCATGATCTACATTCGCTCGGAGGACAAAAAGCCCCTGCAGCTGATTTTGAAGGAGCTGCTGGTCGATACCAACAGCAGCAGCAACGCCAACGTGGACATCAGCGTTCTCGCCTCGGGAGAATCCGGCGACGCAGTGCTTTATAAACAGCTGATGAAATACTGCACCATTATGGTGTCCACTGTGCCCATGTTCATCTTCTATCCCTTTATCCAGAAGTACTTTGAATCCGGCGTCATGATCGGCGCTATCAAGGGGTAAAGGCCACAAGCTTTACGAAGCAACAGCGCATCTGCGCTTTGCCAAAGGGGCTTTCCCTGCGGAAGCCCGTTATAATCAAAAATTTTAGGAGGAAAGCAACATGAAAAACGCCAAAAAACTGGTCGCTCTTCTGCTGAGCCTGGCGCTGGTGCTGTCCCTGGGCGCCTGCGGCGGCAACGGCGGAAGCTCCACCTCCAGCGAAGCCTCTCCCTCCAGCACAACGGAGGAAAGCGGCGCTGCTGCGGAATCCGGTGATGAGAGCCAGGCTGAAACCGCCGAAACCGGCGAGTTCCAGCTGCCCATTGTGGACGAGCCCACCACCCTTTCCTACTTTGTGGCGGATGACTCTAATGCGGCCATCATGACCACCGACTGGAATGACAACGAGTTCTATCAGGAGATGGAGCGCCGCACCGGTGTCCATCTGGAGTTCGAGATGGTGTCTTCTGCCGACTACCAGACCAACTTCAACCTGATGATCGCCTCTGGCAACCTGGCCGACATGATCTATGTAGGCGCTTCCTACTATGCCGAGGGCGTGGACGCCGCCATTGACGACGGCTACTTCCTGGATCTGACGGATCTGGTGGACGAGTACATGCCCAACTACGAGAAGGTCCGCACCTCCGATGTGCAGTATGAGCTGCTCTCCACCACCGACTCTGGCCGGCTGGGCGCTGTGTATGAGCTGCGCCAGTCCAAGCAGGGCCCCTGGCTGGGCCTGTGGATCCGCCAGGACTGGCTGGACGACCTGGGCCTGGATACCCCTGTAACCTTTGACGATTACCACGAAGTCCTCACCGCGTTCAAGAACGAGAAGGGCGCTACCGCTCCCCTGATCCTGAACTTCAGCGGCAGCGACGGCGAATTCGGCACCATGTCCGGCGGCCTGAACGTGCTCAACAGCTGGCAGCTGGATGAGACCGGCAAGGTCAACTTCGGGCCCTACATGGACGCTTGGAAAGAGTACGTCACCATTATGCACCAGTGGTACACCGAGGGCCTGATCGACCCCGACTTCATGGCCACTGACGAGCGTACCGCCGACATGGCCAAGGTGGTTACCGGCGCTTCCGGCGTGTTCGCCGCCCTGTACACCATGCCTTCTGTTTACGAGGCTGCTTCCGAGGATCCCAACATGGACCTGGCCCCTGTCAATCCTCCCGTTATGAACGAGGGCGATGAAGGCCATATCCGCCTGCGCGACTCTTACACCTCTGGCAACACCGCCATTTCCGCTGACAGCGAGAATTGGGAAGTCGCCCTGCGCTGGCTGGACTATCTGTACACAGAAGAGGGCGCTCTGCTGGCCAACTACGGCGTGGAGGGCGACACCTTCGAGTTTGATGAGAACGGCGAGCCCGTCTTTACCGACAAGATTCTGAACAACGAGAACGGCTGGACCATGACCCAGACTGTGGCCAGCTACCTGTGCCCCTCTGCTGGCATTGCCAACTGGTCTGACTGGACCCGTGAGCTGGCCGGTGTGCCCGAGAAGGACCAGGCCTGCTACGACGTGTGGAGCGAGTTCAGCGACGATTGGCGCCTCCCCTCCTCTGTCACTCTGACTCAGGATGAGTCCACCGAGCGCGCTGCCCTGTATGCTGACATCAGCACCATCGTGAAGGAGCAGACCGCCCAGTTTATCAGCGGCGCTCTGGACATCGAGTCCAACTGGGACGCTTACATCTCTGCCCTGGAGGCCAGCGGCATGGAGCGTGCCATCGAGATCACCCAGGCTGCGTATGACCGTTACCTGGCCCGTGTCGAGTAATTCAAGTTTGAAAAAACCGGTTATCACTGCGCGAGGACCCCGCCCCTGGCGGGGTCCTTTCCGCATGACATAAAAGGGAGGAACCATTATGAAATATGGACTGCAAATGTACAGCGTGAGAGATTTGACTGAGCACGACCTGCGGGGCGCGCTGCAGCAAGTGGCGGAAATGGGCTACTCTTTTGTGGAGTTCGCCGGCTTTATGGGCAACTCTGCCGAGGATGTAAAGAACTGGCTGGAGGAATACGGCCTGCAGGTCTCCAGCACCCACACCCCCCTGGCCGAGCTGGAGGACGAGGTTCTGGACCAGACCATTGCCTATCACAAGGTCATTGGCTGCAAGGACATCATCATCCCCTATGCCAAGCTGGAGACCAAGGAGCAAATCGACGCCTTTGTGGAACGGGTCAACACGCTCCTCCCCAAGCTGCAGGCAGAGGGGATCTCCCTGCACTATCACAACCACGACTGCGACTTTGCCCCCACCCCTGAGGGGCTGGTCCCCGAGGAGGAGCTGCTGGCCCGCACCAGCATCCTGCTGGAGGTGGACACCTATTGGACCTTTGTGGCCAAGCAGAACCCTGTGGAGTTCATCCGGCAGCATAAGGACCGCATTCACATGATCCATCTGAAAGATGGCATGGGTGACCACACCGGGAAATCCCTGGGCCAGGGCGTCGCCCCGGTGAAGGAAGTGCGCCAGGCCGCCATCGAGCTGGGCTTCCCCATGATTGTGGAAAGCGAGGGCCTGGACCCCACCGGCCTGGAGGAAGTCAAGCGCTGCATAGAGTTTCTCAAGGAAGAGGACGCCAAATAAGGACACAATACAAAAAATACAGAAGGAAGAAGGGCGCGGCTTGATGCCGTGCCTTTCTTCCTTTTCTGGTAGTCAGATTACTACGGCTGCTTTTGCACTTCCTTTTTCACAATCCCCGCGCTTTTTCCGCCTCTAAAAGGGGGGAGCCGCGCACTTCTGCCGCTGTGCCCCGAGGGCGCGGCCGCTCTGATAGAGATCGGGGAATTTTGCCCCCAATAGAAGGCCCCGCTTTTTAGGAGCAACACCGTTTCAACGCCAAAGAAAGATCACAAAAAAGTTGTTTTTAGATATTTACTTCTAGGTGTTCTGCGGGTATAATCGCATTGTTCCTACCAATTTCAACCTATAGGGGGGGAGAAGTTCGTGAATATACCGCGCGCTGAACATCCCAATCCCCAGTGGGAGCGGGATACTTGGAAAAATTTGAACGGAACTTGGGAATTTGAATTCGACTTCGGCTGCAGCGCCGTGGAGCGGCGCCTGTGGGAGAAGGAGCGCTTCGACCGGGAGATCCTGGTCCCCTTCTGCCCGGAGAGCCGGCTTTCCGGCATTGGCTATACTGATTTTATCAACGGCGTAGCCTACCGCAAAAACTTTGAGCTCAGCCAGGAGGAACTGTCCGGAAGGGTCCTGCTGCACTTTGGCGCTGTGGACTACGAGGCCTCTGTGTATGTCAACGGAACTCTGGTGGGCTCCCACAAGGGCGGCTATACCTCCTTCTGCTTTGACATCACAAAACATGTGGCCCCGGGCCCCAACACGCTGTTTGTGGCTGTGAAGGACGACGTCCGCAGCGGCCTGCAGCCCAAGGGGAAACAGGCCCACCTCTACGCATCCTCCGGCTGCGATTACACGCGCACCACCGGCATCTGGCAGACTGTGTGGCTGGAATTTGTCCCCGAGCGCCACATCCAGTCTGCCAAATACTATCCCGACCCCGCCAACGGCAAGGTCACTGTCACCGGGCTGGTCCAGGGGCAGGGAACGCTGCAGCTCACCGCCCTGTGGGAGGACAAGCCCGTGGGAGAGGCGGCGCTTTCTGTGGAGGACGGCTTCTTTACAGTCCAGCTGGATCTGTCGGAGACCCACTTGTGGGAACCCGGCAAGGGCGGCCTGTACACCTTGCTGCTCTCCTTCGGCGAGGACCGGGTAAAGAGCTACTTCGGCCTGCGCACCGCCAAGTTCCAGGGCCGGAAGTTCCTTCTAAACGACAAGTCCCTGTTCCAGCGGTTTGTGCTGGACCAGGGCTTCTATCCCGAGGGCATCTACACCGCCCCCACGGAAGAGGACCTGGTGAAGGACATCCAGCTGTCCTTTGCCGCGGGCTTCAATGGCGCCCGGCTCCACGAGAAGGTCTTTGAGGCCCGTTTCCTCTACCACTGCGACCGGCTGGGCTACCTGGTGTGGGGCGAGTATCCCAACTGGGGCCTGGATCACGCCCATCCCCTGTCCACCGAGACGTACCTCAACCAGTGGAGCGAAGCCGTGGAGCGGGACTTCAACCACCCGGCCATTATCGGCTGGTGCCCCTTCAACGAGACCTGGGGCTACCGGGAGGAACGGGAGAAGAACGCCCTGCTCACCAGCCTTTACAAACTGACCAAGCGGCTGGACCCCACCCGTCCCTGCATTGACTCCAGCGGAAACTACCGTGTCCTCTCGGAGGTCTACGATATCCACGACTACGACCAGGATACCCAGAGCTTCCAAGCCCGCTGGGATGGCCTGACGGACCGCATCCGGGAGACCGGCGGCGTCATCCCTGCGGAGGACCCCTTCTTCAACTCCGCCCCCGAAGGGCCCAGCGGCCGGGCTCCTTTCTTCAACCAGCCCTATGATAACCAGCCCATCTTTGTCAGCGAGTATGGCGGCATCCGCTGGCCGGACGACACAGTGGAGGGCTGGGGCTACGGCAACGCGCCCGCCACTCCAGAGGAGTTCTTCGCCCGCTATAAGGGCCTGACCGAGGCCCTACTGAACAACCCGGAGATTTTCGGGTTCTGCTACACCCAATTGTACGACGTGGAGCAGGAAGTCAACGGCCTGTACACCTATGGCCGGGCCCAGAAATTCGATATCAGCCTCATCCGGAAGATCAACCAGCAGAAAGCGGCCATTGAAGACTGAGCTGCCCTGTAGGGTACCTTTGCACCGGCAAGCGCCCCCGCTCCAGGAGTTTGGAGCGGGGGCGCATTTTTTGCTTCGGCTCGCTTCAGCCTTCTCTGTGCCCTGCTTCCACATGTGATATGCGTTGAGCCATACCCTGGACCACCGTTTGAACAAGCGGCTGAAATTGCCGTTCTCTTTACGGCCCGGGCTCTTCACAAAGGAAGAGAGATTCCCTCTACCCTCCCGCGTTTTTCTGTGCTACAATGATAGCAAAGAAAGCAAAGCCCCTTGGGCTTTTGAAGACAACGGAGGAGCATACGCCATGAAAAAAACACGCATTTTATTCACCGGAGATTCCATCACCGACGTGTACCGCACGGACGTGGCCCGGGCCATGGAGGGATGGCTGGACCCTGCCCTTACCGCTCAGGAGCGCCAGGCCTCTACCAACAGCGTGCTGGGAATGGGATATCCCCTGCTGGCTGCCGCCCAGCTCAGCGCCGAGGAACCCGGCCGCTATGAATTCCTCAACCGGGGCATCTCCGGCAACCGGGTGGTGGACCTGGACGCCCGCATCAAGGTGGACTGCATCAACCTGCGACCCGACGTGATCAGCATTATGATCGGCGTCAACGACGTGTGGCACGAGCTGGGCGACCACAACGGCGTGGACGCCCCCAAGTTCCGCCGGGTCTACCAGGGCATGCTCCAGGAGATCACCCAGGCCCTGCCCGGGGTGAAGCTCATCCTGCTGGAGCCCTATGTGCTCCAAGGCCCCGCCACGCAGGAGCACTGGGACACCTTCCGCCAGGAAGTGGACCTGCGCCGGGAGATCATCCGGGAGCTGGCCAAGGACTACTGGGAGAAAGAGGACTTGTACATCCCCTGCATCGACACTCAGAAGCTCTTTGACCAGGCTGCTGCCCGCAGCTGCCCCGGAGACTGGACTGCTGACGGCGTCCATCCCACCCCCGCAGGCCACTGGCTTCTGGCCCAAGAATGGCTGCGCTGCTTCCAGGAAATCGGTTAACCTCCCCTCACGCAAGGAACCCCTGCCGGTTGGCAGGGGTTCCTTTTTGTATTCCGCTTTTCTTTTTCCTGCCAGGGAACGGGCCGGCGGGAAGCCGCAGCCTCCGTCTCTCCCACGGCAACAGCGCTTAAGGGAGCGTTTCAGGCATCCTCGGGCCCACCATCGGAAAGCCCGCTCTGCAGCAGGTACTCCCGAGGGGACATCCCTGTTTTAGCGCGGAATACCCGTGAGAAATACCGCTCGTCGTAATAGCCGCACATTCCGGCAATATCCCCAATGGAGAGATTCAGCAGCTTTTTCTGTTCCAGCAGCTGCTTGGCGTAGTCCACCCGCAGCCGCGCCAGATATTCCGTGGGGGTAAGCCCCGTCTGCTCCCGGAATTTGCGGCGCATGTAATTTTCCGTGTAATTCCCCGAGGAAAGGATTTCCTTTAAATCCAACTCCGGATCGGCAAAACCGGCGATAATCCTGCTTTTTACCTGGTCTACCAAAGGCACGGCGCTGCCCCCTGTCATCCATGCCGCCAGCAGCTGCATCGCCGCCCGGAATAGGGAGAGAACCACAGGGCGCTCTTCCAGCTTTTTCTGGTAATGCAGATTTAAAAAGAGCCGCACCAACCTCTCAAAGCTCTTTTCGCTGTCATCCTGCAGCAAAACAGGGCGGTCCGCGGGGACCTGCCGGTTATCAGCCGTGAGAAATTCTTCCGTGTGGAAATAGTAGTCGACGAATCCCTCTTGCGAGCGTTTGGAGTGTTCCATTCCAGGGGGGATGCAAAGGATTGTCCCCTCGGTAAAAGAGTAGCACTCCTCTCCGATCCACGTTTTCCCCTCCCCCAGCACGTTTACAGAGATCTCCCACAGCTCATGGCTGTGGGGATGGCAGTTGGAAAGGGTTCGGGGCGCGGCGCCCAAAGAATACAGCCTCACCGCTTCACCGCCTTTTCAAAAAGATAGCTCCATTGTAGCCCCAGAACACGAAATTGTCAACCAAATGTGTCAAATCGTCCACCTTTTCTCCGGATGTGCAGGAGAAGGGAAAAACCGTGCGGAAATCTTGGGAAAATCCACCTTTTCCCCTTTGATCTCCTGCTGATTCAAAAGGCTTTTGTGCTATATTTGAACCTGCAAATCCACACAAGACAAGGAGAAAATCAGCATGAAAGCGATCATTACCACACTGCCGGGCAAAAGCGTTTTGCAAGAGGTCCCTATGCCGGAGATGAACGAGGACTCCGTGCTGATCCAATTGAAATACTGCGGAGTGTGCTATTCCGAGCACTATGAGTGGAAGACAACGGGAGGGGCCTTTGGCCACGAGCCCATGGGAACCATCGTTCAGGTGGGCAAAAATGTAGAGGGCTTTTCCGTGGGGGACCGGGTCTCCGGCCTGTGGGGGAGCACCCTTCCCGGCGCGGGAGGCATGGTTCAGTATGCTGTGGCCAACCCCAGCAAGGACACCGTGGTCAAGCTGCCAGAGAACGTGCGGGACGAGGACCTGGTGCTGGAGCCCCTGGCCTGCATTTACTCTGCTGTGAGCAAGGCCCATTGTTCCATGCCCGGCACCCATGTGTGCGTGGTGGGCTGCGGCTATATGGGCTGCGGCGCCATCAGCCTGCTGAAGGCCCGCGGCTGCTATGTGGTGGCAGTGGATATTCGGGAATCCTCCCGTAGGGATGCCTTGAAGTACGGCGCCCAAGAGGCCTACTCCCCCCAAGAGGCCCTGGAAAAATACGGAACTGAATCCGGCCACCCCGGTTTTGAGATGGTGATGGAGTGGGGGGAAACCAACGAATCCCTGGACACTGCCATCCAGCTCACCCGCATGTGCGGCCAGCTCTGCGTGGGGGCGTATCACACCGGCGGGAAACGGCTGGTGGATGTACAGCAGCTGAACATCAAAGCCATCGAAATGCTGTCCGTACACCCGCGCCAGGCCCAACTCTCTGACACCGGCGCGCGCCATGCGGCGGAAATGCTCGCCAGCGGCGCCTGGTGCTACAAAAACATCCCCACCATGATTTACCCGATGAACAAGTTTGACCAGGCTCAGGCCGAGCTGGAAACCAAATACGGTCACCATATGAAGGCCCTGATCGACATGGAGGCAGAGGACGGCGAGCCCCATCTGGCACTGTGAGGGGGAGATTGTCATGAAGCCCTATGTGATTGGCATGGACATTGGCGGAACCAACCTCCGCGTTGCCCTTGGCCCCCAGGGGGAAGAGATCCGGCACTTTCAGAAGGTGCCGCGGGAGGCCGTGCTCACTGGGGAATCCCCTGCCAAAGAGCTGGCGGATTTTATCCAGGACTATTGCGCACAGCACGGAGAAGGGGCACGGCCAGAGGCAGTGATGATTGGCTTTCCCGCCACGCTGGACAGGAACCGGCACCGTGTTTTGCAGGCGCCCAATGTTCCCGGGATAGACGGCCTCTCCGCCGCGGACCTGGGGCGCCTGGCCCATGTCCCCGTCTACTTTGAACGGGATGTGAACCTGCTGTTTTCCTGCGACATGCTGGATTTGGGCATCCCCTCCCAGGGCCTTTCCGTTGGGATCTACATTGGCACAGGGATCGGCAATGCCATTTTCTACAATGGCCGTCCCTTACCCGGCAAGAATGGGGTTTCTGGAGAGCTGAGGCACATTCCCCGCAGCGGCAGCGGGGAAATCTGCGGCTGCGGAAACCTGGGCTGCGCCGAATGCTTTGCCTCCGGCCGCAGGCTGTCCCATCTGCGGGACACATATTTTCCCAGCCTGCCCATAGGCCGGCTGTTCCTGGAACAGGGCTCTTCCCCCATCCTGCAGGATTTCCTGGAGGAAATTGCCTGCACAGTTGCCGCAGAACTGAATATTCTCGACCCGGAGTACCTAGTCCTGGGCGGCGGCGTGCTCCACATGGCCGGTTTTCCCTTAGAATCTCTGAAAAAGAAAATTCTGGCCCACACCCGAAAACCCTACCCGGCACAGGGCCTGCAGATCCTCCACTCCCAGGACGCCGTGGAAAACGGCGCGCGGGGGGCTGTTGCCCTGGCGTGGGCGCTGGATCAGGAAAGGAAGGCGGTGCTATCGTGAAACACACAAAGGAAAGCCCGCGGCTGCTCTGCCCCTCCATGATGTGCGCGGAGTTCGACTGTCTGGCACAAGAGACGGAAACCCTGGACAGGGCGGGCGCGGACATCTTTCATCTGGATGTTATGGACGGGCATTTTGTCCGCAACTTCGGCCTGGGATTAGAGGACATTCAATGTGTGCGCCGCCACACCTCCAAGCCCATCGACGCCCATTTGATGGTGAGCAATCCTGGAGAAGTGGCCGATCTCTTCTTGGATTTGGGTGTGGACATCCTCTACATCCATTGGGAGGCGGAGGCGGACACAGCCCGCACCCTCAGCCATATCCGGGAAAGGGGAGGAAAATCCGGGCTGGTCCTCAACCCGGGCACTTCCCTGGAAGCGGTGGAAGGCCTGCTCCCTTGGACGGATTACCTGCTGCTGATGACGGTTACCCCAGGTTTTTCCGGACAGAAGTACCAGCCTGCTGTGGAGGAAAAAATCCAAAAGGCGGCTATCTGGAAGGAGCGTTACCACTACTGCCTGGCAGTGGACGGCGCGATTTCCCCCTCTGTGATTCAGCGGCTTGCGCCCTTGGGA
>ENA-OUPA01000337-OUPA01000337.1-human-gut-metagenome-genome-assembly--contig:-NODE-337-length-34106-cov-16.5015_pt1 | contig 34106 bp, 33 predicted proteins | sample MGYA00237939_ERZ548770 | MGnify/ENA primary metagenome ERZ548770 (study PRJEB26490, sample SAMN05356877) | human gut metagenome | biome: terrestrial biome; feature: human-associated habitat; material...
GTGGCGAAAAGACTTTTTCGACACGACGAAACCGCCGCAGGAGATGCGGCGGTTTTCTTCCTCATAGCTCATCCTGTACCAGCGGCAGAGCCACCTGCGTGACGAACTTCGATTTGTCCTTGTGGTGGGGCGGGCCCTCCAGATAGATGTTGCGGCAGGTACCCTTCAGCTTCAGGCCCTGCTGCCTGGCGTAGGCCACCAGCCGCTCCCGAACCTCCGGGATCTCGTCATAGTCCTCGTGGAAGAAGATGCACAGAGCCTTCTCCTCCGGCCAGTCCTGCACATAGGGGCCCTTGCTGCCATCCGGCACCGCCACACAGAAGTTGATGTCGTTGGGCTCGTCGATAGGGTAGTCGATGAAGTACATCCGCTTGGCGGAGTCCGTGCCGTACTGGCGCATGGCGGCGGGGATCACGTCCCGGAAGATCTCCTTGCGGTCCTCCACCGTAGGGGAGGGGCAGCGATAGACGTACACCGTCTGGGGTGGGATGGTGCGGATGATGGGGGCCTCGTTGCTGTTCTCCCGGACCCGCAGCTGCAGCTTCTCGATGCACAGGTTCAGCTCGTCCCGTAGTTTCTCCAGCCGGGCGATGATATCCCGCAGGTCGGCGGCATCCTCGAAATAGAGCTTGATCTCATCCAGCGAGATACCCAGCGTCTGCAAGCGCCGGATGGCCCGGATGCGGGTCAGGGTCTCCGGGGTGTAGTAGCGGTTCCCGCCGGAGCCGGTTTTTACGTCGGGCAGCAGGATGCCCTTGTCCTCATAGTTGAGAATCATGCGTCGGGTAATATGCAGGGACTTGGCCACCTCACCGATGGACATCAGACGGCTGTTGTGTTCACTCATGACGAACTCTCCAGATTTTGCCATATTTTTTTAAAAAGTACTTGCATCGTACATTGGTGTACGGTATATGCTCAGTATACAGAAAGATGCAGGTCGTTGCAAGTGGTAATTGCAAAATACAAAAGACCTGCCAGGGAGGAAATCTATGAAAAAGCGAATCGCCAGCGTGCTGGTAGCGTTGGTGATGGTACTGAGTCTGGTCCCCAAGACGTCATGGGCGTGGACCTCGACGGTAACTACCCTCGAGCAGCTCAAAAGCGCCATGAGTGAGCTCTCTTACAACAATACCATCGAAATCGTTGTAAGCGGTACCATCGAAATCAGCGAAACTCTGAACATCAGACCCACCCGCACCACCAACGGCAGCATGGCTTGGTATGCGTATTACAACCAGCGTGTGGTCATCAGCGGCGCCGATGCCAATAGCAAGCTGGTGCGTGCCGAGGGCTTCAAGGGCAGCCTGTTCAATCTGACGGGTGAGCAGGGGTATAGCGGCGCAGGCGGCTCGGATCATCCCGCCTATGCCGCTCTGACCCTGAAGGACATCACCGTGGACGGCGGCGGCGACAAGACGGTTGCCACCAATCCTGCCATCTACGTGAGCCGGTACGGCACGCTGACGCTGGATGACGGCGCCGTGCTCCGCAACTGCAAGAGCCAGTATTACGCCGGCGGCGCTGCGGGCCTGTTTGCCGGCACGTCGGAATTTGTCATGAACGGCACCGCCCGCATGGAGGATAACGAGGCCGATTACGGCGGCGGTGTGTATATGGCGAATATACTGGCCTCCTTCACCATGAACGGCGGCACCATCGCCAATAACACCGCAACGAAGTACGGCGGCACCATCACCGGCAACACCGCCGGAATCGCCGGCGGCGGTGTGTACTTCGGTGGTATGACCACCTGCAAGGTAGCCGGTACAGTGAATATCACCGGCAACACGCAGGGGGACGACAAGGCCGCCAGCAACCTGCACGTGGCTGCCTCGGCGGAGGATCAGGCCGTCCTTGCAGGCAATGTTTCCTCCGACTCCCGCATCGGCCTCAACGCCGATCTGATCCCCGCCTATCGCATCGTGCGGGGCTCCTCCGATACCAATGTGTTTACCAGTGACCGCACCAACTGCGCCGTCACGAAGAACGGGTCCGTCAGCTTCAATCTGGACCTGCTGGCCAATGAGGAGCACATCCACTGCGCGTGCCTGCAGAACCAGAGCTATGGCCCCTACCACGACCACGATAAGGACACCAAGTGGGTCGGCATCAGCAGCCTGAAGTCCGTCAAGAGCTACGGCTGCTACTATCTGCTCAATGATGTAACCACCACCGATGAGGGGTGGGGCAGCGACCTGGATGATGTGCAGATCTGCCTCAACGGGCACAATATCATTCTGGAAAACGGGTATTATCGCCCCTACATTCATGTGACGAACTATCATACCCTGACCATCACCGACTGCGCCGAGGAGGCCGGTCAGATCACCCGCAAGAACACGGCGGATCCCAAGGGTACCTGCATCATAGAGATCGACGCCGGCTGCAAATTTAATATGTTCGGCGGCGAGATCACCGGCTTGGACAGCTCCGAAAACAGCGCCCCTTACCCCACCGCTGTGTCCAACAGGGGTACCTTCAACCTCTGCGGCGGCAAGATCACCGGCAATAAGTCCCATGCCGTGTATAATGAGAACGCCACGATGAATCTGTATGGCGGCGAGATCAGCGGCAATGATACCACCTACACCGATGCTTCCGCCGGTGCTGCCGTTGTCCTGGTTTCCGGCTCCACCCTGAATATGAGCGGCGGCACCATCAAGGATAACATCTCCAACACCCTCGGCGGCGGTGTATACGTCAAGGGCCTCCAGAGCCGCAGCAGCACGATGAACTTCTCCGGCGGCGAGATCAGCGGCAACCGTGTCAACAGCACCAATGACGACCTGGGCTTTGACGGCGGCGGCGGTGTGTATGTGGATCTGTATGCGACTCTGGACCTCTCCGGCACCGCCCGCATCTCCGGCAACTACGCCTGTGCGGCCGACTATAAGGAGAGCGCCACCTTCGGCGGCGGCTTCGGCGGCGGCGTGTACGTGGCGGGCACCTTCGACATGAGAGGCGGCGAGATCTGCGACAACTTCGCCGGTCTGGCCAACTATAAGAACAAATACGGGAACGATGATCGCCGTGGCGGCGATGGCGGCGGCGTGTACCTCTATTCCAAGAGCAGCTTCAGCATGAGCGGCGGCTCCATTCAGGACAATACCGTCGATGACCGTGGCGGCGGCGTGTTTGTCCGTGGTTACGACCATACCATCACCCTGTCCGGCCGCTCCATCATCCAGAACAACGTCGATAAGGACAATCAGGACAACAACCTGTATCTGGAGAACTCGTCGCAGCAGGTCAGTGCCAGAAGACTCAGCAGCGGTGCCGATATCGGCATCAGCAGCGGCAGGACCCTCGCCAGCGGACAGACCGTCCAGATCAGCAGCGACGCCTGCACAGGCAGCATCCAGTACGTCAGCGCCGACCGGGCGGGCTACGAGACCTATCTGAACGCTGAGGGCCTGATCTATCTCCGCCTCAAGACCTATCAGGTCAGCGTCACCCTGCCGAACGGCCTCACCTATAAGAACGGCGGCCGGCTGACGCAGGATTGTCTGGACCTGACGCCCATCACCATCAGCGTTACCGATCCCGACAATTACTACATCCCCGACGGGTACAGCGTGACTCTCAACGGCATCACCGCCGCCAAGGTCGACAGCTATACCATCCGTGTCACAGGTACGGCCACGGCGGATACCGCCATGACACTCACCGCCCCCACGGAGAAAACGGCCCAGACCCAGCCCCCCACCGGCCTTACCGTGACCCATCCCCAGAGTCGGACGGGCTACGGCCGCATCAACGGCACCAACAGCAGCATGGAGTATCGCCCCGTGGGCGGCACCAGATGGAGCCAGTGCGGCAGCGCCTTCACCTCCGCTCTGGCCGGCACCTATGAGGTCCGCTATGCGGCTACCGAGACCCGGAAGCCCTCTCCGTCCACTACTGTCACCCTGAACCAGTATCTGGAGGCCATCCCGGTTCCCACGGTCTACGGCCCCTTCACCTATAACGGCAACTGGCAGTACGGTCTGCTGCCCGGCGAAGTCTACGGCTACGAGCTTTTGGGCAGCGGCTATAGAGCCTGCCGCGTGGGTACCTATACCGTTACCGTCCGCCCCGCAGCGGGTTTCAAGTGGAGTGACGGCACCACCGGCGAAAAGAAGCTCCAGTGGGAGATCGTGAAGCGCACTCCCGCAGCAGGCGACTTCACCTTCACCGCTCCGGAAAATCTGGAGTATGACGGCACCGCCAAGGAGGCCACCGTTCGCTGGAGCACCGGAGGCGACCGGACCATGGGCATGGGCTATTGGCCCGACAACACCTTTACCGTCATCTATAAGCAAAACGGCAAGGTCGTGGCCGCTCCCACGGATATGGGTACCTATCAGGTCTACGTCACCGTTCCCGGCAACGAGGACATCAACGCCGTCAGTGAGTTGACCGATCCCAGCTGGACCTTTACCATCACCCACACCGGCAACCACCAGTGGGGCGATTGGCAGCACGATGACACCCAGCACTGGCGGTCCTGCGCCGTTCCCGGCTGCCAAGTGAAGGACTCTCTGGGCAGCCATGACGGCACCGCCACCTGCACCGAGAGGGCCACCTGCAGCATCTGCGGCGCTACCTATGGCACCACGGATCCCAACCATCATGACCTGACCCATCACGACGGAACCGCCGCCACCTGCACCCGGCCGGGCAGCCTGGAGTACTGGCAGTGCAGCGACTGCCACAGGCTGTTCGCTGACGCAGCAGCTGCTCAGCCCATCACCGATACCGTCATTCCGGCTACCCACCATGCCAATGCCCGGCGCACGGCAGGCGACCCCGCCACCTGCACGCAGGACGGCTGCGCCGCCTACTGGTACTGCCCGGATTGCGCCAGCTACTTCGCTGATGCCGACGGCAAGCTGGACGAGAGCAAGACCTACACCGGCCCGGAGGATTTCTATCAGGAGGCCATGGGTCACAGCTTCACCCACTACGTCTACGACAACAACGCCACCTATGACGACGACGGCACGGAGACGGCTCAGTGCGACCACGGCTGCGGCCTGACGGATACCCGCACCAAGGTGGGCTCTAAGCTCATCGACAAGGCGGCTCCTGCGGTGGAGGGCGTCACGGACGGCGGCACCTACTGCCTGACGGCAGAGATCACCGTGACCGACCCCAATCTGGAGAGCGTGACCCTCAACGGCCAGCCCGTGGAGCTGGTGGACGGTAAGCTCACCGTTTCCGCTGCCGAGGGCGTCCAGACCCTGACGGCCACCGACCGCTTCGGCAACACCGTTACCGTCACCTTCACCGTGAACGCCCGGCATACGGAGGGCGAGGGCAAGATCACCACCCCCGCCACCACGGAGCGTGAGGGCGTCAAGACCTACGCCTGCACCGTGTGCGGTCAGGTGCTGCGGACCGAGTCCGTGGCCAAGCTGCCCGCTCCCGCAGAGCCCACCACCCCCGCCGTTCCCACCGGAGACACCGGCGACACCGGCCTGTGGATGGGGCTGGCGGCCCTGTGCGGCATGAGCCTTGCAGCCCTGCTGCGTACCGGCAAGCGCAAAGAACAGTAAACTCCCTATCACGCACCATAACTCCCTATAAAAAACCACGGGCCCTCCCCCCAAGTGGGGGAGAGCCCGTGGCTGGCGACACAAAACCAACCGGAGCCGCAAATCTCCGGCAGATTTTGTCACAGCTCTGTTTGGTAGGTTACAGACTGCGATGGTCGCTGAGTACCTGGAGCGGCTCCACCGAGGAGCCGCCCAGGTCGGAGGAGACGTTGACACTGGGGCGGAGCTCATAATCACTGCCGCTTGTGCTTCGGGCGCCCTGCGTGGAGCAGCGGTCGTATTCCACCTTCATCACCGAGGCGATGGTGTGGCGGCCGTAGTCGTCCAACTGGGCATACTGATCCAGCAGCTGCTGGGTGTCCTCCGTCAGATAGAAGGAGGCATCGCTGGAGATGGCCTTGATCCCCAGCGTCTGGCAGATCTGCACCACCGTATCAAAGGAGGAACCTCCGATGCCGTTGTGCAGCGCACTGTTGATGGTAGATAGGGGAATATTGACCGCAAAAGCAAACTGCCGCACGCTCTTGTACTGACGGGAAATTTCGGTTTTGACGATTCTCGTTAAGTTATCCATAGTTTAGACCCTCTTTACAAATTTTTCCATGCACGGGAGACAACTCCGATTGTACGTATTATAACACGCTTTTTTTCAAATGCCAATACTAAATAGTGAATAGTTTCTTAATTTTCAGCGGAAAAAACAAAATTTTACAGAAAAGTAATATTTTTGGAATATTTATGATAAAAAACAGGTGGGAGATTTCCGTGTAATGGAAAATCTCCTTTTATTTTGCTCACAGCTGTGCTACAATAATAAGCTGAAACAGAGAGGAGCGAGCTATGCGTAAAGGCACTCACCCCCGCACGGCGCTGGGGCAAACGGCGGCGCAGATGATCCGCCGGTACTATCTCCATGACGTGGCACGGGACAGCGCAGCCCTGACCTACTACCTGCTGTTCGCCATTTTCCCGCTGCTGATCTTCGTCAGCACCCTGCTGGGTATTCTGGAGCTGGATGTGGACAGCATCGTCACCGGCCTGCGGCAGATCGTGCCGGGGGACGTGGCGGAGGTGGTGCGGAGCTATCTGGAATACGTTTCCGGCAACGCCAGCCGCCAGCTCATGTGGTTCAGTCTGGTGTTTTCCATCTGGTTCCCCATGCGGGCCACCGGCTGCCTGCTGCACTCGCTGCGTAAGGCCTTCGGCAAGGGCCAGCCCAAGAACATCCTGCTGGATCAGCTGAAAATTTTTCTCTTCGCCATCTGGCTCATGGTATCCATCGGCCTGACGCTGCTGATGATCACCGTGGGCCGCCGGGCGCTGTACTTTGTGTCGGGGATCATCACCGTACCGGACGGCTTCATCAACCTCTGGAGCAAGCTCCGCTTCGTGGCGGTGGCGCTGCTGATGTTCGTGCTGGTGACGGTGCTGTATATGCTGGCGCTGGGCCGCCGATGCCCGTTGCGGGAGGTGGCACCGGGCGTGGCCGGGTCGCTGGCGGCGTGGATGCTGCTGTCGCTGGCCTTCTCCTATTATGTGGAAAATCTGGCACACTATACCCAGCTCTACGGCTCCATCGCCACCATTGTGGTGGTGCTGCTGTGGCTGTATATGAGCGGGACGGTGCTGATTTTAGGCGGTGAGCTGAATGCGGTGGTGCTGCACCGGCGCACCCAGCGCCGTCGTGCGGCGGCGGAAAAGGCTGCCCGGCCGACACGGCAGGAAGCTGCGGCGCAGAAGCCTTCCGGGTCGGCGCAGCGGCCCCGACAGCCACAGCCGCCTAAACCGGCAGAGCAGCCGGGAAAGGCGAACCCACCCAAACCGGCGGAGCCACTTAAGCAGACGCAGGGGCAGCCGCCGCAAGAAGCAATACCTCCGGAAAAAGAGCAGCCAGAACGACCGGGAAAGGAACAGTCAGGCTCATGAAGATCATCATTGTAGGAAACGGAAAGGTGGGCTACGCTATCGCCCGCCAGCTGGCGGTGGAGGGCCACGACATCACCATGGTGGACTCCTCCCCGGTGGCGCTGGCCCGTGCCGACAGCACCCTGGACATCATGTGCGTGGAGGGCAACGGCGCCAGCATCAGCGTGCTGGAGGAGGCCGGTGCCCGGACGGCGGATCTGGTCATCGCTGTCAGCAATCTGGACGAGACGAATCTGGTGTGTTGCCTCATCGCCAAAACCATGGGGGCCAAGCACACCATCGCACGGGTGCGGAATCCGGACTACCGCCGGGACGCCGCCCTGCTGAAGCGGGAGATCGGGATGGACATGGTCATCAACCCCGATCTGGCGGCGGCACGGGAGATCGCCCGCATCCTCAGCTTCCCCTCCGCCTCCTCCGTGGAGCCCTTCGCCGGCGGCCGTATCGACATGATCGGCATACAGGTGACGGAGCGGGACCGGTTTTACGGGGTGGCCCTCAGCGAGTTCCATCGTATCCGCTCGGCGGAGGTGCTGATCTGCGCCGCCCAGCGGGGGGACGAGTGCATCATCCCCAACGGCAACTTTGTGCCGAGAGAGGGCGACAAGCTCTACATGGTGGGTACCAAGTCCGAGCTCCAGAAGATGCTGCGGGCTATGGGCCGCACCCAGCAGCGGGTCAAAACCGTGTCCCTGCTGGGGGGCAGCCGCATCGCCATGTATCTCACGTGGGAGCTGGCGGTGAGCAATACCAAGGTCTGCATCGTGGAGCAGAAGCACGATAAGTGCCTTCAGCTGGCGGCCCAGCTGCCTACGGCCATGATCATCGAGGGCGACGGCACGGAGGAGGAGCTGCTGACCAGCGAGAATATCTTCGAGGCGGATGCCTTCGTCTCCCTGACGGGTCGGGACGAGGAGAATCTGCTGATGGCCCTGACGGCTCGGCGGGCGGGCGTCCCCAAGGTGCTGGCCAAGATGACCCGCCCCAACTACATGGATCTGGTCCGGGATATGCGGGTGGGCAGCATTGTCAGTCCCAAGGATATCGTGGCCAACCAGATCACCCGCTACGTCCGGGCATTGGCCAATTCCGAGGGCAGCGCCGTGGAGAGCTTGTATAAGATGCTGGGCGGCGCCGTGGAAGCGCTGGAGTTCACCGCTACGGCCCGGAGCCGTGCGGTGCTGAATAAGCCCCTGCGGGCGTTGTCCCTGAAGGACGACGTGCTGGTGGCGGCCATTGCACGGGGCAGCGAGATCATCATCCCCGGCGGTACCAGCATCATTCAGGAGGGCGACCATGTGGTGGTGGTCACCAATGCCCATACCTTCGACGATCTGGGGGACATTCTGGCGTGAACACAAAAGCCGTGGCCCATGGCCACGGTTTTTTTCGCAAGGAGGGGAGACTGCATGACACGGGATCGTGAGACGGCCCGCCGCATCGCACAGGAGGTGCAGCCGCTGGGCGGCAGCGTCTACTATGTGGGCGGTTGCGTCCGGGACCGCCTGCTGGGCCGGGAGAGCAAGGATCTGGATATCGAGGTCCACGGCGTCACCCCCCAGCAGCTGGAGATCGTGCTGGACCGGATGGGCGGCCGTCGGACGGTGGGGGCCAGCTTTGGCGTCTACGGACTGGCGGGCTGCGGACTGGACATCGCCATGCCCCGGCGGGAGGCCGCCGTGGGCCGGGGCCACCGGGACTTCACCGTGGAGGTGGATCCGTGGCTGGGGCCGGAGAGAGCCGCCCGCCGCCGGGATTTCACCGTCAACGCCCTGATGGAGGACGTGCTCACCGGTCAGGTGCTGGACTTCTTCGGCGGCCGGGAGGACCTCCGCCGGGGCCTCCTACGCCATGTGGATGACCACTCCTTTCCAGAGGATCCCCTGCGGGTGCTGCGGGGAGCGCAGTTCGCCGCCCGCTTCGGCTTCACCGTGGCGGAGGAGACGGTGGCCCTGTGCCGCACCATGGATCTGTCGGCCCTGTCCCGTGAACGGGTGGAGGGGGAGCTGCAAAAGGCCCTCCTGCAGGCACCCCGCCCTTCCATTTTCTTCCGCACACTGGATACCATGCACCAGCTGCGCCCGTGGTTCACGGAGGTGCAGCGCTTACAGGGCGTCCCCCAGCCGCCCCGCTACCACGGGGAGGGGGATGTGTGGGAGCACACCATGGCGGTGCTGGATACCGCCGCCGAGCTGCGGCCCCAAGCAGCCCAGCCCATGGCCCTGATGCTGGCGGCACTGGCCCACGACTTCGGCAAGGTCACCGCCACCACGGAGTCAGGCGGCGTCATCCACGCTTACGGCCACGAGGAGGCGGGTCTGCCGCCGGCGGAGGACTTCCTGCGCCGGGTGATCGGGGAGAAGGCCCTCCACCGGTGCGTGAAAAATCTGGTGGCCCTGCACATGAAGCCCAACGCCATGGCACTGAGCGGGGCCTCCGTCAAGTCCACCAACCGTCTGCTGGACGCCGCCATAGAGCCGGGGGACCTGATCCTGCTGGCGCTGGCGGATCACCGTGGCTCCCGGTGCGACCCGCCCCGTCCGGACCCGGAACCCTTCCTGCGGCAGCGGCTGGAGATCTACCGGGCCGCCATGGCCCGCCCCATGGTCACCGGCAGCGACCTGATCTCCGCCGGACTGACCCCGGATCGGGACTTCTCCCAGCTGCTGGCCTACGCCCGCAAGCTCCATCTGGCGGGGCTCGACCGGGAGGCAGCCCTGCGGCAAACGCTGGCCTACGCCCGCAAGCTTTCAAAAAAGCATCAAAAAGAAGGCTGAGCATCCGCTCAGCCTTCTTTTTATGGGGTTTTTTACAGCAGGTGGAAGTTCACCACCAGACCGGCGAACACGATGGAGACCATGCTCAGCAGCTTGATGAGGATGTTGATGGCGGGGCCGGAGGTATCCTTGAAGGGATCGCCCACGGTGTCGCCCACCACGCCTGCCTTGTGGCAGTCGGAGCCCTTGCCGCCGAAGTGACCGGCCTCGATGTACTTCTTGGCGTTATCCCACGCACCGCCGGCGTTGGCCATGTAGATGGCCATCAGGAAGCCGGTGACGGTAGCGCCGGCCAGCATACCCACAACGCCCATGTGGCCCAGGATCAGACCCACCACGATGGGGCAAACCACAGCGATGATGGTGGGCAGGATCATCTCGTGCAGAGATGCCTTGGTGCACAGGTCCACGCAGCGGGCATAGTCGGGATCGGCCTTGCCGTCCATCAGACCGGTGATCTCACGGAACTGACGGCGCACCTCCAGCACCACGCTCTGGGCGGCACGGCCCACGGAGTTCATGGTGAGGGCGGCGAACACGAAGGGCAGGCAGGCGCCGATGAACAGACCCACCAGCACCACGGGGTTCATGAGGCTGAAATCCTGGAAGGTGACGTCAGCGCCCACCTCCTTGACCTTCTCGATGTAGGAGGCCATCAGGGCCAGAGCGGTCAGAGCGGCGGAGCCGATGGCGAAGCCCTTGCCGGTGGCGGCGGTGGTGTTGCCCAGAGAGTCCAGAGCGTCGGTGCGCTGGCGGACCTCGGGAGCCAGACCGGCCATCTCAGCGATGCCGCCGGCGTTGTCGGCCACGGGACCGTAAGCGTCGGTGGCCAGCGTGATGCCCAGCGTGCTCAGCATACCCACGGCGGCCAGAGCGATGCCGTACAGGCCCATGCCGGTGGAGGCAGCGCCGCCGGAGCAGAAGTAAGCCACCAGAATGCAGATGGCCACAATGATGATGGGAACAGCGGTGCTCAGCATACCAAGACCAAGACCGCCGATGATGATGGTGGCGGCACCGGTCTGAGACTTGGAGGACAGATCCTGCGTGGGCTTGAAGGTGTCGGAGGTGTAGTACTCCGTGGCCTTACCGATGAGCACACCGGCGATCAGACCCGCCAGAATGGCGAAGTACAGGCCCAGATGCGCCTTGCCCAGCAGGGAGATCACCAGCGGGCAGGCGATGATGGCGATGAGGATAGCGGACAGGTTGGTACCACGGGACAGGGCCTTCAGCAGGGTGCGCTGGTCGGCCTGCTCGTCGGTGCGGACGAAGAAGGTGCCGATGATGGAGCAGATGATGCCGATGGCTGCCATGACCATGGGGATGGCCATGGCCTTGAAGGCCTGATCGGAGAAGGCGGCCACGCCCAGAGCGGAGGCAGAGATGATGGAGCCTACATAGGACTCGTACAGATCGGCGCCCATACCGGCCACGTCGCCCACGTTATCGCCCACGTTGTCAGCGATGACGGCGGGGTTCCGGGGGTCGTCCTCCGGGATACCGGCCTCCACCTTACCCACCAGATCGGCGCCCACGTCGGCGGCCTTGGTGAAGATGCCGCCGCCCACACGGGCGAACAGAGCCATGGAGGAGGCGCCCATACCGAAGGTCAGCATGGCGCTGGTGATGGCGGAGGCCTCCAGCTTGAACACGAAGCGCAGCAGGAAGAACCACACGGAGATGTCCAGCAGGCCCAGACCCACCACGGTGAAGCCCATGACGGAGCCGGCGGAGAAGGCCACCCGCAGACCACGGTTCAGCCCCTCCTGGCAGGCATTGGCGGTGCGGCAGTTGGAGGCGGTGGCGATCTTCATGCCGATGAAGCCGGACAGGCCGGAGAAGAAGCCGCCGGTCAGGAAGGCGAAGGGTACGAACCACGTCAGCAGACCGCAGGCTGCCATGATGCACAGCACCACCACCATGCAGGCGAAGAACACGCCTACCACGGAATACTGGCGCTTGAGGTATGCGTTAGCACCCTGACGAATGGACTGGGAGATCTTCTGCATGAGGGGGGTGCCCTCCGAGAAGCGCAGCACCTTCTTTGCGGTGATGACCACAAAGAGAAGTGCAATGATGGAGCCAACAAACGTGGCTAGGACCAGGTACTTTTCCATAAAGACTTTTCCTCTCTTTTCCTTGTTTTCTCCCGGAGCCGGCAGAGGGACGGGAGATTCTTTTTGTCCCACTGCACATTATAAAAAACGCCGTCCGCTCCGTCAAATTTTCAAACTTTTTTTCGAAGTACCTAAAAATTAGTTTGGAGTCGTTCGTCATTTTTATATAATATTTTTCCTGCAAGGAAAACCGCTTAAAAGGGAAAAACGGGGCAAAAACCGGCGGCAGCGGCGGAACGCTTGCGGAATTTGTGACAGGATTTTTCTGTGAGAAGTCGGGAAAAATGTTTTGAAAAATTTTTTTCAAAAACATTTTTCCTTCAAATAAAAGCAAATTCACAAAAAATACACAAAAAGGCTCCCATTCACTTTTTACGCAAAAACTGATGAATCAAAAATTGGATACAGAAATTCTTTCGTCACTTTTCACAATCATGGAAAACCCCTTCAAATGTCTTGAAGAGCGACCAAAACGGGAGTAAAATAGCCTCATCAATACCCGGGAGGTTTCAAACGTATGGAATATCAGGAAATTTTGCAAAACGCCCGCACCTGCATGGGACCCTACTGCAAGGCGTGTCCCGTGTGCAATGGACAGGCGTGTAAGAATACCATCCCCGGCCCCGGCGCCAAGGGCTCCGGCACCGGCTTTGCCCGGAACTACCAGAAATGGCAGGAGCTGCGGGTGAATCTGGATACCATCGGCGAGAATCGTCCCGCCGATACATCCTTCGACTTCTTCGGCCACCGGCTGGCCCTGCCGGTGATGGCGGCTCCCGTGGGAGCCATGCAGCTGCACTACGGGGATAAGTACGACGACCTGACCTATAACCGGCTGCTGCTGGCGGCCTGCGCCAAGGCGGGCATCGTGGCCTTCACCGGCGACGGCGTGGACCCGGCGGTGATGGAGGGTGCCACGCAGGCCATCCGGGCCCAGCAGGGCTGCGGCGTGCCTACGGTGAAGCCATGGGACCGGGAGACCCTGATGCAGAAGCTGGACTTGGCCCTGACCGCCGACCCCATGGCCATTGCCATGGACATCGATGCCGCCGGTCTGCCCTTCCTCCGCAACCGGATGCCGCCTGCCGGCAGCAAGACCGTGGCGGAGCTGCGTGAGGTGGCGGAGCACGCCCGAAAGCCCTTTATCCTCAAGGGCATCATGACCGTCCGTGGGGCGGAGAAGGCGGTGGAGGCCGGGGCCTCCGCCATCGTGGTGTCCAACCACGGCGGCCGGGTGCTGGATCAGTGTCCCGCCACGGCGGAGGTGCTGCCCGCCATTGCCGACGCCGTGGGCGACCGGGTCATGGTGCTGGTGGACGGCGGCATCCGCACAGGGCTGGATGTGTTCAAGGCACTGGCACTGGGGGCGGACGGCGTTCTCATCGGCCGTCCCTTCGTCACCATGGTCTATGGCGGCGGCGAGGAGGGCGTAGCCACCTACGTCCGCAAGCTGACGGATGAGCTGTCGGATACCATGGCCATGTGCGGCGCCCACAGCCTGAAGGAGATCGACCGGGAGATGCTCTGGCAGGGCTGATGCGGACTGATCCGGTCTGATGCACACATCATTCTATTCGGCGATCATGGGAACATATTCTGCTGCTATGGCATTTTGATCGGATCAGTCCCGGGATTCTAAAAAATTCGTGACAGGAGGCGCTTATGTATATCACATGGTTGGGCCACAGCTGCTTTCGGCTGGAGTCGGCGGGCTACGGGCTGGTCATCGATCCCTATCGGGATGTGGCGGGCTATCCGTCGCTGCGGGTGGAGGCCAACGCCGTCTATATCAGTCACCACCACTTTGACCACGATTGTCTGGAGGCGGTGACGCTGCTGCCCGGCGGGGAAAATCCCTTTACGGTGGAGACGTTCTCCACCTTCCACGACGACTGTCAGGGCGCCCTCCGGGGTGATAACACCGTTCATATCTTCCGGGCGGAGGGCATGACCGTGGTGCATCTGGGGGACTTGGGCTGCGCCCTGACAGCGGCGCAGGAGGAGAAAATTTCGGGCTGCGATGCGCTGATGCTGCCGGTGGGCGGCACCTATACCATCGATGCCGCTGCGGCGGCGGAGCTGGTGCGCCGGCTGCACCCCCGACTGGTGCTGCCCATGCATTTCCGGAGAGGGGAGCAGGGCTTCCCGGAGCTGACCACGCTGGAGGACTTTCTCTCCCGCCTCCCGGAGCAGCCGGTACACCGACTGACGGGGGAGACGCTGGATCTGACGTCCAAAGGGACGTCGGGTGTTGTGATCTTTCCCCGTCGGTAAGGGAAAATTCTGTCCGGTTTTTGTCCGGAAAATGTCCAAAAACCAGAGTAGGTATAAGCCCCTCCGTTTTCGTGTACACTGAGGTATCAGGTACATGGAAACGGAGGGCTTTTACATGGCAGAAAAACGGTGGCGCACTTGGGAGACGGTGGGCCTGCTGGTGGTGCTGGCGGCGGGGAACCTGCTGCACTTTATCTACGACTGGACGGGGCAGAGCCCCATAGCGGCGCCGCTGGCCGCCGTCAACGAATCCACCTGGGAGCACATGAAGCTTTTCATCACTCCGTGGGTGCTGTGGTCGCTGGTGGAGCGCATCGCCCTGCAGGGTCACGGCTCCCTGCTGCCCGCCCGTGGGCTGGGGATGCTGACGGGTCTTGCGGCCATCCCGGCGCTGTTTTACACCTATCAGGGAATTTTGGGCCGGGGGATCATGTGGGTGGATGTACTGATTTTCCAGCTGGCGGTGCTGCTGGCCTTTTGGGTCAGCTGGAGCGTTCAGGCCCGGCGGGTGCTGGACGGGCCGGTGTGGCAGATCTTAGGCGGCGTGACGCTGCTGGCGGTGTGGGGGCTGGCCATCTGGTGGACCTACGCACCGCCCCAGCTGCCGCTGTTCGTGGATCCCACTGACGGAAGCCGGGGCATCCCACTGCGGTAGGTCTGCGGGTAGGGGAGACGGCTTGCAAAATGTGATAAGCGGGCAAGGGCAGGCACGCCGGAGGGTATGCCTGCCCTTGCCGATTTGCCGCATCCGCTTGCCGGTGGGAGAGCATCGTCCGGGTTTCGGCGACCGGAGGGGCGATGACCCGGTGGGACGTCCCGATATTGGGATTTTTTCTTGACCGGGGGGAGCGCATGGGGTATAATCGAACCAACTGTATGTGACAGGTCAGAAACGGAGGCGTGCAATGAAAAAGATCGTGCATAAATCGGCTGCGCCCATATACGCAGCGGCGGTGGTGTGGGTGCTGTATGCCCTGCTGCTGCCCCTGTATAAGCCGGGCCACTTTATGATGGCGGCTGCGGCGTCGGTAGTGGTATTTCTCATCGCCCGCATCTTCTGCAAGGACGTTGTGGAGGAGGTGGAGGAGAAGCCCCAGCCCACCGGCAACCCGGAGCTGGATAAGATGATCTCCGACGGTGAGCTGGCCATCCGGGAGATGAAGCGCCTCAACGACAGCATCAAGGACGAGACCATCAGTCGCCAGATCGACCGGCTGGAGGAGGTTTCCGGCAAGATCTTCGACTGCGTTAAGGCAGACCCCGAGAAGCTGCCGCAGATCCGCAAATTCATGAACTACTACCTGCCCACCACGCTGAAGCTCCTCAACGCTTATGACCGCATGAGCAGTCAGGGCGTGGAGGGCCAGAACATCAGCGGCACCATGGAGCGGGTGGAGAGCATGATGAGCAACATCGTCACCGCCTTTGAACGGCAGCTGGACAGCCTCTTCGGGGATCAGGCGCTGGATATCTCCACGGATATCACGGTGCTGGAGAACATGATGGCCCGTGAGGGACTCAGCGACGACCCCATCCACCAGACCCAGAAGGAGACTCCGGCGGCGGAGGAGAAGGAGAGCGGCGAGGACGGCGACGGCATCCGGCTGGAGCTGTAAAAAGACCCTGAGAGGAGGACGGCCCATGGGGCGGCGCCCTCCGGGAAATGCAAGTAAACGAACAATATGAGATAGAAAGGAACTATGACCATGACGGACAACATGATGCCTGAACTGACCCTGGAGCCTACGGCGGCGGCCGAGGCCGTTCCCCAGCTGACGCTGGAGCCTACGGCTCCCGAAGTGCCGGAGCCGGAGGAGAAGAAGATCGAGCCGGTGGAGATGGATGAAAAGCTCCTGACCGACGAGGAGAAGAAGGCGGTGGAGGAGTTTTCCCACAAGATCGACGTGCGGGATACCAACATGATCCTGCAGTACGGTGCCGCCGCACAGAAGAACGTGGCGGGCTTCTCCGAGAGCGCCCTGAATAACGTCCGCAGCAAGGATCTGGGCGAGATCGGGCAGGACCTGAGCCGTCTGGTGGTGGAACTGAAGGGCTTCGGCGACAGCGATGAGAAGAAGGGCCTCATGGGCCTGTTCAAGAAGGCCGGGAACCGGCTGGAGAGCATGAAGGCCCAGTACAGCAAGGTAGAGGCCAATGTGGAGAAGATCAGCCAGTCTCTTGAGCAGCACCAGATCACGCTGCTCAAGGACGTGGCCATGTTCGACCAGATGTATGAGCTGAACCTGAAGTACTACAAGGAACTGACCATGTATATTCTGGCCGGTAAAAAGCGGCTGGAGGAGGTACGCAGCGGTGAACTGGAGGAGCTTCGCAAGAAGGCGGAGCAGTCCGGCACGGCAGAGGATGCACAGGCCTATAACGATCTGGTGAACCTGTGCAACCGGTTTGAAAAGAAGATCCACGATCTGGAGCTGACCCGGATGGTGTCGGTGCAGATGGGCCCCCAGACCCGGCTGCTGCAGAACAACGACACGTTGATGATCGAGAAGATCCAGTCCTCGCTGGTGAACACCATTCCCCTGTGGAAGAGCCAGATGGTGCTGGCGCTGGGGCTGGAGCACAGCCGTCAGGCCACGGCGGCTCAGAGCGCCGTGACGGAGATGACCAACGAGCTACTGAAGAAGAACGCCGACACCCTGAAGATGGGGACCATCGCCACCGCCAAGGAGGCCGAGCGCTCCATCGTGGACATCGAGACGCTGCAGCACACCAACCAGCAGCTCATCGAGTCTCTGGACGAGGTGGCCCGCATCCAGCAGGAGGGCGCCGCCAAGCGCAGGGAGGCCGAGGCCCAGCTGGGCCGCATCGAGGGCGAACTGAAGCAGAAGCTGCTGGAGCTGCGTGGTTAAGCTGAGGGATACGACTTCTCCGTGAAAGGAGACTACCATGAAATTTTATCAAAAACGTGGCTTTGCGCTGGTGGTGCTGGTGCTGGCCATTCTGGGCTCCTGCGTCTACGGTATCAGCAAAAAGCCCGCCGACCTGCCCCAGGTATCCTACGGCAACTGGCTGCGGGACGACGCCGACCTGTTGACGGACGAGACGGAGGCCTCCCTGCGGCAGTATGACCAGAGCTGGGACAGCAACTATCGGGCCATTATCGCCGTGGCGACGCTGGACACGCTGAACGGCTGGACCTATGAGAAGGCGGCGGCGGAGCTTGGCTCCCGGTGGGGGCTGGGCGGCAATGATATGCTGCTGCTGTTGGTAAAGGACAGCGACTACTACGTGGCGCTGGGCGACAACGTGCTGGACGCCATGACGGACACCTATCAGGCGGGACTGCAGGGCGCTGTGGAGGCTCCCTACTATCAGGGGGACTACGATGCGGCGGCGCTGGCCTTCTTCCGGCAGGCGGATGTGTTCTATGCCCAGACGCTGGGCCGTCAGCAGAGCGGCGGCAGCTATTCCGACTATGAGGATAACGGTGCGTGGCAGGGCAATGACTCCGGCTCTGTGGCGGCTGTGGTGCTGCTGGTGGTGGGCATCTTTGTGGTGTGGATCCTGCTGGATGGCCTGCGGTATCGCCGGTATCGCCGCCGTCCGGTGGTGGTAGGCGGGCCTGTGTACTATCCCGTGTTCTGGGGACGGCATCCCCGTCCGCCCCGGCGGCCTGCGCCGCCCCGTGGCCCCCGTCCGCCCATGGGAGGCGGTCCTCGGCCTCCTATGGGGGGCGGCCCCAGACCGCCGATGGGAGGCGGTCCTCGGCCCGGCAGTCCTCGTCGCAGTACCCCTCGACCCTCCCGGCCTTCCGGTTCCCGGCCCTCCGGGAGCTTCGGCGGCGGGAGCCGCAGCGGCGGCTTCAGCGGCAAGGGCTTCGGCGGGAGCTCCCGTTCCGGCGGAGGCAGCCGTGGCGGCGGCTTCAGCGGGAAAGGCTTCGGCGGAGGCAAGAGATAAGCTAAAAAAATAGCGGCAGGAACGAAGTTCCTGCCGCTATTTTTTCAGCTGGTTATGATTCCCGGAATAATTCGTCATAGGTGGTGTGCAGGGCGTCTCGGATGCCCCGGAGCTGGGTGGCTTCAATATGTCGGACACCACGTTCGATCTTCACCAGTGTCTCGCGGGTCATGTTGATGCCCTCCAGCTGCAGCAGCTGCACCAGCTGGGTCTGCTTGATGTGTTGAGCCAGACGGATGCGGCGTATATTCTCCCCGATGCGGATGCTGTCCTGCTTGATTTTCTGTTCCACGGGCTTACCTCCCATAAAATTATGGTTCGGGGTACTCTGATATTTGCTGCTCAATTTGCCGGACGATATCGCTGGGCGGAATATCCAGCGCCTGTGCGATTTTGAAAAGGGTATCGAGGGTGGGACTCCGCAGTCCACGCTCGATTTTGCTGTAATGGGTGCGGTCCAGACCGGCCAGACCGCTGAGGACCTCCTGTGACATTCCCTTTCGGAGCCGATAGCTTTGAATCACCTGCCCCACCAGAGCGGCGCTGACCATGACCTCACCTTCTTTCCCTGTTATCATAACAGGAAGCAAAGAACGGAATGAGGTCAATTGACCCCGACGACAAAAAGGTGTAGAATGGACCTATCTAAATTGGGGGGTGGAATCGATGAAGCGGGTGGAGATACTGGTGGAGGAGAGCCTATACGAATTCTACCGGAAGGTAGGGGCGCAGGCCGGGGGCCTGCCGGCGGAGCGGGTCATGGCGGATGCACTGCTGAAGCTGGCGGGGGAGCTGTCGCTGCAGGCGCTGGAGAAAAAGCGGCGGCTGTGAGAAAGGAAAAAACCGTGGAAGCGCAGCTTCCACGGTTTTTTGAACGTAAATTTTACTCGGCGGGGTAAACAGAAACCTGCTTACGATCCTTGCCCAGACGCTCGAAGCGAACCACACCGTTGGCCTTGGCGAACAGGGTGTCGTCGGAGCCACGGCCCACGTTGGCACCGGCGTGGATATGCGTGCCACGCTGGCGAACCAGAATGTTGCCGGCCAGAACGTGCTGACCATCCGCACGCTTGGGACCCAAGCGCTTGGACTCGGAATCACGGCCGTTCTTGGTGGAGCCCATACCTTTTTTGTGGGCGAAGAATTGCAGACCAATGTTCAGCATATTTCAGTACCATCCTTTCTGTAAGGGTAGAGAAGAGGAGGGCGGTCAGCCTTCCATAACTTCAATGTTATCGGGATATTCGTCGTGAAGCTGCGCCAGATAGACCATCAGCCCCGTCAGGAGATTCTGACAGGTGGACTCGGCCGTGTTGGCCAGTCCGCCGGGGAGCCGAAGGGAAATCGAGGCATCCGCTTCCCGCACCTTTACCGCAGCACACAGACCCATCACGTCGTTTACGGTGGCCTCCACCAGACGGACGGCGCTGGTAATGGCGGCGCAGACGATGTCTTCGCCGGATTCTCCCCAGCCACTGTGGCCCTGCACGTCAAACCCGATGATGCGTGCATCCTCCGTGAGGAATGTAACGGTCGTCATGCCTTAGAAAGAGATCTTGCCGATCTCCACCTTGGTGTAGGGCTGACGATGACCCTGCCGTTTGCGGTAACCCTTCTTGGGGGTGTACTTGAAGATACGGATCTTCTTGCCCTTGCCGTTCTTCACCACGGTGGCGTCCACCTTGGCACCCTCCACCACGGGAGTACCGAACTTGGAGTTCTCGCCGTCCACGATGGCCAGCACCTGATCAAAGACCACGGCGTCGCCGGCGTTGACGTCCAGCTTCTCGATGAAAAGCGTATCACCCTCGGAAACGTTGTACTGCTTACCACCGGTCACGATAATTGCCTGCATTACTTGTTGCACCTGCCTTTCCTTTATAACGGACTCGCTGTCGGGGGCGTCGGCTGCGGGAGCCGAAACTTCTACCCATTCAAAGCGGCTTATAAAGTATACCAGCCGGGCGCAACTTTGTCAACGCCTTTTGGGGGGATCTTGCGGCATTTTCTCCGGAATATTCAAAAAAATGTCATGACTTTTTCCGTACAATGGGGTACAATGAATAAAAATAAGTGTTTGGAGGAAATTTCCCTTGAGAAAGCTCTATGACGCCGCAGACCGGTTCTGCGCCCGGCATCCCCGCTTCGGCGTGCCGGATCTGATGCGCTATATCGTTATCGGCAATGTGGTGGTGTTTTTCCTAATCATGCTGACCAGAGGCACCAACGCCAATGCCCTGAACTTCCTGTATTTTGATCCGCAGATGGTGCTGCGGGGTGAGGTGTGGCGCATCGTCACCTACATTTTCGTACCCAGTACCACCAGTGTGTTCTGGCTGGTGGTGGAGCTGTATTTCTACTACTGGATCGGCTCCACGCTGGAGCGGGAGTGGGGAACGGCACGGTTTAACCTCTACTATTGGAGCGGCGTGCTGCTGACGGTCATCGGCGCTCTGCTGGCCAGCGCCATTACGGGCGGCAACTTTGCGGTGGCGGGGACGAGCTACGTGAACCTGTCCATGTTCCTGGCCTTTGCACTGCTGTTCCCCAATACGCAGGTGCTGCTGATGTTCATCATCCCGGTGAAGATGAAGTGGCTGGCCTACATCGATGTGGGACTGTTTGCGGTGGGCATCGTTCGGGCCATTTTGGCGCAGAACTGGGGCGGCGTGATTTTGCCGGTCATGGCGCTGCTGAACTTCCTGATCTTCGCATGGCCCACCCTGCAGGGCTGGGCGCAGCGGCAGCAGTATCAGCACTCCCGGCAGGCGGTGAACTTCAAGAAGGCCGTCCATCAGCAGCAGAAGCAGCAGGGGTATCACCACAAGTGTGCCGTGTGCGGCCGCACGGATACGGACTATCCGGATCTGCAGTTCCGGTATTGCAGCAAGTGCGTGGGCTATCACTGCTTCTGTCAGGATCATATCTTCTCCCACGTTCACTTTACGGAGTGAGGAAAACAGAAGAAACAGAGCGCCGGTCCATACGGATCGGCGCTCTGTTTTTGACTTTTTGTGCGCTTTATGTATCCAGCTCCAGCAGGTGGAGGCCGTAGTCGTTGAGGTAGGGCTTCACCAGATCATAGGGGATGAAGAAGGTCTGCTCACCGGCGGAATAGGGGGCGATGTCGTAGGTGTTGAAGACGATGGTCACACCATCGGCGTTATAGAACACGCTGCGCTCGATCCAGTCCAGCACCGTTTTGTCGTAGTCGTTGAAATAGGAGGTGTCGCCGCTGTCCTGGATCTGACGGAGGATCAGCTGGTACACGGCCTCCTCCAGTTGGTTGATGTCGGTGGCCAGATCCGTGACGGACACGGTCTTGCCGGTGGAGAGGTCGAAGGAGACGGCCTGCCGCCAGGTGCTGGGGTGGGCGCCGCCGGTATAGGAGACATAGGACAGGGTGACGCACAGCAGGCGCTCATTCTGCCACCAGGAGACCCCTGCCTCATCCCGATAGACAAAGTCCTCGGTTTTCCAGCGCTCTCCGCCGGTGATCTCGTACTCCTCACGGGCCATCTGCTCCATCTCGTCCAGCATATCCACCTGCTGATCCCGCCAGTCGGTGAACCAGCCGTTGATGCGCTGCACGGCGGCCTGCCGGTTCTTGGCGGCGGTGTCGCTGTTGTCGGGACTGCCGGTGAGGGTCAGCACGGGGATCTGATATCGGGCGGTGAGCAGCACTGTCTCGTCCTGCTCGCTGACGGTATATTGCCGCTCGGTCCACTCCGTGGAGATGACAGGGACGTCCGGGGAGGTCACGGCCACCTTCGGGACGCCGTCTGTCATCATGGTGTTGGCGACGGAGACCTTGCAGCCGGTCAGCAGGCCCGTCAGGACGGTACACAAGACCAGCAGCATGGCCAGAGCCAGTAGCTTTTTCATGGGGGATTCACCTCACAGAAGGATGGGGTTCGTGCGCCAGTCGCTGCCGCAGACGCTGCGGGAGGCCTGGGGATAGGTCAGGACGTAGAGGTCCGTCCAAAGGGCCTCCCGGCGGAAGAGAGCTTCTGCCGCAGGCCCCAGACGGGACACGTCACCGGGGCGGGTCAGTACCGGTACACCCCGCCGCTGCATCTGCCGCAGAAGATCCCGGCCCCGTCCATTGGCGGCCAGCACACGGAGATAGGGGATGCCGCCCGTCGGGGGCGTGACATCCAGCCACGCCGACAGCAGCATCCGCCTCAGCCGGGAGGTGGGGTAGCGCTTGGTTTTGGCGGTCTCCAGCAGCTCCTCCGGGGAGCAGGAGGTGCGTACCGCCTGATAGAACCGGTGGTACAGGCCCTCCTTGCCACCGTCATAGGGGAGGAAGTCCTCCTCCCGCAGCTGCCGCAGCCGGGCTAAAATGGCCCGGCGGCAATAGGAGAGGTCTGCCGGGGCCTGTCCCAGCGCCAGCTCCCGCCGCAGCACCTGCGCCGCAGGAGCAGGGAGGTAGGAGAGAGCCTCGTCGGTACGGCCGGAGCGCAGCAGCGCCCGCAGATAGGAGGCGGAGGCCGTGTCGCCGGAGGGTGTGCCGTCGTGGCCGGCACCCTGACGCAGGACGGCCAGCGGCTCCATGGGAGCCTTCTGCCGCCGCAGGGCCTTCAGGTACTCGATGGCCAGAATGTCGTTGGGGCGGGAGAGCATCTGCGGGGGAGCGCCCAGCTCCTCCGCCGCCTGCTGTCGGGCCGGGGCATAGGCCATGCCTTGAGCCAGCAGCTGCCGGGTGCGGGGCATCAGCTCCGGCTGGGAGAGAGCCGCCTCCGCTGCCTGTAAGGCGGTCAGGTCGCCGCACTCGCTGCCGAAGGCCAGATGGGACACCACGCCGGTGGAGGCCAGCAGCGCCACACCGCCGGCGGCAAACCGCTCCGCCGAGGCCATGGCCCACGGGGTGGGCAGCTCCAGTACCAGATCGGCGCCGCAGCGAACGGCCATCTCCCCACGGGCGTGCTTGTGCGCCACGGCGGCGTCGCCCCGCTGGACGAAGTTGCCGCTCATGGCGCATACAAGGGGGGCGTCGTACTGCCGCCGCAGGCCCTCCAGCATCCGGGCGTGGCCCAGATGAAAGGGATTGTATTCGCATATGATACCAACGGCGTTCACGATTTTCCCCCTTAAAATATTACAAAAGGTTACAATTCAGTTGCGGGATACACGGATTTGTGGAAATTTCTCTAATTTCGACGGAGATATAAACGATTTGGCGGATATTTACGAGATTTTGTCAGCATTATACCATACATCTGCAGATTTTGCAACGGACCCTGGGGCGTTGCATTTTTCCGGCGGTGTGATACAATAGGGCCAACTGATAAATGAAAGGCGGTAATCGCAATGAACAGCGCTGAAAAGCTCCGGCTGCTGCGCCGGCGGATGCAGGAGCAGGGCATGGACGCTTATGTGGTGGTAACGGATGATTTCCACGGCTCGGAGTACGTGGGTGACTATTTTAAGGCCCGGGAGTATCTGTCGGGCTTCACCGGCTCCGCCGGTACGCTGGTGGTGCTGCCGGACAGCGCCGCCCTGTGGACGGACGGACGGTACTTTTTGCAGGCGGCGGATCAGCTGGCCGGGAGCACCATCGATCTGATGCGGGCGGGGCAGCCCGGCGTTCCCACCATCGGGGCTTTTCTGGCACAGAGGGTGCCGCAGGGAGGCGTCGTGGGCTTCGACGGACGCACCGTCAGCAGTCTTTTTGCCCGGACGATGGCCGCTGCGCTGGAGGGGAAGAACGTCCGCTTCGCCTATGAGCAGGATCTGGCCGGGGCCGTGTGGCCGGACCGGCCGGCGCTGTCGGCGCAGCCGGTGTGGGAGCTGCCGGCGGAGTGCGCCGGGCTGACCCGTGAGGAGAAGCTGCATCTGCTGCGGGAGAAGATGCGGGAGACCGGGGCAGAGGTACTGGTGCTGACGGCGCTGGACGAGGTGGCGTGGACGCTAAACCTCCGGGGCGACGACGTGCGCTGCACGCCGGTGTTCCTGTCCTTCCTGCTGCTGCGGCAGGAGGAGGCCACCCTGTGTGTGCAGGAGCAGATCCTGTCCGGAGAGCTGAAGGAGAAGCTGGCGGCCTGCGGCGTGGCACTGGCCCCCTATGAGAGCATTTATGACCGGCTGCGGGCCATCCCGGCAGGGACGGCGGTGCAGACGGACAGCGCCACGGCCAACTACTGCGTATTGCAGAGTCTGTCCGGGGCCAAGGTGCTGGACAGGCCCAGCCCGGTGCAGCTGATGAAGGCCATGAAGACCCCGGCGGAGCAGGAGAACTTCCGGACCGTCCACATCAAGGACGGTGTGGCGGTGTGCCGGTTCATCTGCTGGCTACAGAGTCATGTGGGCAAGGAACCCATCACCGAGTGCAGCGCTGCCGCCAAGCTGGAGAGCTTCCGGGCTCAGCAGCCGGACTATCTGGGGCCAAGCTTTGACTCCATCATGGCCTTCGGCCCCCACGGAGCCATCGTCCACTATGAACCCACGGCGGAGACGGATGTGCCGCTGGAGCCCCGCAGCTTCTGCTTGGCGGATACCGGCGGACACTATTTGCAGGGGACCACGGACATCACCCGCACCATCCCGCTGGGGCCGCTGACGGAGGAGGAACGCCGGGCCTATACGGTGGTGCTGAAGGGCCATCTGCGGCTGGGGGCGGCCCGGTTCCCGGAGGGCCTGTGCGGGCAGAATCTGGATATTCTGGCCCGGCTGCCTCTGTGGGAGCAGGGGATGGACTACAACCACGGCACCGGTCACGGCGTGGGGTATGTGCTCAGCGTCCATGAGGGGCCGCAGCGGCTCCACTGGCGGCTGCCGGAGAACCAGAAGGTCACGGCGCTGGCAGAGGGCATGGTGGTATCCAATGAACCCGGCTACTATGCCGCCGGACAGTTCGGCATCCGCCATGAGAATCTGGAGCTGGTGCAGCGGGACGGCGAGAACGAGTATGGCCGCTTCCTGCACTTCGAGCCGCTGACCATGGTTCCCTTTGACCGGACGGCGCTGGAGCTGAGCCTGCTGTCGGAGGAGGAGCTGGCGCTGCTGAACGCCTATCATGAGAAGGTGCGGGCTGCCATCGCACCCCATCTGGATGGGGAGGAGTTGGCGTGGCTCATGGCCGCTACGGCACCCATCCTGCGGTAAGAGAAGAATAGAAAAGCCGTCCCCGGCCACTGGCCGGGGACGGCTTTTCTATGGGAAGATCATCGTTTCAGCAGGGTCTGCCGCTGCCGCCAGTCCGGTAGGTAGCGCTCCACCTCGGCGTAGAAGGCGGGACTGTGGTTTTTATGGCGGATATGGGCCAGCTCATGCACCACCACATACTCGATGGCCTCCGGGGGATAGGCCATCAGGTACAGGGAGAAGCAGAGACTGTTTTTCCCGGAGCAGCTGCCGAACCGTGTCCGGGCGGAGGTGATCCTGATCCCGGTGGGCCGGACGCCCATGACCCCGGCCCAATAGGCTACCCGCTGGGGCAGGTGAGCCTTGGCCTGCCGGCGAAGGGTCTCCTGCTCCTGGGGGGTGGGCTCCGGGTGCTCCGCCCGATACCGGGCCTGACGCTGCTGCTGGCGATGGATCCATGTCTCGTGCTTTTCCACGAAGGTGCGGATCTCCTCCGCCGGGAGAGCCATGGGCGCCCGCACTACCACGCTGCCGGTCTGGTCTATCTGCAGGGCCACGGTGCGGCGGCGGCTCCGCACCACCCGATAGTCCGTCATCGCTCTGCCACCCAAATGAATCGGGGGCCGTGATAGCTGTCCCGCTCCACGGTCTCCGTCCACATGGACGCAGGGCGCACCCACAGGCCGCCGTCGCCGTAGAGGGCCCGGTACACCACCAGCTCCTCCAGCGTCTCCGAGTGGCGGGCGATGCCCAGCACCTGATATTCATTGCCCTTGAAGTGGCGATACCGCCCCGGTCGAATGTCCGCCATATACTCCACCTCCGTTTTTGGGATCAGTATACCACATCGGTTCCCAAAAGGCAAAAACTGTGTTATCATACAGGAAAGGACATATGCTGAAAGGGGAGACTGCACCATGAAGAACACCACCCTGTGCTACATCGAAAATCCGGCCGGGGAGTATCTGATGCTCCACCGGGTGAAGAAGGAGAACGACTGCAACCACGACAAATGGATCGGTGTGGGCGGGAAATTCGAGGACGGAGAGAGTCCGGAGGAGTGCGTCCTGCGGGAGACGCTGGAGGAGACGGGGCTGACTCTTACCGACTATCGGTATCGGGGGATCGTCACCTTTGTCTCCGACCGGTGGGAGACGGAATATATGCACCTGTTCACCGCCACCGGCTGGACGGGCCGCATCCGGGAGGACTGCGACGAGGGCGTGCTGGGGTGGATCCATCGGGATCGACTGGCGGCCCTGCCCCAGTGGGAGGGGGACCGCATCTTTCTGGAGCTGCTGCGGCGGGAGGTGCCGTTCTTCTCCCTGAAGCTGCGCTATGAGGGGGAGCGGCTGGCCTATGCCGCCCTCAACGGAAGGGAGATGGAGCGATGAAGCTGCTGGTCAGTGCGTGTCTGCTGGGAGTGGCCTGCCGCTACGACGGGCGGAGCAAGCTCCACCCGCTGGCGCAGGAGCTGTGCCGCCGCCATGAGGTGATCCCCGTGTGCGGGGAGATCTTCGGGGGGCTGCCCACGCCCCGGCTCCCCTCCGAACGCCGGGAGGGCGGCGTGTTTGCAAGCGACGGCGGTGATGTCACCGATGCCTTCCGCCGGGGGGCGGAGGAGGTGGTGCGTCTGGCCCGGCTCACCGGGGCACAGGCGGCCATTCTGAAGGAGCGCAGCCCCTCCTGCGGTTCCGGGGAGATCTATGACGGCACCTTCACCGGAACGGTGGTGGAGGGCTGGGGCGTGACGGCGGAGCTGCTGCGCCGGGAGGGCATCCCGGTGCTGGGGGAGTCCCGGATGGGAGAACTGCTGACAGAGAACGAGGCGTGTTTGGTCAAAATCACAAGAGACCCGGCGAAAAAACTGTGAGATTCTGAAAAAATGGTCCGGCCCCATTGACAGCCTATGTATAAGTTGCTAAGATGGTAGCGTCAACAAGCCGAAAACGTTACCGGGAAGGTTTCCGAGTTTTCGGTACTATCTCCGGAGGGATCACCGATGACCATCAAAGATATTGCCCGGCTCTGCGGCGTCAGCGTCAGCACGGTATCCCGTGTACTCAATGACCGACCTGACGTCAGCGAGGAGAACCGACGCCGGGTGCTGGAGGTCATTGAAAGCTCCAACTACATCCCCAACAACACCGCACGGGATCTGGTCAAGACCAAGTCCGACGCCATTGGGCTAGTGGTGCGGGGCGTGTCCAACCCCTTCTATACCGACATCATCCGGGCCGTCGAGGACGGCATCACCGCCGAGGGCTTTACCATGGTGATGCAGCAGATCGGCACCTGCGATGACGAGATCAAGCGGGGGGCTATGATGGAGCGGGAGAAGCGGCTGCGGGGCATCGTGTTTCTGGGCGGACGATCCGACTACACGCCGGAGGAGTTGACCATGCTGAACGTACCCTTTGTCTGCTGCTCCTACGCCAATCAGTACGGCACACTGCCGGAGGGCTCCTACGCCTCGGTGTCCATCGCTGACGAGGAAGAGGCCTATCGGGCCGTGACGGAGCTGTACCGCTGCGGACACCGCCGCATTGCGGCGCTGGTAGCCCGCACCGATGACCGGGCCATCAGCCAGCTGCGCTATCAGGGGTATCTCCGGGCGCTGGCGGACTGCGGCCTGCCGACGGAGGAGGAGCTGGTGATCCGTGCCGGGTCCTTTGACATCGGGGACGCCTACCGGGCCACGGCGGAGAGGCTGCGGCAGGGGGCGGACTTCACGGCGGTGTTTTCCATTGCCGACAACATGGCGCTGGGCGCCATGCGGGCGCTGCGGGAGGCAGGATGCCGGGTGCCGGAGGACTGCTCCGTTATCGCCATCGACGGCCTGACCATGTCGGAGTATTTCCAGCCCATGCTGACCACCCTCTGCCAGCCTATGGAGGAGATGGGGCGGCGCAGCGTGGAGATCCTGATGGACATGATCCACGGCCGGGGACGGCCCCGCTGTGAGACGGTGCGGACCGTGCTGCGCCGGGGAGCGTCCGTGCGGCGGATCAACTGAGTTTTTCCCATCCCAAGGGATGTGAAAAATAATAAATGAAGGAGAAATGAAAATGAAGAAGTTTCTTGCATTGGCTCTGGCTCTTGTTATGGCGCTGTCTCTGGCAGCCTGCGGCAAGAAGGCAGACGACAACAAGGGCAATGGAGACGAAGCGAAGGGTTCCGTGTATTACCTGAACTTCAAGCCCGAAGCCGACAAGGCTTGGCAGGATCTGGCCAAGACCTACACCGAGCAGACCGGCGTGGAGGTCAAGGTCGTCACCGCCGCCTCCGGCCAGTATGACACCATGCTGACCTCCGAGCTGGACAAGTCCGCTCCTCCCACCATGTTCCAGGTGGGCAACCAGGGCGCCGTCAACTCCTATGGCGATTTCTGCTATCCTCTGGATAACACCGACGTCATGAAGGAAATGACCACTCAGGACTTCAACCTGAAGAATGCCAACGGCGAGACCGTGTCCATCGGCTACTGCTATGAGGCCTTTGGCATCATCGTCAACAAGGCTCTGCTGAAGCAGGCCGGCTATGAGATCTCCGATATCACCAACTTTGAGACCCTGAAGAAGGTCGCCGACGACATCCACAGCCGCGCTGCCGAGCTGGGCTTTGACGCCTTCAGCTCCGCCGGCCTGGAGGACTCCTCCAGCTGGCGCTTCTCCGGTCATCTGGCCAACATGCCCCTGTTCTATGAGTTCCGGGATGACAACGTCACCGCTCAGCCCGCCACCATCAAGGGCACCTATCTGGACAACTTCAAGAACGTCTGGGATCTGTACACCACTGACTCCGCCACCACCGGCGCTGCTCTGACCACCGCCACCGGCGACGCCTCCGAGGCCGAATTCGGTCAGGGCAAGGCTGTGTTCTATCAGAACGGCTCTTGGGAGTTTGCCAACCTCACCGGCGAGGAGAAGGGCTTTAAGATGAACCCCGAGGATCTGGCCATGATCCCCATCTACTGCGGTGTTGAGGGCGAGGAGAAGTCCGGCCTGTGCTGCGGCACCGAGAACTGCTGGGCTGTCAACAAGAACGCCAAGGAAGAGGACATTCAGGCTACTCTGGACTTCATGAAGTGGGTCGTTACCTCTGACGAGGGCACCACCATGCTGGCTGAGCAGTTTGGCCCCTGCCCCTTCAAGAACGCCAAGACCCCCGAGAACGTGTTCTTTGCCGATGCCAACGCCTATACCACTGCCGGCAACTACATTGTGACCTGGGACTTCAACTGGACTCCCGCTGTGAATGACTGGCGTGCGGGCGTGGTGGACGCTCTGACCCAGTACACCGTCAACGGCGGCAGCTGGGACGACGTCAAGACCGCCTTCGTGGACGGCTGGGCCACCCAGTATGCCAAGGAGAACGGCTGAGCTATAAGCGCTCCGTTGTAACGCAATAGGACCGGGGGCGGGCTTATCGCCCGCCCCCGATTTTCTCACCTGCGGCGCACAGAGCTGTTGGCCGGTATGGACCGGGCAAGAGCTCCGGGCGCCGCCCGGAAAAAACATAGATAGGAGAGAGGCGTCATGAAACTTCCGAAACACCGCCGGGATGAGGCCGCACTGAATTCCCGGCTGATCCGCCGCCCCATCAAGCGCATGGTGTGGCTGTTTTTGCTGCCCACCTTTGCCGCCTTCTGCATCGGCTTCCTGTACCCCTTCTTCAAGGGGCTGTTTCTGTCCTTCTGCAAATTCCGCATTACCAGCCAGTGGACATGGACGGGGCTGGAAAACTACCGGAAGGCCTTTCAGGACCCCGGCTATATGCACGCATTCTGGTACACGGCGCTGTTTGCTCTGGTGAGCCTGATCGCTATCAATCTGTTTGCCTTTACCATTGCCTATGCACTGACCCAGAAGTTCAAGGGTACCAACGTGTTCCGCACGGTATTCTTCCTGCCCAACCTCATCGGCGGCATCGTGCTGGGCTATATCTGGTCCATGATCTTCGACGGCATCCTCATCAAGTACAACACCTCCGTGGTCCTGGAGACGAAATACGGCTTCTGGGGTCTGGTGATCCTGGTGTGCTGGCAGCAGATCGGCTATATGATGATCATCTATATTGCCGGACTTCAGGCCGTGCCCGAGGATATGCTGGAGGCGGCCCGCATCGACGGCGCCAACCGCTGGCAGACCCTGTGGCGGGTCACTATCCCCAACGTGATGCCCTCTATCACCATCTGTATGTTCCTGAGCCTGACCAACGGCTTCAAGCTGTTTGACCAGAACCTGGCCCTGACCGACGGGCGTCCCTTCCAGCAGCTGGGCAACGGAGAGACCATCAAAACAACGGAAATGCTGGCCCTGAACATCGTCAACGCCTTCGGCACCAACGGCGGCGGCAACCGCGGCGTGGGTCAGGCCAAGGCCGTGATCTTCTTCATCGTGGTGGCGGCCATCAGCATCATCCAGCTTCAGGCCAGCCGCCGCAAGGAGGTGCAGCAATGATCAAAACCGAAGCTCTGCGCCGCAGAGAGCGCCGTCAGGCGCTGCTGACGGTGGTGTTCACCATCATCTCCGTGATCTATCTGATGCCGGTGCTCCTGGTGCTCATCAACTCCCTGAAGGCCAACGCCTTTGTCAACACCGAGACCTTCAAGCTGCCCACGGCGGAATCCTTTGTGGGGCTGAAGAACTATGTCAAGGGCATGACCTTCGGCAACTTCGCCTTTTATAAGGTGGTATTCTACAGCTTCTTCATCACCATTACCTCCACGGCGCTGATCCTGCTGTGCACGTCCATGGCGGCGTGGTACATCTCCCGGGTGGGGAGCCTGGTCAGCAAGATCGTGTACTACCTGTGCGTATTCTCCATGGTGGTGCCCTTCCAGATGGTCATGTACACCCTGGCCCGGACGGCGGACCAGGTGCATCTGAACACCCCCTGGACCATCCCCGTGGTATACCTGGGCTTCGGCGCGGGCCTTGCCGTGTTTATGTTCACGGGCTTTGTCAAGAGTCTGCCGCTGGAGATCGAGGAGGCCGCCGCCATCGACGGCTGCGGCCCGGTGGGCACCTTCTTCCGGGTGGTGCTGCCTATGCTCAAGCCCACCATGATCTCCGTGGGCGTGCTGGAGATCATGTGGGTATGGAACGACTATCTGCTGCCCAGCCTGGTGCTGGACATCAACCAGTACCGCACCATCCCCATCCACATTCAGTACCTCAAGGGCAGCTACGGCACCGTGGACATGGGCGCCACCATGGCCCTGATCATGCTGAGCATCCTGCCGGTCATTATCTTCTATCTGTGCTGCCAGAAGCACATCATCAAGGGTGTGGCCGCCGGAGCCGTGAAGGGCTAAGGAGCATAGAGCCTCCGCTCGGAGGGCGGGGCTGATAAGTATTTCAAAGCATTTCTATAAGTAAGTGAGTGACTACCTATGAATCGAAGCAGCGGCATTCTGATGCCCATTTTCTCCCTGCCGTCCCCCTATGGCATCGGCACGCTGGGCAAAGCGGCGTATGACTTTGCGGACTTTCTGGCGGAGGCGGGCCAGCACTACTGGCAGATGCTGCCCCTTGGCCCCACCAGCTATGGGGATTCCCCCTATCAGAGCTTTTCCACCTTTGCCGGCAACCCCTATTTCATCGATCCGGACCTGCTGGTGGAGGACGGCCTTTTGACGAAGCAGGAGGTGAAGGCCTACCGCTGGGGGAGTGACCCCCGCCATGTGGACTACGGCGCTGTGTATAACAGCCGGCTGAAGCTGCTGTCCAAGGCCAAAAAGCGGGGCTGGGAGCGTGACCGAGAGGAGGTCACGGCCTTTGTGGCGGAGAACGCCCGGTGGTTGCCGGACTACGCCCTGTTCATGGCCTGCAAGCGCCATTTCGGGATGCGCTCCTGGACGGAGTGGGAGGATGAGGACATCCGCCTGCGCCGCTCGCAGTTGGTACTGGAGCAGTACCGTACCCTGCTGCGGGAGGATGTGGAGCTGTTCACCTATATCCAGTATTTGTTCTTCCGGCAGTGGGAGGCTCTGCGGACCTATCTCCATGGGAAGGACATCCATATCATCGGTGACCTGCCCATCTATGTGGCCATGGACTCCGCCGATGTGTGGGCCGAGCCGGAGAATTTCCAGTTGGATGACCGGTGCGTCCCCACGGAGGTGTCCGGTGTGCCGCCGGACTACTTCAGCGCCGACGGCCAGCTGTGGGGCAACCCCCTCTATCGCTGGGATCGGATGCAGGCCGACGGCTTCGGCTGGTGGATCCGCCGCATCGACGGCGCCGGGAAGTTGTATGACGTCATCCGCATCGACCACTTCCGGGGCTTCGAGAGCTACTGGGCAGTACCCTACGGCGAGACGACGGCCAAAAACGGCCGGTGGGTCAAGGGCCCCGGCATGGCGCTGGTGGGTGTGCTCACCGGTTGGTTCCCGCAGCTGGAGTTTATCGCTGAGGATCTGGGCTATCCCACCCCGGAGGTGGCGCAGCTACTGCGGGATTCCGGTCTGCCGGGCATGAAGGTGCTGGAATTTGCCTTCGATTCCCGTGATACCAGCAGCTATCTGCCCCATAGCTACCGGGAGAACTGCATCTGCTATACCGGTACCCATGACAACAGCCCGCTGGCCCTGTGGCGGCAGGAGGCGGATCCGGCGGATATTGCCTTTGCCAAGGAGTATCTGGGGCTTAACGACGAGGAGGGCTTCAACCGGGGCATCATCCGGGGCGGCATGAGTTCTGTGGCCAAGCTGTTTGTGGCTCAGATGCAGGACTATCTGGAGTTGGGGGCGGGACACCGCACCAACGAGCCGGGGACTCAGTCCGGCAACTGGCAGTGGCGGATGCTGCCGGGAGAGCTGACGCCGGAGCTGGCGCAGCGCATCCGGAAGCTGACCCGCATCTACGGCCGATTGGCCTGAAAAGCAATGGGAGGGACCGAGCTGATGCTCGGTCCCTTTTTCCGTGGAAGGAGAAGGATATGATCCGTGTGTATGAGGTGCGGCGGTGGGAGGCGACACGGATGGCGCAGCTGCTGGGGGTGTGGGAGGCATCCGTCCGGGCCACCCGCCTGTTCCTGTCGGAGCAGGAGATCCGGCGCCTCCGGAGCGATGTGCCGCAGGCCTTGGCGGGTGTGGACATCTGCTGATCGCTGAGCGGGAGGGGCAGCCGGTGGCGTTTATGGGCGTAGAGGAGGTCACGGTGAACGAACAGGATCCTCATGCCGTGGGCTTTTACCGTTGAGGTTTATCGGCGGACCGATTGCGACAAGGAGGGCGGCCCCTATCCGCTGCTGTATATGCGGCGGGAAAACCACCGGAGCTGAAAATAGTCTCCATGACCCCGGCGGCCATTGGCCGCCGGGGTCATGGAGACTGTCGGAAAGACCCTCCGGGTTTTTCCGACAAAAGGTTGCAGTCTGCTGTGCGCATAATTTGTGTGCCATAGGCGCACAAATTCCACACTTGCAGCCTGAGAAGTATTTTCTCTCACGCACATGTC
>ENA-OUPA01000340-OUPA01000340.1-human-gut-metagenome-genome-assembly--contig:-NODE-340-length-33945-cov-12.0005_pt1 | contig 33945 bp, 26 predicted proteins | sample MGYA00237939_ERZ548770 | MGnify/ENA primary metagenome ERZ548770 (study PRJEB26490, sample SAMN05356877) | human gut metagenome | biome: terrestrial biome; feature: human-associated habitat; material...
GTATGTTTCCCATGTATTTCATGTCCTTTCAGTATTGTTTTTACACAACACCTTGCAAGACCCCGCCGCACAGTGTATACTATTTATGCAGCCGCCTTTTGGGTGGTTGTGTGGTTAGAGGCGGCGTATTTACCTGCTAGGGAGGCGCCGTCTCTATCATTTTTCTTCGGACAAAAGTAAATCAATCGCCCTGCGAATTGCTTCTGTTCTTGTTACGCCATACTTATCAGCGTAACGGATAAGTTTCTCATTGGTTTTATCGTCAATTCGCACCTTAATATCGTGGATTTTAGGGTTATCGACTTTTGGCCGTCCTGTACGTGGACTCAGAAAATATCACCTCACTTTTTGCGTTCCACAAATTCATTGTACTTTATGAGTTCCAAAAAGTCAACCTTTTTTATAAGGGATAACATAAAGCATTTTTTTCTTTATCTACCATCCAGTGACCCATCTCCAACCTTCAATATGCCTCAGAACACCTACTCTTTTGAAACCGCAGTCAGCGCCTCGCACAGGTCGCCCCGGATGACAAGATTCGCCTTCCCGTCGAAGGGAGTTTCCTCCCGATTTAGAATCACAAGCTTGGCATGAGGAGAAAGGTAATTGACCAGACCGGCCACCGGATACACCACCAAGGAAGTGCCCCCCACAACCATCAGCTCCGCTTCCTCCGCGTACCGAACCGCCCGGGCTAAATCCTGCTCGTTGAGCGTCTCCCCGTAAAGCACCACGTCGGGCCGCACCAGTCCGCCGCAGGAACAGCGGGGAACCCCCTCATGCCCAAGTACCCACTGCATATCATACCTTTTCCCGCAGGAAAGGCAGAAATACCGATTTTCACTGCCGTGAAGCTCGACGACGTTCCTGCTGCCAGCCATTTGATGGAGGCCGTCGATGTTCTGGGTGATTATTGCTCTCAGTTTTCCACGCTGTTCCAACTTTGCCAAAGCATAGTGGGCTTTGTTGGGTTTTGCTTCCGGGTAGAGCATCACATGGCGGAGAAACTCATAGAATTCTTCCGTATGGCGCTCAAAATAATGGTGGGAGAGCATTTCCTCATAGGAAATCCCCTGCTTTTTCTGCATGTAAAGTCCATGAGCACTGCGGAAATCGGGAATGCCGCTGGCTGTGGAAACCCCTGCCCCGCCAAGAAAAATGGTGTTCCCGCTCTCCTCAATCCAGGTTTTCAGCTGCTTCACCGCATCCATTCATAACGCCTCCCTATCCTTCATCCTTCAGAACCAACTCCACCGGGCAGTGGTCGCTGCCCATCACCTCGGACAGAATACGGCTGTCTTCAATCCGGTTTTCCAGGCGTTCGTCCGCCAAAAAATAGTCAATGCGCCATCCCGTATTGTTGGCTCTGGAATTGTACATATAACTCCACCAGGAATAGGCGGAAGCCCTTTCCGGATAGAGATGGCGAAAGGTGTCCAAAAAACCACAGGCCAGAAGCTCGCTGAACTTGCCCCGTTCTTCATAGGAGAAACCCGCGTTTCCGATATTGCTTTTCGGATTTTTCAAATCGATGAACTTGTGGGCCACATTCATGTCACCGCAAACAATCACCGGCTTTTTTTCCTTCAGGGTGACAAGATAGGCGCGGAACGCGTCCTCAAATTCCATACGGAACTGGATGCGCGTAAGCTCCCGCTGAGAATTGGGGGTATACACAGTAACCAGATAAAGATCCGGGAATTCCGCGGTGATGACCCGGCCCTCCCCGTCAAAGGCTTCGTGCCCGATCCCAAAGGTCACCGATTGCGGCTCTTCTCTGGAAAAGAGAGCCGTACCGGAGTATCCCTTCTTGACTATGGAAGAATTCCAGTATTCGTAATAGCCGGGAAATTCGAAATCCGCCTGTTCCTGCTGCATCTTCGTCTCCTGCAGGCAGATCACATCCGGAGCTTCCGCCTTCAAAAATTCGGGGAACCCCTTTCCCATACAGGCCCGCAGGCCATTTACATTCCAGGACACCAGCTTCATGGAAACCGCCTCCAAACATATGAATAATTTTTAAAATATACCGCTTTTCCAGACAATTTCAAGAAAACTATGATATAATGGCTGCTGAAACATACAACGCGGGATTGGCCGAAAGACCGCAGGAGCTAAGAGGCGCGACAGGCCCACCGCAGGTGCAGAGGTATCCGGTTCAACAAATTAAAAATATGGGGGAATGACACATGCAGAATCCTATCGTCACATTTGAAACCACGAAAGGCGTCATCAAGGCTGAACTTTATCCCGAAATTGCGCCCAACACCGTAAACAATTTCATCTCCCTGGTAAGCAGGGGCTTTTATGACGGCACCATCTTCCACCGCGTGATCCCCGGCTTTATGATTCAGGGCGGCGACCCTGAGGGCACCGGTATGGGCGGTCCCGGCTACGGCATTCACGGCGAGTTCGCAGCCAACGGCTTTGAAAACAATCTAAAGCATACCACCGGTGTGCTCTCCATGGCCCGTTCCCAGCGTCCCAACAGCGCCGGTTCCCAGTTCTTCATCATGGTGGACAATGCGCCCTATCTGGACGGCCAGTACGCTGCTTTCGGCAAGGTGATCGAGGGCATTGACGTGGCGCAAGCCATTGTCTCCTCTCCCCGCGACCGCGCCGACAGGCCTCACGAGGATCAGATCATGGAAAAGGTGACTGTGGAAACCTTCGGCGCAGAATACGGCGAACCCGTCACCGGTCCGGAGCACGGCTGAACTTGCGCTTATGTAATTGTTCTGGTCTCAGGAGCGTTCTGTAGTTTTACAGAACGCTCCTTTTTGTCTTTTTTCTCCAGGTCCAGGAATATAAAGCTTCCAAAAATGATCTGCCTATTCTTCAATCCTTTCCAAAAGCAGCGGGCCGATTTCCGGCTTCTCCGGGCCCACTGACAGGGCGTTTAAAAAGCGTTCCGCGCCCCGGGCGCACTTCTCTTCATTATCCGCGTACAGCCGGGCGATACACTCTCCGGCTTCAGCATAGTCCCCCTTGTTTTTCATCAGGACAATCCCGGCGCCGGGATCAATTGCACTTTCCTTAGTCTCCCGTCCCGCCCCCAGCTCCACAGCGGCCAGGCCGCATTCCTCCGCATTGAGACGGGTGAGGAACCCGCTCTCAGGCATCCTCACCTCCCGGCATACCGGAGACAGCCGGAACTTTTCCTGTTCCCGCAGATAGGAAGCATCGCCGCCCTGGGCCTGCACCATCTGGCACAGCTTTTCAAAGGCCGCGCCGGAGGCCACTGCCTGTGAGGCTTTTTCCCGAGCTTCTTCCATCGTTGGCGCCTGCTCCGCCAGGTAGATCATATTGGCGGCAAGCTCCATGCAGAGGCTGCGCAGGCGTTTGTCCCCGCCGCCCTGCAGAACTTCGCATGCCTCAATAATCTCCAGGGCGTTGCCGATATTCCTGCCCAGGGGCATATCCATATCCGTGATGAGGGCCACGGTTTTTCTCCCCACGCCTGCGCCGATGCGCACCATTTCCTGTGCCAGTGCTCTGGATTCCTCAAGGGTTTTCATAAACGCACCGCTTCCCACTTTCACATCCAGCAGAATGGCGTCCGCCCCGGCGGCAATCTTTTTTGACATGATGCTGGAGGCAATCAGGGGCAGGCTTTCCACGGTGGCGGTCACATCCCTCAGGGCGTAGAGCTTTTTATCCGCCGGGCACAGATTTCCCGACTGCCCGATGATGCTGAGCCCGGTCCGATTCACGATTTCAAAAAATTCGTCCCGGGGAATATCCGTGCGCAGGCCGGGAATGCTTTCCAGCTTGTCCACCGTTCCGCCGGTATGACCCAGCCCCCGCCCGCTCATTTTGGCAATCTTCGCACCGCAGGCCGCCGCGATGGGCCCCAGAATCAGCGAGGTCTTATCCCCCACGCCGCCGGTGGAATGCTTGTCCACCTTGACGCCGGGAATGGAAGAAAGGTCCACCGTATCGCCCGAACGCGCCATTTCCAGCGTCAGGGCCGCCGTTTCACGCCGGGTCATGCCCCGGAAAAACACAGCCATCATTAGAGCGGAGGCCTGGTAATCCGGGATTTCCCCGGCCGTATACCCCTGGACAAAAAAGGCCAGCTCCTCTTGCGTCAGCTCGCCGCCCTCCCGTTTTTTGTGAATGATATCGTACATACGCATGGCGCGTCTCCCTTTCTGCCGGTCCGGCGGGTTTCACAGGTACAGATTCATGCAGTACGCGTCGAAATATTCTCCCTGCACTTTCAAAAAGTTCCGGTAGCGGCCCAGCGTTTCGAAGCCCAAGGATTCGTACAGCGCGATGGCCCTCCCGTTGTCCGCCCGCACATCCAGCTGAAGTATCTCCAGCCCCTGTCCGCGGGCAAAACGAATGAGTGCCTCCATGACGGCCCGGCCGATTCCCAGGCCCCAGCAGGCCTTTTTTACGGAGACCGCCACCTCCGCCCGGTGGGCGATGCGCTCCCTGCGGTCAAAGGCGCTGACGGAGGCCACACTGGAAAGCTCATCCTCGCAGAAGCCCAGCAGCAAAATGGACTTTTCCTGTTTTCGCAGCGAGGCGATCCACTGCCGCTCCTGCTCCAAAGGCATAGCGAACTCGTCTCTGCCGAACAGCAGGTTGTCGCTCTCCCCGCCCACCTGATTCAGATAGGCAAGAACCGCCCCGGCGTCCCCCTCCTCCGCTTCCCGCAGAAGAAGACTGCCGCCGTCTTTCCGTCGCATTTCTACCGGGAAAAATTTTCCTTTCATCCCAAATTGTTCTTTCCAAAGGAATAGGGGAGAAGCTCTTTGAGCGTCAGCTTTTGGATCGACTCCCCATCGGTGAGGAGAACTTCAAAATCCGGGCCGCAGAATTCCGCCATCACCTGGCGGCAGACTCCGCAGGGCGGGCAAAACTCCTCCGGCGATTTCCCAGCCGGGCCTCCCGCCACGGCAATGGCTAAAAATTCCCGCTTGCCCTCGCTGACCGCCCGAAAAAAAGCGGTGCGCTCCGCGCAATTCGTGGGCGAGCTGGACGCGCACTCGATGTTACAGCCGGGATATACGGTGCCGTCCGCGCACAGCAGGGCCGCGCCCACCGCAAAGCCGGAGTAGGGGCTGTAAGAGCTTTCCCGGGCCTCCAGAGCCCTCTGGATAAGAGCCTGGTACAGGCCCTCCATTCTATCCTGTTCCGCCATGTTGATGGCCTCCTTTTCAGAAAATTCCGCTTCTTATGTTGCTTCCAGGGCCAATTTCACGATGCGGCTGGTACCCAGCCGGGACGCGCCCAGCTCCAAAAACCGTTCCGCGTCCGCCAGGGTGGAAATGCCTCCCGCCGCTTTCACCTGCATCCGGGGCGGGCAATGCTTCCGCATCAGCTCCACGTCCTCAAACGTAGCCCCGCCGCCCGCGAAGCCGGTGGAGGTCTTGATGAACTCCGCGCCGGACTCCGATACCACCCGGCAAAGCTCGATTTTCTCCTCCTCCGTCAGCAGACAGGTCTCGATGATGACCTTTAACAGCTTTCCCCCGCAGGCCTCTTTTACATCCTTGATTTCCTCCAACACTTCGTCATATTTTCCGTCCTTGACCCATCCGATGTTTACAACCATATCGATTTCATCCGCGCCGTTTTGCACTGCATCGGCAGCTTCAAAGCATTTTGAAGCCATGGTGGAATAGCCGTTGGGAAAACCGATCACCGTACAAATTTTCACCCTGCCGCCGGCATACTCCGCCGCCTGTTTGACATAGGACGCGGGAATACAGACCGAGGCGGTCTGATATTCCATTCCCTCATCCACAATCGTTTGTATCTGTTCCCAGGTGGCGTCCTGCTTTAACAGCGTGTGGTCCACATGGGCCAAAATTTCATGAAGTTCCATGAATATCCTCTTCCTTTCCGCAGATTTCGTCCGCTTTCCCCAGCGCGGCTTGGTATAACGTTTCCCCGGAATGCCATATCCCGGGGAAACTGATTTTTATGCGATTCCTGCGCGCATTACCGCCTCCAGCTCAGCGCTGGTGGGCAGGCCCTCGTTATCGCTCTTATTGGTGATTTGGATAGCGCCGATCACATTGCCGCGCTTCGCCGCCTCGCAGAGAGGCAGGCCCTCTGCCAGAGCGCTGATCACGCCGGCGGCAAAGCCGTCGCCCGCTCCCACGGTGTCCACTTTTTTCCGCACTGGGAATTCCGGTGCATAGCCGGATTCCCCATCCTTTTCCGAGAAAAAAGCCCCATCTTTTCCCAGCTTTACCACCACGTTTTTCACGCCCATAGCATGGTAAAAATCCGCCACACCCTCCGGTGTATCCCTTCCGGTGAGTATTTTTCCCTCTCCCAGGCCGGGTAATACAGTTTCCGCCGATTCCGCCAGGGAATTGAGGGTGGAGACCATTTTCTTTTCGCTCTCCCAAAGCTGAGGACGCAGGTTGGGGTCGAAAGAGATGGGCATATCCAACGCCCGGGCTCGGGCAATCAGCCGCTTGACCGCCGCCAGAGCGGAATCCGAAATCGCCGCAGTGATACCGGTGATATGAGCACGTTCACAACCATACAAATCCAGCGCGTCAATTTCATGGGGACCGATCCGGGAGGCCGCTGAATTTTTCCGATAATAGGCGATTTTGGGGTCTCCCCTATCGGTGGAGCTCTTCATCATAAAGCCCGTCAGCTCCCCTTCCGCCTGTATCACCAAATCGGTGGAAATGCCGTTTTTCCGCAGGCCGTCCAGAATTTTTTCCCCAAACGGGTCAAAGCCCAGCCTTGTACAATAAACGGGGGAATGCCCCAGCCGCGAAAGGCCCACCGCCACATTGTACTCCGCCCCCGCAATGGAGGACGTAAAGGTTTTCACCTCGTTCAATTCTCCCGGTTCGTTGGCCATGAAGAGCCCCATAGGCTCCCCCATCAGTACGATTTTCATTTCCTTACCCCTCCAATTGACGTAAAAATTGCTTCGTGCTCCAATAAGTACGCATGCTCTTCCTGAATCAAGCGTTTAATCTCATCCGCGTCGTCCGCTGACACTCCCCGCAGTTCTATGGCATATGCGCCGCAATGAGCTCTGTCCGTATCCCCGGATTGCATATAATACACGTGCGTTTCTGGCTCGCCTTTGCAAAAGCTACAGCCTCCATCCATACAGAGAGCGATTCGTTTTGGATACTTCTCCATATAAGCCGCTGTTATGGCGGCGATCTTCTCAGAATAATTTCTGCAGGCTGAAAACCGCAAGGCCAAAAACGGGACATTTGGGAGATTCTTCAAAAATCCGATCTTGGCGATTTGTTTGTTGTGCAGACCGTGCTTGAAGGATAAGTTCGCTCTTACCTTAGCCGGATAGTATCCCAGATCTGTCAGACACGTGATGATATCCAGATAAAGAGGCTGGGTGTCTTCCCCCAGCGCCGCTAAAAACGAACGAATGCATTCTTGCTGTTTCTTTATATCCATATCTCTACACACTGGTTTTGATGAAGGTGCAGGTTCCGCTGACTTTCAGCTTCCCCAAGCCTGCCGGGACAAAGAGACTGTCACCCATCTGGAACTCCACTGTGTTTTCCGGCCCCTCCGCCTTGCCGGAACCCTCGAGGATGATGAGAGAGACAAAGGAATCGTCCGTAACGTCCAGCTCTGCCGTGCCGTCCACACTGTATTTCTCAGTGGTAAAATATTTACAGGAGGCCAGTCTCTTTTTGCTGCCGCCGGAAATTCTTTCTTCACCGCCCTGTTTGTCCTCTGTGTCCGAAGGGATAAAGCGGGACACCTCCAAAGCCTTATCCACATGCAGTTCCCTGGGCTTTCCGTCCGCACCACGCCGGTCGTAATCATACACCCGGTAAGTGGTATTGGAATTTTGCTGGATTTCGCAGATCAATATCCCCGCGCCGATGGCATGGAGAGTACCCGCTTCGATGAAAAACACATCGCCCGGATGTACATCCACCCGGCTTAAAACCTCCAGCACAGTGTTATTTTCGATTCTCTGCCGGAATTCCTCCTTTGTCACCTCACGGTTGACTCCGAAATAGAGGTAAGCGCCCGGTTCGCAGTCCATAACGTACCACATTTCTGTCTTGCCGTACTCGCCCTCCACCCGCAGGGCATACTCGTCGCTGGGGTGGACCTGGATGGAGAGAGGGTCCTTGGCGTCGATAAATTTGATGAGCACGGGAAACTGTCCGAAAGCTTCACAGTTTTTTCCCAGCACTGCCCTTCCTTCCCAAACGGAATTCAGGTATTCCCCCAGGGTCATACCGTCGAATTGACCGCCGGAAATCGTGCTCTGTCCGTCTGGATGGGTGGAAAGCTCCCAGCTCTCCGCCACCTTGTCGTAATCACAGTGCTTTCCGTATACGTCGCGCAGCTTTGTGCCTCCCCAAAGATAATCCTTGAAGGCAGGAGACAATTTTTCAATTTTCACAAGAGACCTCCCTTTCCATACCTTTTTGAAAAAAGGTATGCCAAAAACTTTTATTCCGGCTTCGGACTCGCGATAAGCGGAAGCACGCCTCACGATGCCCAAGCTTTCTCTTTCCATACCTTTTTGAAAAAAAGGTATGCCAAAAACTTTTAGTTCGGCTTCGGACTCGTGATAAGCGAAAACCCGCCTCACGATGCCCAGGCTTTCTCTTTCCATACCTTTTTGAAAAAAGGGTATGCCAAAAACTTTTTTTCCGGCTTCGGACTCATGATGACCGAAAGCCCGCCTCACGATGCCCAAGCTTTCTCTTTCCATACCTTTTTGAAAAAAGGGTATGCCAAAAACTTTTATTCCGGCTTCGGACTCGTGATAAGCGGAAGCCCGCCTCACGATGCCCAGGCGGCACGCAGTCAGGCCAAGGCCGACAGTACGGCTGCCGCTACGGTTCCCGCGCTCTCAATGCCGCCCAACCCCTCCTCCACCAGCACTGCAAAGGCATAAGGAGTTGCGTCAGAGCTGCAGAAGCCCACCATCCAGCTATTGGGGGCCTTATCTTCTCCTACCTCACCCGTCCCGGTTTTGGCGCACACATTCATGCCGTCCGGAAACAGGTAGTCGCCGTAATAACTTTCCACGTCGTTGCGCAGCAGGCTTTCCAGCTGCGCGGCTTCAGAGGCTGAAACCAGGGTCCTGTTGTCTTTCCCGAGGGAGCCAAACAAGTTCAGGTCGTTCGTAAGTCTGGGCTGAACATATTCCCCGCCGTTGGCAATTGCGCCCATGAGCACCATCATATGATAGGGATTGGCCGTCAGCGTATACTGGCCCACTCCGGCCCAACCCAGCTCGTTGGCATTCGCCTTGGAGAGATCGATCTCACTCTTTGAAACAGGCACCGTGCCAAAGGTGAATTCTTGATTGAAACCCATCTCCTCCGCCTTTTTCTGCAGGGCCTGTGCGCCGATGTCAGTGGCCAGATGGGCAAAGTAGACATTACAGGAATTTCCCAAAGCACTGGTAAGGTTCTGACTGCCGTGGGCCTCATCGTTCAGGCAGTCGATGGTATCCCCGCCGATCTCCGTAAAACCCTCGCAATCATAGGTGCGGTCCATCCAGGAATCCGGCCATTTTTCCATGGCTGCCGCTGCGGTGACAATCTTAAAAATACTGCCCGGCGTAAAGGAACTGGCCAGGGTATTGTCCAGATACGCGCCCTTATAGGCATCGTTGGTTTCGATATCCTCCGGCACGTTGGAGGGATCGAACGTGGGGGCGCTTACCTTGCACAGGATATCCCCCGTTTTGTAGTTGTAGACAATCACCGCGCCGTTGTGTCCGTCCAGAGCGTTGTAGGCCGCCACGCAGGCGTTCTGGTCCACAGTTAATTCCATATTTTTCCCCAGGCTGTTCAAAAACGTATCGTTGAGGCCCGTGATAACATTGTAGCCCGCCAGCTTCGAACGCATGGTGTATTCCACGCTGGTGCTCACATAGCCGTAGGGGTCGCCGATGGTATGCATCAGCGCACGGCGGACCGTCTCGCTCTCGCTGTACAGCCGCCGGCCGTCCTCGGTGGTAGCCAGCAGATTTCCGTTTCTGTCCTTGATATCCCCCATTTTTACGGTGGAGCTTTCCGCGTAAATATGTCCGTTATAGGGCTGCATAGCCCACTGGTTTCCATGGAGAAACAAATTCACCACCAGGTAACCCGTTCCGCCCAAAAAAGCGAACAGGAGAAGATAAAGCACAATGGAGCGAAATCCCACGGTTTTCATGAGTAAATGTCCTCCATTTCTTCCCTTCTGCGGCCCGGATCGGAAGCCCGGGAACGGCCCCGGGATGTGGGCGGCGGATTTCCGCCGCTGCGCGAGCCGTGCTTCGAAGCCCGGCGGGCCGCGTAGGTCCGTTCATCCGAAGCCTTCAGAAACGCCATCAGCCCCCAGACGGACATCATGCTGGAACCGCCCGCGCTGATAAAAGGCAGCGTCACACCGGTCATGGGCAGCACATCCGTGGCGCCGAACATATTGAGGCAGGTTTGAAACAGCAGCATTCCCGCCACCGCGCAGGAGGCAATGGAGAAAAACGTGGAACGGCTGCGGGTCACATCGCTGCGGGCATAAAGCGTAAACATAGCGATGGCCATCAGCACCACCAGACCCAGCAGCAGGCCCTGCTCCTCACAGAGCAGCCCAAAGACCAGGTCACTGTCCGCTGCGAACACATCGGTCAGGCAGCCCTCGCCCAGACCCAGGCCGAACATGCCCCCACTGGCAATATAGGTGAGCACCCGGGTTTGCTGGAAGCCCATGCTGTCCTGTACATGCTCCCACACATGGCCCCAGCCCATAAACCGCTGAGCCACGTAGGGCTTAAATTTCAAAATCAGGAATACGCCCAGGGCCGCGCCCACCAAAATCAACGCAATAGTGCGCACGCTGCCGGAACGCATAAAGGCGATTATAAGGAAGCAGGCAAAGAAGATCACCGCCGTACCGAAGTCCCGCATGAGGAACAGGCAGCCCATACAGGCTGCAGCAAAAATCAGGAATTCCGTGATGTTCTTTTTGGTTTGCAGCCTGTCCAGCGTGGAGGTACCCACAAACACAAACGCAATCTTGATGAATTCTGAAGGCTGAAAACTGAGCGGTCCGATGATAATCCAGTTCCTGGAGCCATTAATATCCTTGCCGATCAGCAGGTTCACCGCAAACAGCAGGATGGCCCCAATGCCGATATACAGGCGGAACTTTGCCACCCGGTCCATATCGTTCATAAACCAGATGAGAAAACAGAACAGCACAATGCCGATGAGCATGGCGGCGAGCTGGGTTTTCACCTGGTCGATATCGTTGGCCGCCAGCAGGTTGATTCCGATGCCGGAAAGCAGGTAGGCCACGGTCTCAATCTCGAAGCTGACCCGGTGCAGAATCCTCATGGAGAAGATGTAAAGCCCCCAGCCCATGATTAGCACCGCGCCAAAGGGCACAAACTGCACCGGGGCGAAGCCCCCGTCCTGGAAACAGCCCTGCACCGCCATCAGCAGGTGGACCAGCGTGGCCACGAACATCAGCTTGAATGGGGAGGCGGCCTCCCGGGAAAAGCCGGTGAATACCCGCCTCTTCACCGGCTCCGCGTCCGTGTTCCACAAGGTCAGCGTGGTGGAGCCCATGGTGACGCTGTCCCCGATATTGACCACCTTTTTTCCGTCAATCTGTCTGCCGTTGACCAGAACGCCGGATTTGGACCCCGTATCGCAGATCACCCAGCCCTCGTCCCGCCTCATGAGCACCGCGTGGTCCCGGGAGGCGGTGGCGTCCGGCAGGTAGATGTCGCAGCTTTTGCTGCGGCCGATGGAGTTTTCCCAATAGAGCACGGGAAAACGCGTGCCCGACGCCTCGTCCCACAGCATGATGACAGGATCCCGCCTGCGCTGACCCTTTTTAAAAGAGGTATAGCTGCGCCATACCACATAGAGCGCCAGCACCGGCACGATAATCCTGATGATGAGCAGTACCGCAGGCAAAAGCCCAGACTGCAAGAATTCCAGTATGATCTCCAAACCTTTTACCATCCCCTCCGGCCGGCGCTGGACCTACACGGAATAGACCGGCCGCTGCGCCTGGCAGATTCAGACTTCCGTTTTCTGCGGGCAAAGGCCCGCAATCCTATTTTAAGGGCACCATGTCGCGGTCCCGCTTATAAATCATCCCGGCTGGCACCAGACCCCGCACCATGGAAAGCGGATAGACCCGGGAGCCTCTGCCAATCACTGTGCCCGGGTTCAGCACGCTGTTGCAGCCCACCTCCACATTGTCTCCCAGCATGGCGCCGAATTTTTTCAGACCGGTCTCTACCCTGCGGAAACCCGCCGCCACAGTGACAAGGGTTTTATCCTGCTTGACATTAGAAGTAACCGCCCCAGCGCCCATATGGGATTTGAACCCCAAGATAGAATCCCCCACATAGTTGTAATGGGGCACCTGAACATTGTCAAACAGGATGACGTTCTTCAGCTCTGTGGAATTTCCCACCACACAGTGAGCTCCCACCAGGGCATTGCCTCTGATAAACGCGCCCGGACGCACCTCGGTTTCAGGCCCGATAATAGCAGGACCTGCAATATAGTTGTTAGGGTAAATTTTGGCGGATTTTGCAACCCATACCTCGTCTCCCCGCTGTTCATATTCCTCCGGCGGCAGGGCTTTGCCCAGCTCCCGGATAAATCCCCCTATTTTCGGCAGGGCTTCCCAGGGGTATTCCGTCTTCTCCAGCAGCGGCCGCGCCGCCGTATGGGTGAGGTCATAAAGATTTGCCGTACGCAGCTCCATCTGTTCCATCGCTAGTTTCCTCCAAACTGGCCGGCTTCGGGCAGGTTGCAGCCGCCGTTTCAAAGCCGGAATCTGCGGTTATTATAGCATACGGGAGAGGAAAAAAACAGAATATTTTCTTACGTTTTCCTGTCCCGAAAAAAACAGGGGGCGGACTGCGTCCGCCCTCTTTTCGCCTCTATTTGGTCAGGTAGACCACGGTCTTGTCAATCATGCCGATCTGATTCATATCGAGCTGGAGCTCACCGGCCTCCGTCTGCAGAATTTCCAGAGAGATGGTGATTGTTTTATCGGCGTCTGCATAGGAGATTTTATCCGTCTCCGTCTTACAGAAGGCAATGGCTTTTTCCACATACAGCTCATTTGGATCCACAGTTTTTGCCGGAGGCTGAGAGCTTTCCGCAGAGGATTCAGAAGACTCCGTCTCCTCTTCCCAGCTTTCTTCGTCCTCGCCGTAGCCGCCGTAATCATCCCCGTAGCCGTCAGACTCTCCGGAATCCTCCGAACTATCCTCCGAGGAAGTGTTGCTGCGGTTTTGCGCAATAGCTTCGTCCTGGGCCTCAGTCTTCAACTTCGCAAGCTCAGCGGTCCTGTTTTGAAAATTGATGATGGGGCGGATTTCCACTTCAATATAATAACCCTTATCGGTCTTCTGCTCTTCCTTCACGGTATACTGGGTCTGCCGATACACCGTGCGCATAACCTCCTGCAGTTCCTGCAGCTGTTCTTCATTGGGGTATAGGCCATAGGTATTGCAAAACAACACCGCCGCATTTTCTACGGTATCTGTATTATTCTGCTGAGCCGCTGTTTTTGTAGCGCCCGTGATGGACATGAATTCCTCATTTTCCTGATGATAGCTGCTGTCAAGCAGCGCTTTCACATATCCCGATACATCATAATCCGCAAAGCCAGGTATCGGAATTGCGCAGCCCGAAAGGCTCACAGCCAGAACTACGGCCAGCAAAAGCGCCGGCAGCCTTTTTCGTAAGGTCATATGCTCCACTCCAAATCTCACATCCTCAAGCCTTTGTCATGCCCGTCACTCATCCCGGCCGCAGCACTTTTTGTACTTGAGCCCGCTGCCACAGGGACAGGGATCATTCCGGCCCGGCTTTTTCTGCTTGTGAACCGGCTGCTTCTTCACCGTTTCATCTCCGCCGGTACTGGCGCCGGTCTCTTTCGCCACCTTTTCCCGTTTCGGCGGTTCCTTGGTACGAAGCCGTACGGTCAGGATCATCTTCGCCGTGTTTTCCCGGATGGTCTCGATCATACTGTCAAACATGTCGGAACCCTCGATGCGGTACTCCACCACAGGATCCCGCTGGCCATAGGCACGCAGGCGGATACCGTCCTGCAGCTGCTCCATAGCGTCGATATGGTCCATCCACTCCTGGTCCACATTGCGCAGCAGCACCACGCGCTCCACTTCCCTCATAATGGGGGAGGTGAACTCCTGCTCCCGCTTCTCATAGAGCGCGGCGGCGTCCTTTTTCAATTCTTCCACCACATAGTCAGGTTCCAGATCTTCGATTTCTGCCCTGGTAAATTTCAGGTCATCCTCATCGATGAGCCAGCCCATATAGTGCTCCCGCAGGCCGTTGAGATCCCAGTCGTCATGGGGCACGTCGGCAGGCAGGAAAATGCTCACGTTCTTTTCGATGGCTCCCTCGATCATTTTCATGATCGAATCCTTCATGTTTTCCCCATTGAGCACCTGGTCGCGCTGGCTGTAAATCTTCTCACGCTGCATGTTCATTACATCGTCATACTGCAGCACGTTCTTCCGGATGCCGAAGTTGCGGCTTTCCACCTTACGCTGGGCGCTTTCGATGGAATTGGAAACCATGCCGGCCTCGATGGGCACATCGTCCTCAATCTTCATGCGGTCCATCAGGGCCTGAATTTTCTCGCCGCCGAACAGGCGCATCAAGTCGTCCTCCAGGGAAATGTAGAACCGGCTCTTACCGGGATCTCCCTGACGGCCCGCACGGCCGCGCAGCTGGTTGTCAATCCGGCGGGATTCGTGCCGCTCTGTGCCGATGATGTAGAGGCCGCCCAGTTTTTTCACCTCTTCGGCTTCCGGAGCAATTTCTTTCTTGTATTTCTGGTTAAGCGCGGCGAAAGTTTCCCTGGCTTTCAGGATTTCCTCGTTGTCCGTATGGCTGTAGGCGGTGGCCTCCACCAGCATTTCCTCGTCGAAGCCCTGCTTGCGCATCTCGGCCTTGGCCATAAATTCCGCGTTGCCGCCCAACAGAATATCGGTGCCGCGTCCAGCCATGTTGGTGGCGATGGTTACAGCCCCCTTGCGGCCCGCCTGCGCGATGATCTGGGCTTCTTTTTCGTGGTATTTGGCATTGAGCACTTCGTGCTTGACGCCCTTTTGCTTCAGCATCTTGCTGAGCATTTCTGATTTTTCAATGGTGATGGTGCCCACCAGCACGGGCTGCCCCTTCTGATGATGCTCCACAATGTCCTCGATTACGGCGTCGAACTTGGCCTTCTGGGTCTTGTAGACCATATCTGCGCAGTCCTCACGGATCATGGGACGGTTGGTGGGGATTTCCACCACATCCAGCTTGTAAATTTCGGAGAATTCCTCCTGCTCGGTCATGGCCGTGCCGGTCATACCGGAGAGTTTATCGTAAAGGCGGAAATAATTCTGGAAGGTGATGGTGGCAAGGGTTTTGCTCTCCCTGGCGACCTCCACGCCCTCCTTGGCCTCGATCGCCTGGTGCAGGCCCTCGTTATACCGGCGGCCGTACATCAGACGGCCGGTGAACTCGTCGACAATGATCACCTCGCCGTCCTTGACCACGTAATCCTGGTCCCGGTGCATGATGCCCCAGGCGCGGATCGCCTGGTTCACATGGTGCTGGATGGTGATGTTGTCGGAATCCGTCAGGTTTTCAATGCCGAAAAATTCCTCTGCTTTCTTCACACCCCTGCGGGTGAGGGAGCAGGTCTTCAGCTTTTCATTGACAATATAATCATATTCCTTATAGAGCTCGTCGTTGTCTTCCTTGTCGTCGGTTTCCTTGACCCGGATGGGCTTCAGGGTTCTGGCAAAAGCATTGGCCCGGCCATACAGGTCGGTGGACTTGTCTCCCTGGCCGGAAATAATCAGCGGCGTACGGGCCTCGTCGATGAGGATGGAGTCCACCTCGTCCACCACGGCGTAATGGTGGCCCCGCTGCACCTTGTTCTCCTTATAGATTACCATGTTGTCGCGCAGGTAATCGAAGCCCATCTCATTGTTGGTACCATAGGTGATATCGCAGGCGTAGGCTTCCTTCTTTTCCTTGGAATCCATCCCGGTGAGCGCCAGGCCCACAGACATTCCCAAAAAGTTGAACACGCGGGCCATCATTTCGCCCTGGTATTTGGCCAAGTATTCGTTGACCGTGACCACGTGCACGCCCTTGCCAGTCAAGGCGTTGAGATAGACAGGCTGGGCCAGCGTAAAGGTTTTTCCTTCACCGGTCTTCATCTCGGCAATCCGGCCCTGATGGAGGATGATGCCGCCCTGAATCTGTACCGGAAACAAACGGATAGAGAGCACCCGGTCCATCGCCTCACGGCAGGCCGCGAAAGCGTCGGGCAAAATATTGTCCAGCGTCTCCCCTTTTTCGAGACGTTCCCTGAGCAAGGGGGTCTGTCTCTTGAGCTCTTCGTCGCTCATGGCCCGGTACTTGTCCTCCAGGCCCAAAACTGCATCCACCTGAGATTGGATGCGCTTGAGTTCCCTCTTGCTGTAATTTCCGAAAAATCTGCTCAGAATGTTGTTCGCCATTTGGATACTCGCCTTTCCCTCTATTTAGATTCGGCCGTTTCCGGTTTCTTTCCGTCCTATGAGGCTGTAGTTTTTCAGCCCGGAGCAGCTCCGCGCATAAATATGCTGTATTATAGCACGTTTTCCCGTCCGATTGCAAGAAGAGCCACATTTTGTTTACAAATGCACGGCCCTCTTTTCCTCTCCTATCTTCCCATTTTCTCTGAAATCTGCTATACTATGCTAATGCCCGCACGGCGGGCCATGTTTGAAAGCTTTGATCCGGACCGTGGAGAAAGTGGGAAGTGTTCCCTTCTTTTCCATCGGAAGCTTAAAACAAGATATGAGCCCCGTCGGTTTTCCGATTCCGGACGGGGCAGCCTCTGTCTCCGGAAAGAATGCACTCCCTTTTCAGAATGTCATTCTTTCTGTGTTGGCCGGATTGGGAATCGAGATTCTGACAGAACAGGAAGGATTCAATGGAAGAAAGAGAACTGAGCCAAAACAAAATGGGAACCGCACGCATGTTTCCCCTCATCCTGTCCATGGCTGTACCCGCTATGTTTTCCATGCTGGTACAGGCCCTGTACAATATTGTGGACAGCTATTTCGTCTCCCAGGTCAGCGAAAAGGGGTTAGCCGCCATCTCTTTGGCCTTTCCCATCCAGAACCTGCTGATCGCTTTCGGCGTAGGCACCGCAGTGGGCGTCACCTCCCTCATCTCCCGCAGGCTGGGCCAGGGCAGGCAGGACGAGGCCGACAGCGCTGCAACGCACGGGATCCTTCTGAGCCTGTGCACTTATGTATTATTCGCCCTGTACGGCGCCTTTTTCACAACGCCCTTCTTCCGGATGTTCGAATCTGATCCGGAAATTGTGCAGATGGGAGACACTTACATCTCCATCTGCTGTATTTTCTCCTTCGGGCTTTTTGTGGAAATTTCGCTGGAAAAGATCCTTCAGGCCACCGGCAATATGATCTGGCCCATGATCTTCCAACTGGTGGGAGCGGTGAGCAACATCATTCTGGACCCCATCCTCATCTTCGGCATGTTCGGCATGCCTGCCATGGGCGTGGCAGGCGCAGCGATTGCTACGGTGGGCGGGCAGATCATTGCCATGATTTTCAGCATCGTGGTGGTGGTCCTTCGGGAGCACGCCGTCCGCATCACCTTCCGGGGCTTCCGGCCGCATTGGCGCACCGTCAGGGATATCTACACCGTGGGTCTGCCCGCTATTGTCATGCAGTCCATCGGCACAGTGATGACCATGGCCCTCAACGGGATTCTCTCCGCCTTCTCCACGGCCGCCTATACGGTGTTCGGTCTCTACTTCAAGCTGCAGTCCTTCGTCTTTATGCCGGTATTCGGTTTGACCCAGGGCCTGATGCCTATCATGGGCTACAACTACGGCGCACGGAACAAGAAGCGCCTGCTCTCCGCCCTGAAGCAGGGCTGCGTCATCGCCCTTATCATTATGACGCTGGGCCTGCTGGTTTTCCTGCTGTTCCCCGCCCAGCTGCTGGGCATTTTCAACGCCTCCCGGGAGCTGTTGGAAATCGGCGTCCCCGCGCTGCGCATTATCGCCTCCTGCTTCCTCTTCGCCGCGCTGGGCATTGTGAGTTCCACCCTGTTCCAAGCGGTTGGCAGAGGCGTATACAGCCTGATCGTCTCCCTGATGCGCCAGCTGGTGGTTCTGGTGCCCGCCGCATGGGTGCTGGCCAGAATCACGGGAGAAGTAAACGCCGTCTGGTGGGCCTTCCCCATCGCGGAGGTCTTTTCCCTGATCGCCAGCATCTTCCTGTTCCTGCGGCTTTACCGAAAGGAAATCCGCGTTTTGGAAACGGCGAGAGAACGCTGAACGTTCTTCCTGCCGCCTGCCCTCTCCGGACAATCGCCGGAGAGGGCATTTTTGTTGATTTTTTGTTCATTTTACAAATTGTAGATCTATGTTATCCGGCGACACAATTTTCCCCTTGGAAGCCCGGCTTTCGCACGAAATTTGACCTTTCTCTCACATGCGCTCTCTCGATTCTGCCTTGAAAAAGTTATAGAATGTTCATATGACAGAATTTTGTCAAACTATGGATTTGCACGATTGAGAAGGGGTACCCGAAACTATGAAAAAGCGACTGCACCGATTTGAAAAAAAGAGCCTGCGCGGTTCTCAAAAACTTCTGGTCTGTTTGCTGGCGGCGCTTCTCCTGCTGCCCGGCAGCTTATTTTCCGCCCTGGGGGCGGACTCGGCCCCGGCAGGCACGTTCTCCGGGGTTTCCTCCCCTGCGGAGCCGGAAGCCGGCCCGACAGACAGCCCGGAGGGCGCCCCGCTACCCACCCCTTCCCCTGAAGTTTCTCTGGTTCCGGCGTCCTCCGCGACGCCGGAACCGGATAGCGATACGCCATCCGAAACGGCCAGCCCCTCCCCGGCGCCCGACGGGGCCTCGCCCAATCCCTCCGCCGCGCCGGAAGGAACGCCCGGCGCTTCGCCCTCGGTTTCTCCGGAGGGTTCGGCCGCCCCTTCTCCCACGCCGGACGCAGCCGTGACGCCCTCACCCGAAGTTTCCCCGTCCCCCATTCAGCCCGCGGCGGAAAACGCACTGCAGGGCCTGCTGGCAGGAATCGCGCTGCTGAAGGGGGATGGACAGGAGCATAACATGGATGAATTTGGATTGACAGGTAGTCTTCGCCTTTCTGAAGACCAAGAGCTATCCTCCCCGGTCACACTGCCCTTGGACACAGAATTCCAAATGTGGTACGAGTTTGACCTCACTCAAGAGGAAGCCAACTCGATTGACCCAGCAGCCAGGTACTATTTGACTCTTCCGGAAAATCTCAAATGGGTCGGCGACAGCCCGACGGAAGGCAAGCCGCTGACGGCCCAGGGTTCAAATGTGGTCTTTGCCTATCTGTTCTACCACCAAGCAACGCCTGGCGACAGCAAAAACGCTTATATTCAATTCGTAGGAGATGAAGATGACCATTTTGCTTTTGGAGACCTTACCGGCGGATACGTATATCTGGACTGCTCTTTGAACGAAGAAGCCGTGGGCGACAAGGAATCTATCGTCATCCAGATAGGAGATAAGGAATATAAAATTTACATAGAGGATAACGCCAAATCGAACCCCGCTTTGGGAAAAACCGGATCTTTCAGTGACACCGAAAACCGGTTTGACTGGACTGTCACCTATACTTACAGCGATGGGGACAAAGTATTCTCCGGCCCTATCACCTTTACAGATTCCTTTACCGGCGGCCACACCTATGTTCCGGGTACTTTTTCATTGGACAACACTCCGGTCAATGATGAGGACCTGACTGTAACTCCTGAAGGAATTGCCTACAAGCTACCTGCCTATTCCGAACCGGAAGGAGGACCCCAAACCGGCTTCGACCCAACGACGGCTCATACGTTTTCCTATCAAACCACCCTCACTAATGACGCGGTACGGACCGGAACCGAAGTGACCGCAAAAAATTCCGCTTCCCTTTCCGATTCTTCCTCGCCTGTGAATAAAATTACCGCCGACGCTACGGCGACAGGGAAAGCAAAGCCCTGGATCATGAAAACCGGCGTCTACAATTCCGTTCAAAAACAAATAGACTGGATCATCGAGGTCAACACAAACGACCGCAGATTACGAGATCTGATTCTCTATGACAGCATCCCCGAGGGCCTAACCTTGATCCCTGGTACCTTTTTGGTCAATGATGTCTCCGCTGCTCCCGATTCGAGTGGCGAGGATCTCACAGGAAAAGATTATACCTTTTCCTATCAGTTGTTTACAACCGCGCTTGAACCCGCCGTTCAAACCTACACCATTCAATATACTACCAGTGTAGACAAACCGGACGGACGGCCCGATGAAATGTTGGAAAATGAAGCCTGGCTGTCTTTCACCTGGATAGGCGGCGGAATCGACGGTACTGATGAGCCGATGTATCCCTCTGTTTCCAAGTATCCGGAAGTACCGGATGATCTGCTTCAAAAAAAAGGCGAGTACAACCGCGTCACTCATGAGATTACATGGACTGTAACCGTGAATCCAAAAAAAGTGAATTTTAAGTCCGGCACCATTACAGACGACTTGAGCAAACTCGGCCTAACCTATGTCGAGGACAGTTTTAATGCTGAGGATAGTAACCTGATTCGGCTGACCTCTGTTGCGGATAATAAGAAAAAGCTCACGATTACAGTTGGTAATTTAGGTACTGATTCTTCCACATTTACTTTCCAAACCACCGTAGACAAGCCCGAGGATTTTGCCAACAACAAGACCACCACCTATAAAAACCGTGCCGACATGGAGGCCACCATCGTGCTGGAAAACGGCTCTAAAATGGAAGTGCCCACCTCCGCCCTTGGCGAGGTTAAGGTCGTAAGCAACGTTTTGAAAAAGGCTTTCGTGTCCTATGATTATGCCACTCACGAAATCACCTGGAAGCTCACGGTAAATGAGAATGGAATGCCGCTGGAAAACGTGGTTTTAACGGATACGCTTCCCCTTGAACAAACGCCGGATTTGGATAAAATCGTGATAACCCCCGACAATGTGGAAGGAATGTCGGTCTCAAAAGAGTTCAAGGAGGACACGCGAACCTTAGAAATAAAGCTTGGTAACCTGAAGGATACGGTGGAGGTCACCTACGTAACCATACTGGATGCCGACAAAATCGAAAATGTATTCCCTAGTATTTCGATAGAATCCAAAAATTCAGTTAAGCTGACCCGTGATACCTATGATGACATATCTGCTTCCAGCACCGCTAAAATTTCCAATAAGCTTTTAAGCAAAAGCGGAATAAAAAACGCAGAAGAGGAACACATCGATTATACCGTCGCCATCAACCCAAATGAGCTGAGACTGGCGGAAGGCTGCAACAGAATTGTGGATCAATTATCTTCCGGCCTCCTGTTGGATCAAAGCACAGTGGAGCTTTCTGCCGCGACAGTTGATGAGAAAGGAAACTTAGCCAAAGGGGATCCATGCAATTCAGATTCCTGGGCTTGGGAATACGACGCGCAAAACCGGAAGCTGACCGTTACCCTGCCCAAGGAGAAAAAGGCATATTTGCTTACGTACAGCGCCGATATCGTCAGCTGGAATGTTTCCGGGTTTACCAATAAAATCGCCTTTGAAGGCGAAGACCTCAGTGAGAGTCAAAACTCCAGTGTTTCATTCTTGGCCAGCGGCGGAGGCGGCGGCGGTATTCTTTCCCTGCGCAACCGCAAGGGCTGCATCGACATTCTCAAGCGGGACTACCATGCAGGATCTCCCGTGGAAGGCGTAGCGTTCTGCGTCTATGACAAGGACGCCCCTGCGCGCATCCTTGACTACGGTGTAACAGATAAGGAGGGGAGGCTTTCCTTTTCCGCCCTGCCTATCAATCACACCTATGTAGTAGAAGAGGTCGCTTCCATCACTGGCTATAATAAGACTGGAATTCTGTCCGGAGAATCGGAAGAAAAAACAACGTGGGAAGTTCTTGTAGAGCGTTCAGCCGCCGCAGGCGTCTATGAGCTGGAACTCACCAATACCCGCGTAACCGGCGATCTCTCCTTTACAAAGACAAATTCCTGGAACCGTAAGCTTACCGGGGCGACGTTTACCTTGACACCCACGGGCTCCACCCCCGGCGCTGATCTCACGAAATATCCCGACGCGGTGAAAACCGCCGTCAGCAACGAAAACGGAATTGTCCTTTTTAAGGGGATCCCCTACGGGACCTATACGCTGCAGGAGACCATGGCCCCGGAGAATCATTCTCTAAATACCGACAGCTTCACGGTAAGGGTGGACGAAAAAGGTGTGGTAACGCTCAATAATGAACTTGTCACCGAAGAGACTTCCATCGAAAATGAATTCAAAGAAGGCTCCATCCACATCACGAAGACCGACAAAAGCACCGGAAAGCCCATGAAGGACGTCGTTTTCACTCTCAAGGACAGCACGGGGGTGGTGCGCGGTACCGGCACGACCGGTGAAAACGGTGAGCTCACCTTTACCGGCCTGATGCTGGGAGAGACCTATACGCTCCATGAAGACCGGGTGCCTGGATATCAGCCCGCAGCGGACAAAAAAATCGAGCTTTCCGCGGAGTATGAAACCCAAGCTTATGAAGTGAAGTGGGAAAACGTTCCCACCCCCTCCACTCCGCTGGGCAGCATCACCCTCACCAAGGTGGACGCTTCCACTGGAAAAGCCCTTGCTGGCGTTGTCTTTGAACTCTTTGACGAAGAAAAGCTGAGCTGGGGCCGAGGAAAGACCGACAGCGACGGAAAACTCACCTTTGAAGAGCTTCCCGCGAGCAAGACCTATACCATCCACGAGACCACTCCGGAGGGCTACCTGGATTCCCCGGACCGGACGCTCACCCTTTCCGAGGAAAAGGAGTATTCCATCCGCTGGGAGAACACCCCCAAGCCGGAGGTCACACCTTCACCCAGCCCGTCCCCACCTCCCACTCCTTCCCCGTCTCCCTCACCCAGCGTCTCGCCTTCCCCCACACCGGGCGGCACTGGGAGCGGCTCCGGCGGAACTTCTTCCGGAGGCAGCTCTGGCAGTAAGCTGCCCCAGACAGGGCGAAACCGACTGGCCCCTCTGCTGATGCTGGGCGCAGGAGGTATTCTTGCCGCGGCAGGCAGAATTACGCTGGCTGGAAAACGGAAGAAGAGAGGACGCCATGCCAAATAAAAAGCCCGCCGTCGTCCTGCTGAGCTTAGGCGCTGTTCTGCTGCTCTGCGGCGGCCTATGGCTTGGCAGCAATGCGAACGCCGGCCAAAAGGCGGCTGTCTCCGCCCGGCAGATACTTGCCGAGATGGGACGTCCTGCCGCCCCAAGGCCCTCGCCCTCTGCTCCACCGCCGGAATCCTCCAGCCTGCCCACTGTACAGGAGCTGGCGTCAGACGCCCTGGGGATTCTGGAAATTCCCTCCCTCTCCCTGGAGCTGCCGGTACTTGACGATTGCAGCGAGGAACTTTTGGAGCGCTCGGTCTGCCGCTATGCCGGCACGGATCCATCCCTTCCAGGGTTTGTCATTGCCGGGCACAGTTATGAAGAGCATTTCGGGATGCTTTCCCGTCTCGCCGAGGAGGATTCGGTCGTGTTTTACCTCCGTGACGGCACGGAGCTCCAGTATTCTGTGGCGGAGCTGGCCTATATTTCCGGGAATGCTCCGGAAGAACTGCAGGCAGAGGACTGGGATCTGACCCTGTTCACCTGCAGCTTTGATGGTTCTGACCGCCTGCTGATACGGTGCAAACGTACATAAAGTCAGGCAGGCGTATGCCCGGAAACCCGTCAGAAACCTTTATAAAAGTGCAGGAAAAGGGATTTTTCGTGTAAACAAGATGGGCCACTTGATAATTTATGAACAAAGTGTTACTGTTGTGACAATATAGAGGATTTAGTCGAAGTTCTGCTTTCCGCTGAATTCCCAAAAATAGAGGAGGCTCTTTTATGGAGAATATGAAGAAGTATGTAGCCGAGTTTATCGGCACCTTGGTTTTGGTTCTGTTTGCCTGCGGCACAGCTGCCGTAGTCGGTTGTAACGGCGCAGATCCCAACGCCGCCTACCTGATGACAGCCCTCGCTTTCGGACTGGTGATTGTTGCCATGGCCTATTCCATCGGCAATATTTCCGGCTGCCACATCAATCCAGCCGTATCCATTGCCATGCTGGTTTCCGGCAAGATGAGCGTTAAGGATTTTGTGGGTTACGTTGTCGCCCAGTTCCTGGGCGCTATCGCCGGCGCCGCCATTCTCATGGGCATTCTGGGCGGAACAGAGCTGGGCCTTGGCCAGAACGGCCTGTTTGAGGGCAGTATTGTGCGTTCCCTGATCGTGGAGATCATTCTGACCTTTGTCTTTGTTCTGGCGATTTTGGGCGTTACCTCTAAGCCCGAATTCAGCAAGGTGGCAGGCCTGGTAATCGGCTTCTCTCTGACGCTGGTACATATCATTGGCATCCACTTTACCGGCACCTCCGTAAACCCTGCCAGAAGCTTCGGACCGGCGCTGTTCATGGGCGGGGACGCCTTGGCAAACGTATGGGTATTTATTGTGGCGCCACTGGTTGGCGGCGTATTGGCTGCCCTGGTATGGAATTTCCTTTCCTCCAAAAAGGAAGCCTGATTTTTTAAAACCAACAGAGTGATAAAAAAACAGAGAGTCAAACACCCCTGGTGAACTCGGGGCTGTCTGACTCTCTGTTTTTTGTGTCCACAGGTGTTGCTGCGCATCCCCTTCCGTGAATCAGGACCTGAAAGTCCGCTCCTAATCCCTTTTTGATAGGGACAATCCAAGGCTGATCCAAACCTCTTTGACACCGGCACAAATCCATAGTACTATATTTCTGAACAACACACCTGAAATAGATATGGAAATGGGGGATCCCGATGAAGGAGAACAGCGGCGTAAACATCCGCCTCGCGTCGGCAGACGACGCGGAAGAACTTCTGGCAATCTATGCGCCTTACGTGCGCCGGACCGCCGTCACTTTTGAATACAACGTGCCTTCCGTGACAGAGTTTACCAGCAGAATCATCCGCACGTTGGAAAGCTATCCCTACTTTGCGGCCGAAGCTGGCGGCGAGCTGCTGGGCTACGCCTATGCAGGCCCCTTTCACACAAGGGAAGCCTACCGCTGGGCGGCGGAGACCAGCATCTATGTCAAGCAGGAAAGAAGAGGCATGGGCATCGGCAGAAAGCTGTACGATGCCCTGGAGACAGCCCTCTCCGCCCAGAAAATCCTGAACCTCAACGCCTGCATCGCCTACCCGCAGCAGGAGGATGAATACCTTACCCGGGACAGCGTGGAATTTCACAAGCGACTGGGCTACAGGTTTGTGGGGGAGTTCCGGCAGTGCGGATACAAATTTCACCGCTGGTACAATATGGTATGGATGGAAAAGCACATCGGCTGCCATTTGGAGAACCAGCCGCCGGTAAAGCCCTTTGAGGAGGTACGGCCCCTTCTCGAGATCAGGTAGGCCCTCTCCCTACTTTCCAGCGGATATCTGCTCTGGAGGGGCAGCTTCCCGGCGGGCCAATATTTTCTTCATAAAAAGGAAATAGACAACCACGGTGACCAGCGGTCCCAGCACGTCGGAAATGGGCTCGGCATAGAACACGGCCTCCGCGCCGAAAGCGGCAGGCAGGGCAAAAATTGCCGCGAAGTAACAGAGTTTTCTCCAGAAGGACAGCGGCAGGGAGAGCCGGACCTGCCCAATGCCGGTGAAGCCGTCCACCAGCTCGTACTGCACCCCCAGGGGAATGATGGCCAGCGTGCAGATTTTGATGGCCTCAAACGCCTGCCCCGCCAGAGAGGCGTCCTGTGTGAACAGCCGCACAAAGAGAGGGCCGCACAGCCTTGCCAGCACAAACAGCGCCGCCGTGTAACCCACGCACAGGCCTACGATATATTTCTGCGCCTTCAAAACCCGGTCGGAGCGCCTTGCCCCGTAGTTGTACCCCAAAATTCCCTGCGTCCCTCCGCTGATGCCTCCCAGGGGCATGGTGACCACTAGCATGAAGCTCTGTACAATCGTATTGCAGGTGACGAGGAAGTCCCCCCGCTCAGGGCCGCCGAACTGCTGCAGCACTGCGTTCATGGCGATGATCATCACATTGTCGATGGCGATAATCAAAAAGGGAGTAAAGCCTAAAACCATCACCCTGCCCATGATGCGCAGGTCATAGCCCCCGAAGGTGATGGGTACCATGGCCTTTTTTCCAAACAGGAACCGCAGCACATAGCCGGCCCCCGCCGCCTGACTGATCACGGTTGCCACCGCCGCCCCGGTGACACCCAGATCCAGCACAAAGATAAAGACGGGATCCAGAATAATATTGAGCGCCGCCCCCAGTATCACGGATTTCATCCCCGCCTTGGCAAAGCCCTGGCAGATGACAAACTGGTTCAGGCCCGTGGCAGCCAATGCAAAAAAGGTACCGCACAGGTAGGCCGTAAAATACCGCTGAGCATAGGGATAGGTGGCGTCGCTGGCGCCGAACAGCCGCAGCATAGGCTCCTGAAACGGCAGTATCCCGCCCACCAGCAGAACGGAGAACACGCACAGCATCAGGAAACAATTGGCCAGAACTTTGCGTGCCTCCGCAAAGTTTCCTTCCCCCATGCGGATACTCACCATCGGAGCGCCTCCCACGCCGATCAAAAACGCCACGGAACCCACCATTGTCACCACCGGGCCGCAGACGCCCACACCGGCCAGCGCCAGATCCCCCACCTTCGGGATATTTCCGATGTAGATGCGGTCTACGATGCTGTAAAGTACACTGACAAACTGTCCCAGCATACTGGGGATGGCGATGCGCCACACCAGCTTTTTGACGTCGTCCCGCCCAAGATCATTTTCCACTGCCATTCTTCTCTCTGTTCCTTTCCCTCGGGCCGCAGTCTCCCGCCCCGTAAAATTGCACAAAGGGAAGCTGGCATTACCCAAAATCCGCAATGCCAGCTTTTTCCAAAAATCCTGATACAGGCGCTTCCCGCCCTGCCGTATCAAAAGTCAGATGCGCGCATTCACCCAGGCGGCTGATTGCCTGAGATAGTCCAGCATCCGGTTGGTATCATAGTGCTCAATGGTATAGACGCCGTCGTACCCGTCCCGCTTCAGCCTAGAAATCAGCTCCTCAATTTTCAGGTCGCCAAAACCCACCGGCGCAGGATAAATGACAACGCCGTCCCGGGCGGTCTTCCCGTTCTCCCCGTTTGCCTGGGTATAGGCCCGGTCCTTCAGATGCACATGGGTGATTCTGTCGCGGAGGCCTTCGTAGGCTTCCAGTTCATCCTCCGCCATGAAGCGGAAATTTCCCGTGTCAAACGCGCAGGAAAGCCGGGGACAGCCGTCTAAAAACCTGCGCTCTCCTGCAATAGTGGAGAAGGGAGAGTCGAAACTGTCGTACTCTTCCATCACAAGGGCTACGCCGTACCCTGCCGCCAGCTCCGCCAAAGCATTGACAGAGTCCACCATATTTTGGATTTGCTTTTCCTGAACCTCCCTGCTATCCTGTTCCTGCAGGAACCCGGGAATGACCAGCAGCTTATCCGCACCCAGATAGCGGGCCGCTTCCAGTATGGGCTCGCTCTGTTTTTTCACGTCTAAATCCCTGCCGAAATCAAAATAGGCCGGAATGCCGGAAATACCCAGCTCCGTATAGGCCAGCTCCTGTCCCAGCTCATCCTCCCGTCCCAGAATATTGTTCCCTGATATTTCCAGCTTCTCAATTCCCAGGGCTTTGGCCTCCTTCATCGCCTCCACCACAGGAATGTTTTCCTGTTTAGCAATCTCCTTGATATGGTCATAAAAGGTTGCCAGTACTGCCATTTCACTCCTCATCCTTTCTTCAGGCCGCAATTATTTCTGCATTTCCGCAGTTTTTTCCAACAGCCGCCTGCCTGTCTCCAGAGAGGCGGTAAAACACTTTTCCGAAATGGAAGCCCCCTTCTGAGAAAGGTTTCTCACATCCCATTCCGGGGCGTCCAAATTGTCTGCTGCATAGAAAAACGCCGCAAAATCCACCATTCGGAACTGCGCCACAGCCGCCAGAGCCGCGCACTCCATCTCCACGCAGACGCAGCCCTGTTCTTTCCGGCGTTCCATCTTTCCCCTGGTCTCCCGGAAAAAGCCATCAGTGGTCCAGGTTTTCCCTTCCACATAGGGCAGCCCCAGCGCTTCCATTGCCTGCCGGGCCGCCTCCACACAAGCCGGACTCAGCTCCACCTCGTCCGACGGCGGCAGATAGTGATAGGACAGCCCCTCGTCCCGCACCGCGGCAGTAGGAAGGATGAGATGGCCGTCCGCAATGTCGTGTCTCAGCACCCCGCAGGAGCCGCAGAACACAAAATGCCTGCCGCCCCAGGCAACCAGATTTTCAATGAAGCTGCCGGCTGACGCAGCTCCCACATGGGGCAGAAACAAGGCGGCCTCTAGCCCTCCCGCCTCAAGGCGGTAGACCGGGACAGTCCCTGTGCAAAATTTGATCTGCGCTATGACCTCCCCGTGATATTTCTCCACCATTTCCTCCACAATGACATGAGAAAAAATGCCGATGCAGAGCTTCGGAAAGCCTTCAATGGGAGCATAGTGATCCGCCGGATTGATCACCGCTTCCCGGCAGGGGTCGAATTCATTGCAGAGCATGGTTGTTCCTCCTTCCCGAATTGATCTCATTCTAAGCGCAAACCAGTATTTTGTAAAGATGAAACCCTAAAATAAACGCAAAAAAGGGAGGGTGAAGTCACGCCCTCCCCAGTTTCAGCAGCACTCTGCATTTCGGAATTCCTCCCGTATGGCCGCCCGCTTCTTCGTTGACACGGGAACGACCGTTCCGTCAACCAGCAGCAGCCCCTCCGGCGTCAGCCTTACCGCATAGGCGGAATTCACCACATAGGAATCATGGCACCGCAAAAAGCCGTTTTGCAGCAACGGTTCCACAATGTCGCTGAAGGAAATGCGCAGGCACTTGCTTCGGGACACCTGCCCTCCCCGAAGGAAAAAACTCACCCTATGGCCATTGCTTTTGCCATAGAGGACATCGGAAAGACGCAGGTTCACCACCCCCTCTGTAGAATTGAAAGGGATATGCTTTGCCGACTTCCAGTCTCCCTCTTCCAGCATCCGGTCCAGCAGCCGGAACATCTCACTTTCCTCTTTAGGCCGCACCAGATACTGCACCGCCCCCAACCGGTATGCCTCCATAGCCGCCTCCGGATTTACCGTTCCTGCAAAGAACGCCAGCGCCATACCGGGATTTTTCTCCTTTAGCTGCCAAGCAGCCTTTAGGCTGTCTGCTCCGGACGCATGATCGCTCAAAAGGCAGATATCATACCTGCGGATGTCCGCCAGCAGTTCCTGCAATTGGGTAAAAAAGAATAACCTTGCATGGACTCCTGAACGAAGATCCAGATAGCGCTGAATCCATTGGGCACTTTTTCTGAGGCCGTCACATTCTCCGTCACACACAGCAATATGCAGCATTCCATCTCTCTCCCTCTGCTTACTCAACGCTTTTATTTTACTACAAAAGCAGGATTATCTTTCGTCAGATTTCGAGCAAATTCAGGCCAATTTCGTGTATTTCCAAGCAAATTCAAGATCTGCACAAAATACCTCTCAATCTTCACACGGGAGGTTTGCTTGCTGGGAAAGAGTTTGTTATAATAAAGACATTCTAAACGGTTTTGATACCTTTTTGGTTGGAAAAAGGAGGAAAGTCTGGGCAGCTGTGCACCCAGATAATTGCAGTATGTTCACAATTGCACTATGCGACGACAATTTAAAAGAAAATGAAAAGCTTTCTGGCCTGATAGAGAACTATTGCGAAAGCCACCCAGGGATTGTTTCCGGATTTCAATCTTTTTCTTCCCCTACAGAGCTTTTGAATGTAGTTGAAAACAAAATGGGGTTTGATGTTTACCTGCTGGATATCCTGATGCCGGATTTGACCGGAATCGAAGTGGCACAGCGCCTTCGTGCCAAATCACAGGAGAGCTTCATTGTATTTCTCACCTTTTCAGAGGATTTTGCCCTGGAAGCTTTCCGCGTGGGCGCCTTGCAGTATCTGGTAAAGCCCATAGAAAAAGAGGAACTGTTTGCGGTTCTGGACCGTGCCCTCACCCTTGCTGAACGCCGGGCGCCAAAAACCATCCTGATCAACACGGTGCAGGGGAAAGAGAGGATCCCCCTCTCCTCCATTGTATTTGTAGAATGCCGCAATCACATTCTTTCTTACCATTTATCCGACGGGCGCGCCCTTACTGGGCGTACCATCCGAACCTCCTTCGAGGTGGCTATGGGGGTTCTTCTGGCCGAGCGCAATTTTATCCATCCTCACAAATCCTTTATTATCAATGCGGATTATGTGGAACGCTTGACGGCCCAAACCTTTCTGATGGCGGGCGGGTTTGAAGTTCCCATTACCAAAAGCCGGTATGCTCAGGCACGTTCCAAATATCTGCAGTATTTTGATCTGTCTCCCAGCAATTAGCAGAACGGTACCTGAAACCTTTTGGTTTGCCGCGTTTCCTGCACACTTCTGCGCTTCATTGATTCTGCGGTCGTCAAAAGTCTGCCGACAAACGAATCCACTTGACGGCATTCCCTTTCCTAAAATAATATGATGCAAAAGAAAGCACCCTTGAATCTGGAATTCCCACCAGATTCAAGGGTGCTTTCTGTAGTTTTTTAATTGATTTACCGGCTCTTCTCTGGGCAGAAGGACTCCAGGCCTCTACTCCCTTTTAAAAATACCAGGTAGGCAGCAGCCGAAGGCCGTCGGTGTAGCTTTTCACGGTGGGCGCTCCGGATATCACAGGGAAATACACGGCGAACAACACCAGGTTGACCGCCACAAAGAGGACAAGTGCCATGGAACCAACCGACAGGTTCAGCGCGCCCTCTCCCTCTCCAAACACCAGCCTTTTCTGGAGAAAAGGCGTCTCCTGCAGCCGATCAAAAACGGCCAGCAGGGCGATGATCAAAAACGGCACCGCCGTAAAATAATGGTAGATAAAGGTGAGGCGCGGCACCAGGGTCCAGGGCAGATAGACCGAAAGGAAGCCTACCGCAGCTACGGCAGCCGGACGCCGGATCCCGTGCCATAGCTGCCGGACGGCGGCTATCAGGGCCAGGAAGGAGACGATCCACAAAAGAGGATTACCCAGCGCCGCAATGGTGCTGTACTCTCCCGCCGCATTGCAGGCGTCGCTGGCAAAATACCAGATCGGCCGTATGTCAAAGGGCCATTCATACCAGGGCGAGGCAAAATAATGCTCAGCCTTGAGCTGGGAGTGGTAGTTGAACATGGTCGTCTGGTAGTTTACAAAGGTATCCCAAAGCCTTTCCACATTGTGAGGCAGGGTAGTCAGCGGCAGAAATGCCGCAAAATAGATACCGAAGGGGATCACCAGAAAGAAAAGGCAGCACCACAGGCAGAGCAGGCCGCATTTCTTCCAGAGCGGACGCAGCTCTCTCCCCTCACGCTTTTCCGCAAGCAGCGTAAAAGCCAGCTTTCCGAAGAACAGTACGGCAAGTCCCAGAGCTCCATAAGCGGCCGTCCATTTGGAAGCAATACCCAATCCGGTGAAGACTCCGCAGGCGAGCAGCGGCGGCAGCAGCTTTTTCAAAGGAGCCACCGTCAGATCCTTTCGCAAAAACAACACCATGGCGTCGTACATCAGCAGCAGAAAAAACACAGCGTAGGTGTCGATGGTGGCGATACGCGTCTGGGTGAAATGCATGAAATCAAAGGCAAACAAAACCACGCCTACCGTGCACAGCAGCGTCTTCCCGAACAACTGCTTAAGAAGATGATAGAGCACCGGCAGCATCAACACACCGAACAGCGCCCCCATGAAGCGCCATCCAAAAGGATTCATGCCGAAAATCCGGATACCCACAGAGATGATCAGCTTTCCCAAGGTGGGATGCGTGTTCTCATAGGGTTCCAGCTGCAGAATGTGTTCGTAGGCGGTACGCGCATGGTAAATCTCATCAAAGTAAGTGGAATTTTCATAGCTGATATAAAGAGGTACCACCCCCTGTTCATCTGTCAGCGCCTCACCCCCTGTCCCCACAGTGACAGGGGCAAACGCCTCCCGGCCGCTAAGCTTCAGTGCGGCCTCATTGACGGTGACGCTGCCGTCCAGAGGCGTCAGGCGCACATAGCGGCCCGGAGACGCAAGCCGGTACTGTTTCCAGGCGAACACGCTTCCGTCCGTAAGCCCACCGCAGTCGTTCCAGACCTTTCCGTCCGTACTGGACTCCACCTTCAAATTTACCCCAACCCGGTAGCTGTAATGCTGGCTGTCAGCCGCAATCCCGGGCAGGTAATAGAGGACGTCGCAGGGTTCTTCCGTCCGAAGGGTAATGCATTCCCCCTCTGCAGGCGTCCAGGAAGTGACCGCCGTCTTTGTGGAGCCCAAATGCCAGAATCCCACAACACCGTAAAGCAGTGTAACCGCCAGCACGCAGCAGACGTCCACACGGGTAAAACGGCTTTGTATGGGCCTTGTGTCCAACAGAGGGCGTTCCAGCGGTTCCCTGCCCTCTCTCACTGTTCCCCTAATGTAGACGGACCAGGCAACAAACAGCAGGTATCCGAAAGCAAGCAGCTGCAGGAGGGAAAGAAATACGGTAAGGCCTGTATTGGGATCGTAGGAAGACCCCTTCTCCTGCGCCTGCCACAGCACATAGGCCACATTCAAATAGTGGGAAAAGGCCATGCCGGAAAAGGCGTAGAGCAGCCGCTTATCCCGGACAAAGAGGTAGGAGAGCAGCAGGAACAGCAGGGCTGGGAACAGATAGCGTTCATGCATTTTTACACTGAACAGATACATGGCGGACATCAGCAGCACAGGGCAGGCAAACACTGCGTCCTTCCGCTTTGAAAAACCCAGGAGCACGGCGCAAAGCGCGGTGGCCAAAACGGGTCCCACCAGGTTCAGCAGCGAACCTGCCACACCCTGCGGAAGGCTTTTCCAGTTCCAACGGATCAACGCCCAGAAATTGTAGGCGTTGATGGAGTAGTAATGATAATAATCCATGGTGGTACGATATTTTTCCACCAGCCACAGATAGTTGAAATCCTGAGTAAAGGGAGTCGCAATCAAAAGCAGGGTGGCCACCGCGCTGACGATTCCCAGAAGCAGTGACCAAAATTTCCTCTGTTTAACGGCAAAGAACAGGTACAGCGGTGCAAAAATCAGCATCTGCGGCTTGCAGGCAATAGCAACTCCGTAGAGAATGGCCGAGGGAAAATAATGTTCACGGTACAACAGCAGCACGGACCCCAGCAGGATAGCCGTACAAAAGGAATCCGCCTGGCCCCATTGGGCGGAATTGAGAAACACGGCAGGGCAGAACAGGTAAGCCGCCGATAAAAACAGGGCGGATTTTTCACCCAGCCGGGGCCTTGCCAGAACCAGCAGCATTCCCGCGCAGGCCATGTCTGTCAGGATGGAAGGCAGCTTCATCATCAGGGTAAAGGCGGATGACGTTGACTCCAACCCCCAAAGGAGCCTCAGCTTTTCCAGCCCGGTAAGTATGTATAGGTAGCCGGGCGGATAATCCAAATAAATATCCTCCCGGTAAATGCGCCCAAACCCCACCTCGTTGGTGATACGGGCCCAAGCCTTGAAGGTATCCAAATCGGAAGAAAAGCCTTCGGATGTCAGGCCCAGCCAAAGCCTAAGAATAAGGCCCGTGAGAAACACAGCAGCCGCGGCGGCGGCAAATCCTGTTTTTCCCAGTTCTTCCCCCCGGAACTTCCTTTTTGCCAGCAAGAGTATCACACCGCTGTACACCGCGGCCAGCAGTACGGATGACGCCATGAAAACCCCTTTCCCGTCCTCTCCGGCAAAGGCCTGGAGAAACGCAAAAAACATATGGAGTGCCGGGAAAATAAGCCAAATTTGCATTGACTATTTTCCTCCGGCATAGTAA
>ENA-OUPA01000354-OUPA01000354.1-human-gut-metagenome-genome-assembly--contig:-NODE-354-length-32958-cov-6.78096_pt1 | contig 32958 bp, 28 predicted proteins | sample MGYA00237939_ERZ548770 | MGnify/ENA primary metagenome ERZ548770 (study PRJEB26490, sample SAMN05356877) | human gut metagenome | biome: terrestrial biome; feature: human-associated habitat; material...
CGGAAAGCCCTTTGGTGGGGCGATGGGGCAAAGCCCCATATCCACAAATGCTTAGTTATTTGTTTCTTGAAATGTTCGGTTTAAGCTTGACAGCCCCTGTCATGCAGTTACAGAGCTGCTTTGAATGCTTCAAAGAATTCCGGACAACTCCAGTTTCCGCATCCGCTGACCGTGTCGCCGGAAACGCCGAGCTGGAGCTTTAACCCGTTGCTGAGCGTCGCGGTCAGGGTCTGCCTGTGCGAAGATGTGTCCGTGGATTTGAGATAGGCGTGGTCGAGCAGCACGGCGATGGCGTCGTTCGCCGCATCTCCCGTCAGCGTGCCGACGTCGGAGAGCGTCAATTCGGTTACCAGCCCTCGGACGGAGAACGTATCCTCCAAGCCCTGTCCGCCGGGACCCCTGCCCGCATAGCTGACGCGCTGGAAAAGGCGCATCTTGCCGTCCACTTCCGCCGCGACAGCCGTGCTTGCATCCAGTCCGGAAACGGCATAAATCGCCGTACCCTCGCCGGAAACATTGGAAAGACCGCTGCTGAACGCATCGTCCTCTGCCAGGGACGGCGTATCGCTGAACGCGGCGACACTTCCGACGGCATCGCCCACCAGGGACGAATCGACGTTCTTCGGCGCGGTCAGCATGCGGTAAACGCAGCCGTTGACCGCTACCAGCGGAATATCGCCGTCAACCACGGCGAAAAGCGAGTTTTCGCTCGGTGAGACGGATTTGACGCGCGCGCGGCTGCCGACGTCCGCGACGCGCACGCTGTTATCAAGCGTATGGTCGCCCGCGGCGATGGAGCGGATGGCGACGGGTTCCGCCGCCTGCGTCTGCGCCCCGCTCAGCCGCAGACCGAGCATGCCGACGCAGGCGATGGCGAGCGCGGCACAGCTCATTGCCGGTACAAAGCGGCGCATGGACGCCCTGCGCGGCGTCGATTTTTCTCTTGCGGCGGTTAAGATGCGCCGCTTCATCATTTCATCCGCATGCAGACCGGAGAGCATCTCGTCGGCAATAGGCGCGAGCTGCTCGAGCTTATTCATGTCATTCACCGGTTGCTTCCTCCTTTAAAAGGCTTTCCAGTTTTTTTCTTGCTCTGGAAAGGCGGCTGGAAATCGTCCCTTCCGGAAGATCGAGCATCTGCGCGATCTCCGCTATGCCGAGCCCCTGATAATAGTGCAGCAGAATGGTTTCGCGGAACGCGGCGGGTAGCTTGTGAATCGCCCGCATCAGTTCGGCTTTTTCCTCCCGCTGCTCAATGGTTTCATCCTGTGCGGGCATGATATCAAGACTCGGCGCGCCAAGCACGACGCGCTTGAGCCACGCACTGCGCCAAAGGTCGCGGCAGCAGTTGACCGTCACGCGGAGCAGCCACGCTTTTTCGCGCCCCGGGGCGATGTTTTCCCCGCGCGTATAGAGTTTGATAAACACATCCTGACAGACATCCTCGGCTTTTTGTTTATCCGCCAGATAAAAATACGCCATGCGCAGTACGTCATCGGCGTATTGCGCGTAGAGCTGTTCAAACTGCTCGGTAAACTCAGGCGTCTTTGCGCTGCTTTCCAACCGTTTCACTTCCTACCCTCATGTATCAAGACGAATGAAGCCGACGTTTTCATCCGTTCAAATGCAAGATTTTTAATAAAAAGATTATACATGAAAGCCTCTGCTTTCGCAAGGTTTGCGCCGCTGGGAAAAATTAAGACCCTGTTCATTTTAAAAGCGTCTGCCAAAACCGCTGTGAAGCAAGGCCTGCGAAAAAAAGAGGTCATTCCCCCTTTTTGAAAGGAGAATGACCCAAAGAGCTTAGAAGCTGCGTCCGCCGCCGCCGCCGCGGGAAGAACCGCCGCCGAAGCTGCCGCCGGAGCTGCTGCTGCCGCCAAAGCTGCTGCCGCCGCCAAAGCTGCTGCCGCCGCCAAAGCTGCGCCCGCTGCCGCCGCCGCGGGAAGAACCGCCGCCAAAGCCGCCGCCCATCGGCGGGCGCGGACCGCGCGGAGGACGAGGCGGACGCGGAGGACGGGGACCGCCGCCCATCGGGGGACGCGGATCGCGCGGGGGACGGCGGTTTCCGTTGTTGCGTCCAAAGAGCCAGCCGAGGAACAGGAAGTTCAGACAGCCGCCGCGTTTGGGCGCAAGGGCGTTGAATACGACGCTGATGATGATGTAAACGAAGATAGCACCGATGAGGAATTCAAACAAACCGCCACCTTCATCACTCGAACTGCCGAAGCTGTCGGAATTGCCGGAATTGTAATTGCTGCTTCCCGTGCCTGCGTCGGTCTGGGAAGAAGCGAGCCTGAGCGTCTTGCCCTTGGCGCGGGCGAGATACTGGCAGACGTCCTTATACAGGCTGACCATGCCTTCGTCGAATTCCTCATCAGCGAAGTAGCTGATGTTGTCGTCGATGAGGTCGCCGCATTTGGAGCCGCTCATCACGCGGTCGATGCCCCTGCCTGTTCCGATTTGAATCTGGCGGTCACCGCGCGCGAGAAGAACGACAACGCCGTTGTTTTCGCCTGCCTGACCGATGCCCCACGTATTGATGAGGTCGGTCGCGTAATCGGCGGGATCCTGTCCGTCAAGGAAATCAACGACGACGGCAATCGCCTGAATGCCGGTCGCGTCCTCAAGCGCGGAGCCGTAATTGGCGATGACGCTCATGCTCGAATTGGAAAGCACGGAGCCGTCATAGTCATAGGCGTAAGCAAATTCGCGGGGTTTGCTCGGCACGGATGCCGATGCGCCCACGGCGAGGCAGAGAAGCAGAGCCAGAGCCGTGAACAGAGCCAATAGTTTCTTCATTTTTCCTTCCTTTCCGGGGGTTGCGGCAGGGCTTTGCCCCAGACCGCCCCCTTAAATCCCCTCGTACATGTCCGGTTGAGCGAGAAGCCCCTTGGTCGGAAGCTTTTCATAAAGCGTTTCCGCTTTCTGCGCCTGCTCGTTGTAGGCGCGGGCTTCCTGACGCAGGAAGCTGCCCTGCTCGGAGAAGGTATCCACCGCGCGGGTGAGCATCGTTGCGTTTTCGCCGGTCAGCGAATCGGAAACCTCGTCAATCAATGCGCTGACGGCGACGGTCAGCTGCTGGTCCGCACGGCTGATGTCGCGCGCGGTTTTGGCTTTCTTCATCGCGGTGAGGGCATCGGCTACGTCGCTGAGCGTCGCCTGCTTTGCGCCGCCGCGTTCGGAAACGGTTACGATGTTGTTGGCGGCACTGATGCGATCCTCCACAATGGACTGCACGTCGCCCTGACGGATGAACGCCTTCGGTGTTACATTTTGCAGCGCACGGAAGTTGCCGACGAACAGCGACAGAATCAGCAGCACAGCCATCGCGGCAATGCCCGCCTTCTGAGAGAGCGCGGCAAGCCCCTTGGGCTGCTCCTGCTTACCTTTGGAGGACTGGTTTTTGGGCGTCTGCTGCTGCTTCGGCGTTGGCTTTTGTGCGGTCTGGGTTGCGGTAGCGGGCATAATCAAACACCTCTTTCTGAGTTCTGCCGTGCGCGGCGAATCTGCTGCTGCTCGGCGAGGGATTGCTCGATGTCGTGCAGCTCATCAAGCAGCGCGTCGGCGGTCTGCTGAGCGCGCTGGCGGTCGTCGCTTTCGCCGCTGGCGTCGGAATAGGCGGAGACCTGAGCGTTCAGCTCCTTTGCGCCGCTGCGGATACCGCGCTCTGCCTGTGTGTTGAATTTCTGCTGCATGCGCAGGCTGTCCGTGGCGCGGGCAAGCCCCAGCGCGGCAGCCATCTGGCTCTTCCAGAGCGGGATGGTTACTTCCAGCGCACTTTGCAGCTTGGCGCAGGTGGTTTCGTCGCTTGCCTGAACAGCGCGAATCTGCGCGGCAAGCTGGGTGGAGGCAATCTGCGTGATGCGCAAATCCTGTACGCGGCGTTCCATTCGGGCGATATCCTGCGGATTTTCGCCGCGCTCCTTTGCCTGACGGATGGCTTCATCGCCGATGACGATGAGCGAGCAAAGCTCGCGGTAAAGCCCTTCGTTGCGCTCATAGAGCCTGTCGAGCAATGCGCTGTCGCGCATGAGCGCAACCCGTCGGTCGGTCATTTCGTCCGCGCAGGCGTTGATTTTGGGAACCGCCTTTTCGTAGGATGCGCGAACCTCTGACAGCGGCGAGGCACTGCCGAACATCCTGCGCAGAAGCCCCTTTGCCTCAGAAGTAAAGGAGCAGGAACGAATCTGCTCGGCGAGCGTCTGCATGACGCCTTCCAGCGGCTTAATATCATGCCGGAGCATCTGCTCCAGCGCGATATCCGTAAAGGCTCCCATTTCTTTTTGAGCGCGTGCGCCAAAGCCCATCACGGCGGCGTTGTCGCGGATATTGAGACGGGAAGCCATTTCTTCGATGCGCTGACGGGTCTGCGGGTCGAGCTGTTCCTTTTCCGGAACGACGCCCTGCTCGGGCACGAGCGCGAATTGGGAAAACTCACCCATTTACTTTTGATCCCCCTTGGCAAAGAGCGAGGCGAACGGATCATCCTCCTGAGGGGCTGCTTTTGTATCGGTGAATGTGTCGCTGTCGGCGGTCAGTCCGTCGCTCTTGAGCATATCGGTCAGCACGTCCATTTCGCTTTCCAGATTGATGAAGCGGAATTCGTTGAGCGCGTCGAGCTGCTTATGGAAGGCGGACTGCACGGCGCTGACGGCGTCGCTGATGCGGGATGCGATATTCTGGCTGGAGCCTGCGTTGACCTCGCTTTCCAGCTGAGCGCGTGCGTTCAGAAGCTTGAGCGTCGCGGGCAGATAATAGCGCAGGAACGTGCGCAGAGAGGAGAGCATATTGGGCTGTTCTTCCAGCCGCTGAAGGATGACGCGGCAGGTCGATTCGATGTCCTCGATTTGCGCGGAGAGCTTCGGGTCGGCGATGGCGTCGTTGGCGGCGGCAATCTGATCCAGTTGAACGCGCGCTTCGCGGATGAGCGCGTCCACCTCGGCGTTGCCGGATTTCGGCGCGGTTTCCACCTCGATCACGCGGTCGGGGAACTTTGCCTTGCCGACGGCGAAGGCGATGCAGCCCACGCCCGCGGCGAGCAGATAGCCGGGAATCGTGCCGATGCCCGCCGTCAGCGCGACAGCCATTACGCCGCATCCCGCGAACAGGAACGGCGCACCGGAATGAACGGTTTTCTTTTCCATATCCAACATCCTTCCTTATCGTATTCCTGTTTTTTCGTCAATCCTCGTCATTGCGGAATGCGGCAGAGACCATCGCCTGTGTCGGCATGGCGTTGTAGCTTTTCCACTGGCTGATGAACGCGCTGTCGATATCAAATCGGACGAGAACGGTTCCGCCTGCCGGAATGCCGACGTCCTTGAGCGTCGTGCCGTCGGCGTAGACCAGCTTGTTGGCGTCCGTATACAGACCGAAGGCGACGGTCGGATCATAGGCGTCCACGTCCGTGCCGTTGGTCAGGCGGCAGATGACATAAACGTCGCCCGCGGCGTCCGTTTCAATCGTCGAAACCGCTTCCAGATCCTTGCTGGCGTATGCCGCGTCTACCGCCATGTAGTGGATATCATAAGATATGTCCGTGATGGTCGGCAGAACCGGGTTGCCGTTTTCATCCGGCTCGAAGGAGACGATGTCAAACAGATAACCGTCCTCATCGGGTCCGACGAAGTAGGGCCAAATCTGCGAGATTTCGCTGGTGGAGAGAATCGTTTCACCGTTCTGCAAATCGAACGTGCCGTTTTCCAGACAGATAACGGTTGAAGAATTGTTGTGAATCTGCGCGAAACAGTACGCCAGATAGTATTGCCCGCTCTGCACGATGTTGCAGGATTTCTGGACGACAACGCCCTCGCTGTCTCCCATAGCGGGGACGGCGGCAAACAGGACGAGCAGCGCAAGAATGAGCGCGGCAGCAGCTTTTTTCATGGGAAAAATCCTCCGTTTAAAGCAGGGCTGAGGCGCTTTGCGCCGCCCGATTTTCAGCTGAATGTAGATGGGAGAAAAACTCCTGTGAATGATAAAAAGTATATCATGTTTTGCGCCTGCCTGCAAGCAGACGGGAGCTACATTGTTACGCAAAACACAAAAAAACATCATCAGGGGAGGTAAATTATCAGAAAGAATCAAAACGGGATGACCGCCGTTTGCCGATGACGGGCTTACGCGGGCGGACGGCGACATTTCGCTTTACAGAAATCTGTTTTTCGTATATCATAATCTATTACAAAGACAGAAACATCCATGACGTCATTGCGGCTGCATAAAGGCGCGGAAGAAGCCGACGAATACGAACGCCGAACCGTCTCAGCCGTTCAACCTGCGCGCCGGAGAGAGTAAAGGAGTAACTTTATGCCAAAGTGGACACAGCAGCAGCAGACTGCCATCGAGGACAGGGGACACAGCCTGATCGTCTGTGCGGCGGCAGGCTCGGGCAAGACTGCCGTGCTGGTCGAGCGCATCGTTCGGCTTGTGCGGGAGGGCTGCCCGATTGACAGGATGCTCGTGGTGACGTTTACCAACGCGGCGGCGGGCGAAATGCGCCTGCGCATCGGCGAAGCACTGGGCAAAGCCGCGAGAGAGGAGCCTGCGCTCGGCGAACAGCTGATGGCACTTCCGCGGGCAAGCATCTCGACGCTGCACCGCTTCTGCGGCAATCTTCTGCGCGAAAATTTTCAGGCACTGGGCATCGACCCGGGCTTCCGTATCGGCGACGAGCAGGAGTGCGGCGTGCTGAGCCGTCAGGCGATGGAGGACGCGATTTACAGCTGTTACGAAGTGGGAAGCGATGTGTTTCTCGCCGCGGACAGATGCTATGCGCAGGAGGAGCTTGGCGAGCTGGCGTTTTCGCTGCATCGCTTCATGATGACGCGCCCCGACCCGTGGGCGTTTCTGGAGCGTGCGCAGAAGGATGTACGCATCGACGGGCAGACGCTCGAAGCCAGTCCCGCGGCAGAGCTGCTTGCGCAGAGCGCACGCAAGCGGCTGCTCAAGCTCGCGGAAGCCGCCCGCAGAACGCTGGGAATATGTCTTGGCGAAAACGGGCCGGCGCATTACGCGGCGGCATGCGAAACGGATGTGCATTTAGCCGAGAATTTGGCGAAGCAGGCGGAGATGGGCTATACCGCACTGCATATTGCGACGCACAATCTTTCATTTGCCGCGCTGGGACGAAAGAAAAAGTCGGATATCTTCGACGAAACGCTTGCCGACAGCGTAAAGGCGCGGCGCGACGCATTCAAAAAGGCAATCGGCGATGTGCAGACGGCGTTTGCGCTCAATCCGGATGACGCGGCAGCGGATATCGAGATGACCGCCGCACCGCTGGATGGCTTGGCAGAGCTGGTCAAGACCTATGATACACTCTACGCCGCCGCGAAGAAACAGCGCGGTCTGCTGGATTTTAACGATTTGGAGCATGGCGCGCTCAAGGCACTGGCATTGCCCGATGTCCGCGACGCGCTGAACAAGCGATACCGCTATGTCTTTATCGACGAATATCAGGATTCCAGCGCGATTCAGGAAGCCATCATCGGCAGCTTTGCGCGGGAGGACGGGCTGTTTCTCGTCGGCGACGTGAAGCAGAGCATCTATCGCTTCCGTCAGGCAGAACCGACGCTTTTTCTTGAGAAGGCAAAACGCTTTGATTTGGCAGAGAGAACGCTTGAACGGCGCATTGACCTGCAAAAAAACTTCCGCTCGCGTGCCAATGTGCTGGAGGCGGCGAACGCCGTATTCAGCCGCATCATGCGCGAGGACGAAACGGAAATCGAATACGACGAACGCGAAAAGCTCTTCTGCGGTCTGCCTGCTCGGGAGGATGACCCGCCGGTCGAGCTGCATATCCTGTATCAAGGCGCGGACGAGGTCGATGGGGACGAAGACGAGGACAGCCGCGAATGGGCTGCCGTCGAGCGGGAGGCGCAGGTGGTCGCCCGACGCATCCATGAGCTGGTCGGCACGACGTTTTACGACGCCAAAACAGATTCGGAAAGACCCATCCGTTACCGCGATATCGTCATTTTGATGCGTGCGGCGCGGGGAAGCGCACCTCTTGCGGCAGATGTGCTCGGCGCGGAGGGTATTCCCGTGTTCTGCGACGCTGGCGACGGATATTTCGATATCCCGGAGATCCGCGCTATGATGGCACTGCTGAAAAATATCGAGAACGGCGAACGGGATGAGCCGCTGCTTGCGGCACTGAAAGGCCCTGCGATGGGGCTGAGCGAAGCGGAGCTGGCGGCGATTCGCATGGAAACGCCGAATACGAAGATTGCCTTTTGTGAAGCGGTTCGCCATTATCGCGAGGAGATGGAGGACGAGCTGGCGCAGAAGCTCAGGAGCTTTGAGGAAAAGCGGCAGAGATGGCGGCTCTGCGCACGTCATCAGGGTGTGGACAGGCTCATTGAGCGCATCTATGCGGAAACGGGCTTTCTGGCGCAGGCGGGTGCGCTGCCCGGCGGCGCGGCAAGGCAGGCGAACCTGCATCTGCTGACCTCGCGGGCGCGTGCGTTCGTCAGCGCACAGGGCGGCTCGCTGCATGCGTTTTTGCGCTATGCCGAACGGCTTCACGCGGGCGGAGATTCCATGAGTGCCAGCGCAATCGGCGAAAACGAGGACGTCGTGCGCATCATGACGACGCACAAGAGCAAGGGCTTGGAGTTTCCGGTCGTTTTCGTCATGGCACTGGGCAAAAAAATCAGCGGGAAATCCGCGCGTGACCGCATCCTGACGGATGCCCGGTTGGGCGTGGGTCTGCCGTGCATCGACACGGAGCTGAACAGCGAGCGCGATACGCTTCTGCGCCGCGCCATACGCGCCAAGGCGGAAAGGGAGCAGCTTGCCGAAGAGGTGCGCATTCTGTATGTCGCGATGACACGCGCAAGGGAGCGGCTCATCCTGATGGGAAGCGTTTCGGACGACAAGCCGCCGGAAAAATGGAAAAGCCCCGATATCTCTCAGATGACGACGGGGCTGGATATGGTTGTGCCTGCGCTGGCGGACGGCGGCGCCCATTTCGGCATAGCGAAGGAAGAAATCAGCGCGGATGAATCCCGCTGGAACGTCTTTGCCTACTGGAACGGCACATTCGGCAGCATGGCGCACAGGGATGAACAGCGCGTTCTGCATCTGCTGGAAAAGATTCGCACGGCACCGAAAAACGACGAGCTGATTCGGCTGATGGCATTTGAAGCGGATAAGAAAGCCGCCGTGCGCAAAACGAGCGTCAGCGTGCTTTTGCGCGATGAAAAGCGTGCGGCGCAGGAGGATGAAACGCCCGTCAGCGATGCGCCGCTTTCCCGCCTGCCGCGGTTCATGGAGGAGAAGCGGATGACCGGCGCACAGATCGGCACCGCTTTCCACAGGATGATGCGCATGCTGGATTTGGACGCGCTGAAGGCGACGCATGACATGGAGCGCGAGATCAAGGCGCAGCGGGAAAAGCTGCACAGGGACGGCATTGTCAGCGATGCGGAGCTTTCCGCTGTTCCGCCGGGCATGCTTACGCGGTTCTTTGCCTCGCCGCTGGGTGTGCGGATTTTGGAAAGCAAAGAGGTTCACCGCGAATGGGCATTCACCTATCGCCGGGAAACGGAAGCGGGCGTGCAGCTCTTGCAGGGTGTGATTGACTGCTGCTTTAAGGAAAAGGGCGAATGGGTGCTGCTGGATTACAAGACGGATTCCGCGTCGGATATCGCGGGGGCGCTCGAGCGGCACAGACCGCAGATCGAGCTGTATGCGCAGGCGCTTTCCGGCATCACGGGGATTCCCGTCCGCGAGCGGGCAATCTATCTGGTACGCGCAGGCGCCGGATATCAGGTATAAAATTCGCTTAGCGCCTTGACAACGGGGGAAAATAGCGGTATTGTAATCATGGCTTAAAAGGGATGCGTGATACGCAAACCATCGGATGAAAGCAACTGCTTGAACCGAAGAATTTACCGGAGGTGAACAACGTGGACGACTATCCCAGTAGCCTGGCGGGCAAACCCCGAGAACGCCTGGCGCAGGCTGCGCCGCGTTGCCGCTTCCGTTTTCTCTTGAGCCTGTAAAGGCGATAGATTGGATGGAAAAAGCGCGCGGTTTCTTGCCGTGCGCTTTTTTACGCCGTTTTTGGGTAAGCCTGCATTTTTCGCAAAATCGGACAACGAAAAATGATAGGAGGTAACCCCCATGGAAGAAGAAACGCGCAAGGAATTTTTGGAGCTTTTGAAGCTCCTTGACGAAGGCAGATTACAGGAATTTAAGGAGAAGGCTTCGGAATGCCCGCCGGTCGATATCGCCGAGGGGCTGGAGGAGGTTGAGGACGGCGGACGCGTGCTGCGCGTGTTCCGCATGCTGCCCAAGGACATCTCTTCCGACGTGTTTTCCTACATGACCAGCGAGCAGCAGCAGCTCATCGCGGAGAGCGCGACCAACGCCGAACTGAAAGCGCTGGTTGACGACATGTTCATGGATGATACGGTGGACTTTCTTGAAGAAATGCCCGCCAACGTCGTCAAGAAGGTTTTGCAGAACGCCGATGAAGGCACGCGCAAGACCATCAACCAGTTCCTCAACTATCCGGAAAACAGCGCCGGAAGCCTGATGACCATCGAGTATGTCGATCTGCACGACTACTTCACCGTCCGCAAGGCGATGGATTACATCCGCCGCACGGGTATCGACAAGGAAACCGTATACACCTGCTATGTCATCGATGACCAGAGCAAGCACGTCGGTCAGGTTTCCCTGCGCAAGCTCATCATCGCGCCGGAAAGTGCCTGCATCCGCGATATCATGGATACCAATATCGTCAGTGCCGTGACGACCGACGATCAGGAAGCCGTTGCCGACGATTTCCGCCGTTACGACCTGACCTCCATCGCCGTCTGCGATAAGGAGAACCGCCTGGTCGGCATCATCACCATCGACGATATCGTTGACGTCATTCAGGATGAGAACACCGAGGACATCAAGAAGATGGCGGCTATCATCCCGAGCGACGAGGATTACATGAAGACCAGCATCTGGAGCCTCGTTGCCCATCGTCTGCCGTGGCTGATGCTGCTGATGATTTCCGCGACGTTCACCTCGACCATCATCACCCATTTTGAAACGCTGCTTTCCGGCGCGGTGCTGCTGACGGCGTTCATCCCGATGCTGATGGACAGCGCGGGCAATTCCGGCAGCCAGACCTCCGTTACCGTCATCCGCAACCTTGCGCTGGGCGAAATCGAGATGAAGGACTGGCCCCGCGTATTGGTGAAGGAAATCGGCGTTGCGGTTGTCGCGGGCGCGGCGCTTGCCGTGGTCAACTTCCTGCGCATCATCATCTTTACCAGCACGAGCACGATGATTGCCGCCGTCGTTTCCATTACGCTGTTCTGCACGGTCATTATCGCGATGATTGTCGGCTGTTTGCTGCCAATCGGTGCGAAGCGGCTTGGCTTTGACCCGGCTGTGATGGCAAGCCCGATGATCACGACCATCGTGGACGCCTGCTCGCTGATGATTTACTTCCTCATCGCCAGCACGATGCTGGGACTGTAAGCGAAATGAATCCGCCTGCACTTTCGCTAAAAGCTGCAAAGTATGAAAATGCTGCGCACGCGGGCGGTTTCCCATATCGATATTAAAAAGCATGTATATTGTGCCGAGCGGCACAATATACATGCTTTTTGTTTTGTATTCAGGGCTGAAAATAGAGGTCAGGCGTTGCCTTCCAGCTTCTTCAGCGCTTTTTTAAATTGCGTGCCGAACATGATCATCGTAAACAGCACAGCCAGCGTGTCGGCGACCGGCTCGGCGGTATAGACCGCCATGGTCGGATCAGGCAGGATATGCGGCAGAATGAAGATAAGCGGGATGAGCAGAACGAATTTGCGCAGGATCGCGACGATGATTGAACAGGGCGCGTTGCCGATGGAAACGAAGGTCATCTGGCAGGCAATCTGAATGCCGAAGATGAACAGTGCGCCGCAGTAGATGCGCAGGGCTTTCGCGGTAAAGGCGAGCAGCTCGGCGTCTGGCGTAAAGATTCCGGCAAAAGCCTTCGGGAACAGCATGATGCCCGCCCAGAGCAGGACGGAATAGGTCAGGCTGGACTTGAGCAGCGCAAAGAAGGTTTCTTTGACGCGGGAAGCATTTTTCGCGCCGAAGTTGTAGCTGGAAATCGGCTGCGCGCCCTGCGCCAGACCTTGCAGCGGGAGCATGGCAAACTGCATCACGCTGGTCAGGATGGTCATCGCGCCGACGGCGATGTCGCCGCCGTACTTGAGCAGCGAGGAATTGAAGCAGACGGAGATGATGCTCTCCGTGCTTTGCATGATGAACGTGGACAGTCCGAGCGCAAGGCAGGGGAGAATCAGTTTCCAGTTGATTTTGAGGTTTTCCTTTTTCAGGCGCAGGCTGGTCTTTTTGCCCATCAGGAAAGAAACCACCCACAGGCAGGAGACGCCCTGAGAAATGACCGTCGCCAGCGCCGCGCCGCGCACGCCCATCTTCAGCCCGAAGATGAACAGCGGGTCAAGCGCGATGTTGCAGACTGCGCCGATGAGCACGGTCAGCATGCCCGTGGTGGCGAAGCCCTGCGCGGTGATGAAGGCGTTCATGCCGAGCGTCAGCTCGACGAAGAGCGTGCCGAGGGCGTAGATATTCAGATAGCTGACGGCGTATTCGATGGTGTTTTCGCTGGCGCCGAAGGCGAGCAGGAAGCCGCGCCCGAACAGGCGGAGAATCACCGTCAGCGTCAGCGAGATGATAATCTGGAGCGTGAAGCAGTTGCCCAGCAGCCGCTCGGCGGTGTCCCGGTCGCCGCGTCCCAGCGCGATGGAGGCACGCGGTGCGCCGCCGGAGGCGATGAGCGCGGCAAACGCCGTGACAATCATGATGATCGGCATGCAGACGCCGACACCGGTCAAGGCGAGGCTGCCGTCGCCGGGCATATGTCCGATATAGATGCGGTCTACGATGTTATAGAGCATGTTGACGAGCTGGGCAATGACGGTCGGCACAGCCAGCCGCATCAGCAGCCTGCCGACCGGCTCTGTACCCAGAAAGGATTGATCGTTATTCATGAATTTTTTTCCCTCTTTCATTGAGCCGCTCAATGTTGCTCTGGAAAACGCTCAGCCCGCGCTGCCACGCGGCAAGCTCTTCGGCGGACAAACCATGAAACAGCTCTTTGGTAAATTGATCCTGACAGGCGACGCCATCCTGAGCGACAGGAATGGCTTGAGCTGTCAGTTTTAAACGGCATTTGCGCCGATCATGTGCATCGGTTTCCCGAACGAGATAACCCGACTGAACCAGATTTTCAACGTACAGGGAAACGAGCGCAGGCTTGAGGTGGCGATAGGTGCAGATGTCCTTCGCCGTGTCCCGACCCGGGTTGTTATGCAGGAACAGCAGAATATCCAAGGCGGTCTGAGCCAGACCGTTTTTTTCACACAGCGGGTGCAGCGCATAGGCGTAGGCATCTCGGAGCTGCTGAGCAAGAGCATAGAACTGCGAGGCATTCATCATAGGAAGTTCGCTCCTTTCATAAATGTTTAATTTTAAAATATATTATAAAGCGGACAATGGAAAAAGTCAATCAAAATCAGAAAAAGGAGCGGAGAAGTCTGCTCTGCCCCTTTGAATCAGTCCCCTTTTTTGCCGGGGAAGACGGATTCAAAGAGCCGGAGAAGGTTTCTATGCTCCTTTTTTCAAGCGTAATGATAGTGTTTCCGCTTTGCATAGATGAACGCAAAGGAAACCAGACACGCCAGCGCTTCCGCTGCAATCGTTGCAAACCAGATGCCGTCCACGCCGAACAGTGCCGGCAGAATCAGGACGCATGCCGATTGAAAGAGAAGCGTTCGGGCGAACGAGATCACGGCGGAGATGAGCCCGTTATTCAGTGCGGTAAAGAAGCTGGAGGCGAAGATATTCAGCCCTGTCAGCAGGAAGGAGAACGAGAAGATGGAGAACGCATGTCGGGTCAGCGTGCAAAGCTCTGCGTCATAGCCGACGAAGAGCTTCGCCAGCGTTGAGGAAAGCCCCAACGCCAGACCGGTGAGGATGACGCCGGAGATGAGCATCAGCGTCAGGCTCTTGCGCAGCATGTTTTTCAGTTCATCATGATGGTTCGCGCCGTAATGGAAGCTGATGATGGGCACACTGCCGATGCTGTAACCGATGGATGTCCCGATAAAGATGAGCTGGACATACATCAGCACGCCGTAAGCGGAAATGCCGTTTTCGCCAAGCAGGCGCAGGAGCTGGATGTTGTAGAGCATGGACACGAACGACGTGGAGATGTTGCTCATGAATTCGGATGAGCCGTTCGCACAGGTCTTGAGGATGGGACGGAAATCAAAGCGGAAACGGGTGAATTGGAGCGGCAGATCCTTGGCACGCAGAATATAGAAGAGCGGGATAAAACCGCCGAGGCACTGACCGATGCCCGACGCCAGCGCCGCGCCCGCCAGCCCCCAATGGAATACCGCGATGAACAGCGCGTCGAGCACCATGTTGGTTACGCCCGCTGCGATGACGATGGCAAGCCCGATGCGCGGGCGTTCGGCGACGATCAGAAAGCTCTGGAATACGTTTTGCAGCATGTAGGCGGTCGTAAAGGCGATGATGACACGTCCGTAGAGCACGCAGTCCTCAAGCATCGTTTCGCTTGCGCCCATGAGCTGCGCGATGGGGCGGATGAAGACGATGCCCAGAACGGACAGCGCAATGCCCGTGATGATGACGAAAGCGATCAACATGGAGAAGATGCGGTTTGCCCTTTCCTTTTGTCCGCATCCCAGCTCCTTGGCGACGAGTGCGCTGCCGCCCGTGCCGACTATGAAGCCCATGCCGCCAAGGATCATGATGAACGGCATGATGAAGTTCAGCGCGGCGAAAGGCGTTTTGCCGACATAGTTGGAGACGAAAAAACCATCCACAACGTAGTAAATCGAGGTAAAGATCATCATCAGGATGGACGGCGCGACGAATTTGAGCAGGCGGGGATAGGTGAAGTGATCGGAAAGCTGGATGGGATGTTTACTCATGGATATCCTCCTGCGCAAAGAGAATGTCATGCATGCGCGTATTCAGCATGGCGTTATAACGGCGCATGGCATCAAGCAGCTGTTTCTGCTCATCAGGCGAAAGGTCGAGCAGGGCTTTCTGCTCGGACTCGATGACCCGATCGACCGTCTTTTCGGCGAGTTCCAGCCCTTGAGGGGTCAGGCTGACAGGCTTGCCGTGCCGTCCGCCTTCGCCGGAGAGCGTGAGTAAGCCCTCGCGTTCCAGCTTTTTGAGCGATGAGTTGACGGTCTGCCGGGGCTGGGAGAGCGCGACGCAGATATCGCTCTGCGTGATGGGGGATTCTTCTGTGCGCAGGATGTAAAGAATCCAGAAGGTGCTGTCGGAAAGCCCGAAGCGGTTGCAGACATCGTGGTAGATCGCGCTGTTTTCCTTATAGAGACGGTTGTACTCGGTAAGCTGTGTACCGACACACGAATTTTTCAAAACAAGAACCTCCTTCAAAACGGAATCGGGGAACGGATGGACGGAAAATCGCCTTTCCGATGACATGCAAACATCCGAAATCGGATATAAATTAAGTGAAAACTAGTATAATCCGATTTCGGATATTTGTCAAGAAAAATCCAATGCAGGAAAAACAAAAAAACAAAAAAGCCGTTTTCCCCATTTTGGGGAGAATGGCTTCCATGGCAATAAGAGAATCACCGAAAATTTACGGCTTTGCTGTTCGTGTCAAGCAGCCTGATATCAACAAGGTGAAATCTGTTTTCAGAAAATGCCGGAGATGGCGCCTTTAACGCCTTCCTAAAAACTTTCCGGTTACGCTTTCGGGGCTTGCGGCAATCTCGTCCGGCGTGCCGCAGGCGACAATCTTTCCGCCTGCCGAGCCGCCGCCGGGACCCATGTCGATGATGTAATCGGCGCTTCGGATGACGTCCAGATCATGCTCGATGACGATGACGGTTGCGCCGCTTTCGATGAGCGTTTCAAAGACGCGCAGAAGCGTCTGCACATCCAGCGGATGCAAGCCGATGGTCGGCTCATCAAAGACAAAGACGGAATCGCCCTGCGCACGCCCCATTTCGCTCGCCAGCTTCAAACGCTGTGCTTCGCCGCCGGAAAGACTGGGCGTTTCTTCGCCCAGCGTCAGGTAGCCAAGCCCCAAATCCTGCAAAACCTGAAGGCGCTGGCTTACCAGCTTCATGTCGGCGCAGGCGTTAAGGGCTTCGCTGACATCCATATCCATCAATTCGGGCAGGGTGTAGGCGGCGCCCTGTTTGCTTTCGTGGCGGACGGCTTCTGCGTCGTGGCTGTAACGCGAACCGCGGCACTGGGGGCAGGGGATATCCACATCTGGCAGGAACTGAACATCCAGACTGATTTCGCCCGTTCCGTCGCACATCGGGCAGCGCAGCTTGCCGGTGTTGTAGGAGAAATCGCCCGCCTTGTAGCCGAGTCGCTTGGCATCCGGCGTTCGGGCGAATATCTTGCGCAGTTCATCGTGGACGTTGGCGTAGGTCGCAACAGTCGAGCGGACATTGATGCCGATGGGCGTCGCGTCGATGAGCTTGACCTGCGCGATACCTTCCGCGTCCAGTGCGCGGACGTGGTCGGGCAGGGCGTCGTGGCTTGCCTTCGCGGCAAGCGCAGGCACAAGGCTTTCCAGAACGAGCGTCGTTTTACCCGAACCGGAAACGCCCGTGACGACGGTCAGCCGTCCTTTGGGAATATCGACATCCAGCGGCTTGACGGTGTGGATGGCGCGGGTGGACAGATGGATGCGCCCGAGGGCAAACAGCTCATCCCGGCTTGCGCGGCGGCGCATCGGCAGACTTGCTTTTTCGGAGAGGAACGGCGCAATCCGGGAGGCGGGATTCTGCGCGATATCGGCAAGCGAACCCTGCGCGATGACGTATCCGCCGTTCGCGCCTGCCTGCGGACCCATTTCAATCATCCAATCCGCTTGGGAGAGAATCTGCGTGTCGTGGTCAACGAGAATGACGGAGTTTCCGTCGGCAATCAGGTCGCGCATGACGCCGATCAAGCCGACAATGTTTGCCGGATGCAAACCGATGGAAGGTTCATCCAGCACATAAAGCACGCCGGTCGTCCGGTTGCGGACGGCGCGGGCAAGCTGCATGCGCTGGCGTTCGCCGGTGGAGAGCGTGGAGGACGAGCGGTCGAGCGTCAGGTAGCCAAGCCCCAAATCCATCAGCCGAGCGGCGACATTTTGGAACGAATCGCAGATGCTTTTAGCCATCGGCTGCATTTCCGTCGGCAGGCTGTCCGGCACGCCTGCGACCCATTGCACCAAATCCACCAGCGTCATGCGGCAGGCTTCATCCAGCGATATGCCGCGCAGCTTTGGTGCGCGTGCCGCTGCGCTCAGGCGGCTGCCGCCGCAGTCCGGGCAGACATCCAGCCGGAGGAATTTCTCCACGCGCTTCATGCCCGTTTCGTCCTTGACCTTGGAGAGCGCGTTTTCGACCGTTCGGACGGCGCTGTAATAGGTGAAATCCAGTTCGCCTGCCTGATTGGAACCTTTGGAGTGATAAAAGATATGCTTCTTTTCTGCGGGTCCGTCGTAGACGATTTCCTTTTCCCGCTCTGTCAGGTTGCGGAAGGGGACGTCCGTGCGCACGCCCATTTCGCGGCAGACATCCGTCATCAGCGACCACATCAGCGAGTTCCACGGCGCGACTGCGCCCTCGTCGATGGTCAGCGACTCATCCGGAACCAGCGAAGCGCGGTCTACCGTGCGGACGACGCCCGTGCCGTCGCAGGTTCGGCATGCGCCCTGACTGTTGAAAGCAAGCTCTTCGGCGGAGGGCGCATAGAAGGTCGCCCCGCATTCGGGACAGGTCAGCTTCTGACCGGCGGCGACGGCGAGCGTCGGCGCGACGGTATGCCCGTTCGGACAACGATGGCTGGCAAGGCGGGAAAACATCAGGCGCAGGCTGTTCAGCAACTCCGTGCCCGTGCCGAACGTACTGCGGATGCCGGGCACGCCGGGACGCTGATGGAGGGCGAGGGCGGCGGGAACATAAAGCACTTCGTCTACGTCTGCCTTGGGTGCCTGGGTCATGCGGCGGCGCGTATAGGTGGAAAGCGCATCCAGATAACGGCGCGAGCCTTCGGCATAAAGCACGCCCAGCGCAAGGGACGATTTACCCGAACCGGATACGCCCGCCACGGCGACAATCTTGCCCAGCGGGATATCCACGTCAATCCGCTTGAGATTATGAACCCGCGCACCGCGGATCTCGATATGGTCAATGTTGTTTTGCATGAAAACCTCCAAAAGAGACGGTGTTCTTCGGTCAATTCGCTTTGAAAACAGAAAATCCTTCCCGGCGAAGCGGGAAGGATTCAAAGCTCAGACGACAAGCTCCGCGCATGCGCCGACGACCAGCATTCGCAGAGCAGGAAAGAAGCTCAAACCAATCTGGTCGATATGCAGAATGGAGAGATAGAGAATCTGAATACAGGCAAGAACGGTTTCATCTGGCGCGGAGAAGTGAATCTGCGATTGATGGAGCATATCGAAAATGCCGTGCGCGGAGGAAAGATAGTGTATTTTGGCATCGGATTCGGGTATCAGCTTGACCAGATCGGACAGGTCTTCACTCAGAAAACGGCAGATGCCCAGCTGATGAATGGTTTCAAAGGCGGAGCAGACCATGACGGCGGCTCGCTCTTGGTCGCTTTGCCCGGATGCGTTTTCCAGTGCCTTCTGTGCGCAGGAGATGACCTGTGACTCCCATTCGGCGGCGATGGTCAAAAAGAGCTGCTCCTTGCTGTCGTAGAACTTATAGAACGATGATTTGGAAATGCCCGCGTCGGAGGTCAGCATATCCAGTGACGTTTTTTTGACGCCGTCGGAAACGATGTGCTGACGTGCGCTTTCCAAAAGGCGGGCGCGTATGGCATCCCGCTGCTCGGGGGAAAAGGGCTGCGCCAAAGATAAGCACCTCCTTTATCGTAAAACGAAATGGGCAAAACGACTTATTTGCCGAGGGTGACCGTTCCGTTCATGCCGGGCAGGAGCGTCTTTCCGGTCGGCAGGGTGACGCGGACGTCGAAATAGGTCGCGTTCTGTTTCGCTGTGCCGATGGAGTAAATCTTCGTGACCGTGCCGGAGAAAATTTCATCGCCGTAGGCATCCAGCGTATAGGTCAGCGTGTCGCCGACGCGGACGCTGTTGAGATCCAGCTCATCCAGCTCGACGCTCAGCTCCAGCGTGCCGAGGTCGGCAACCTCGCAGAGCAGTTGTCCGCGGTAAACCTGTGCGCCGGACGTGGCTGCCAGCGTGCTGACGACGCCGTCCACGGGGGAAGCAATCGTGAGGGATGCGCCGCGCGCGCTCTGCGCGTCGATGACTTCAAAGAGCAGGTCGCCGACTTCGACTTTGTCGCCCGCCTTGACATGCACGGCGGCGATGCGTCCGGAAGAAGCGTTGACCAGCACATCGTCATAGCGCGTGACCTTGCCGCGCCCAACCTCGCTGTCGCTGGGCATGCTGCTTTCGCGGAAGCAGCGGATGGTGTCGTTTACGTCAAAACTGCCGGTCAGAATCTCGACGATGTAGCCGCTGCCGGAAACGCTGGTGACGATGCCGGTACCCTTGTCGCTGTTGTGCTTGAGATGGAGCGTTTCGCCGGCATGGATGTAGCGGTTATCGGCGTCGTCATACGCCTGCTGGGTGGAAGCGGCGATATACAGCGCGTTTTTCGGCTCAATGACGGCGAGAGAGCCGTAGTGCGCCGCGACACCGGAGGCGTCGTCGCCGACACCCGCAAAGACGGCGGAAACCGTTCCCGCCTGCGTCGCGTAAATCGGCGTGGTATCCATGGTGAAGAGCGTTTCGTTCGCGGCAACGCTGTCGCCCTGACGGAGGTCGAAGGCGAGCAGCGTTCCGGCAAACGGCGCGGTGATCTTTTCGGTGTTCGGGGCGACGATGGTCGCGTTGGCGGTGGCGGCGAAGGCGGCGGAAGCCGTCAGCGTGAGTGCCGCAAAAGCGGCGGCAAGAGAAAGCAGCTTTTTCATAGAAAAAATCCTTTCTGTACAGCCCGGCGAGAAGGGACGCCGGACTGCGGTTTGAATATGTGTTTTCATAGATTGATCGCGAGGCAATCAATCAGGAGTGGGAAATCCAAGAACCTCAGGTTCTTGACGGGGGTTGAATCGGTGCCCCAACGTGCCCTTGTTACTCCACCGACTTCAGCGCTTCAACCATGTCGATCTTGCGCACCTTGCGCACCAGCAGACGCTGAATCAGCTGGGAGAAGCAGAAGGTGATGACGCAAGCCAGAATGATGGAGGAGAGCGCGGGCGCGCCCGGATAATAGCCGGATTCCGGCTCGCAGGAATGCAGGATGGCGTCAATCAGCATGATGCCGGGCAGGATGCCCATCAGCACACCGATGAGGGTGATGATGTTGTTTTCGCGGAGAATCAGCCTTCGGATCTCCTTCTGATGATAGCCCAGAACCTTGAGCGTCGCGTATTCGCGTGTGCGCTCGACGAAATTCATCAGACCCATGTTGTAGCAGACGACGAATGCCAGAGCCAGCGCGATGCCGGTCAGCAGCGAAAAGACGGAGGACAGCGTATCGAGCATGCGCTTCATGTCGTTGACCTGTTCGGCGGGATACTCAATCTTATCCACCTCATCCATATCGGCGAGCAGCGTCAGGCAGCCTGCCGACGGATTCTTGAGCTGGAGGGCGGTCGGGATGAAATCGCTCTTGCGGAAGGATTCCCACGTCGTTTGGTCGAGATAGACGCCCTGCGAAACATTGTTCTGGACAATCTGACCGATGACGAGGCTGAGCGGTTCGTCATCGCCGGGCAGATACAGGCGGATGGTGTCGCCGATGCTCAGTTTGAGCGTCTTGGTCAGCTTATAGGTGACGGCGGCTGTTCCGGGCTGAATCTTCACGAAGGTTTCGTTTTTGCCCAGATGCTGCATCGTCTGGTCGTCCTCAAGAACGGTCAGGCTGACGGTTCTTGTGCCGGCATCGGCGCGGAGGGAGACGGATTTCTCCATGATGCACTCAATGTTTTCGGCGTCCAGCCGGCGTTCGTAGCTTTCCGCCGTGCCGACCGTCCCCTTGAGCGAGGCGCGGACGTCGTAGTTGAGCGTTCGGGTGTAATAGTTGATGCTCATGGCGGTTACGGAGTCCTGCAAGCCGAACGACGTGATAATCAGCATCGTGCAGCAGAGCAGACCGACGAGGGACATGAACGTGCGCAGTTTGTTGCGCATCAGGTTGCGCACAACCATCTTGGTATTGAAGCTGAAGCGCGACCAGAGGAACGGGATGCGCTCAAAGAGGATGCGCTTTCCGTCCTTCGGAGGCTTGGGACGCAGGAGCGCGGCGGTGCATTCCTTCGCGGACTTCTGATAGGAGTAGAGCAGAATGCCGAGGCTCATCATGACGCACAAAGCGGTCATGACCCATGCGGGCTTGGAGATCGGCGGGGTGAGCTTATAAGGCATTTCATCCTGACTGAGCAGGGTGTCCCAGAGCAGGGTGGGCAGGGTGAAATGACCGATAATCGTGCCCAGCACCGCGCCGATGGCAGACGGCACGAGCGCATAAGACAGATAGTGATTGCGAATCTGTCGGGAGGAGAAGCCCAGCGCCTTGAGCGTACCCATCTGCATGCGCTGGTTGTCAATCATGCGCGAGAGGGTCGTCATGACAATCAGCGCGGCGACGGCATACGCCAGCACCGGAAAGATGAGCGTCATGTTTTCAAACATCTGCGCTTCGTTGTTGGCGCGTGCGGTGCTTGCGTGGGATCTTCTGTCCACGACGAGCGCATCCGGAACGGCTTCTTCAATCGCCGCCTGCACGGCTTCGCTGTTCGCCTCGTCATTGATGTTCGCGACAATCTGCGTCAGCGGGAGGGTCGGAATGGCGCAGGCGTTGACCAGCAGATAACCGTAGGCGTCCGGATTGGCGACCAGACCGTTGGATACGACGATGTACTCCGGACTGACGACAATGCCGCGGACGACGAAGTCATATTCCTGACCGGAGAGCTTGACGCCGATGCGGCTGCCCAGAGAGAGATTCTGCGCAACGGCGAAGCGTTCCTCAACCAGACAGCCGCGCTTGTCGTTCTCATCCAGCAGCTCGCCCTCGCGCAGCAGCGGAATGTTGATATCCATCGCGCCGTCATACGCGGTGACGGACACGGTGATGTCATCGGAGAGCGTCGTGTCCATATCGACCGTCGTGCGGGCGCGGACGCGGGTTACGCCGGAAACGGCGGCGACCTTGTCCAGCGCGGCGCGGTCGGCTGTGGGCAGGCTGATCCAGTAATCGGCGAGATTGTTTTCCTCGTAATAGGTGTTCAGCGTGGTGCGTGTCATGCGCGCTGTTCCATCCAGCGCGGAGAACGCAAATGTGCCCAGCGCACACAGCGCGATGATGGAAAGAAACTGCATCGCCGCCCGGGACATATCCCGAAAAAGTTTCTTTCTCAGCGTGTTGTTTACCATGCGATATCCTCCACGCGGGCGGGATGATCGCAGGTCTGCACCGATTCGATGCCGCCGTTTTTGACGTGAATGACGCGGTTGCCCAGCGGCGCAATCATCGCGTTATGCGTGATGATGACGACGGTTGCGTCATGCGTGCGGCAGACATCGGTCAGCAGAGAAAGCACCTGCACGCCGGTTTTGGAATCCAGCGCACCGGTCGGCTCGTCGCACAGAAGCAGAGCCGGATTTTTGCACAGCGCGCGGGCGATGGATACGCGCTGCTGCTCGCCGCCGGAGAGCTGGGCGGGGAAGTTGTTCATGCGGCTGCCCAGACCGACCTGCTCCATGACGGTCTTTGGGTCGAGTGCATTTTTGCAGACCTGACGCGCCAACTCTACATTTTCAAGCGCGGTCAGGTTGGGCATCAGGTTATAAAACTGAAAGACGAAGCCGACGTCCGTCCTGCGGTAATCCGTCAGCTGAGGGCCGCGCAGACCGGTAATCTGCTTGCCGCCGACGGTGATGGTGCCGCTGGTCGCCTTATCCATGCCGCCCAAGAGGTTGAGCAGCGTGGTCTTGCCTGCGCCGGACGGGCCGAGAACGACGCAGAATTCCCCCTTCTCGATGGAGAAATTCACGTCGTCCAGCGCTTTGACGACCGTGTCGCCCGTCTGGTAATGCTTGCAGACGTGTTCAAAAGTGATATAGCCCACGGGAAAGCCTCCTTTTCCATGTGTAAAAACAAATATGCGATTTCGTTTTTATCATGCCTGAAAGAAAACGCCGACGCGCGGCGAACAGAAAACAGACGGCGTAAAAACAAAATCATGGATTCGTTTTTATTATAAAAGGACGGAAAATCTTTGTCAAGGAAGAACCGAAAAAAATCCAAAAGATAGGGAATAGCAGGACGTCGTTTATGATACGGGAAGTCCGGAAAGTGGAGGTTGGGGGGCAAAGCCCCTTGCGGTTGAATCCATATCAACGAACGCTCGATTGTTTTGCATCCTGTGCCGTGATAAGATAAAGGTGTTCCCGGGAAGAAGGACAAGGGGTGAAACAAGATGATGAATATGGGTGAAAAAATCCGCATGCACAGACTGCGCAGAAGCATGACGCAGGAGCGATTGTCGCAGAGCGTCGGCGTGACGGCGCAGGCGGTTTCCAAATGGGAAAGCGGACAGAGCTATCCGGATATCACGCTGCTGCCGGAACTGGCGGCGGTGCTGGGCGTGTCTATCGACGAGCTGTTTGAAAGCTCACAGGAGCAGCATCTCACGCGCATCGAAGCCATGCTGGAAAATGAGGTCATGCTCTCCCGAGAGGATTTCGATTACGCCATGAACCGTGCGCAGGAAATCGCACGGACGAAACAGGAGCGCGGACGCTGCCTGACGCTGATGGGCGAATTGAGCATGCAGCGTGCGCGGGGCTATACGAACATGGCGGCGGAATATGCCAAGCAGGCTTTGGCGGTAGAGCCGGAGAAAAAGGTGAATCACGCGCTGCTCGGCGACGCCATGCAGGGCTGTAAACGCGACTGGTGCTGCACGAACCACAGCGAACTGATTGATTATTACTTTGATTTTTTGCAGGCGCATCCGGAAGATACGCTCGGACGGATGTATCTGCTGGATAACCTCATCGACGACGGGCGGCTGGAGGAAGCGGAGCGTGAGCTTGCCGCGCTGAGGGCACGCCGCGGAGAGGGATTCTATGTGCCGATGTACGAGGGCATGATTGCGCAGAAGCGCGGCGAACCCGCGCAGGCGGAAGCCTGTTTCGACGCGATGACAAAGACCTACGCGGATGACTGGCGTGCATGGTTCGAGCGGGCGGACGAATATGCCAAACAGGGACGTGACCGCGAGGCAATTGAAGCCTACAAACGGGGCGACGCGCTGCAGGAAAAGCCGCGCATGACGGATATTCAGGAGAGCATTGCCCAATGCTGTGAGCGGCAGAAGGACTGGGCGGGCGCGATTGCCGCATATGAGCAGATCATCACGATTTTGCGCGAGGACTGGGCACTGACGGAGGGCGAGACCGTCACGGGGTATGAGCAGAACATTGAGAGAGTAAAGAGAAAAAGGGGAACGATTGGGGCTTTGCCCCAAACCCCAGCAGGGAACCGAGTTCCCTGCACCCTTTCTTCGCTTCGCGGCGGTTTTAATCTTTTATGCGCCGCTATCGCAAAGCGATAGCGAAGGGGGAAATCCAAGAACCTCAGGTTCTTGGTGGGGGTTTGGGGGCAAAGCCCCCATCGTTCCCTTCCCTCGCAAGGTCAATCAAATGCAGAAGCGAGGGCGAAAGATATTTGTTCCTGTGCCAGACGATGTGGCATGCGCGCAGAAGCGGCGCATCCTGAATCGGCCGGGTGACGACCAGCCCGCCGGAGAGCGCGTTTTGAACCAGCTTTTCCGGCAGAATGGATAAACCGACGTTTGCCGCGACAGCGCGGACGAGCGCCTGCGTGCTGGCGCTTTCCCAGAGCGGCGAAAGGGTCAACCCCTGCGATTCAAAAACGGTATTCAGAAACGCCCGCCCGGAACTGCCTTTTTCGCGAAGCAGCAAGTCATAGCGCATCAGGTCAGAGAGAAAAACGGCGTCTTTTCGGGTCAGCTCGTGGTCGGGCGGGAGGATGAGCAGCAGCTTGTCCTGCGCAAAGGGCTCGGTGACCAGCTCGTCAGATGCGACCGAGCCTTCAATCAGCGCGATATCCAGCCGGTTATCCAGAAGCATTTCCTCGAGCGTACCGGCGTTGGCGACGGTTGCCTGTATGCGGAGCTGAGGCTTCTCCTGACGCATTTTTTGGACGAGAGCGGGCAGGTCGTAATTGCCGAGCGTGATGCTCGCGCCGATGCGCAGGATGCCGCGCTCGTCGCCATCGGTCATTTCCCTTTCCATCCGGTCAAACGTATCGACGATGTGGACGGCGTATGCATGCATGCGCCGTCCGCTTTCGGTTACATAGAGCCGCTGATTGAGCCGCTCAAACAGCCGGACGCCGTAGTGCTTTTCCATCTCACGAATGCTGCGGGAAACGGCAGGCTGGGTCATGTAGAGGTTTTCCGCCGCACGGGTGACGTTCATCGTTCGGCAGACCTCCAAAAAGATGCGCATATGGCGGATGGTCACGGGGCGTTCCTCCAATCATATCAAATTGGTTATCGGTATAATAAAATAATAGCATTTTACACATTTGAATGCAAGGAATATGATAGAAAAGAAAGAGAGAAGGGGAACGTGTGGGACTTGAACCCACACCCTACCAGAAACCTGAGGTTTCTGGACTTCCCGGTTCGCTTTGCGGCGGTTTTAATCTTTTATGCGCCGCTATCGCAAAGCAATAGCGAAAGTGGGAAATCCAAGAACCTGAGGGCTCTTGGCAGGGGTTTGGAGACAACGTCCCCATCGTATTTTCTCATAAGGAGGAACTGCTTGTGGAACTGGAAAAAGTGAGCTTGAAAAAACGGCTGGTTACGCTGTTTTTTTCCATGCTCTCCATCAGCGCGTTTACGTTCGGCGGCGGATTCGTTATCGTGACGCTGATGAAACGGCGCTTCGTGGACGATCTGAAGTGGCTCAAAGAGGATGACATGCTGGACATGACGGCTATTGCGCAGTCCTGTCCCGGCGCGATTGCGGTCAACGGCGCGATTCTCGTCGGGCGGCGCGTGGCGGGTGCGGCGGGCATCGCCGTGGCGACGCTGGCGACGGTCATTCCGCCGCTGGTCATTCTGTCACTGGTGTCGTATTTCTACGCGCTGTTTGCGGATAATCCCTATGTTGCCGCCGTGCTGGCGGGCATGCAGGCGGGCGTCGCGGCGGTCATCGTGGACGTTGTGCTGAATCTGGGCGCGGGCGTGCTGAAGGAAAAGCGCATGCTGCTGAACATCATCATGGTCGCCGCGTTCGCTGCCGCGCTGATGGGTGTAAACGTGGTCTATATCATCCTCGCCAGCGGCGTGGTGGGCATCGTCTGTGCGCTGACGGGAAAGGGGAAGAAACATGCTGCTTGATTTGTTCCTGTGCTTTTTCCAGGTTGGTCTGTTTTCAATCGGCGGCGGTTATGCTGCCATGCCGATGATTCAGTCCAAGGCGGTCGAATACTATCACTGGCTGAACATGAGCGAGTTTACCGACCTGATGACCATTGCGGAGATGACGCCGGGTCCGATCACGGTCAACTCCGCGACCTTTGTCGGCATCCGCATGGCGGGAATCCCGGGTGCGCTCGTTGCGACGATCGGCTGCATTTTCCCGTCGCTCATCATCGTTTCGCTGATTTCGTGGCTGTATGAACGCTATCGCAGCATGGACGCCATGCAGGCGGTTCTTTCCTGCCTGCGTCCGGCTGTCGTCGCGCTGATTGCTTCGGCGGCCTTGACCATTCTGCGCGTCGTCGTCTTTGCAAACGGCGTGATTGCGCTTTCCTCGGTGCAGCTGCTTTACTGTGTGCTGTTTGCCGCGGCGCTGGTCGTTTTGCGCATCCGTCACAGCAATCCGATTTTGGTCATGGTATGCTGCGGTGCGGCGTCGCTGGCGGCGAAAATGCTGCTTCATCTGTAAAAACAGTTGAATTCTTTCGTTTCTTTGCCAAATCCCCTTGATAAATGACGCTTCTCGTGGTATTCTCTTTATTATATGAACAGCGGATAAAGGGGAGAAGGACTATGGATAACATTGACAGAAAGATCCTGACCATTTTGCAGCAGAATGCGCGGACGCCGCTCAAGGTCATCGCCGAGCAGGTATTCCTGTCTTCACCGGCGGTCAGCGCACGCATCGAGCGGCTGGAGGCGGCGGGCTATATTCTGGGCTATCAGGCGCAGCTGTCCTGCGCGGCGATGGGCTACCAGATCAAGGCGTTCATCAATCTGGAAGTGGAACCGAGCCAGAAGCCGGAGTTTTATCCGTACATTGAGAACTGCCCGAACGTGATGGAGTGCAACTGCGTGACGGGCGATTACTCCATGTTGGTGGAGGTCTGCTTCCACACGACGCAGGAGCTTGACCAGTTTATCAACCAGCTGCACCGTTTCGGGCGCACGCGGACGCAGATTGTCTTCTCTACGCCGGTCGAGCATCGCGGCATTTCCGCGATGGAGCCGGAGGCATAAAAGCAGAGCCGGAGGGCGGCTTTCGCGAATTTCCAAGTGTATAAAAAATCGGAAATCTCCGAACGGGGATTTCCGATTTTTTTGATTTTGCGATGGTTTTGGGATGGAAACGGCATAAAACCGCGGATTTGAGCGCGAACCCGTTTCAATTGCAGAACGTTTCACGTTCTGCTCTGAAACTACGTTTTTTTGATGGGTTGGGGTTACGTTGGGCTGCCGCCCAAACCTGCCTGAGGGGGATTCCCCCTCAGACTCCCATCTTCGCTTCGCGGCGGTATACGGTATTTGCTTATTCCAGCCGTATTTTTCTCCGCGAACCCGTTTCAATTGCAGAACGCTTCGCGTTCTGCTCTGAAACTACGTTTTTTTGATGGGCTGGGGTTACGTTGGGCTGCCGCCCAAACCTGCCTGAGGGGGATTCCCCCTCAGACTCCTTTCTTCGCTTCGCGGCAGCTTTAACAGGTGATTTCGGGATGAAGGGGGATTATTCTTCACTGCTCATGATGATTTGCATGACTTCCGGCGGAAGGATGGCAAGCACACCGGCGAACTTCTGCTGGGCGGCGGTGGACAGGCGCGTGACGAGCGCATCCATTTCCTCATTGGTGACGGTTTCAAGCGCGGTTTCCGTCAGAGCGGCGGTAGAAGCGGGGTCATATGCCCAAGAGAAGACATCGATATCTATGTCCACAAGGCTCCAGAACGCGTCGGATCCGTCTTCCGTCATATTATATTGATAATGACCGACAACACCGGGGTCAGCCGGTTCGGCGACACAGGAAACGGAAACGTTGCTGGTCGAATCGTTCGAATCACCGAGGCTGCTGGTTACCGTGCTATAAGCCGTAGTTTGTTCGCCGCCGGTCGGCGTCAGGGAACTAACGCCGTTGCTGCTTTGCGTATAGCGGAATTCGATATTGGAGGCGTCATGACCGACGAAGTCCATATTGCCGACAAACTGATAAGCGTCAGCGTTCGGAGATTTCGTGTTGGAAAGCGTATAGGTGAGGGAGAAGCCCAAGCCTTCTTCTACGGATTCGCCGAAGAAATCAAGCGACAGGTCGTAAACACTTTTATCTTCAGGATCCCGTGCAAAGACGGTCTGGAGCACGAGATACTCAAGATCGTTACCCGCGTCATCCAGCGTGCCGAAATAGACGTAGCAATCCGTGCCGTTTCCGGTTTCATCCGGCGTCAGGATGAACTGGCAGACATCGTTTTCCATTTGGCAGATGACATAGAGAGGCATGGTGTCGTCGTCGCAGTAGCCGATCCAGTAGTAGATGGTGAGATCCGTCTGCGCCAGCTGGTTTGCGCTTCCGCGCAGGAAATCACACAGCTCCGGAACGGTCGAAACGGGGACAACCTCATCGCCGATATAGAAGGTGAAATCGACGAACGAGCTGGAGAGCAGCGCTTCCAGATACGGCGCGATGTCGTCGTCCTTTTCCAGCTGATCCGCCAGCGCATCCATCAGGCGGGCGATATCTGCCATGGAGCATTCGATGGTCAGCTCATGATCGACGGCGGGGAAATCGCCGTTCGCCGCGATATCGTCGGTCACGTTGATATTCAGCGTTGCGATGAAGTCGCCGAACGTATCCAGATACGGCTCGGCAAGCGTCGCGGCGAGGCTGGCGTAAGCGCTGACGGTTTCGGCAAGCTCGGAAAGCGCGGTATCCCAGTCCATCTCTTTGAGCGCGGAGAACTGCGCGATCATCGTATCGTCTGCGCCGCAGAGGGCGAGCAGCGTTTCCCATTTGGCGGTGACGCGCTCCCCTTTCAGCAGGTTGCTTTCGATGCTGATGCCGTCGATGGTCAGGTTCAGCGCGAGGTTCACGTCCACGGGCGTGCAGTTTTCCGGCGCATACGAGCCGGCAAGCTCCAGCCGGTAGCCATCCTCGATTTTGCCCAGACCGCCGGTGAGCCGCACGTCATTCAAGATGTCGGTCAGTGCATCGATCTGAGAGAGATCGGCATCGTCGTCAAACATGGCGGGATTAGCCTTGAGTGTGAGCTGAGCTTCTCCGCCGACCATCAGCCCGGCGTCAAGGGCATCGGCAAACAGGGCACTGGTGGTTTCGCCCGGCACATAGGCAGCGGTTTCTGCGGACGCGAAGGAAACCAGCAGCGTCAGGCAGAGAAAAAGGGTGAACAGGAAATTTGTTTTCTTCATGAAAGCGCCTCCTTGATCGGTTATACAAGTTTTTTGAACAGCCCTTGCCGTGAACGCAAAGGCTGTAAGACTTGCATAGGTTGTGGGGGTACGAGTGCTTTGAATATGGAGCAAAGCGGCTCCATCGTCTCCGGATAATCCCATTATAGAAGAAATGCCAAAACACGTCAACGATATGACCATAAATTTAACAAATGTTGATATGCGAAAGAATTTTATTCGGAACTGTGCCAAGATACATTGACAGGCGAGGTATATAGTGCTATACTGTATCTCGTCGGAGGTGATGAAATGCTGAATTCATCGGATATCCTTCGCGGTTATACGGATACGATCATCCTGGCGCAGCTGGATCAGGGCGACAATTACGGCTATGTGATCAGCAAAAACGTTCAGGAAATCACCCGCGGAGAATTGGAACTGAAAGAAGCGACGCTGTATACGACGTTCCGCCGGCTGGAAAACAGCGGCATGATCGAATCTTATTGGGGCAATGAAAACGCAGGTGCCCGAAGGCGCTATTATCATCTGACGGAAAAAGGGCGTGAGCTTTTTTACGAGAATCAGGCGGATTGGCGCAAGTACCGCAGCATTATATCGGAATTATTTGGAATGGAGGCCGCGTCAAAATGATGGATAAGAAAATTCGCAGATTGATCGATGATATTTTTTCGGATATGAAAATGACGGCGGATAATCTCGCCCTCCGCGATGAGATGATGGCAAACGCGCAGGCGCGTTATGAGGATTCCGTGCGTCAGGGCAAGACGGAGGAGGAAGCCTTCGCAGAGGTCGCCGCTTCGCTGGGCGACGTGCAGAGCCTGCTCAAAGAGATGAACGCGCAGGACGGCGGGGAGCAGGACGTTCCGAATGCGCCCGAAGAGCCGAAGGCGGAGGAAACCGAAGAACCGAAGGACGCAGAGGCAAACACCGAGAAAAAGGCGCAGGATGTGCCCGACCTCGGCGAAGCGCTGGGCAAGGCGTTCGGCGCACTGGGCGACATGGGCAAGCAAATCATGCCGCAGGCGCAGAAGCTGGTCAAGCAGGTGGACGGCATGACCGGCGGCGTCATCGGCGGAATCGGCAAGGTTGTCGGCAAAGGGCTGAGCGACGCGCAGAAGGCGGCGGGCAAGGCGATCGACAAGCTGTCGGGCGACAAGGGCGAAATTGTCATCGATTTGGGCAAAATCGTCATTGAGCCGGACGAAAAGAAGGAAAGCCCCAAGGCGCCGGCGGCGCTGCGCAAGCGTGCGCAGGATATCCGCGCCGAAGCGGAAATCAAGCAGGCGGCGGGCGATCAGGAGGGCGCAAGACAGCTCCGCGCCAAAGCCTACGCGATGGAAACCGAAGCGGACGAGATGGAAAAGAAACTCGCCGACATTGCCGCCAAGGAAGCCGAAGAAGCCGAAGCGCCCAAAGAGACGGAAGAAGCGGCAGAGGTCAAAAAGCCCGAAGAAAAGGAAACCGATTTCGATTCACTGATGGATGAAATGGCGGCAGTGACCAAAGAGCTGAACGAGATGGGCAAAAAACTCGGTCAGACAGACGAAGACGCCGACGAGGATATCGATCTGGATGCGGTTGTCCGCGACGCGGAAGAAGCCGCACGCGATGCCGACCGTCAGGCGGAGGAGAAAAAAACGACTGCCCGCCCGATGGAGGGTCAGCCCGGCATGGTCATCGTCCAGCGTTTTCCGGCGGCGGGTCTGCGCGAAATCAGCATCAAGCTCGATGCTGACGACGTGACCATCAAGGATTCCGACGAACCGGATGTCGTGGTCAAGTGGGAAGCCGAGGACGAAGACGCGATTCAGCCGAACATGGTTTGTGAAAACCATAAGCTGACCATCGACCGCAACAATCCGGATGTGTTCAAGACGTTTTTCTCCGTCTTCAAAAAAGAGGGCGGAAAGGTGACCGTCCGCGTGCCGCGTGGCTATGCGGCGGATTACGAGATCGGCACGACGTCCGGCGATATCAAGCTCTACGCCATCGATGTGGACAGGGTCAAGGTCAACACGACGTCGGGAAGCGTGCGGATCGAGCCTGACCCGGGCATTCGCGCCAAGGAAATCAGCGTGACGTCCATCTCCGGCGATGCGACGGTCAGCGCCTGCGCGGGCGATGTATCCGTGACGACGGTTTCGGGCAAGCAGTTTGTTTCCTGCGACGCGAACAGGGCGAGCGTCAGCGTGGTTTCCGGCAAGGCGCACGTTGAAGGCGCCTGCGAGGAATGGGAAATCAACAGCGTATCCGGCGGCGTGGAACTCATCTGCACCGTCGCCCCGACCAACAGGATCCAGCTCAGCACGGTCAGCGGCAATGCCCGCGTGACGCTGCCGAGCGATATCCGAGGATTTGTCGCCGACATGAGCAGCATGAGCGGACGGATCGTCAATGAATTCGGACCGAACCGCTACGGCACATGCGCCCTGCCCATCCACATGGATACCATGAGCGGCAAACTGATGATTACAAGGCTGTAACCCTACGAACGCTTGGCTTTTCAGCCGGGAGTAAAACATAGATGGAACAAATCAAAGAAATTCTGAGCTTGGTTTTCGGAAGCCGACTGGTGGTTGAAGGCCATGGACGTACGTTTGTGAAGGTGCCGATGTGGCTTGCCGTGCTGGCAGGTCTGGCGAGCATTCGTCTTGCCATCCTGACGGCGGTGCTGGTGGTGCTCGCGGGCATGCGGGTGCGCGTCGTGAAAGCATAAGGAGGAAGGCAGAATGGATTTTGAAACAATCAAGAATAACGCAATCAACGCCTTCCGACAGCTGACGGTTTTGCGTGTCATCGTGACGTCGCCCAACGAGAAAGTTGCGGATGTGCCTGCGCTGTATGCGCTGGTCGCGCTGCTGCTGGCACCGTGGGTCTGCGCGGCTGTGCTGGTTCTGGGCTTCCTGTTCAAATACGGCATTCGATTCGAGAAAGACGCCGTTAAAATGTGACCCCCTGCGAGGGCGTACCGCGAAAGCGGCGCGCTCTTTTTTGTTCTAAAAAATGATATAAAATTGCCCGTGTGAGCAAAATCATGAAATTTTGGCAGGGTCTGTATCGTCTGATCAGTAAAGGCACTTTACAACCAAGCATCGGGAGGGAAAAACATGAAACGCATTTGGATCTTGCTGACGGCACTGATTTGCCTGCTGGCGGTCTGTCCGGCATGGGCGCAAAACGTATACAGCTCGGAT
>ENA-OUPA01000355-OUPA01000355.1-human-gut-metagenome-genome-assembly--contig:-NODE-355-length-32940-cov-6.45328_pt1 | contig 32940 bp, 31 predicted proteins | sample MGYA00237939_ERZ548770 | MGnify/ENA primary metagenome ERZ548770 (study PRJEB26490, sample SAMN05356877) | human gut metagenome | biome: terrestrial biome; feature: human-associated habitat; material...
TGCGACAAAACTGTATTATAATTTGGACACCTTGCAGGGTGTCTTTTTTGTTTTAGGAGGACTTCATGGTCGAGCTTAGTGATGAGAAGGTTCTGTATGCGTTCGATAAGACGCTGGAGCCGGCGTTAGTGGTGCCTTCGGGGACGACGGTGCGGGTGCGCACGAAGGACTGCTTCGGGAATCAGGTGCAGCGGCCCGAGGACGAACTCGATGAGATCGATTGGGATCACATCAATCCCGCCACGGGTCCGATCTTTGTGGAGGGCGCGGTGCCCGGCGGGGCGCTGAAAGTCACCATCGAGGCCATCGAGTTCGACGGGCAGACGGCTTCCTGCACCGGCGAGGGCGAGGGGGTGTGCGGCGATCGCTTCGACGCCTGGAGCACGCATCTCTGCAAGATCGACGGAGACGAGCTGGTGTGGGACGAGGAGCTGCGCATTCCGCTGAGGCCCATGATCGGCGTTATCGGCGTGGCGCCGGCTGGCGAGCCTGTTAACTGCGGCACGCCGGGCTCCCATGGCGGCAATATGGACAATACGGCCATCACGGCGGGCGCGACGCTGTACTTCCCCGTATATACCGACGGCGCGCTTTTCGGCTGCGGCGACATGCATGCGGCCATGGGCGATGGCGAGATCAGCGTGTCCGGCGCCGAGGCGGCCGGGTGGGCCACGGTGACCTTGGAAGCCCTGCCGAAGCTGGCGCTGACCGATCCCCTCATCGAGAACGCGACGCATCTCGGCGTCATTGCCTCGGCCGAGTCTTTGGATGCCGCTGCCGACCGCGCGGTTCACGAGATGGTCGATCTCATCCGCGACCGCACGGGAAAGCCGGCCGACGAGATGGTCATGCTGCTGTCCCTTGTGGCCGATGTACAGGTGTGCCAGATGGTGGATCCGGAGAAGACGGTTCGCTTCATGGTGCCCAAATACGTGCTGGATGCCCTTGGGTTCAAGCTGTAGAAGCGAGTTCGTAGAGAAGCCTCGGAAGAGGTCTAGGAAGAATCTCCGTAGGGGGGGGACCTCGGTCGCCCCTTTTTTGTCGTGCGAAGATATCCCTCTCGCGAGGGCTGACCAAGGTCAGCCCTCGCGGGTGTTTCCCATGGAGGAGCGCGAGGGGTTCGGAACCATATTCGGAGATGAGAATAATAGGACTTGCGAATATATGAGAACAAGGATAATATATCCGAAGCGCTTTATTCGCGCGAAAGTATAACCTATTAGGGAGGAACACCCCAATGCGCAATAGTTGGAAATTCGGCGCCGTATCGGTGGCTCTTGTGGCCGCTCTGGGTCTGTTCGGCTGCTCTGGCGGCGATGCCGCAGAGCAGAAGGCCGATGAGCCCGCTGCCCCCCAGACGGAAACCCAGGCCCCCGAGGCGACCGAGCCTGAGGGCGAGACGGTGGAGCTGCAGATTTTCGCCGCCAATTCCCTGACCAAGGCCATGGCCGAGGCCGAGGAGCTCTACACTCAGCAGAACGCCAACGTCACCTTCGGCGACACTCAGTACGAGGCTTCCGGCACGCTGATCGAGATGCTCGGTGCCGGCCAGTACGCCGACATCCTCATTACGGCCTCGAAGGGCACCATGGACGATGCGGTTGAGGCGGGCTACGTCAAGGAGGACACCCGCCAGACCATGTTCAACAACGATTTGGTCATCGTCACCAAGGAGGGCGGCGATCTGGCCGGTCAGGACATCAGCCTTGAAGACATCGCCGCCGGCAAGTACACGCTGGCCGTGGGCGATGAGAACGTGCCGGCCGGCAACTACGCTTGCCAGTCCCTGACGACGGTCGGCGGCTACATCGAGCCCGACGGGGCCACCGGCGCCGATGCCACGGGCAAGGGCGGCGAGTTCTCCGCGACCCTGCAGCCGAAGGTGACCCTCGGCGGCAAGGTGGGCGACGTGTGCAAGTACGCCGAGTCCGGCGAGGTGGACATCGCCATGGTCTACACCTCCGATGTGTACCGCATGGGCGGCGTGTCCATCTGCTCGGTGGTGCCCAACGACGCCCACAAGGCCATCACTTATCCGGGCGCGGTGTGCGCCGACAGCAAGAACGCCGAGGCGGCTCAGGCCTTCCTCCAGTGGTGCATGACCGACGAGGATGCCAATCAGATTTGGGAGAAGTGGGGCTTCGAGCTCGCCCAGAACTAAGGCATTCGCGGTAGAATAGTGCGAGTTGCAAAAGGCATCTCGTCAGGCGGGCGGGGCGCATAGCTCCGCCCGCCTGGTGCATCGGCGCTTCGACGCAAAAGCGGTGATGCGTGTGGCCGTGCAGCGGGGTCGCTGGGAGGTTGTCGGAGGAAGGTTCGATGCACGGGGGTCGGCGCGGTCGTGGAAGTGTGAATCGGGAAGAGCGGTGACTATGGAATCAAGGGAAGTGCGCGGAGCGAGACGATCTGCGATTGACCTGAGGGCGCTGACGCTCAGGTTGGCCGCAGCTGTGATCTTGGTCTGGGCCTCGATGGCCGCATGCCCCCCTGCGGCTTGGGCCGACGACGCGGAACAGGCCGTCCAGGATGCCGAGGTTGAGATTTCCGCCGATGGCGACGCGGCTCGCATGGAGGGCTGCGACTTCGCTGTGGAGGGCTTCGAATGTTCGCGCACGGGATCCGCGCGCGACATCGACGGCCTCAGCTACGGCTACACCTACCGGCTTTCAGGCACCGACCGCGTGGCTGTCGTCAACACGGCCGACTACGCCGTGCTCTTCATTCCCCGGACAGTGGCCGACGAGTTCGGCATCGAGGACGAGGGCAGCTCTCAGGTGCAGGAAATAAAGACCTACTTGGCGGCCCTGGATGAGAACTTCTCCACGGGGGTGAACCCGCTGGCGAGCCAAGAGGAATGGAAGGTGCTCATTGCTGATGCGGAAGGCACTGAGGGAGCATCGTTCGCCGTGGGCGACGTGGTATTCACCTTCGGACGCGAGATCTCGGAGGGCCGCTTCTACGTGACCATCGAGGGTCCCGACGACGCTTTCGACGTGAAGAGCGAGGTGCGACCGTCCCAGATGGACAGCGGGCGCCTCGTGCCGGCGGAGGGCGCCGTCATCGCCCAGAAGGGCGGCCCGCTTGAGCAGTTGGGGGAGTTTCTCGCCACCATGGACTACTCGCCTCTGTGGGTGACGCTCAAGACCTGCGGCGTAGCCATCGTCTTCGTGTTCTTCCTGGGGCTGGCAGCCGCGTACTTCACCCTGCGCATCTCGAAGCGCGCCCAGGATATCTTCGATACCATCTTCACCATTCCCATGGTGCTGCCGCCGACGGTCTGCGGCTTCCTTCTGCTGTCGGCGCTCGGGCGCAACACGGCCTTCGGGCGCTTCTTCCAGGAGATCGGATTCCCGCTCGTGTTCAGCTGGCAGGCCACGGTCATCGCTGCGGTGGTGGTGGCCTTCCCGCTCATGTATCGCAGCGCCCGGGGCGCCTTCGAGAGCTTGGATCCGAACATGCTCGACGCGGCCCGTACCTTGGGCTGGTCCAACGGGCGCATCTTCCTGCGCCTCATGCTGCCCTTGGCCTGGTCGTCCATCGCCTCGGGCACGGTGCTCGCCTTCGCCCGGGCCTTGGGCGAGTTCGGGTGCACGCTGTTTCTGGCGGGCAACCAACTGGGCAGCACCCGCACCATCCCCATTGCCATTTACTTCGAGTGGATGAACGGCAACACCGAGGCCACCTGGTTTTGGACGATCGTGCTTTTGGTGTTCAGCTTCCTCGTCATTTTGTTCATCAACCTATGGAGCCGGCATACCACGCGCTATCGCCAGAAGAGCAGCCACGAGGGGCGCTCGCCCAAGCCGCGGAGAAACGGCACGCGGGGCGGCGGCCGAAGGAGGAGCGCGAAGGGCCTTCGGGAGGATGGCGCCGGAAGTGCCGACGTTCTGGGAGAGGGGATGGCCTAGATGAGCCTGGACGTGCGCATCAAGAAGAGCTTCGGCGGCTACACCTTGGACGTGGCTTTTGCGGCCGGAGACGAGACCCTGGGCTTTCTAGGGGCCTCGGGCTGCGGCAAGAGCCTCACGCTGCGCTGCATCGCGGGCATCGAGACGCCGGATGCGGGCCGAATCGTTGTGAACGGCAAGGTGTTCTTCGATTCCGAACAGAAGATCAACCTGACGCCGCAGCAACGTAAAACGGCCCTTCTGTTCCAGAACTACATGCTGTTTCCCAACCTGACGGTGGCGGACAACATCGGCGCGGGCATCGGGCGCGAGGTGCCGAAGGCGGAACGGGAGCGCATCGTCTCCGAGGAGCTGGAGCGTTTCGGCCTGCGCGGTTTCGGGCAGCGCTATCCGGCCCAGCTCTCCGGTGGCCAGCAGCAACGCGTGGCCCTGGCCCGTATGCTGGCGGCGCGGCCGGGCATCCTCATGCTGGACGAGCCCTTCAGCGCCCTGGATTCTCACTTGAAAGGGGTTCTCGAGCAGAACCTCGTGAGCCTGTTCGAAGCTTTTGAGGGAACGATCTTATATGTGAGCCACGATATCGACGAGTCGCTGCGGTTCTGCGACCGCATCGCGGTGGTGGACGGCGGCCGCATCGTGGAGATGGATCGGGGGCGGGAGCTGGTGAACCGTCCGCAGTCGGTGGCGGGGCTGAAGCTGTCGGGCTGCAAGAACGCTCCGGCGGCGGAGTACGCCGGGCCGCACGCGGTGCACGTCCTCCCGTGGGGCATTGACGTGCATACGGCCCAGGAAGTGCCGCGAGATGTGAAGTGCCTGGGCCTTCGCGCCTTCTATGTGGAGAGGGCGGAGGGCCCCGGCGAGAACTGCTACCGCGTTCGCGTCGATCGGGTGAGCGATGCCCGCTTCGAGCGCATGGCGCTTCTGGGCTTTCTCGATCGCGACGATGCGGATGGCGCCGCTGTCGCCTTCGAGACGAACGAGATGAGCTACCTGCACCAGCATATGTTCTGGCGCGTGAGCATGCGCGAAGGCGTTGCGTTGCCGGAGGTGGGGGAGAGGCTGTGGGTGCGCATCCCTCCGGACAAGGTGTATCTGGTGAGTCGATAATTCCACTCATCAAAAAGTGCGAGCAAAAGCGCAGGTAAAACGGGTCACTCACCCAGCCTGCGTGAGATTTTTGCGCCCATTTTCTCAATTTCAGGCAGTCTGCGGGTAGTCGTTTTCAATCCCAATCGCCTATAGTTCCGACCCGTGGAACCGCTTCGAAAACCTCCGAGACATAGTTGGTGCGAGGAGGCGAAGCGGCAAGGAGGAGAACCAAATAGGTAAGAGGGGAGGGTCGCATCCGCTGCGATGCGAAGCATGCATGGCTGATTTTGAAACCCGCGAAATGCCGCGAGACGATTCCCAGGAGCGCGAGGAGGCAGCCGCCGAGGCGGCGATGGATGTTGCCGCGCTCGCTGCTGACGATTTGCCCGACGCCGCCGAACTCACCTTCGAGGAGAAGCTCGCGGAGCTGAACCGCACGGTGATGCGTCATCCCTTGAACCGCGAGATCCTGTACAAGACCCTCGCCTTCTGCGCCGAGGAGCGCCCGCTTCGCGAGGCGGAGGACTTCATCGCGGCGCTCCCCCAGTTCGAGCGCGCCACCCAGAACCAGTTCTATATGCTGATGTCCCTTGTTCGCTCCTACGGCCTCGACATGATCGAGCGCGACGAGGACGGCAACCGCGTTTTGCCCGAGCAGAAGGAGGGGCTCTCCGAAGACGAGGTCGACGATCTCGTGGCCGAGATCTCGTTCAAGAGCACGGATGTGGGCGACTGGTTCGTCGATTACAACAAGCCGTCCGCGCGCCTCGTGGATCTGCTTCATCTTGTGCCCGAGCGCACCGATACCTACATCGAACTTTTGGAATTCGTCGAGGCGGCCCCGCGCCCCTACGGGCAGATCGAGGAGCTGCTCTTGGGCAGGCCCGCTCTTCAGACGGTGATCGACGGTCGCGTCGAGACCATGCAGCCGTCGGTATTTGTGGACAAGCTCGAGCGCGCTGGCGCTCTGGTTTGGAAAGAAGGTTGGACGTTGACCGAGGAGGGAAGGGAGTTTCTGGAAGATCTGAAGGTGAACGGACAAGCGTAATCACGTGTAAGCAAGAGGAGAGGAAGACAATATGTCAAAAACGAATTTGACACGTCGCAGCTTCGTCAAAGTGTCCGCTCTCGCGGGCGCGGCCGCTGCGGTGGGCGCCTCCATGGCCGGCTGCATGCAGGAAGCTGCGCCGGAAGAGGAGCTCGCCGGCACCGGCGAGGCGGGCGTCTCGAGTACCGAGGGCCTGACGAAGATGCGCACGAGCTGCCATGGCTGCATTCAGATGTGCCCGGCCATCGCCTACCTGAAGGACGGCGTGGTCGTGCGGCTCGAGGGCGATCCGGAGGCCCCGGTGTCCCGCGGCAGCCTCTGCATCAAGGGCCTCAACCAGCTGCACACCATGTACAGCCCGCGCCGCATCCTGCACCCCCTGCGCCGGGCCGGCGAGCGCGGCGAGAACAAGTGGGAGGTCATCTCCTGGGACGAGGCCATCACCGAGGCGGCCACCCATATCAAGGACGCTATCGACCAGTACGGCAACTACGCGTTCTTCGCCAGCGTGGGCGGCGGCGGCTCCTACTCGTTCATGGAGGCCATGACGCTTCCCATGGCCTTCGGTAGCCCGACCGTCTTCGAGCCCGGCTGCGCCCAGTGCTACCTGCCCCGTTGGGCCCTCTCGAAGCTCTTCTACGGCGGCGACGACCAGTCCATCGCCGACAACGCCGTCCAGGAGATCTTCAAGGTGAACGACAACAAGACCGAGATCGTGGTCATCTGGGGCGCCCAGCCCTCCGTGTCCGAGACCGCTGAGTCCGGCCGCGGCATGGCGGAGCTCCGCGCCGCCGGCGTGAAGACCGTGGTCGTCGACCCGAACTTCTCGCCCGACGCCGTGAAGGCCGACGTGTGGCTGCCCGTACGTCCCGGCACCGACACGAAGCTTCTGCTCTCGTGGTTCCGCTACATCTTCGAGAACAAGCTCTACGACGAGGAGTTCACGAAGTACTGGACGAACCTGCCGTTCCTCATCGACCCGGACACGAAGCTGCCCGTGCGCGCCCAAGAGCTGTTCCCGGACTTCCAGCAGACGACGCCCGAGAACACCCCGGCCTACGTGTGCTTCGATCTGAAGACGAACGCCGTAGCGCCCTTCGAGTACTCCGCTCCCGCCGATTCGGCCGTGGATCCCGAGATCTTCTGGGCCGGCGAGTTCAACGGCAAGCAGTACAAGACCGCCGGTCAGATCTACAAGGAGGAGGCCGATCCCTGGACGCTCGAGAAGACGGCCGAGGAGTGCTGGCTGCAAGCTGACAAGATCGAGGAGGCCATCAAGCTCTACGTCGAGAACAACGGCGGCATCGCCAACGGCGTGGCGTCGGACATGACCGAGTCCGCCTCCCAGGTGCCGCTCGGCTGCATGGGCCTCGACTCCATCATGGGCCGCATCAACAAGCCCGGCGTCACCATGACCCAGAAGGGCGGCGGCTACTTCGCCACCATGACCGACACCGGTGAGACCAAGCTGGTGCGCCCGGTCACCTACAACAACGGCTTCGGCGGCATGTTCTCCGACATGTACGGCGTCGGCGCGGTCATCGGCATGTCCGATGCCGAGAACGAGGCGCGCATCAAGCAGCTCGGCGAGGCCATGCCCGACTCCCAGCGCATCCTGAACAAGCTTCTGCAGGATCGTCTGGGCATGAAGGATCACAAGGGCCTCTACGCCTGGTGCCACTCCCACATCCCCACGGTGCGCAACGCCATCGCCACCGGCGAGCCCTTCAAGCCGCGCGTGTGGTTCGACATGTCCGGCAACAAGCTGGCCATGCTCGGCAACGCGAAGTCCTGGTACGACGTGTTCCCCGAGGTGGACTACATCATCGGCCAGTACCCGATGCTCACCTCCTTCCACATCGAGGCGTGCGATCTGGTCTTCCCGCTGCGCGAGTGGCTGGAAGAGCCCATGGTGAACATGACCCAGCTGGACACCCAGTGGCTGCAGAACGAGTGCGTGCACATCGGCGAGACCGTGTCGCACTCCATCCCGGCGGCCCAGGTGGTGGCCAAGTGCCGCGAGATGTGGGGCGGCCACATCCCGAACGGCCTGGAATTGGGCGATGGCACGGCTTATCTGGGCAGCGCCACCGAGGCCGAGGTCAAGCAGGGCGTTGCCGACACGCTCGGCGCTCCCGACTGGGAGACCCTGCAGGCGAACACCGACGAGTACGTGCCGTTCGTGACCCCCGACTATTGGAACTACAACCAGCACGAGCAGATCGCCGACGACGGCCTGCCCTCCGGCTTTGCCACCGAGTCCCGCAAGGTGGAGACCTACTGCCAGATGCTCATCCGCATGGCTCGCAACGGGTACCCGTACTGCTATCCGGAGCCCCAGGAGGCCTGCGAGGACTACAGCCCCATCTGCGTGCCCATCGAGCCGGTCGAGTCCCCCTACGAGGGCATGCCGGGCTACGATTCCGAGTACCCGTTCGTGCTCACGAGCGGACGTGTGCCCTACTTCCACCACGGCACCATGCGCCATGCTCCCTTCAGCCGCGAGCTGTTCCCCTGCGCCGAGATCCGCATCAACCCGGCCAGCGCCAAGGAGCTCGGCATCGAGCACATGGACTGGGTGAAGGTCACCAGCCGCCGCGGCGAGGTGCATGCCCGCGCCTACCTGACCGAGGGCGTCCACCCCAAGACCGTGTGGATGGAGCGCTTCTGGAACCCCGAGTGCTTCGACGCCTCCCAGGCCAACCCCACCGGCGGCTGGCGCGAGTGCAACGTCAACGTGCTCACCAAGAACGACGCCCCCTTCAACGAGGTCTACGGCTCCTACACCAACCGCGGCTTCACGGTGAAGATCGAGAAGTCCGAGCGTCCTGCCAACATTTGGGTGGAGGCCGAGGAGTTCGAGCCCTTCATGCCCACTCAGGAAATGCTCGCTGAAGCCCAGACGAAGGATGTGTTCTAATGAAAAATACGCTTGTCATCGACCTGGACCGCTGCTCGGGCTGCGACTCCTGCGTGGCCGCCTGCAAGATGGAGAACCAGATGAACCTGGGCGTGGTGCGCAACCACGTGTCCGCCATCGGCCCCACCGGCACCTTCCCGGACATCGAGATGTACTGGCTGCCCATGCAGTGCCAGCAGTGCGAGAATCCCGGCTGCATCGAAGTGTGCCCCACCGGCGCCTCCTACCGCGACGAGGAGACCGGCATCGTGCTCGTGAACGCCGAGGACTGCATCGGCTGCGAGAGCTGCCTGACGGGCTGCCCCTACGGCGTGCGCCAGCTGAACCCGAAGACCAACACCATCGAGAAGTGCACGCTGTGCTTCCAGCGCAAAAACGACGAGAACTGGGTGCCGGCCTGCGTGCACAACTGCTGCTGCGGCGCTCGCACCTTCGGAGACTTGGACGATCCGAACTCCGAGGCCGCGAAGGTCGTGGCCGCCGCCGGCGAGAACGCGCACTACCTGTTCGATCCGGCCGACCTGCATCCCACGACGGTCTACATCCTCTCAGAGAAGACCGCCAAGTGGCAGGAGGAGCCCGTCGAGGTCACCCGCTACGAGAAGAAGTAGCCATTTTGCGTGAGGGGTGCGCTTGCACCAGCCCGTAGGTGCGCCCCTCGGTTTTCGGTTGCCCCGACCGTCGCTCCCTCCCTTTTGGCGGTCGGGCGCTCTTGCGGGTTCGCAGTTTGAACCCGCAGGACGGGGGCTGCTGCTTTGGTGCGCCGGTGCGCCGCTTTTTCGAGGTCGCAGTTCCTGTCCTGCGGAGCGCTCTGGCGCTACGCGGTTTGTGCCCAACGAGGACGGGCGAGTCTGAGAGGAGAGGGGATACATGGTAGATGAGATGAGCGTCGCTGCGGCCGATGAGGCTGTGGTGACGGAGGACATGATCGCGGCCCTCAAGGGTCGCGCGGCGTTCTACGACCTTTTGGCGGCCATCTACTTCCGGCCGTTGACGGCTGAGCAAATCGATAACATCGCCGAGATGGATTGGTCGGAATATGCCGATGTGAACGAGCTGTTCGCCGACGGGGTGAACGATATCACGCGCTATTTGCGCAAGCGGAACTCCGGCACGCGCCAGGCGCTGGCCGTGGACTTCACTTCCGCCTTCGCCGGAACCTCCTCGTGGAAGGGCCGCTACGCGGTGCCCTACGAGAGCGTGCACACGAGCGAAGAGGGGCTCATGTTCCAGGACGCCTACCACGAGGTTTTCCAGCTGTACAAGGCCAACCACGTGGCCAAGGCCGAGGGCTACGACTTCCCCCACGATCACCTGTCGTTCATGTGCGAGTTCCTCGTGGTGCTCTCGGATCGCATCATTGCCGCCCTTGAGGCCGGCGACGACGCGGAGGCCCTGCGTCAGGTTCGCACGTCCCGCGCGTTCCTCGCCGACCATATCCTCTCGTGGTTCGACACGTTCCAGGATCTGGCGCTTCTGCTTTTGGAGACGCGCTTCTATCGGGGCGTCTTGAAGATTTCCAAGGGTTTCTTCCTCGAGGACGCCGAGCTTTTGGATGCTATCGCCGTCGAGCTCGAGCAGCGCCTCGAGGTGCGAGAGGAGAGGTAACATGGACTTCGCGATCATCCTTGCGGTCACCATCGTCGGCTGCTTCGCCCTGCGCAACCCCCTGAAGGCGCTTCCGGTCGCGTTCTACGCCGCCGCCATCGCCATCGACGTCGTCTACGTGTACGGCGTGTTCTTCGGGCTGCCGCGCGCCATTTGGAGCCCGCTGTTCGTCCTCATCCAGAAGTGCGAGCTGTCGCTGGCCCTGTTCGTGGTCGTCATGTTCATCGGATGCCTGAACCGAGGCGGCCGCGCCTATCACTGGCTGAAGCCCGTGCGCAGCGAGCTGTCCATCGTGGCGTGGTTCCTCTCGCTCGGGCACATGGCCGTGTACCTGGAGAGCTACCTGCCGCGCCTTCTCGGCGGCGGCGAGATCGGGGGCAACGTCATGGGCGCCTTCGTTTTGGCGGTCGTGCTGCTCGTGCTGCTCGTCGTGCTCGGCGTGACGTCCTTCGCCTTCGTGAAGCGGCAGATGTCCACGGCCTCGTGGAAGAAGGTGCAGAAGCTGGCCTACCCGTTCTTCGGGCTGGTGTACGTGCACCTGCTGCTGATGCTTTTGCCCTCGGCCCTGCACGGCGGCCTCGCCGCCCAGGCCTCGGTGGCCGTGTACTCGGTGGTGTTCGTCGGCTATGCCCTCTGCCGCGTGGGCCGGGCGTTGGTCGACCGGAGCGCCGAGGATGCCGTGTCCGCGTCCAACGACCCGACTCCCGCCATCTCCGACGAACCGGAAATGGTATCGTAGGCCCATCGGATCACATCGAGGAGCGCTCGGCTGTCGCCGGGCGCTCCTTGCGCTAGGGAGGGCAGTGATGGCCGAGACGAAAAACTTCATGGCGAAGCTCGTGCGCGCGTGGCCGGCATTGCCGTACATGGCCTTGGGGGCCCTGCTAGCTTCGGTCTATATAGCGAGCTCGGGAACGGCGTGGCTGTCTGATAGCGAGACCAACGGCGGAAACCTTTCGGTGCTGACGGTGACCATGAGCCTGTCGGCCGGCGGCCTCATGCTGTTGTCCACGTTCGCAGTGCCCCGGGTGCGCTCGTGGCTCGAGCGCCCGACGGCGTGCCTTTGGGCGGGGGCGGTCTCCTCGCTCGGCGCTCTCATCGTCATACTCATCGGGCCCTATTATTTGACGCCGATGCTGCCCTATCCCGTCATTCGATCGCTTTTCCTCATCGGCGGCATACTTCTCGGCGTGGGGCTCGGAGCGATCGCCCTGCGTTGCGGGCAGCTCTACGGTGCGCTGCCGCCGCGCCAGGTCATCCTGTACGTGGCCTATTCCCAGTTCGTCGTGGGAGCCTCCTTCTTCATTGTGCTTGGGTCGCCCGCCTGGGCGCCGGTTCCCGGCGGTCCCAGCTTGGCGGGCATGGCTTCGTTCGTGCTGCTGCCCTTGGTGGCCGGCGTCTTGGCATCGTTCTCCCGTCATATCGAGCAGCCGACGCCCACGCTCGCGCGTGACCATTCGCGCCGGTCGCTGCCGAAATCGTTCTGGAAACTTTTGGCCGTCGTCTTCGTGTTCTCCTGTATCGTGTCCTCGGTGTACGCATCCACGGTGGCGGTCTCCTCCATCGAGACGACGCTGTCCGGGTCGCGTCTCGTCATGCTCGCGCGCATGCTTCTGGCGTTGGTTTTGGCGGTGGTGGCCGTGGGCATCGAGGGGGATCGACTCAACTTCGGGAAGCTGTACTCGGTGGTGATGGTGGCCTCCGTGGCGCTTGTCGCCTGCCTGCCCTTGGTAACGGTGCTGCATACTGTGCTCGCCCAGGTGGTGTCGCTGTCCAGCGTCGTGTTCGAGCTGTTCCTGTGGTGCATTCTCGCCTTCATCGTCTTCCAGCGGCGCACCTCCGCGGTCATCGCGTTCGGCTACGGCTACGGCGCCTACCAGCTTGGCAACGGCATCGGCTGGCTCTTCGGGGCGCAGCTTCTGGGGACGCTGTTCGGCGCCGTCGGCGAGGCCTTCGCCTATATGATCATGGCGCTCATCGTGCTCGCTTGCGCCTTTCTCATCTTCTCCGAGCGCGAGTTCGACCGATTGTTCGCGCCGGGGGAGGAGGGCGCCCCCTCGCTTGACGAGCTGCTGATGAGGGATCTTGCCGCCGAGAGCGAGGGGCCGGCCCGCGAGGACGAGCCGGTGCGCAAGGGACGCTTCGGTCTGGCGATCGAGGCTTTGGCCGCAGACTACCAGCTCTCTCCCCGGGAGACCGACGTGCTGCGCTGTCTGGCCATGGGCTACAACTCGTCCACCACGGCGAGCAAGCTCAGCATCTCCTGGAACACGGTGCGCACCCATACGCGCAACGTCTACGGCAAGCTGGGCGTTCATTCCCAGCAGGAGCTGATTGCCATGGTGGATGACGTCACGGCGGACGAGGGGTAGGATATCTCGCGGCGCTCCTCGATGCGGATTGCGGTTTATTTCGAGTTCGATATAATAAGCAGTCAAAACACGTTGCGAGGGGTGACTTTGAAAGACTCACACGGTCGTACTATCGATTATCTGCGCATATCGCTGACGGATCGCTGCAATTTCCGCTGCGTCTACTGCATGCCCGAGGAGGGCGTGTGCGCGATGTCCCATGACGAGATCCTGCGCATCGAGGAGATCGAGCGGCTGGTGGCCGTGGCCGCCGGGCTCGGCATCCGCTCGGTTCGCCTCACGGGCGGCGAGCCGTTGGTGCGCAAGGGCGTGGTGGAGCTGGTGGACGCCATCACCGGCATCGAGGGCATCGAGAACGTCTCCATGACCACCAACGGGGTGCTTCTGCCCCGGATGATCGGCGATTTGAAGGCAGCGGGGCTTTCGCGGGTCAACATCTCGCTTGACACCCTGGATCCGGTGCAGTTCCACGAGATCACGCGCACGGGCCGTTTGGAGGACACCCTCGCCGGCATCGACGCGGCGCTCGCCGCAGGGCTCAATCCCGTGAAGGTGAACGCCGTGGCCGTGCGCAGCCTTGACCAGGACTTTTTGGAGTTCGCGAAGCTCTCCATCGATCGGCCGCTGCACGTGCGCTTCATCGAGTACATGCCCGTGGGCGATACAAGCGTCGACGCCGGCACCGGCTGGGGCAAGGAGGATGTCATCCCCTCCGAGGAGCTGTTCGACATCATCAACGAACGCGCCCGTGCGGCGGGGCTGCCCGAGCTGCGCCCGGCAGGGGCGACCAAACCTTTGGGCTGGGGCCCGGCTCGCTATTTCGAGTTTACCGACGCGCTGGGAACCGTGGGCTTCATCAGCCCGTTGTCGCGCCACTTCTGCAGCGAGTGCAACCGCCTGCGCGTGACCGCCGACGGCAAGGTGCGGCCGTGCCTGTTCTCCGATACGGAGTACGACGTGCGCACCGCCCTGCGCGAGGGCGACGACGCGGCGGTGCGCGATGTGCTGCTGACGGCCTTGGGCGCCAAGCCCGACGACCACCACGACAAAGTGGGCACTGACCGCAAGATGTCCCAGATTGGTGGCTAAAGGGTCCGTTCGCCCTACGGGACGAACGGACCGGCCGACGCTGCGGCTCCGCCAGGTGCCTTCAATTGCCCCTTGTTTTGGGCTCGGCGTTGTACGAAGGCAACTTGGCCCAAAGGCGGGGCAATTGCAGGCACCTGGCGGAGCCTCGCTGGCTTTGCCAACAATGTGAGAAAGGTTGAGTTATGACTGATGTTTTGACCCATATCGACGAGAACGGCGACGTGCGGATGGTGGACGTATCACAGAAGGCCGACACCGAGCGCGTGGCCGTGGCCGAGGGCTTCATCTCCATGAAGCCGGAGACGTTGGCCCTCATCGTGGAGGGCAAGGCGGCCAAGGGCGATGTGCTCGCCTGCGCCCGGGTGGCCGGAGTGATGGCCGCGAAGAAAACGAGCGAGCTTATCCCCATGTGCCACCCGCTGAACATCACCAAGGCCAAGGTGGAGTGCGCGCCCGTGCGCGAGGGCGAGCGGGAAGACGGGCGCGTGGGTATTCACGTGACTACGACGTGCGGCGTCACGGGCAAGACCGGCATCGAGATGGAGGCGCTCACGGCGGCTTCCGTGACGTGCCTGACCGTGTACGATATGTGCAAGGCCGTGGACCGCGGCATGGAAATTTCCGATGTGCGCCTGCTGAAGAAGGACGGCGGCAAGACGGGCCTCTGGCTGCGGGAGGAGTAGATTTCCGCAGTTTGGAGAGGTTGCGACAGGAAAGCCCCCGGCCGGGGAGGGACGGCCGGGGGCTTTGTCGATGATCTGCGGGAGCCGTGAGGGCGGACCCCGCAGCGGGAAAGGCATTTCGGGTGAGACGGGCGCGGCCAGCGGCGGCACCCGTCTCTGCCGTTTCTAGCCGAGGAATTTCGCCACGGACTTGCCGCACTCGCGGCCGAGCACCAGGGCGAAGGCCAGCGAGCAGCCGGGGATGGGGGTCACGTACTCGGTGCCGAAACGGCGGCCGCAGTCGTTGCCGGCCATGTACAGGCCGGGGATGGGCTCGTAGTTCGCATCCACGGCGTTCTGCTCGCCGTCGGTGATGATGCCGCCCATGGTGACCATGGTCTCGCCGAGCACCGGGTCGAAGGTGCAGGCGTAGAAGGGGCCGTCCTTCACCGGGAAGAGCACCTCGGCGGCGCGGCCGAACTCCTCGTCGACGCCGGCCTCGCAGTAGCCGTTCCATCGCTCGATCTGGGCGACGAACTCCGTGGCGGCGTCGCCGGAAAGTCCCATCTGGCCGGCCAGGCCCTCCAGGGTGTCGTCGGCGATCCACTCCACCTGGGTCATGGGGCCGCCACCGCCCGGGCCGCCCTGGCCCTCTTCCTGCTCCGGTTCCTCGTAGGTGCCCTTGAACTTCGCGTAGGCCTTGTCGAGCGAGTCGCGCAGGGAGGCGATGTTCTCCTCATTGGCGGTGAAGCCGGCGTGCTGGGGCAGGGTGTACTGGCGGTACTCGGTGAAGTTGTTGTCCACCACGGCGTACTTCGTCTTGCGGCTCATGAACACCGTCTGGTAGCCGCGCTGCTCGCTCGTGGGGTAGTACTCGTTGGCGAAGCGGCGGCCGTTCTCGTCGATCCACACGGCCTGGGGCAGGCAGTTCATCTTGCCGGGTACGGCGAGGCCCTTCATGTTCATGCCGGCCACCGGCGTGGTTTCCAGGTGCGCACCGGCCCAGTAGGCCATTTGCACGCCGCGGCCGTCGTTGGCGGACATGGAGGTGAGCGCATCTTCGCCGGTGAGGGCCTGGGCCATGTCGGGCATGAAGTAGGTCATCATCTCGGGGTTGCCGCCCATGCCGCCGCAGGCGCAGACCACGGCTTTGCAGTTGATCTTGATGTAGCCGTCCGCGTCAGAGGCCACAAGACCCGCCACGGCACCGTCCTGCATGATGATGTACTCGGCGGTGGTGGCGAAGTGGAACTCGGCGCCGGCCTCCTCGGCCGCGGCCTGGTTGTACATCTGGATCTTCGTCTGGTTGCACTCGCCGTAGAACGAGCACACGCTCGGCCAGAACTTGATGCCCGACAGCTCGCCCATCTGGTGCTCGGTGGGCGGGAAGAACGCCGTGGTCATGGTGGCGAAGTCCTCCTCGGTCAAACGATCGAGGTACCAGTTGGAGTTCTCCTCGGAGTTCTGGGCGAACTTCATAACCAGCGTGGGGTTAGGCATGTTGGAGGTGATCTTCATGAAGTTCTGGTAGAACTCCACCGGATCGATGTGGGGCACGCCGCGCTCCTGGAGGATCTTCGCGTTCAGCGAGGCGAACTCGTTGCCCACGGCGGCGTAGGTGTCCTCGGGCTGCTTCTCGATGAGGATGACCTTCTTGCCCTGCTCCGCCAGCTCGCGGCAGGCGGTGATGCCGGCGAAGCCATGGCCGCAAACCACTGCCTCGCAGTCCCATTCCTTGGCGAAGTCGGTCACCTCGGCCGGCGGGGTCATCCAGCTGGTGTCGGTGACGTTGTGGATGTGCACGTCGCTGGCGGCCGGCTGGCCGTTGGCGTTCTCGCCGCCGTGGGTGTCGGCGGGCGCGTCGGTACCGCTCTTGTCGGCGCTGCCGGACGGCGCACAGCCGGCGAGCCCGGCAGCGCCGGCGGCCATGGCGGCCACGGCACCCATGCCGATGAACGAGCGGCGGGACATACCCTGATTCGTTGCCTTGCTCATAATCCCTAATCCTCCCATGTGTCGGGGAACAGATATGCGCGCTGTGGGACGCCTTCTCTTTGCGGCGGCCCCGACCCCCTTTGGGCCGGCGCGCAGTGCCATCCTAGGCGTCGGAAGCGAGCGCGAGTAATCGTCGGGCTGGGGGATTTTGCGCACTTTCCCCCTCGCGGAAATGGGGTAGATGGCATAAAACACCAGGTCAGGGCAATTCCCCGAAAATGACGGTTCGGTTACGGCGTTCGAAGCGCGTGCGAATCGGATATACTTACCTCCACGCAGAACGCGCCGAGACAGGGAGGGTCCCGCGTTGCAGATTTCGAAGTACTTCAAGCCCGAGACGCTCATGTTCGCGGCCTTTCTGGCCACGCTGCCCATTTACGCTCCGAACCAACTGCTGTTCGAGACGGAGCTTTTGCAGCAGGCAGCCTACATGCCGGCTTTCGCCGACACGCTTCTGGTCACCTCGGTGGTGCTCGGCATCGCGGCGGCCATCGCCTCGGCCCGCGGGCGCCTGCCGATGATTCTGCATCGGTGGGTCGTGCTGGGCTCATCGGCGGCCTATGTCGCGGGCTATGGGCTGTTCGCGTTGGCCGCAGGGCTCGAGGGCTTCGCCCAGCCGGCTCTGGGCGTGCTCGCGGGGCTTCTGCTGGGCGTCTCCACGGTGGTGCTCGCAATCGCCTGGGGCGCGCACCTCGCCCAGTTCGACCTGCGCCAGGCGCTCCTGTGGCTGGCGGTCATGATGGGCGTGGCCGCTTTGGTAGAGCTGCTCCTCTCCTCGGTCACCTTCGCGGTGGGCCTCATCGTGTTCGCGGTGCTGGTGCCGCTCGCATGCTTGGTGCCCTGTTGGCTGGCGTGGATGGCTCGACTCGGGGCTTCGGTGCCGGGGGATGCGGATGCGCGGCCGGCTTTGAGGGCGGGGGCCGCCGGGCAGCTGCGCTCCATGGCCTCGGTGGTGGCCATGCCTTTCGTGGGCCTCATGGTGTTCGCCTTCATGATGGGCGCGCGCAAGTTCGTCCTGTTCGACATGGTGCATATGGAGGTGCTCGGCTGCGTGCTGGGCGCCGTGGTGGTGCTGCCCATCTGTCTCATGCGCACGCGCGTTCCGCTCATGCCGCTCATCTATCGGGTGCTTGTGCCCCTGTTCGCCCTCGTGCTCATTTTCCTGAACTCCTTCCCGGGCTCCTCAGGGCCCTTATGGCTCGCCGCCTGGATGAGCTATGCCTTCTACGGGGCCGTGGCCATTCTGGCGCTTGCGGGCCTTACGGCGGCGGCCCATGCCTCGGAATTCTCGCCGGGTCTCATCTTCGGCACGACGGTGGCCGGTTTCGCGGGCTGCTCGCTGCTCGGTGTCGCGGCCTCGCGCACGGAGCTGTTCCAAATAGAAGGGGGCGGACCGGCGCTGCTCGTGGTGAGCACGCTGTACTTCGTGTACCTGCTCGCATCGGCGCTTTTGGCCCCATGGAAGCGCGATGGGGGCGATATCGTTCTGGAAGAGGGCGCCTCGGCTGCGGTCGCGCCCGTGCGGGATGTGGCCGCCCGCTGCGGAGAGTTGGCCGCCGCCTGCGGCCTCACCCCGCGCGAGGGCGAGATCCTGGGGTATCTGGGCCGCGGTCACGGCATTGCGTTTGTGGCCGATGCGCTCGTGATTTCCGAGAGCACCGTGCGCACCCACGTGAAGAGCATCTACAAGAAGCTCGGCGTGAACTCTCGCGAAGAGCTCGTGTCGAAGGTGAGCGAAGAGTAGCCGCCCTCGCGCCCTCTCGCGGCACCAGGTCTCCCCGTAGAAAATCCGTGCAGGGGGTATGGGCGGCTTTTCCTGATCGCACGCCTTGTGGTACCATAAGCCGGTGTTGTATTCGTGTTTCGAAGGGACTTATTCATGTCAGGGCATTCTAAGTGGGCAACCACCAAACATCGCAAGGCCGCGCAGGACGCTAAGCGCTCGGCTCTGTTCTCCAAGCTGGCTCGTAACATCACCGTGGCCGCCAAGGAGGGTGGCGACCCGAACCCCGACAACAACGCGTCGCTGGCCGCCGCCATCGAGAAGGCCAAGGGCTATTCAATGCCCAAGGACAAGATCAAGACCGCCATCGACAAGGCCTTCGGTTCCGGCAAGGACGCCGCCAACTACGAGACCGTCGTCTACGAGGGCTACGGTCCTGCCGGCGTGGCCGTGCTGTGCGAGGCGCTTACCGACAACCGCAACCGCACCGCCGCCGATGTGCGCGCCGCCTTCTCCCATTCCGGCGGCAACCTGGGCACCTCCGGCTCGGTGGCCTTCCAGTTCGATCGCAAGGGCCAGATCATGGTCTCCAAGGAGGTCGAGACCGGCGACAAGAAGAACCCCATCGGCCCGAACGGCGCTGCCGCCGACGAGGAGGAGTTCATGCTCGCCGTGGCCGAGGCCGGCGGCGACGACTACGAGGACGCCGACGAGGAGTGGATCGTCTACACCGCGCCGGGCGATCTCATGGCCGTGGTGAAGGAGCTTGAGGCCCAGGGCATCCAGGTGAAGGGCGCCGAGATGACCATGATCGCCAACACGCCGTCGGCGGTATCGGTGGCCGACGCCAAGAAGGTCATGCGCCTCATCGACAAGCTGGAGGAGCTGGAGGATCTGCAGGCGGTGTACCACACCATGGACATCACCGACGAGATCGCCGAGGCGCTCGACGAATAGAGCGAATTCGCATCGATGCTCGAGGCGCCGGATCCTGGTGGATTCGGCGCCTTTCCTTTTATAGACGACTTGGCTCGGTGCAACATTTCGGAAACAATGGAAAGACCCTTTCTGATACGGTATGCACATGTACCGCACATCCGGGCGCGCCCGGAACGCTTAAGGAGGCCCCATGGGTTTTTTGGAAGGTAAGACCGCTATCATCACCGGTGCCGGCTTCGCGGCGCTGAAGGACGGGTCCGCCGGCTCCATCGGCTACGGCATCGCCACCGCCTACGCCAAGGAGGGCGCGAACCTGGTCATCACCGGCCGCAACGTGAAGAAGCTGGAGACGGCCAAGGAGAAGCTGGAGGCCGAATACGGTATCCAGGTGCTTTGCGTGGCCGCCGACGTGAATGCCGGGGCCGACAACCAGGCCGTGGTGCAGAACGTCATCGACCAGGCCATCGAGAAGTTCGGCCGCATCGACGTGCTGGTGAACAACGCCCAGGCCTCCGCCTCCGGCGTGACGCTGGCCGACCACACCACCGACCAGTTCGACCTGGCCATCTACTCGGGTCTGTACGCCACCTTCTACTACATGCAGGCGTGCTATCCCTACCTGAAGGAGACCAAGGGCTCGGTCATCAACTTCGCCTCCGGCGCGGGGCTCTTCGGCAACTTCGGCCAGTGCGCCTACGCCGCCGCCAAGGAGGGCATCCGCGGACTCACGCGCGTGGCCGCCACCGAGTGGGGTCCTGACGGCATCAATGTGAACGTGGTGTGCCCGCTGGCCTGGACGGCCGCTCTGGAGAACTTCCAGGAAGCTTACCCCGATGCCTTCACGGCCAACGTGCGCATGCCCCCCATGGGCCACTACGGCAACGTGGAGACCGAGATCGGCCGTGTCGTGGTGCAGCTTGCCAGTCCCGACTTCAAGTTCATGAGCGGCGAGACCCTCACCCTGGAAGGCGGCATGGGGCAGCGCCCGTAATTCTGCTTGCTTTTCACAAACAGATGTTCTAAAATGAGCCCCACTCGAATTTGGAAAGTGGGGCTTATCTTTTGGCTGGCAAGACGCGCATCGTGATGGGGATCGATCCCGGGCTCGCCCATACGGGCTGGGGGGTCATCGAGCAGTGCGGGCCGCATCTGGCGTGCGTGGCCTACGGCTGCGTGGCCACGCCGGCGTCCCGCCCGTTGGCCGAGCGTCTCATGAAGATCCACCACCAGATCGGCGCGGTGGTCGAGCGCTTCCGTCCGGAGTGCGTCGGCATCGAGACGGTCTGGTTCGGGCAGAACGTCACGGCTGCCTTCGCCACGGGCCAGGCCCGCGGGGCGGCGCTCGTGGCCTGCGCCGAGGGCGGCCTTGCCGTGGGCGAGTACACCCCGCGCCAGATAAAGCTCGCCGTGGTGGGGGAGGGCTCGGCCGAGAAGGACCAGGTGCAGTACATGGTACGGCACCTGCTTTCCCTCGATCGGCCGCCTGAGCCCGACCACGCTGCCGACGCGTTGGCAGCGGCCATTTGCTATACGACCCACGAGAACGGAAGGCTCTCATGATTGCATTTCTGAACGGAACGGTAGCGGCGGTGCTGCCTCCGCAGACGGCCTATATCGATGTCGCCGGCGTGGGCTACGCGGTGGCCATGCCCGGGGGCGACTTGGGGAAGCTGGCCGTGGGGGAGGAGGCCCGTGTGCTCACGTACCTTTCTGTGACGGAGAACGGCATCGCGCTGTTCGGCTTCCTTTCCGAAGAGGAGAAGGTGCTGTTCGAAAAGCTTATCGGTGTGTCGAAAGTGGGGCCGAAGATGGCCTTGGCGGCGCTTTCCACGTTCTCGCCGGCCGAACTTGCCGACGCTATCGCCTCCCAGGACATCGCGCGGGTGTCCCACATCCCCGGCGTGGGGAAGAAGACTGCCGAGCGCATCATCCTGGAACTGAAGGGCACGCTGGAAGCGGGCATGGAGTCGCTGTTCAGCCAGGGCGCGGCCGAGCCTGCCCGCAGCGCGGCGGTGCAAGGGGCCACCGAGGCGCTTCTTTCCATGGGCTTCACGTCCGCCGAAGCCGAGGTCGCCCTGAAGGGGGCTCCCGAGGGCGCGGGCGAGGGCGCGCTGCTACAATACGCGCTGAAGCGTTTGGGAAGTCGATAGGAAGTCATGGCATTCGATCTGGACATAGAGGGCATGGTGTTCGAGGCCGCGCGGGATGGCGCGGGCGCGCAGGGCTCGGCGTCGGCGCCCGGGCGCGAGCGCGCGGTGGCCCCGACGCTCACCGAGGACGACCTGGAGCTGGATTTCTCCCTGCGCCCCAAAAGGCTCGATGACTATCTGGGCCAGACGAAGGTGAAGGAGTCCCTCGGCATCATGATCGCGGCGGCCCAGGGGCGCGGCGAGCCGGCGGATCATATTCTGTTCTCGGGCCCTCCGGGGCTGGGAAAGACCACGCTCGCCACCGTGGTGGCCAACGAGCTGGGCGTCTCCATCCGCACCACTTCGGGGCCGGCCATCGCCCGCACGGGCGATTTGGCGGCCATTCTCACCAACCTCGAAGAGGGCGATGTGCTGTTCATCGACGAGATCCACCGTTTGAACCGCATGGTGGAGGAAGTGCTGTACCCGGCCCTGGAGGACTTCGTGCTGGACATCGTCGTGGGCAAGGGCCCGGCGGCCCGCTCCATCCGGCTCGATCTGCCCCGCTTCACGCTCATCGGCGCCACGACGCGCACGGGCCTGCTCACCGGTCCTCTGCGCGATCGCTTCGGCGTGGCCTTCCGGCTGCAGTACTACACGCCCGAGGAGCTCTCCCTCATCGTGTGCCGCTCGGCCTCCATCCTGAATGTGGCCATCGATGAGGAGGGCGCACTTGAAATTGCCCGCCGCTCCCGGGGCACGCCGCGTCTGGCCAACCGTCTGCTGAAGCGCGTGCGCGACTGGGCCCAGGTGCGCGGCGACGGCGCCATCACGGAGGATGTGGCCGCCGAGGCGCTCACGTTCTTCGAGGTGGATCATCTGGGGCTCGACGCCGTGGACAACCGGCTTCTGGAAGTGCTCTGCGTGCAGTTCGGCGGCCGCCCGGTGGGCCTGACCACGCTGGCGTCGGCGCTGGCGGAAGACCCGGACACGGTGGAGGACGTGTACGAGCCCTTCCTTATGCAGCAGGGCCTCATGATGCGCACCCCCAAGGGTCGCCAGGCCACCGCCGGCGCCTGGGAGCATTTGGGACTTGTACCGCCGGAGGGATGCTAAGGAGCGAGTATGTTCGAACAAGATTACTTGATGCGCATCATCGCGCAGCTTCTAGGGGCCATTCGGCGCTCCATGGAGCGAGCGGCCGGCGAGGAGGATCCGGACGGGGCCGCCCGGGCCCTCGATATGGCCCTGGGCGACGCCACCGATTTGGACGGCGAGGCGCTGCTCTCCCTGGCGCCCGAATCGCTGGCCTCGGTGCTGCAGGTGTCGGGGGTCGACCCGCACCTTACGGAGTACATCGCCCGCAGCCTCATGCTCTCCGGCCGTTACCACGGTGAGGCGGGTCGTGCGGATATGGCCGAGCTGCGGCGCGCCCAGGGCCTCGCCGTTGCCGCCGCCTTCGGCCACGAGATGGGAACCGACCCTGCCGGCGACGAGGCCCTGGAGGCGCTTCTGACCGCAAGTGATGGAGAAGCGTAAATTCCCCGAGGAAATTGGCCGAAGTTAGCGTATAGTTATAGCGCGCTCCCAAAAGGGAGCTGGGCTTCGCGCCCGTATTGCTATACCCGCTCGTTAGACGAGCGGGAGGAAAGAGGAAAGTATCATGGCGGAAGGCACTGTCAAGTGGTTCAACCCCGAGAAGGGCTACGGCTTCATCTCCCAGAATGATGGCGAGGATCTCTTCGTCCACTTCTCCGAGATCAAGATGTCGGGCTTCAAGACGCTCAACGAGGGCGACGCAGTGACGTTCGAGGTGACCGAGGGTCAGAACGGCAAGCTGCAGGCGAGCAACGTGGAACGTATCTAACTTTTAGAAACTGACATGACGCCAAGGGCCCGGGAGCAATCCCGGGCCCTTTTTGTCGTGCGTACCCTTATTTGTTCCAGGCGAGGAAGGCCCAGGTGACGGTGCGGGGCTCGGCGAGACGCCAGGCGAGCTGGGGAATGCCCTTGCGGTCGGGGGCGCCGGCGCTCTCGTTGGGAACGAGGTTGGCGGTAAGCCATTCCCGTAGGTTGGCGCGCGCCCGCTGCCGTTCGGCGTCCGACGCGCGCACCGCCGAGGAGTCGTCGATCATGGCCGCCAGCTTCTCGTAGGCGTCCTCGGGGGTGGCGAAGGTATCGTCGCGGGTGCTGTCGATGTAGCGCACCTCGGCCCTTAGGTCCTCGCCGGCCAAGATGTTGAACGCGTACAGGTAGTCGCGGCCGAGCACCGAGGGCAGCCCCACGGCCGCGAGGATGCGCTCGTCGACGCGGGGGGAGGATCCCGTGGCCAGCGTGATGCACACCCGCCGGCGCGCCACCTCCGTCAGGCGCAAGAGCGCGTCGCGCAGATCAGCCGTGGCGATGGAACGGGAGGCGACGGCCACATCGGTCATGCCCTCGCGCACGCCGAAGGCCGGCCAATCGTCCTCCCAGCTCATGAGCTTGGGGAACACCGTGCGAACGCCGGCCTCGTTAAGGCGCGCCTGCATCTGATCCAGCATGCCCTGGGAGAAATCGGCCGCCACCACCTTGTGCCCCGCCTCGCCGAGCGGCACGGCCAGAGCTCCAGTCCCGCAGCCCATGTCGAACACCGTTTCGCCGGGGCGGATGTCCGCGTATCCCAGGAACTTCTCCACATAGAGGTTCGGGGCGTCCTTGGTGGTGAAGGTGGCGGAGCGCTTGTCCCAGAACGCCGCATCATCGGCATGGCGCCGCACTTTCTGTAGCTCTTTCCACTCCTCGTTCCAATCCGTTGTGGTGAGCAAGGGTGTAAATTCGTCGTGCATGGGGCCTCCAAGCCGTGTCGTCGGTCGTTCAGCCATTATACTTCTCTGGAACGAAATCGAGATGCGAGGAGACGTTATGCAGGTAGAGCTTCTGTACCACACGCCCGATCCCGAGCGCGCCATCGCCACGGCGGCGCGGCTGTGCTACGCGCCGGTGGGCGCGAGCGAGCTGATGGAGACCATGCCGCCCGAGCGGGTGCGCAGCGTGCTTTCCACCATCATGGGCTCGGGGCACTTCTCCACGCTCGAGCACGCCAGCTACACCTTCGCCGTCGACGGCGTCTCCCGCGCGCTCACCCACCAGCTGGTGCGCCATCGCATCGCCAGCTTCAACCAGCAGTCCCAGCGCTACGTGAAGTTCAAGGGCGAGATTCCCATGGTGAAGCCCGCCACCGTGGCCGCCGACCCCGAGTGCGACCGCCTCTTCGACGAGGCCGCCGCCGCCGTGGCCGAGGCCTACCGGGCGCTCGTGGACGCGGGCATTCCCGCCGAGGACGCGCGTTATCTTCTGCCCAACGCCTGCGAGACGAAGATCGTCATCACCATGAACGTGCGCGAGCTTCTGCATTTCTTCGAGCTGCGCTGCTGCAACCGCGCCCAGTGGGAGATCCGCGAGATGGCGTGGAAGATGCTGGAACTCGCCCGTCCGACGGCTCCGTACATCTTCGCCGACGCCGGGGCGCCCTGCATCCACGGCATCTGCCCCGAGGGCAAGATGACCTGCGGGAACCCCTATCCGCGCGTGGATCGCTCGCAACTCGACGCTTAGGACGGCTGTATGACCAAGCAGAAAAGCGATCTGTCCCGCGCGTTTTCCGAGGACGGGGCCATAAAAACCCACGTGGGCGGCCAGGCCCTCATCGAGGGCGTCATGATGCGCGGCAAGTACAACTGGGCCGTGGCCGTGCGCGAGCCGGACGGCGCCATCTATGTGGAGGAGCACGACCTCACGAGCGGCAAGGACAAGAACGGCTGGATGTACTGGCCGCTCGTGCGCGGCTGCCGGGCGCTCGTGGAGTCGCTCATGCTGGGGTTCAAGGCCCTGGAGATCGCCGCTTTGCATGCCTTCGGCGACGAGGAGGGCGAGCAGAAGGCCGCCGCGGAGGCTTCGGCCGAGGCCGTGGACTACGAAACGACTCTGACCGAAGATGCCGAGACGCGCGAGGAAGAAGAGGAGTTCGGCCACCGCGAGATGATGATCTCCATGGTGGTGGGCCTCGTGCTGGGCGTGGTGCTGTTCATCGTGGCGCCGGCGGCCATCACGAACCTCATCGTGGGGGAGTATGACGACCACACGCTGGCCTGGAACATCGTTGACGGTCTTCTGCGCGTGGCCGTGTTCGTGTTCTACATCTGGCTCATTGGCCGCATGGAGGACATCAAGCGCATGTTCATGTACCACGGCGCCGAGCACAAGGCCATCCACTGCTTCGAGCACGGCTTGCCCATGACGCCCGAGAACGCCCGGCAGTTCCCGCGCCTGCACGTGCGCTGCGGCACCGCCTTCCTCATCATGGTCATGGTCATCGCCATCCTCGTGTACACTATCTTCCCCTTAAACGCCATCATCTCCGGCTTCGGGGTGCCCGACGGGTTGCCGAAGCTCGTGCTGGTCATCGTGGCGCGCATCGTGCTCATGCCCGTTATCGCCGGCATCTCCTACGAGATCACGGTGAAGTGGGCCGGCAGCCACCCGGACAACCCGCTCGTGAAGGTAATACTCTGGCCCGGCATGCAGATGCAGTACCTCACCACCCACGAGCCCGATGACGCCCAGATGGAGTGCGCCATCGCCGCCATGCAGGCGGTGCTCGCCCGCGAAGACGCCGAGGAGGCGAAGGCGGCAGCGAAGACGGCGCCCGCCGCTTCCTGATCCGCATCGCCGCGCCCTGTCCATCGGGGCCGTCAATAAGCTGTGACAAACCCGTAGCGCCGGCGAAACCACGACAAATTGACTGAACGTTAAAATTTCCACGTAGCTATTCCAAGCGACGGCCCAGATAGGAGCGTGGGAACATGGAGCCGCTGATTTCCGCTCGGGATCTGAAGAAGAACTTCGGCAAGGTGGAGGCGCTCAAGGGCGTCTCGCTCGATGTGGCGGAAGGCGAGAAGGTCGTCGTCATCGGGCCGTCCGGCTCGGGCAAAAGCGTGCTCATCCGCTCCATCAACGGCCTGGAGCGTCCCGACTCCGGCGAACTTACCGTCAACGGCATCGACATGATGGCCAAGAAGGTGGACACGCGCAAGTTGGCCAGCGAGGTGGCCATGGTGTTCCAGGGCTACAATCTCTACCCTCACAAGACCGTGCTGGAAAACGTCACCTTCGCGCCCATCAAGGTGCTGAAGGTGCCGAAGGCCGAGGCCGAGGAGGCGGGGCGCGCCTACTTGGAGCGCGTGGGACTGTCCAGCAAGCTTGACAAGTACCCCGACCAGCTCTCCGGCGGCCAGCAGCAGCGCGTGGCCATCGCCCGGGCGCTGAACATGCACCCGAAGATCATGCTTCTCGACGAGCCGACGAGCGCCCTGGACCCGGAGATGGTCAACGAGGTGCTCGACGTCATCAAGTCGCTGGCGGAGACGAACATGACCATCGTCATGGTCACCCACGAGATGGGGCTCGCGCGCGACGCCGCGGATACGGTGGTGTTCATGGAAAACGGGCTCGTGGTGGACGCGGGAACGCCGGACTACCTCTTCGGCCCCGATTCCAACGAGCGCGTGCAGGCGTTTCTCTCTAAGATACTGTGAGGGGAGGGTGCGCGATGGACGTGATGAGCCTGGCAGACGGAAAGATCGGGACGGGCGGGACGGCCGTGCTGAGCGGGGCGCACCTCACGCGGCGCGCCTTCGTGCAGCTGGCCGGCGCCGCTGCGGTGGGCGCGACCCTGGGTAGTGCGGTGCTGCCGCTTTCCGGCTGCGCGCCGGCAGGCGACGTGCTGCGCGTCGGCACGAAGATCGACGTGCCCGGCTTCGGGTTCCAGAACCCCGAGACGGGAAGCGTGGAGGGGCTGGAGGTGGACGTGGCCCGCGAGCTGGCCGCACGGCTCAAAGGCGATGCGAACGCCCTGGAGATCGTGGGCGTGAACGTGACCACCCGCGGGGCGATGCTGGACAACGGCACCCTGGATGCGACGCTCGCCACCTTCACCATCACCGACGCGCGCAAGAAGACCTACGACTTCTCGCGGCCTTACTACATCGACCACATCGGCGTGCTCGTGCTGAAGAAGTCGGGCATCACCGATCTGGCGGGCCTCGACGGCAAAACCGTGGGCGTGGCGCTGTCGGCCACTACCAAGGACAAGCTGGGGGCGGCGGCCGCCGAGGCGGGCATCACGCTGAAGTTCGCCGAGTACGCCACCTATCCCGAGATCAAGATCGCGCTCGTGGCCGGGCGCGTGGATGCCTTCTCCGTGGACAGCTCCATTCTTCTGGGGTACCAGGACGACACCACCTACTTGCTGCCGACGCAGTTCGCGCCCCAGGAGTACGGCGTGGCCACGAAGAAGGGCAGCGAGTATTCCAAGCCCATCGACGACGCCATCGCGGCCATGGAGGCCGACGGCACGCTGCGGGCGCTGAAGGAGCGCTGGGGCCTGTCGCTGGTCACCGAGGCCGATGTGGAAGCCGAGCAGAGCGCCGGCGGCACGGGCCTGGGGGCGGGAGATCCGGCCGACGACGGGGGAGCTGCGGGCACCGAGGCGCCCGCTGATGATGCCGCGGATGCGAGCGGCCAAGGCGCTGCGGGCGCGAGCGGCGCGGAAGGGGGCGCGTCCCGATGACGGAGATATTCGCGCCCTACAAGTGGGAAGCGCTCTTCGCGCGATGGCCCGACATCCTGGCCGCCTTCGGCATGACCGCGGCCATCTCGGCGCTGGCCCTCGTCATCGCGCTCGTTTTGGGCTTCGTCTTCGGCGTGTTCGCGGTGTCGCGCTTCCGCATCCTGCGCGCCCTCACGCGCGTCTACGTGGAGACGGTGCAGAACATTCCGCTGCTTCTGCAGGTGTTCGTGCTTTACGCCGTGTTCCCGCTGATCGGGCTCACCATCGCCTCGTTCTGGATCGGCGTCATCGCCATCGGCGCCTACCACGGCGGCTACATGTCGGAAGTGGTGCGCAGCGGCATCGGCTCGGTGCACCGCGGCCAGTTCGAGGCGGCCAAAAGCCAGGGGTTCTCGCCGGTGCAGACCATGACGCTCATCATCCTGCCCCAGGCCATGCGCATCATCCTGCCGCCTCTGGCGGTGCAGGCCGCCAACCTCGTGAAGAACACCTCGGTGCTCGCGCTCATCGCCGGCGGCGAGCTCATGTACTTCGCGAACTCCTTTGCCGGGGACACGAGCTACTACGGGCCGGCCTACGTGGCCGCCGCCGTGCTGTATTTCGCCATCTGCTTCCCGCTCTCGCGTGGTGCCGTATATCTTGAACATCGCATGGGCGCCCACCGCCACGTGGCCACCGGCGATGCCACCGAGGAACTTGCTGCCGATGCCGTGGAAGTGACCCCGGGCACCCACGACATCACCGGGCATGCCGCCGCCCAGGCCATGGCCGCGGGCGTGACGACCATGGTGGAGGGCACGAGCACCTTGGTGCCGCCCGTGGCGGACAAGGGCCGCTATCTCACGTACGCGGAGCTTTACGGCATCGACGCGCCGGCGTGGCCCGATCGTCGCACCGTGGCGCCCCGCACGCCGCGGAACCGTCGCGGAATCGCTCGCGTGCGCGGCGCCATCGGTCGCACCGGCGGCCGTCGCAAGGGCAAGGGCCGGAGAGGAGGCCGGAAATGAGCGACATCGCCGCTTTGCTCACCTGGACGAACATCCGCTTCCTTTTGGAAGGACTCGGGCTCACCCTCGTCATCTCGGCGCTGGCCATCGCCTGTTCCGTCGTGCTCGGCGCCGTCATATCCATCATGCGCGGGTCCTCCTCCCGCGTGCTGCGCGGCTTCTCCATCGCCTACGTGGAGCTGTTCAAGAACACGCCGCTGCTTCTGTGGATCATGTTCACGTTCTTCGTGGCCCAGCTGCCGCCGTTGCCCGCGGCGGTGCTCGCCTTCACGCTGTTCACCGCGGCCTCGGTGGCCGAGATCGTCCGCGGTGGCCTGGCGAGCGTTCCGGCGGGCCAGTACGAGGCCGCCCATTCCCAGGGGTTCTCGGCGCCGCAGATGTACCTGTACATCATCTTGCCCCAGGCCCTGCGCAACATGGTACCGGCGCTGCTCTCGCAGTTCGTGACCACCATCAAGGACACGTCGTATCTGTGGGGCGCCATGGCTTTGCAGGAGCTGATGGGCCGCGGCATGATCCTCATGAACAGCTACAACTCCACGGTGCAGATCTTCGCCATCTTCGCCCTGATGGCGCTCATCTACTTCATCGTCTGCTTCACTTTGTCGCAGATCGTCCGCGCCTACCAGCGCCGCCTCAAGGGCACACGGTAGGGAAGAAAACTTCTTGACCTCAACGTCGGGTTGAGGTTTATGCTGTGCGGCGGAAATTCTTTGGCGGAAACGAAGGGCGAAGACTATGCCGCGCAAACCGAAGATGCAAACCAGCAACGATCTGATACGCGAGAACTACGGGTGGCCCATGACGGCGGGCCAGGTGTCGAAGCTGACGGGCGTGACGACGAGGGCGCTCCAGCATTACGATGAAAAGGGCCTGCTGTGCCCGAGGCGTTCGGGGGAGGGCGTGGCCAACAACCGCAAGCTCTATAGCCCCGAGGACGTCGACCGGCTCAAGCAGATTGTGGTGCTCGGCTCCTATGGATTCGAGCTCAAGGATATGCCGCCGATTCTCGATGGCGAGAGGAGCCTGACGGACGCGTTGGCAGAGCGCATCGAGGAATTGCGTGCTCAGGAGCGCTACTTGCAGCATCTCATCTTGTTCGCGCGCTATGCCGAAATCGTCGGCGACGACCTCTTCGAAACCTTGGCCTTCGGCACCTCCGAAGTGGATGCGTTCGCCGAGCTCATGCGAAGCTCGCCGGCCTATGCCGATAAAGCCATCCGGTGGGAATCTATGGACGATGCGGGCTTGGAGCAATTGTGGGACGAGCTGGGCGCGATCATCGTCGATTTCCTGGGAGGCGACGACGAGGATCCCTTCGCCCATATAGAGTCTACGGTGCGACGACTGAGGGCGTGGTTCTGCACGTATTTCTTCGAAATCGACGATCTTGACCTGCTGGGCATTTGGACGCTCTTCGAGGATGGGAGCGAGGAGGCCGAGTTTGCCGGCGAGGTGGGCGGAGAGGCGACTCCCGGTTTTCTGCAGTCGGCGGTGTTTCTCGTGTGGCTGAAGTCGATGATCTTGGAACTCTCGGCGATGATCGAAGCCGGGGCCGGGGACGATATGGGATCGTCCTTCTCTGAAAACCGGGCGGTTTCCCTCGTCGATTTCGTCTGCCGTTCGTGCGGCTACCCCGTCCCGGAGGCTGCGGAGCTCGATGGCGACGAGTGGGATACCATGGTGGAATTTTTCGAAACGGTGGCGGGGTATCTGAGGAGTGCCCTGGAAGACGAGGAGACGATGGCGCTCATTGATCCCGACGGAGAAAGCGCTGTCGACGGAGCGTTTTTCGAGAGGGCGGCTCGAGCTGCTCGAGAGGTTGAGCTCTTCTCTGAGCGTAGCTAAAAAGTCAGCAGGTCGCGCACGGGCGAGCCCAAGGCGTCGGCGATGCGGCCCAAGTCGTCGATGCCCACGCCGACCCGGCCGGTCTCGATGCGCCAGATGTGGGATTTGCTGCTGCCGATCATGAGGGCCAGCTGGCTTTGGGAAAGCCCCTGCTCCTCGCGTACCGCGCGGATACGCTTTCCCAGGGCCTGTCTTTTCTGTTCGATGTTCATGGGGAAAGCATATGTGCTACCATTAACGAACCGACTTCAAATATGAAGCCACAAGCTTATGGAGAGACTGACGAGGAAAGAAGGAGGCCGCATGGCAAGTTCGCGCGCAAACCTTTCGAAGAAGGCGAAGCTCATTGGAATCGGGGCGGCGATTGGCTTGGTAGTCGGCGCTTTCTCGGTCTTCATGCTGCTCACGTACAACCCGCCGGACAAGCAGCAGGAGCCCAATGTTGACGTCGCCGTTCTCATGAGCGAGATCTCGCAGATCAACGAACTGGCTACCGCCTCTCAAACCTACACCGTCGTCGAGAAAGTTGAGAGCAACAGCAAGCTGTTCGACACTATTGACATTCCCTTCTCGGAGAACTTCTTCATTCTCACCTATATGGGCGAGTTGAAGGCGGGCGTTAATTTGGATGAGGCTCAGGTCGCTTTGGAGGGAACGACCGTGAAGGTGTCGCTGCCGCAGGCGACCATCCTGTCGGATGCCATCGACACGACCAGCTTCAAGGTGCTGCACGAACAGAACAACTTCCTCAACCCCATCGGCGTCGAGGACGTCACGCAGTACATCGACGAGTCGCGCCAAGAAGCGGAGGCTGCCGCCATCAGCGGCGAGGTGCTCAACGAGGCCCAGGAGAACGCCGTCTCGTCCATTGAAGCACTACTCGGTGCCGCCCTTCCGGAGGGGTACACGATTGAAGTCAGCTCGGCGGCGCAGAACCAGACGACGGAATAGCAGATTTGGTTAGCTGTCAGCTAATGCGGACGGCAACGGAAAACTGCTAGTCTGGACGCAAGGCAGAGGAAGGAATCAAAGACTATGGGCGGTATTCGTAGCAAATTAGGGAACGTGGCGGATAAGGCCAAGGAGTTGGGCGAGTCGGTGGCGGAGGTGGCTGCAGAGGCTGGCTGCACCGTTGCCGGCAAGGTGGCTGCTGCTGGTGGGACGGTTGCGGAGCGAGCCAAGGAGGGGGCTCGTTTGGCGGCCGATGCGCAGCTAGAAGCTCGGAGACGCAAGTATGCCCCCGTATTCCCCGACGAGTTCTGGAGCCCAGACTATGATCTACCAAATATGGTGATCATTGAAGACGAGGACAAACGTAAGGGCATCGACGTGTGCGAAGGCGCTATCGGGTGGTTGACGAAGGCATCGAACGGGATGGAGATATTCCATCTGTACCATGCTTTTGCCGAGGAAAGCGGACTGGCGTTCCATCCATTTGCCCAGATGGGCGCAGTCTACGTTCGAGACCCATCCGGGCTGGATCGTTTTCTCGACCTTGAAAGCCTGTACCAGGAGATTCAAAAGGAGAAGATGTCCGAGCTTCAGCATGTCGCCTATTGCTTGGGAGCGAAATACTGCAAGCTTGAGATGCGTGAGACGCAAGTATCCGATTCGAAACAAGCTAGGCAAATCAAGGCTTCGGTGAAGAAGACGGCTGTGGCTTCAGAATCAGAGGGCATTTCCGCTGATCGCAGTGAACAAGTTTCAGAAGACAGGTATATGCTCTTCGAGCGTCACTTTTCCGGGAGCGATGAGGTCAGGCGGCCGCCGCTGAACTGGTATCGGAACGACAAGGAGATCAATGGCCTCATCGAAATGCGCTGCTCGGGTGCCTCGAAGAATGCGATACAGGATTATGTGGTGAACATTGACTGCCGGTCATCTGCTACGCTAGCTCAGACTCGTGCCAGCGAGATAGACTCGGCATTGAGGGGGCTGAAGGTGTCGATCGGCACGTCTCTGCAAGAAGCTGTCTCTTATATACATCTGACGC
>ENA-OUPA01000357-OUPA01000357.1-human-gut-metagenome-genome-assembly--contig:-NODE-357-length-32712-cov-26.9829_pt1 | contig 32712 bp, 33 predicted proteins | sample MGYA00237939_ERZ548770 | MGnify/ENA primary metagenome ERZ548770 (study PRJEB26490, sample SAMN05356877) | human gut metagenome | biome: terrestrial biome; feature: human-associated habitat; material...
AACGATATGGCACCATGGGGACACATGTATGTCAATCCTGGTCTAACAGAGCCATAATTATTCCAACTACGTGACCAGGTTGGACGACGGCGTGAGCGTCCTATGACGGTCAGGGAGCTGTTATTTAGGCTTAACGAACTGATGTCTATCGACAAATCTATCGGTAATTTATCGGTGGGGTTGTCGGGATACGAAGAGGGAAATATGGTCTATATCCCTCGCTTTTTCGTTCCGAATGACCTAGAGGGGCCTTGTGGCCGCAGGCCTGTTGAGGATCTCGTCGGCGTGCTCTCCGACGAGGAATGCGACTATTACCGCGTCCCCAAGTGTGTCTTGATCGGGTAGGATGGATAGTCGAGGAAACACGGAAACTCAAAGGGCGATCGGCATCGGTCGCTCTTTATCAATCTCTACTGAAAATTATTTCAAACTATTTTGCAATTCGATCTTGCGCTATATTCAATAACCAACTATACTATATGTCAACAAGCGGGATGAAGGGCATCCCGCAATCCTAGAGGAAGGAACATCCCATGTCCATCAACCGCGTTATGCTTTCCGGCAATATCACCCGCGACCCCGAGGTCCGCATGACCGCAAGCGGCACTCCCGTCCTTTCGTTCGGTCTCGCAGTCAACGATCGCCGCCGCAATGCCGCAACCGGCGAGTGGGAGGACTGCCCGAACTTCATCGACTGCACCATGTTCGGCACTCGAGGCGAGGGCATCTCCAAGTATATGGCAAAGGGCGACAAGATTGCCGTCGACGGTAAGCTCCGCTTCAGCCAGTGGGAGAAGGACGGTCAGCACCGTACCAAGCTCGAGGTGATTGTCGAGGAAATCGAGCTCATGGCCCATCGTCGAGACCAGTAGAAACTCGTTGGCAGGCGGTCGCAAGGCCGCCTGTTTTCAATTATTTCCCAGCTAGATCTTGCATTCCGTTCACTATTCAACTATACTATATGCAACAAGCGGAACGAAAGGCGTCCCGCAACCCGAAGGGAGATACCCCATGAAGAACTTTACGATTAAGGTCACCGAGCACAGGGAGGGCCTGTTCGTCGTCGAGGCCGAGGACGAGAACGATGCGCTGGAGCGCTTGGGTCGGATTATCGAAACCGACTGCTTCTGGAATGACTTCGAGAACGGTGGCGAGTATTCCCTGAGCACCGAGGTCGAGACAGATGGTGAGCCCGGCGATGCGGTAGGCGAGTGGAGTGACGAGGACTACCGCGATATGTTCGGAAGCTAATATCCACCAAAGGGCATCGGTCTACCCGATGCCCTTTTTTCGTACCGTTTCTAAAGATGGATCTTGCATCCCGTCCGTTATACAACTATAATATATGCTACAAGCGGAACGAAAGGCGTCCCGCAAGCCCGAAGGGAGATACGAAATGAGTGTATGTAACTGGGCCGTAGTTGGCATTCGCATCGAGGATGCCGAGGTCGCGCCAATCGAGGTCTTTGAGAGGTACGAGGAGGCGCGTGATTCCATGCTCTGCAAGATCCATGCCCTAGTCGATGAATCAGGCCATACGTCTTATATCGATGATTGCGGGCAGGGTGTTGACGTTTATTTAGGAGGGAAGGACTGCTATTACGGTGGTGCCGTTACTTGGAAATGGCACGTCAAACCCGTGTATTGCTAGGACAATCGGGGTGGTGAGGATGCCGCCCCGATTGTCCTACTGAGTTTTGGTATCCAACAATTCAAAGATTGGCGGTTTTCATGATTGATTTCAAATACTCGAATGTCTATAGCCGCGCAAACGTTGCGGCTTATAAGGCGCAGGATGGGAGCATTTATATCACCGTGTTGATTCATCCTTTTGACGCTCGAGATTCGACCTATCGCTGCAGCGCGAGATATTTGCCTGGCAAGGGGCGTAGGGCGGCGATTGACTTCCAGGCGATAGTGACTGGGGAGTTCGATTTGCGCGAAAGGTTCGGTTCTATCTCTGTTCCAGCCGATGCGGAGATGTTGGCGCTATGCGGGATCCATCCTGCTCTGCGCAAAGCGGATCTTGTCGCGGCGCTCGAAGAGGAAGCTATCTTACTGGATAGGGACTTTGTCGAAGCCTTTGACTTTGAAGAGGAATAGCCGCTAAGAGCGCCTATATGCCCGCGTTCTTGGTGGCTTTTCCCAGCTAGATCTTGTATTCCACTCGATACTTAACTATAATATATGTCAACAAGCGAAACGAAAGGCGTTCCGCAAACCCGAAGGGAGATACCCCATGAACCCCATCGATTCCAAGCTAAAGAAGATTCTCGCCATGATTGACGGCGCGACCTCCGAGGGCGAAGCCAAGGCAGCATCCCTTGCACTCCAGCGCCTCCTCGCCGCGAACAACATGACCCTCGAGGACATCGACCTTACCGATGATGCCCCCGAGGTCAGCGAGTCAGTTGAAGAGCTCGGTAAGCGCGTCCCGGAGTGGGTCAAGGTTCTCGCGTACGTTATCGCCAAGAACTACCGTTGTCGCTACTACATGCAGACGAGCCACGGTGCCTACGACTATTGGGCCGGTCGCCGGCCTGTTTCCGGAACCCGATTCGTCTTCGTTGGTGAAAGCCAGGACGCCGTGGTCGCATCCGGCTGCTTCCGCGCCACCAAACATGCTATTGAGAACTGCTTCAAGAAGTTCTGCGACAGGCGAGCCGAAGAGTATGGAACTAAAATCGGTCGCCGTGCCGGCGTGAAGAACAGCTATTGCCTCGGTTTCATCGAGGGTCTCGAGAGCTCCTACCGTGAGCAGCTCGAGCAGGACGAGACCATGGCCTTGGCTATTGTGGTACCCGAGAGCGTCACCCGTTACATGGATGAGGAGCTGAACCTCAAGAAGATGAAGCACCAACCCATTACCGTTTCATCCGACAAGTCGATTGGCGATGCCGGTAGGGCAGACGGCTACGGCTTCGGCCAAGGCGACCGCATTGCAACTTGCGCCTAAACAACGGCACGGGCAGGGGAGGGCAACGCTCGCCCCTGCCCACTCAAGTAGTTTTCTCAGCGATTGCAATAGGTCTATAGCGCGAATTTGAATGGGGATATTGCTCCATGTTACTGGTAGAATCAGACAAAAAGCATGACTGCAATGAGTCATGCAACCCCGCTACAGGAAGGAACAAACATGTTCGATTTCAAGTGTTCGATGCAGGCCCAGCTCGATAACCTATGGCTCAAGCCTGAAGATCTCGCCCGCGGACTCGATATCCGCGTGTCCAGCGTGCGCAAGTGGCTCGACCCCGAGCTCGATTGCGTTCCGGTCAAGGCTGCCTTTGACTGGGTATACGACCAGACCGAGAAGCTCGGTGACCTTACGATGCAATGCCTGAATGAGGCGAATGGATCCCACGGGAAGTTCGGTCAATACATTCTCCCATGGTATCGAGACGATGATTTGCCCGACACGGAGCCTGTAGGCCTTTACAATCTCGCAAGTCGCTTGGTCGCAGACCAACTCGAGGAGAAGGATATCGAGTACTCGTTTGTCTACGCATGTCGTGACGATGAATGGATTGAGCTGAACCTAGATTCCTTCCCCGATATCGATCCGAAGGCTGAGTTTGCCGCCCAGGCTGATATCTTGGGAGTTCCGACGTCTGAGATCGCAATGGCATTGGGCATCACCGGTCGTTCGGTTAAAGACTGGAAGAACCCCAAGCGCGATATTATGCTGCCTGTTGACGAGGCGTGGGACTTCCTAGGCGACTACGCCGAGAAGCTGGAGGGCCGTACTTCCGAACTTCTTGAGAGTAAGCCCAACCCGATGCCGTATCATCCCATGACTCGACAGGGGACGCTGTCACTGCAAGATCGAATTGATAATCAGGCGGCTCTTGCTGCCTCGAAGCAGATTATGGGTGACGGCAAATCGGTTGTTGATTTCGCATACGTCTAAGTGTTGCCGGCTAATTTAAGAGCTGTTCTGCCCTTTAAGTAGACGGAATCTAGTCCATATCTAGACGGCGAATCAGCGAACAATAGGAGAGAACCTATCTATGACAATAAGCGATGGGATGATTCGAGCGGAGTTGAGAACTTTGGAGCAAATGGAAAAGGCAAAACGCAAGTGCGCGAACTGTCTCTATTGCACATCCAGGGACAATGTTCGCGACAACCTGCATAGACCCGAAGACACGACCGTTGAGTATCTATGCCACCGTAGGGAAGGTCACGAATTCGAGACCGCCCATTCGAACCGATGCAATTATTGGAAGAAGCAGATCGACAGCTGATCCTAGCGCCGCGTTTTCGCATCGTCGCGCGGCTTGTTTTCATCAATCCCGCGCAGGTCGAACTGTTTGTTTCCGCGTTTAAGCACAAGCTGCCAGCCGCACGCATCGCAGATCTTGACAAACTCATCGATAGTGAAGCGCGTGTTGTTGTGCAGTCGCGTCGACAGGCTTCCCTTTTGCTTGCCGGTCTTAATTGATGCATCCTGCAGCGTCATGCCGCAATCTTGGACCATATAGCGAATGGCATCGGATGAACCGATTCGTTCAAGCACTGAATACCTCTTTCAGATATACGATAGTCTATTTCGATTATAGCTAATCTAGAAATATTCTAGACGCGACAAAGTGTTCGACGTACTGCTAACGGCGCTGGGTTTCATTCTGAAACCTATAGGCTCCACCGCGAAATTGCCGCTGCGGCAAGTCGCATTGGATATATTTTGTCTGTCCCAAGATGTAGGAGGCAATTCCCACATTAGGAGGACAGATGGATAACGACACCCAATTCGATTTGGCAGCCATTCGAATGGCATATTTCGCGCTTCTTCTGAGCGGTCGAAAGTACGACAACCTGGAGCTCGCCGTTGCTCAGGAAATGTTAAAGATGAATCGCCTAGTTTCTGAACGCTCGTTGCCCTCCTTGATTGGTCGATCCATCAGAATTACCGCGACGATCAACTCGGTTGAATTCGAGGAATCTTCAAAGCGATATCTGATTAAGTTCCAAGCCGATAATGATGAAAAAGAAGAGCGAGTCCGTTCTGAACGCATGGATTCCAACCACAAGGATGCGGTGAAAAAGATTTGGGAACGAGATTTGGTCGGCCACCGTGCCATTATCTTCAAATGCAAGGATAGGGTTGGATCCAAAGAGGCTCCCAATGGCTATCGAATCGCTCCATATTGCATTGATCTTGGCAAGGTGGAGTAGATACAGATGAAGCAGCCAAAACTTGAAGACTTGAATCTAACTGCAATTGTTGAAGCCGAGCTCGAGAAGCGCAACTGCGATGGACTTTATTCTCCATGCAATCGCTGTGAGTGCGGATGTTCCCGTACGAAACTATTTTCCTGCGGCAAAGCGTGTGCAGAATGTCGTCCCGGCATGCAGCATCCAGGCACAAGCGATTTGAAGATCGTCTCGGTTGATGAGTATTGCGAAATCATCGACCGTATTGAAGCCGAGCGGAAGCGTCTCAATGAGAAACGCCGTGCAGAAGCAGCTGCAAATAAGAAAGCAGAACGACTCGAAGCTAAGGGAATTAGAGAAGAGAAAGCCCTAAAAAAGAAGCAGGAGCGAGCCGAGAAGCGAAAGCAATTCACGGATAAACTCCGTGCGCGATTCGAAGCGTTTGTTGCAGATGTTTCTGCTGCCGTGCGCACGAGCATCCTTTGCAAACTTCTCAGTGGTGTTTCAATTGGATCGATTGTATTTTCGATTGCATCGATTATCTTCTTTGAGATCATCAAGTGCGAATGGTTGGCATCTGCGGCGAAAGCCGAGGCGCTTGCAGCGGTCTATCTCTTCCAAAAACTGTTTATGTTCGAAGCGATTTATGTCTTCGTCATCGTTGCGTTCACGATTGGCTTGATCATCGTTCGCGTTGTTCGCGGCGATTACAAAGCAGATTTTGAGCTGGAAAATCAATCTGAAAAGGAAGAGAAGGACGACCAGTTTTTCCTATAGACCTTCGGAGCTCCTGTTTCTAGAGTGCTTTCAGTGCCAGATTAAAGGGCCAATCCGATTTGGATTGGCCCTTTTCTATATTATTTTGAAAATGATTTTCATCGGTCTCATTGCCTGATTCCCAGCTCCTAACAAGCTCGACAGCCTTCGCAATTACCAATCGAGTCATATGCGAAGACTTTTACAACGGGCTCCATTTTGGTTTTGCAAGTCCATACTGCAGAGCGTGCAAGTTGTTTTTGACCGAGAGTCTTACGAATCGGAATATGTCATGATTCTAAATTACCGTCACGACAAAATTCAAAATCAAACTGGGTATCAGATTGATAGGCATGCGGAGTGCTTTTAATGGCACTCCGTGGTATCGCTATTTGTTATTATTCTCATCCTTCGTTCAAGTAGGAGGACAGTCTCAACTGGATTGTGACGCTCAATCAGAAAAGATATTTCGGCAATTCAGTCCGTTTGATATCTACGAATCAAACGAAATCTAATCATCCTTTCATACGGATTGCCTTTTGCTATTGCCATTTAGATGCTCAGTTTAGATACGGATCATGTCCAAAAGGACGAAGCAGGGCGCCCATGGATTCAGTTTCATTTACTTGTTTGCCAATGATTTTACGAAAACAAAGTGACTCTAATGCCTATTGTGTGCTCGATTCAGTTTTCAATTTAGGGCTACAGGGATTATTCCAAGCAGAGATTAAGCAATTGGTAGAACTCCCACAGCGCCTTTAGTGGCGCTGTGCTGTATCGCTATTTGTTCTCATTCTTATTGTCGAGAGGTGCAGGCGGCGGTATGAATCGACTGAAATTAACTTTAGCGTCGTGCAATAAAAAGTATTTGGCGCGGTCAGTTTCCATTACATCTGACGGTATTTTTACCGCAACGACTTCCGACTGATACCAATTTGAATACAAGTCGGCAGACCTGCAAAGGTAATTTTCTATTCAATTCTGCCGTTCTCTATCTGATTTTTACGGCCGATTGTACTTTGCAAAATGCCGAAACGGGTTTTCGGATTGTTAATCGGTAGCGATTAAAAGCCGGCTGCGCTTCCATTTCAGGTTGCACGGAGAGCGGTCAACGGCTTTCAAATCACATCGCGAGTCGTTTCCGAATTTATATTTCGCATCCGAAAGACAACCGAATCATCGCTCAGATTAAATCGCCGCAATCAATTTTCCCTTACAAATAGTTTGCTATCAATTCATTTTCGAGGTCGTGCCGAACGTGAATTAAAGTCAGCGGACTCGCCGCGAACACTTTAAAAACCAATTCAGCAGACTCAAAACTGTTCATCGGATAGGGAGGAGGCGCATCCGATTCGAGTTCCGAACCACCAAATCAGCCCACCGATTACGTTCCTAAGGCGTGCGCTGAATCATCGCTTTGATCCCCTTTATAAACGTTATTTCTCACCTGTTGCTTTGTTGGACATTCATCAGGATCCCTATAATCTGTCAGACGTTTGCGTTCCACAGATGGGAGATTGTCGGACATTGACCTATCGACCAATAGCAACCTGTCAGACATTTCCCGACTTCCCAGAACCACGTCACAGGTATCGGAAAATCGATCGCACAGCAGAAGATCACCCCGAGCAGAGTCGAATCACCCCGCGGCGCGGCCGCCTGTCCGCAGGACAGGCGGCAGGTGCAAAACGGCCTTGTTAATTGTGAATGCCGCTGCGGCAACACCCTGACCTGCCTAAAAACGTGCCCCAAACTACCCATAAGGCCATTTTGCACGCCAGTATCGTTCAACGTCAGACATTAAAAATGTCAGACATTGAACCTGCGGCAAAGCCGCAGCTGGGGCCGCCAGCGGCCTGTAATAGCGTCGCTCCGCTCGCTCCCGCCAAGCGAAATGTCTGACAGGCTGTCAGACATTTAAATCCGCTTGACGGACGGCCTGCTCGCGAAGCTCACCATCGGCCGTATGTAAGGAGATACGAAATGTCAGACATTTCGACAGATCAAGAAACCCCGGAATCCATCACGCTCAATTTGTCAGACATTGGTCCCGACGCATCCCAAATGTCTGACATTTCGCAACCCCGAACGCCGGCCCCCATACCGACCCAAGCGCAGTCCAGCTGGCCGCACGAAACGCCTGCGGCCAGTCTGTCAGACATTTTGTCGCCCCCAAACGCCTTTCAGCCTGCCACCCGCCGCATCACAGTCCGTCTCCCGGCCGCTGACCTTACCGCCCTCGATGCCCGAGCCGACGCCCTCAATGCCAGCCGAAGCGACTACCTCCGCACCCTCATTGCCCTACCCGTCGCGCTCGACCTGACTTCCATCCGCCATGCCACTCCGGGCACCGAATCGCTCACCCGCCCATTTGGCCCCGACCTCGCTCTCCTGCAATCCGACAGCCAAACAGAAAATTTGGCAATTCAGGCAATCACCGACAGCATGCTTGAATCAATCTCAAACGAGATCCGCTCCATCGGCGTGAACTACAACCAGGCTGTGCGAGCCCTCAATCGAATCCTCAAGAAGTACGGCAACCATCGCGGCCTCTCGCAAGATGAGCGAACGGAGATTGTTGGGCTCTATGAACGTCTCTCGAAGCAAAACAAGGCAATCTACGATCGCCTCAAGTCTCTTGCCGAAGATGTCGAGGCCCTGTCCGTCAAACCGTCCGTCAACCTGACCGCTATCGGTCTCTCCCAATCTGAGGCCCCTGTCAATAAATACGAACCCGAGCGCCGCCGCCGCGTCCGCGGCAAAAAGCACGGGCAGACCCGCCCTGACCAAATCGAGGAAGGGGACAACTCATGACCTATATGAAACCGCTCTCAGGTCACAGCTCCGTCAAATGGATCCGCTACTACCTTTTCAAGAACGACCGCGCCCTCGACAAGGACTTCCTCAATCTGACCGACCGCGACTGGAAAGGTCGAGACTGGGCTAAAGTCATGGATCGCACCCGCGAGATTTTCGGCAACAACGTACCGGTGAAAAAAGATGCCAAGGTCCGCACCTACGAGCATATGATCATCTCGCTAGACGAGAAGGACAACGGCGTAGAGCTCGATGACTTCCGAGACTTTGTGAACGAGTGGGCGTCCAAATGGTTTGACTCGCGTGGACCAGAAGGACAGGGCATCGGCCGCTTCGAAGTGGCGATTGCCTACCACGATGACAACAAGGCACGAGAGGCCCAAGGCAAACAAGGAATCCTTCATGCCCATATCGTCATCAACAACACCGAACTTGAAACCAAACGGCGAATTTCCGGTTTGTTGACGACTAAGGTGGTCCAGGCGATGGGGGCGGACATTCAGGCGATGTCGCTCGAGCGCGGATGGCATGCGTTTGCTACTGACGGGAAGTCTTACACCAAAACCGAGATGGATGCGAAAGGACTTCAGGTCTCGCGCGGCAAAAGGCTCAACAGAGCGATGCAGGCACTCGACAGAGTTCTCGCAAACGAGGCGAAGGGTGCACAGATCGAGGACTATGGGCAGGCCATACAAGACAAAATGGAAGAGCGCCATTCGGTCGAGAAGATGATTCCGGAAACTTATAACGACCGCACCGCAGTCAAGTCGCAATCTAAATCTGACAAAATTGAGTCAAATGGTTCAGCGGAATCTGTCGGTCTTTCGTACACCTCCATGAGAACTGAAGACGGAAGAGTCCTGCGCCTTGTTGTCCCGCATGGATTTGGCGATTCGGAAACCATGGCGGAGCGACAGATTGAGACCCGTGAAGGTTGGTCTTGGAAAGACGACATCCGAGATCGAGTGGACATCGCGATGCGCATTTCCAGGGGCCCGGTAGACTTTGCAACAAAGTTGAATGAACTCGGGATACAAGTTAACTACAACCGCGAGGGGGACATTGTCTACCACCATCCGAGTGATCCGTCATCTAGAAAGGTCAAGGGTGCGACGCTCGGCAGTCGATATGCAGCGGAATCGATAGAACAGACAATGGCCGATAAGTACGGTGCCCGCCGCCACCGAGCTCATAACCTGCCGGGCCGTGAACGCTGGATGAATGATGACGAGCGCTCCGCTGCCATGGCAATCGCTAAGGCTGCAATGCCGTGCACGCGCGAGGGCGCGGAACTCATGGGCCGCCTGAAATCGACCATCAAGCAGATTGACTCCGTCCCGCGCGACCAGGCGAACCACGGTTCAGACGTCGAGTATCCGTCTTCACTGGCCAACTCACTTGGAATTGAATATCCAAAGGCTTCCACGGCAAGCAACGGTCGTCGCAAGAAGATGACCGAAGAGGAGATTCTCGAAGCCATGGCGGACATTCGCGACGAAAAGGGTTATGGCGGTCTTGCCGCAAGCAACCCAACCGGTTCTTCTTCCAATACCGGTAATCCCCATCAGCAAGAGAACGTAACCGAAATCCAGAAATCAAAACCTCGCTAAGGAGTGAACATGGTCATTGCCATCGAGTATAAAAACGGGCGCATGAAGGAGTTCGACACGAGTGCTTTCACCACGACCAATGCAATGAGTGCAGGTGATAAGACAGCTAGAAACGTGATGACGGAACTCGACCTGCGTCTCGACCTTGTGAACAAGGTCGGTTTGAGGTTGGATTTCTATTGGTACGATGCGACCCCTCAGGGGCAACGTGTCGAGATTGACGGTCTTACGGACTCAAAGGGAGACGCCGTCTGTCTCACATCCGCATCGCGCCGCTTGGGTACTTCCGTGCTTCTCTGCTCTCGTGAAGGCATCAAGCATATTTCCCGTATCATCGTGCAGCGAGCGAACGGGACGGTTGATGTTCTTTGGCATCAGGGTTCTGGCGATTGGCTTATCAACGGAGCAAAGTTCGAGGCGCAGCGGGTACTTTCCTATACGGATGGAAACGTCGCTTCGAAGAATTCCCAAGCGGTGTACGTCTTCGATTATTTGAAGAAGACTAAACCGCGTATGACCGAAGAAGAAATTTGCGACCTAATCGGCTATCCGCTCGATGCCTACAAGGAGATTCAGCTGGAGGAGTCAAAGAACGGAGAGAAAGCGACGGGTGCGAAACTCATCGAATCAGACGATGAGGGAGATGCGAGTTATTTCACCGATTCGTCTGCCTCAGGGCCTTCTGATTCGGAAGGAGGGTCATCCTTTGGAAAGCATTTCGCCGTGGAAGACGACGATGTTCCTTTCGACGATGGTGAGAACTCTATATTCGATGTCTGACATTTGCCACGGCGACCTCATTCATGATATTTTGAGCTTACTGGCGTAACCCCAAGCGCCATGAAACAGGAGAGACGAATATAACCCCGACCGCGCGAGGCGCGGCCAGCTAATCCCAACTTGATTACGTGTGACTGACTCGGTATGACTCGGCTCGTCTCTCCGCTCGTCCTGACAGGAGATGACAGGTTTTGCAGAAGCGCGAAGAGACACGAATGCAAGAGGTTGCCGGAATCGGATCGGAGTGGTTTCGATGAAGTCGGCGGTCAAGGTAAGCGAGGCCATAGCCAGACTTCGCAAGCACGGAGACACGGCAGAGCTCGAGGAGGCGATCGACGATTTCCTCGCAGCCTATGGAGAGCTTCGCAGTGAGTTCTATTACGAGGACTCCGAGGCCCAGGCGAATGCCAAGGCGGCCTCGACGCTTCTCGAGGCCATCGACCGCGGCCTGATCGAGCTGCCCCAGACCGATGACGGTATCGTCATCATCCCCGACATGAAGCTGCGCCTCCCAGACGGGGCGAAGCTCTACGTCAACTCTATCGAAATCGAATCCACTGCGACCGGACGCGCCCCGATCGTCCACTTCGAGGATGGCTCCTCCATCCGCTGTCGGCGCGGCTCGGGCGTGCAGATTGTCCGAATGCCCCTGAAGGAGGAGCAGAATGACAACTGAAAGTGAAGCCCCGCTCGCTTGGCCGTTCCGCATCCCCGTTCTGCGCGTCTTCCTGCTTCCGTTCGTGCAAACCAGGAAGCGCGACCGCCTGCTGCTCATCCTGCTCGCCTGCATCATGTCGACGGCAGGCTTCCTCATGCAGGGGAACGGATCGTATGACAGCGACGGCTGGTTCCTGCTCGCCACGGGAAGGGAGATCTTAAAGAACGGCATCCCGTATGCGAACCCGTGGTCCTTCTCGTCCTACAGGCCGATTGTCGTCCAGCAGTGGCTGCACGATGTGCTGCTCTACGGTTCGTATACCCTGGCGAGCTACGCCGGCACGATAGTCTATCAGGCTCTCCTGGCTGCCATCGTCGCGCTCTCCATCGCCTTTGCGATTCGAGGATTTGACGATAGAAGCCTGACTTTGCCCCGCCTACTCTTCTGTATAGGCCTCGCCCTTTTAGGGGCGGGAATCTACATCTCAGTCCGTCCTACGGCATGGTCGATGGCGTGCATGTGTCTGACAATCGGCGTCTGCACCCGCTGGAAGCGCACAGGCGATTGGCGCTACCTCATGGCGCTGCCCGCGATCACGGTACTGCACGTCAACATGCAGTCTGCCATGTGGCTCCTCGATGTCTTCATCGCCGGCTGCTTCCTGCTGCCCGAGCGCCTATCCAAATTCAAATCCGTCACCCCCGAGGAGATGCTCAGCGAAATATTCCCCCTCAGCATCGCCTTGGTCGCGATGCTTGTCGCATCCTTCGCGAATCCCTACGGTGTCGATGGCGCACGCTACGTGATAACCTCGATGGGGGCGGCATCGTACGGAAACGTTATTTCCGAGATGAAGCCCGCCTTCGAGGCAACCAAAGGCTTCTGCGTGATCTTTTTCTCGGTGGGCTTCATCCCCGTGGCGCTCACCGCCGCCAGCGGACGCGAGCGCATTGACTTGCCTATGCTCGTAATCGTCCTCGCTTCCTTCATCGCGACGATGCTCCATTGGCGAAATGTCTGGACCTTCTCGATTGCATGCGCCCTCGCGTTTGCGAGCATGCTTCCAAAGACGGAGGACCCGTCACCCTTGAAATCGCCGAAGGCGGCGAAATCCATCGCCCTGATAGCCCTCCTTGCTGCAATCGGTCCGATAGCCGCGAACTGCTATGTCTGTGCCGCAAACGGTGGGCAGTCCTGCTGGGTGTCCTCCGAACGCTCTGCGGATTCCCTGGTGAAAGAGATTGACGAAGGCGGCTTCTACGACCCCGTCGTATACGCCGAGGATCCCGTCATCTACAACTACTTGGAATGGAAGGGGATGAAAGTTCCCTTTGACTTGCGTCCCGAACTCTGGGATGAGAAGGGCGTCATGGGAACCACTTCCCCGTACCGCGACTACGTGGACGGCATGCAATCGAAAAAGGCAAAGCTGTCCTACCTCACCTCCAACGGCTTCGACTACTACATCGTCTCGAAGGATTCGGCGCACTGGTATGAGAATAACCTTAGCCTGAAAGTCGTGAACGCAACGGATACGCTCGTCCTGCTCGAGAACGCGGGGTAGGGAAGTGAAGCTCGCTCCCTAGCGCTACATCGATGAAGTCGCGGACTACAACCGCAAGGTGACCTCCTTCCCGATGAACCTTATCGCCAAACCCTTCGGATTCGAGAGCGTCGCCCAATACAGGGCGGACGCCGCCGCGGCTAACGTTCCCGTTGTTGACTTCGACTGATATTCGACCGTAAAACCCAACCTTGATATAGCCTTCCGCCGATGCGGAAGGCTATACTATTGTTAATTTACTGGCAGGCGTACCCCAAGCGCCTCGGAAAGACAGGAAGTGAATATGGCAGCATTTGAAGACCCGTGCGAGCACGGTTTCGACCCCGATCTCGTAAAGACAGCCCTGATGTCACGCGAGCAGTTCAGCTCCAAGCCCCGCAAATTGATTCTCGGTATCGACATGGGAATCGCCGGGGTCGGGGTCTGCCTCATGGATGAGCTGAACCACGAGATTGTCCTCATGGCGACGCATCTGTTCGATTGTCCATGGAATCCAAAAAACAAAACGAGCCTGGCGTCGGCAAGGCGCCAAGCGAGGTCGCAGCGACGCAATATCGCCCGCCGCGCGGCAAGGAAGAGGCACATCCGCAAGATCCTTATGGCTCACGGGGTCATACCCGAGAACGCGACTGCCGAGTGGTTCTCCATCCGCAAGGGCGACCAGGACAACATCAGGCTGCGCGTGAAGGGCTTGAGTGAAGTTCTCGACAGTCGCGATCTGGCTCGCGTCCTTTACGGTTTCGCCGGCCGACGCGGCTACATCGACCACGGCAAAGCGGACAACGACAAGGATGCCGGCAAGGTGAAGAAGGCGTTGAAAGCCAATGCCGAGATTATGGAGGCGAACGGCTACGAGACGTTCGCCCAGTACCTCATCACGCAGCCGAAGATTCGCAACCGTCAGAACGACTACATCCATACCATCGATATCGACATGGTGGTTGACGAGGTCCATGCGATTTTCTGCCATCAGCGCGAGCTGGGAAACGATCTGGCCACTGAATCCCTCGAGGGGGAGTACCTCGCCGCCTTGCGATGGCTTACAGACACGACCATGAGGGACCGAATCATCTATTCAAAGGTGGGCTACTGCACCTATCTCGGCGAGCCGAATAAACGCGGCCCGAAATCATCTATCTCATCCGAGATGGTCCGCGCCTACCAGACGCTCGCGAACGTCAAGATCGAGCATATCGGGTCTGCCGCTACGCAGATTTCACCTTTGGTGCGCAACCAGATCGTTCACGATTTGTTCAAGGTCTCCAAGAACCCGAAACCGTTGAAGTGGTCCCAACTGCGCAAGAGGCTCGGTCTTGCCGATACCGATACGTTCGCGGGAATCCGCCAATCCGATGAGGCAAAAGATATCTGCGTGAAAGTTCCCGCATGGAATGCGCTCTGCTCGACGCTCCATGACCTGAACCCAGCCCTGCTCAATCGCCTGCACGACGATATCGACCTCGCCGACGCGGTATGCGCCGCGGCGACGTTTGCATCCTCATCCGAGTCGTTCGCCACCCGAATTGCCGAGCGGACTGACGGGTTTGCGAAAGAGGACATGGAGGCGCTCCTCGAGCTGCCCTATGGCTCGAAGCTGTTCACGGGCTACGGCTCGACGAGCCTGAAGGCGCTGCAGATGCTGCGCGATGCATTTGAGGACACGAACATCAATCGTTTGTATGATGCCGAGGTCGCGACGGGTCTATATGACGCGCGTAAGGCGCTGGCTGCCAAGCGCAACGCGAGCGATGACGGACTCCTGATGCCCTATTCTAGTTACTCACCGATTTGCACCAACCCGGTTGTCCTGCGCTCTTGCGCTCAGCTTCGACGAGTCGTTAATTCGATTATCAGGCACTATGGCCTACCCGACACGATTCGCGTGGAGGTGGCAAATGACCTTAAGCGCACTGAACACGAGAAGAAGCTCATCACGAGCGGGAACATCTATAACCGTAGGACAAACGAAAAGGCTAAGGACGATATCGCCGAGTTCTTCGGGCTTCAGAGCACCGACCAAGTGAAGGGCAGGGACTTGGAGAAAGTCCGACTCTATGACGAGCAGAGCGGCAAGGACCCCTACACAGGGCAGGGGATTGATTTCGGTCGCATGCTGACGGAGAGGGACTATGTTGAAGTCGATCACGTCCTTCCGTTTTCCCGTTCCTGCGACAACTCGAAGACCAACAAGGTTCTGGTTCTGACGAAATCAAACCGCGACAAGGCGAACCGAACGCCCTACGAGTGGATGACCTCTGGTGAACCATCCGCACCGAACTGGGACGAGTTCTGCATCCGAATGGATGTCTGGGCTAAGGGCAAGGAGCCGAAGCACTACTATTCGGCAAAGCTCGCAAAATTGAAGGAGGATAGCTTCGCGGATAACGTCGAGAGCTTCATCAGCCGAAACCTGAACGACACGCGCTACATGTCCAAGGAAATCGCGAAATGGCTCGCTGACTGCCTTCCATTCCCCGATGACGGTCGCAGGCATGTCTACTGCGTCTCGGGCGCTGCGACGGCTCTCATGCGCCGTATCTGGCGTATCGGAATCCTCGACGATAATGGAAAGAAAAACCGAGAAGATGACCGCCATTATGCCGTCGATGCCGCGGTGATCGCCGCCTGCACGCCCTCGATCGTCAAGGGCATCGCCCTCATCAGCGAGGAACACGCTACGCACCGCGATGCCGACCGCCTGTTGAACCGATCTCTGCCCTATTCCGAGTACAGGAATCAGGTTAAGGCATGGATTCCCTGCATCGTCCCGACCTATTCACCGAACCGCACCGCAACGGGGGCTCTGTTCGAGGAGAACACCTATTCCTACAGAGGGGTTAACGAAAAGGGCAAGGATCTCATAAAGAAGAAAAAGGGCAAGCTGGGCCCCTGCACCACCGCATGGAAGGATGGGAAAGGCTCAGCCAAGGCCTACGACAAGCAGTACAGTCTACTTGCCGTCTATGATGACTCGACCTCGCGCTGGCTAATAGACCCCCTCTACTACATCGACGTGCAGAAGCGCAAGCACGAAGAGCCGTTCATACGGAAGTTCTCGAAGAATCTTTCGATTGACTATTGGGAGAAGATTCCGCTGACTGGAACCGAACAAACGCTATTTTTGAAGCCGGGAGTCGTTCTGACGCAAGACGGTCTGGTGGGTCGCTTGCACTCCTACGACATCTCCGACAACAAAGTAAGGATGTATTACGCAAGAGGGGAGACTTCCTTCCAGAAAACTGGACCCCTGGCGGGCGAAAAGTTTCCAACTTTTTCGAAGTGGACTGACGATTTGAAGGTCATGCAGGAGGACTGCTTGGGTCTCTGTTGGCTTGAATTCCTCACCGAACGGGCAGGCAGCTGCTAGCTGCAAACGTTAAGCATGAGAACGGGGACGGCGCTAAAGTGTCATCCCCGTTCTCGTTTAAAACGTCAGGAAAAGCTGGGTTCCCGGCGTCTCATTTCCCCCGGAGCCCGAAGCCCCGGTATTGACGAGGATTTCCCTATCGACATACTGCTTCTCAGTGAACTGCATCGCCACGACATGCCCTACCGGTGGGAGATTTTTCCTCAGCTGTTCCGCATGGGCTTCAGCAGATGCTCTGCTGAGAAGGTTGCGGGAGTAGATGCTGTTCTGCTCCCTTATGTACCCGTCATCTTCTAGAAAACGTCGGAACTTTGTGTAGGCGTCTTTGTTTGATTTCGTCTTCGTGGGGAGGTCGAACATCACCAAGAGTCTCATGATTCTCATAGCCTTCCTCTCGTTCTCAAGCTATCCGGCGTGGCCATTTCCAGACCGATGAGCGTGGGCAACAGAAGCTGATCCGAATCCTTGAGTTCGATTGCCCTTCTCAGGGATTCGCAATAGACATCGACGGCCGTCTGTATGGGCATCTTCCTCCCGTCCAAGTCGACGAGAACCGATGTGATCTTTGTCAAGGTTTCCTTGTTCGCCCTCGATAGCGGTGCCAAGATGTTCTCCTTGACCACCATAAGGTCGACGGCTGCCCTGAATGGCTCGATAAGGTCATCGACCAAGTTGAAGGCATTCTCGGCGCTATGGTGATGGATGCCGCGCGATACGAGCCACCCGTGCGAGACGGCACATTGCGCGATGCCCGTCCTGAGGATTGCGTACCCGAAGTTCAGCGGCGCGGTCATGGGGCCCGTCCATCGCGACCCGTAGGGGAGCAATTTTGAGAAGTATTCGCCGGCAGCCGCGCCCTCCCTATGGGTCTTGTCATTGCTCTGGACATCCTTGGCATAGTTGAAGATTTTCTCGACATCGGCTGGCTTACCGCCGCAAAGATCCAGAGCATGCGCTTGGTTCTCAATCTTCCTGCGGACAATTTTCGCCCAGAGCTGGTTTCTGAGAGGTTTTGAGATGGCGAGCTGGTGTTCCACGATTTCGGCATGCCTTGAATGTGCGCCTATCGGGAGCGACAGGCCGTTGGGCATATGGTTCGATCCGCAGAAGAGAATACCTATACCCTCATCATTGACTTGTCCCATGAGTGATGCCGTTATCGAGACTTGCGGATTGTCGATTACGATGACCCAGATATCGGATAACGGTATTTTATCGAGAACTTTATCCTCATGGCGTTCCTTGATGACAAGGCATCTGTCTTGGACGCAGAGGAACTTAGGGGTGCCGATCGTGACTGTCAATAGCATAGGTGGCTCCGTTTCCCGGTATCTTATGGGATATGGACGGGGTCTTTACGTATGTAGACAACTAATCGATAATGTTATTGCCCTAACTGGCAGGTTTTATTCATCGATGCATCATATTTGGTAGCCTATTTTTATAAATATAGGCTGAAGAGTTGAGACCGCGACTTGTTAATGGAGCTCAAAAGGTGATTAGATCGAGGGCGTACGCCGGCGATATTTTCCAGAAAACCGTCTTCTCTGAAAGGTAAATTCGAGTGCTAAAGACCGTTTTGCAGAATTTTAAATCAAAAAAGCCCCTGCTAAAGGGGCTTTTTTGGCGGAGGGTATTTTAGCATCTCAAGGAATGGCACTCCGCTAGGGCTGGAGGGCTTGCCGTCCTCGCTCACGCTAAATTTTAGCATCTCAAGGAATGGCACTCCGCTAGGGCAGCGAGGATCTCGGAATCGCGCTGAGCCATATTTTAGCATCTCAAGGAATGGCACTCCGCTAGGGCTGAGGCGTGTCCGGGTGTAGCGAAGTGGCTATTTTAGCATCTCAAGGAATGGCACTCCGCTAGGGCTGGATGCCGATCAGAAATTCGAGAGGGTTAATTTTAGCATCTCAAGGAATGGCACTCCGCTAGGGCGAAAGGAGGTGAACTCTATGTCTATTTTCAATTTTAGCATCTCAAGGAATGGCACTCCGCTAGGGCGGATGAAAACCTACAACCTGGACACCATTCATTTTAGCATCTCAAGGAATGGCACTCCGCTAGGGCCCGAGCGCGCCATGACGCGTATCTACTACGATTTTAGCATCTCAAGGAATGGCACTCCGCTAGGGCACATAAGGGTCGTCGAACGGAGATTGCCATATTTTAGCATCTCAAGGAATGGCACTCCGCTAGGGCCGCGCCATCGCCAACAGCGGGATCTTCGAGATTTTAGCATCTCAAGGAATGGCACTCCGCTAGGGCGATACACCGCCGAGTCGTCGCCACTCAAGGATTTTAGCATCTCAAGGAATGGCACTCCGCTAGGGCCATACGTCTCGGAGGTCGAGCGCATCTTGTATTTTAGCATCTCAAGGAATGGCACTCCGCTAGGGCGCAGCAAGCGAAGTCCTACAGCTCAATACCATTTTAGCATCTCAAGGAATGGCACTCCGCTAGGGCTGCTCGCCCCCCATCCCCCCGAGTTCTCGGATTTTAGCATCTCAAGGAATGGCACTCCGCTAGGGCTATAGCAGCCGAAATCAAACCGTGGACGTTATTTTAGCATCTCAAGGAATGGCACTCCGCTAGGGCTGACCTGAAACCGCTTAATCTCGTCCTCGCATTTTAGCATCTCAAGGAATGGCACTCCGCTAGGGCTCCGCGCGCCCCATACCCCGGCGTTCATCAATTTTAGCATCTCAAGGAATGGCACTCCGCTAGGGCGAGCAAGTGGGACAAGTGGTCGCTATTCGGATTTTAGCATCTCAAGGAATGGCACTCCGCTAGGGCCCTATCAGTCCGAGCAGGCGGATGTTGTTCATTTTAGCATCTCAAGGAATGGCACTCCGCTAGGGCGGGCCATGACGGTCGAGCAACGGAATAAGATTCTAGCACCTCAACGAATGGCACTCCGCTAGGGCGGCCCTCTCACAATTCGGGTTGCTGTCATTCTACCATCTCACTGGACACCCCACACTCACCCCGCAAAGCAAACGGGGAGCCCCAAAGAGCTCCCCGCAGCACCACACATAGGCAGAAACATATCGCACGGCAAAACCCTACCCACGCTCCTGCTCGTCAGGCACATGCCCGCAATCCTCGTGGTCGAACTCCGCCTCGGCGCTTTTCGCATCGCAGATCTCATCGAGCGACTCGCCAGCCCCCTGCGACACCTTATCGCCGACCGGCCAACCGTAGACCTCGCAAATTGCAGGCACAATGTCCTGCAAACAGCCCTGCTTCTCGGCAAGCGCAACGATCACATCATCGAGAACGGCATTCTTGTCGAATCCGTTATCGCTATAGAGCTTGTCCAGCTCTTCGCCGTCAAGACTATCAATCTCATTCACGAAATCCTTATCGACGAGCTTGACGATATGGTCCTCCATCTCCCCGACGTAGCCGATGGATTCACTCGCGACCAATTCGCCGTCCTTGACTGACAGCTCGATGGTGTCTCCGTCCATCTTCCTGTAGAGGGCTTCAAGCAGATCGCCCGCATTGTAGATAGGATCGCAGGAGGAATAAAGACGGTAGCCCTCGAGAACGCAATATCCGTCATCATCTTTGACGAAGGGAGTGGAGCCATTAACGTCAATGTAGGATAGGTTTCCCACCTCATCACCGAGCCAGTTCTTTACGCCCGTATCGGCGCGTTCGGCAAGCTCGTCTTCGAATCGATCGTCGATGATTGCCCCGATGTTCTCCTCATCAGCGAAGTCCTGACACGCCTCGACGAAATTGATGGTCTCCTCGTGATTCTCCATGGCGTTAGCGATGGCATCATCGATAGCCGCTTCCTTGACGGCATCGACAAGACCCGAGGGGATCGGAATATCGTTTGATTCGCAAAGGCCAAACGCTGCCTGGACTTCATAGATCCAGTCTTCTTTGATGCATTCCTCTTGGTCATCATGCGCGATGGAGTCGTTATTCCAGATGACATGCTTGTCTTTATCCATGGTGCCTCCAATAGACGTTTTGCCTGCCTATCAGTTTGTCGGGTAGACAGGCCGCAAGGAGACCTTGGGACAGATATAGAAGCGCCAAACATGTTGACTACTCGATAACAAAACGACCCACATTCCGCTGGGACATAGACTGGAAGACAGGCTGGCGGTGTGGCCGCAAACAGCACAAACTGTCGTACCAAATGCCGACATAAGCAATTTCGACACAACCGGCGTTTAAGTACGGAGACGAAGTTAGAGGCTTTGTTCATTATCTAGCAGAGGGTTTTAATGTGTCTAGCCAGCCGCAGGGGCAAAAATCGGATGTATATAGAAAACGGGGACACACCCACAGGATGCGTCCCCGATAAGAAGACAATCAGCCTTCTTTGTATTCTGCGTAAACAGACTAGTTATATGCACGTTGCCATAAAAGAACTTTTATCTGATTCACAGGCCAGCCATTTTTCCTTCGCATCTCCGAGCGTATATGTTTTGAGAAGGTTCACCCTGAACAATAAGAGGTGTACCGATAACTCAACGCTCGGCTGAAACACCTAAAGGGTATAGAAACGGTATAGGTTCGCTTCGCTCCCTGGGTTTTTCAGGAATTTCCGAAAAAACCGCCAAAAGAAAAGGGGACCGACGCATCAGCCCCCTTCAGGTGTCGCCCGAAGGCTTCCACCGCAATTGTTTTCATTTTAAACCACCTGTGAGCCGAGTCAATGCCTGAAAGCAGGGGAGAGCCATCCCTCTCCAAACCCTCTCCAAACCAAACCGAATGAGAGCCGATTTAAGCCCCATTCTTGAGCACGCTCCCCACAAAGTTGGGCTCTCAGTAAAATCGCGCTTCATTTACGACTAGGGCAAGCCAGACGCAGCTTAAATAACTGTCTGAGCATTTACCAGCCATCTGGGGAAGCCGATTGACCCATACTGACCGACGGAGGAGAATCCTACACAACCGACCGCAACCGATTTTGTCCCGCCAAAAAAATGCCTGGGGGCAAGCCCCCAGGCATCTACAAAAAGTGAAAGCCATGCCGCCCGCACTCTCGATACAACATACGGACAACATCGCTTTCACTGAAGATTTTACCTCAACAATTCCAGTCTCAGTAACCGAATTAACGAGTCCCTATTGCCGTTGCGGCAGTCGTGTTGGCTCAACAAAAGATAGGCTAGAAGCACCAAGCGGGAAGTACGCAGTAGGTGTCCGCCGCGCCGTCGTTGTTGCCGTCGCCGCCCCAGCCGGTGCCGGTGATATGGCGGTAGCACGCGGAGTTGCCCTGAAACACAGAGCGAGTCCAGTGATGGCAGCTCGACGAAGCTCCGGAATAGCTCGAGTACGTCACGCCCTTGGATTTGTAGTACTCATACTGGGTGCCCTCGGACTGGTTAGACCGGTTATCCCCATAGACTTCGGTCAACGAGAGCAGGAAGACCTTGTCGGTCGTGGCCGAGGGAGTGCCGGCGCTGCCGCCTCCCTTGTTGTCGGTCATCTTCGTGGCTGCCTTCGCCTTGGACTGGATCTCGGCCGGCAGGAGTGCCCAGAGGTCGCTGGAATTGAGGCGTCCGCGCAGCTCGGACTTCTCCCAGCCGCCGGCATTCGAATCCGTGGCGTTCATGCGCTGAACGCCCAGTACGTTATTGGTTGCCTCGAACGTGAGACCAGCCTTGCCCGATCCGTCCGCGAGGTCATCATGGTTGATGCCGACGATGCGGTACTCGAGGGTCTTGCCGTTCGTAAGCTTGACGGAGAACTTGGTGCCGGCGTCCATCGCGGCCTTTGCCTTGGCGTAGGCGGAAGATGCCTCGCCCTTGGCGGCGATGCCCTCGGCCACGGCCTTCTGCTCGCCGAGGGTCCAGTCCTTCGCGTCCTTGGCGATGGCCGCTTGGACGGTCGCGGAATCGGCCCCTGTGGAGCCGCCGCCGGATGCTCCGCCGCCCTCGACGCCGCCGGTCGTCCCGCTGTTCACCGTGTTGCCGACCAGGTTGAACTGGTTGCGGATGGCCCCGGCCACGCCGGGCCCCGCGAACACGATTACAAGACCGATGATGGCGATGATCAGTACATACTCGATGATTCCTTGCCCTCGGAGAAGAGTACCTCTAGGAGATACCACCCCCCCCCCGAAGGTTAATTGCCGCTGCTTGCATATGCGGCTCCCTTCGCTCAGGGTTTGTAGATACGACCTGAGCGTAGGACAGGCGCAGCCATTCACCCTACTCTTGCCGCAGCGGCAAAAGGCATTTCGGCATGACAATGCGTAAGGTCAGAGGGTAAGGTCGTGTAGGATTGCGGCACCGCCTAGGTGCGGCAACGCTGACCGTAGGGGAGGGCGAAAGCCCTCTTTTTTTCATCCCCTCCAATTAGCTTTTCTCCTTATTATTCTTCTTCTCCTCCGGCGCTTGTGCGCCGGCACCCACCCCCGCCATTCCTCAAAATCGAACATTTTTCAGTTTTGAGGAATGGCGATCCGAACTCAACGTTCATGTCACAGCAGGTACAGCTAAAAGCTGGCATTTACCGCAGATTGCCCGACAACCGCTGCGACAACTACGACAGACTGCGACATCCGCCGCGCACGCCCCTCGGGTCGCGAATTGTCGCCACTTTATGAATCCTAGATTTAAATTACGCATATGTGGAATCTCGCCTATTATGGGAACCACCGAACGGGAACGAGAGTTAGCATCTAAAGGAATGGCACTCCGTTTGGGTAAGAGGATTCATCCCATAGGATGAATCACTCGCGGAGTATATCCTCTCGGTTGGTTTTGAACTCCAACCGAGAGGTGATCTCCTTTTCAAATCACAATCTCTAAATCAAAATCCCTGAGAATAGATCCTGATAACCCTTTCGATTTATCCTACAATAGCTGACAACCTCCTATCGTTGCGCCGTTATTCCTTATTTGGGATAACGGCGCGTTATCTTTCTGTTATACTTAAGTTATCGATAAGGCGTGCCCCAAGCGCCTTGCAAAACAGGAAGATGACAACATGCCCCAGAATCTATACGGTTCGCGTGCATCCCGTTTCCAAAATGGTGCGCGCCATGCCGACTGAAACCCAAAACGAAAAAGCCCAACCTGCAAACCCCATCATCGCCCTGCAGCAGGAGACGATCGTCCTGACCGCCTGCATGCGGTCGAAAGACGTTCGCGAGGACGTCCTCCCGATGCTGCTCGAGGACGATTTCGTCAAGTCAGATCATCGAACGCTGTTCCGCGCCATCCGCGCCATGCACGAGGCAGACTATCCGATCGATGAGGTCTCCCTGCTCGACTACCTGAAATCCAGCCGCAAGCTGGATGCCGCAGGAGGAGAGAAGGCCGTCCTGCGCATGTTTGAGTCCGATATGCCCCTGCTGTCCTGGCAGACCGCATATGACGGGCTCATCGATGCCTCGAGGCGCAGGTCGCTCGTCATGGCCATGAACCGGATCGAGGCCGAGGCGTACGAGACACCGACCGATATGAAGGCTTTCGTTTCGGAGATCGAGAGTTCGGTCGCGCAGATGACCGAACGCCGCGACATGCGGCCCTACCGGCATATCTCATCGTTTATCGGCGCGGCCGTGGACGAGGCCCGCCATCTCGACGATGTTCCCCTCGGTTCCACCGTCGTGAACACGGGCTTTGCCACCTTGGACGAGATGCTGGCTGGCCTCCGTGCAGGCCAGCTCATCGTGGTGGGGGCCAGACCTGCGGTCGGCAAGACCTCCTTCGCCCTCACCCTCGCATTGAACGCGGCCCGTCAGGGCGTGAAAGTCGGCATCTTCTCGTTGGAGATGTCCGGCAAGGAGCTCGCCCAGAGGATTATCTGCGCGGAGTCGGGTATCTCGATTTCCCAATTTCGCATGGGGACCATCCCCAAGACCTCATGGGATGCCGTCTCTGCAGCCTGCTGCGATATTCCCGGCAACGACATCGAGATCGAGGACAAGGCGAACGTGACGATAGGGGACATCCGCGCAACCGCGGCACGCATGGTGCGCGGTGCCAATCGCGGGCTGATTGTCATCGATTATCTCCAGCTGATTTCGTCCGCTTCCGACGGCACCAGATTCCAAAACCGAGCTGTCGAGGTCGGCGAGATAAGCCGCCGGCTCAAGGTGCTTGCCAAGGAACTCGGCGTCCCAGTCGTGACGCTGGCGCAACTGAGTCGCCAGGCGGAGGGCCACCCAGGTGTCCCGCGGCTGTCTGACCTTCGCGAGTCCGGCTCCATCGAGCAGGATGCGGATACCGTCCTGTTCCTATCGCGCGACCCGGACGAGATTGAGGACGAGAAGTCTGGTTCAAGGCAGGTCATCCTATCGGTCGCGAAGAACCGAAGTGGCCCGACAGGCGATATCGACATGCTGTTCGTCCCAACGAGTACGAAATTCTACGAGGTTGGACCTAGGAAGGAGAACCGTGATGACTAAGAAGAAGCGCAGCCGAAACTCGACCAAGGTCGTCGGCCGATGCCTTGAATCGGATGCCCACGCCCAGACAATCGACGAGGGCTTCGCCTTTCTCGACCGCCCGATAATCAACCCGCGCGAGGCGCTTGCCTACCAGTGGGCGCTGCGAAACCTTGCGCTGGGCAATATGCGGATCAAGTCGGAGAGCACGCGCGATGCGATCGATCTGGGCACGAGCTATTACTCCGAAGGGTCGATTAGGGTGAAGGCGCATATCCTGTGCGGCATCGCGACCGATATCAGGTTCGCCTCCGAAGATCCCGAGGCGAATATCGACCGCATCATGATGTCGTTCGTGAAGGTCTTCGACGAGCGGGGGCATTGTTGGCGCCCGGTCGATTCCCACATGTGGCTGTTCATGGACAAGCTCGCCGTGCGTCCGGGCGAGGGCTGGGAAAACCGAAAAGAGGGGGGGCTTCGGTGTTGCGCTCGGCGACCGCGTCGTCTTCCTTGCCGAGGACAGGATCTATGGCGGGCCGAAGGGGATGCGCCGCCACGGCGTGGGCAATTGGTCCATCCTCTCCTCGCGCCTCATGTTCGGTATAAGCGGCAAGAAGGGGACTCGGATTCGCGAAGTGCCCAGAAAGGTGGTCAACGACGGCTACCTGATCTACCTCTCGAAACGAGGGGATCAGGTCGGTTTAACGTTCGTGAATAACTCCGAATGGCAGGATTGCCAGGAGCGCTGCCGAGCAGCAGCGGAGAAGGAACCGTGGAGCCAGACGGCCTATCTGGAACAGAACAGACACCCCCTGAGGAGATAGAGGAGAAACCAATGGAGAAAGAAATGAAGAGCCCGCGTTGTTCCCGAGTGGTTCTGGTCGACCCGACCAGAACCATCAACGGGCATATCGTTTTTAAATTCTCGATCGATGCCGAGCGGGCGACCACGGGTTTCATCGAGAGGGACAACCGGGAGGACGGCTCCGTCATCTGGCGCCCGTATATCCGCTCATCGACGCAATCTGGCTACTGGAACGCCGGGTCGATGAAACAGTTCGTCGACGGGTACAAATCGGAAGAGGATGCGATGGCAGCCCTTATCGATGAGGCACAGGAGGTTCTTTGGGGCGACTGATGGACGGGACCGAACCCAACCGGCTGCACAGGCGCCTGAAACGCGCCTTGACGGCCAAGAACATCTCCCAGCGCGAGCTGGGCAGGAGGATCGGTGCGACGCAGGCAAGCGTCTCTCATTATGTGAACGGAAGGCAACTACCTGGGGCAACGACCCTCTTCAAGATTTGCAGCGAATTGGATGTCTCAGCGGACTGGCTTCTGGGACTGAAACGAAAGGAACCGGAAATGAACGAATCTATTTGGACGGTCGAGGGCGATGCGGCATGGCGTACGGCAGATGACTGCTCGTTGGTCGCCCGTATCGTACCGGTAGAGGACGGGACACTCGAACTGGGAATCCTCGAGGGCGACACAGCCTGTGAATTGTTCGCCCAGCGATTCGATACCATGGATGCGGCCAAGAAGCATGCAGACGGAATCCTTGGGCGAAAGCCGCAAAGGGATAGGGATATCACATTCATCGAGAATGAACTGGATGGCGTGCTGAGCCTCAATATCTCTGACGAGGACTATCTCGCCACCGCGGCGCTCGATCGCGAGACGATGCGTACGCTGGTCGTGCATGCCCTGCCCATCTGCACGGGTCCCAACAACCAGGAGGTCGCCGTGACACTCGCAATTTCGGGGCCCAATGGTATCGAGATGGAGACGGAACACGAGGAGGCCGCCCTGAAGCAGGCGACAGAACGCGCCGTATTCATTTCTGGGACCTGGTCGGTCTACGCATCGCCGCGCGATGCGGTAGCGGCCGTGAAAGAACTCATCTCCACACTCGGGAGGTTCTATCCTTCGCTGGTTAGCTAGACCGATCGCGCTACCTGCCAGCGGTTTCCCTATCGGAGGTCTCCCTTGTCGCGGCGTTTGCCGCCGTGAGGGAGACCTCTTCGCTTTTATCGCTCATCAGCTCATCGAGAGATTCCTCTTTCTCCTTATTATTCTTATTATTTTCCTTCTCATCGTTATCGAGAATCGGACTAACCTTTTCGCGAAGCGACTTGGCAAACTCACCGACCTTATCACGGCCGATCGTCACATAGGTTTTCTCGTTCCCGTCATCGAGAGCCAGCTTGATGTCATATCTGCTGTTGAGCATGATTTGGAGAGACCCATCGTCCGCAGCGCGGTCGAGATACTTATCCACCACGACCACCTTGGTCGTGAACCCGCCGAGACTGTACCCGCCGACCTTTACGCCATCGGGCAACGCGATGGTGACCGAATTGAGCACCTGCCCGTAGTGATTGGTTTTCACCTTGCCGTCCTTATCGGACATGGGTTCAGTTGCGAGGATGTTTTCATAGGGGATGATGACTTTCGGGTTATCGAACTTGACGTCCTTGGCCAGCTTCTTTGTGCCGATGAACTGCCCATCGAGAGGTCTCTTTTCATCGGAAACAACCTTCTTGTCAGATGCGAGAGCCGGCTGATTCTTCTTGTCGGTCGGTTGGGGAGCGCTTTCGCGGCTTTTGCCCATCGGTTTCATATGGTTGCCGCGCTCGGCCGTCTGGGCATCCCTGCCCTTCGGGATATTGATAAGCCCCTCGCAGCACTTCTCGAGATTGTTCACGAACTCGGCGATCTTGTCCTGACCAACGGTCAACTCGATGGCCCGACCGTCCTTGAAGCCATTGAGCTTCAGTGGACGAGAATCGTTGAACGAAGCCTGCAGGACACCAGTCTTCTCCGCACGTTCCAGATACTTATCGGGATTGACGATCTCGACTCGTAGCCCATCCATGCTGTAGCCGTCCAGTTCCATCTTTCGCGGGAGGCGGATGACGATGCGAGTCATGTCCTGTCCGTAGCGGCTCGTCACGGCGCTTCCGTCTCGCCGCGTCGCCGCCTCAGAGGAAATGACGCTCGAATAGGGGATGTTGATGACCATCTTTTCGACCTTATCGGGTCTGTCTTCGGAGGCATTGCCGATGACCTGCCCCTTCTGCACGGGCTGGAGGTCGGAATCGACGGGGTCGACTCGCTTCACGCGCCCAATCCCGAGTTTCTTCAGGAAATCGAATCCGCTGAGCGGGGTTGCTTTCTGGTTGCTATCTTTCGGCATGATGCCTCCTCGTTTCTCTTATTCACCAATGAGGTTATCTATTGGAAATGCGGCAAGCGGGGGAGGGACGAAAGAAGCGATACGGTGGGACGATAATCCTTAATTAACTTGACGGCGTGATATACTTTTGTTATCATATGAATCGTAATCGATAGATAGATGCGCTTCCCCAAGGCGCATCGGACAGGAGAATCGCAATGCCAGATTTCACATGGCCGGAGGTCCGTCTGCACTCGGTCAACATACGCGAACAGTTCGTGGCCCCGTTGATGGACGGGAGGCTCAAGGCGATCACCCGTCTGAACGGGCGCGGCTATAACGCAGGAGATTGCATTCGTTTCAGCGTGCTGCCCATGCAGTCCTCGGATATCCAGTTCTCCATGACTACCGAAGGCGAGCGCGAAACGCTCCAGAATCGGTTCTACGAGATCACGTTCGTCATGTACGGCAAGGGGCTGAAGGAGGGCTACGTGACGCTCTCCCTAGAGCTTGTCCGTGAAAAGAAAAAGATGGACGTCCTGTCGATTCGAAATCGACAGGACGAGGAAGGCGGAGCAGAAATTCACAAATCCGCTCGATGCCTACGCAGATCTCTTCGACACCACCTATCCCCAGGGTTATAATTCCCAGTATACGAAACGTCATGCGGAGCCCAGTCTGGACAGCATCGCCAAGGTAGCGACCGAGGCGGTATCTGGCACAGAGCGACCGCTCAGTTGCTAGCTTCAAGGAGTGCATCATGCAGGCCATCGTTCTCTTTCTTTCCGACCCCTATAACGTGGCCGGTATCATCCTATTTACCTATATCTATTTCATCGTCTGCAAGCGTATGCTGCACTTCCGCGCGTTCAACGTCTGGAACATCAAGACCAACCCTAATGCTTGGTGGCGTTTCGACCGCAGTTCCATCAAGTACGCCTATAAGGTCGGTCGCCGCCATGTCCCCAAGAAGATCGAGGACTTCTGCATCATGGTCAATCGCGTGATGTACCGCCGCGAGATTCTGGTCAAGCTGTACGGAGAAGACGGCAACGATCTCCATATGCCCACTGTCTGGATGAAGAAATCCGACCTGACTCGGAAGGAACGCCTGACCAAGACGCTCAAGTGCGTCCCCGTCTGTTCACCCGATAAGCACGGCTTCGCGTTCCTTACGGAGAACCACGCCTACGTCAGCGCCGTCGAGACACTTGCTGGAAGCTCCCGCGCCGGTGGCAAGTCCTGCGAGTACGTCTCCCTTTACCACTACGAGATGATCCAGATGCCGCAGGAGCTGTTCATGGAGGACGAGGTCGTCAAAGCCCGCGTCGAGCGCCTGAAGGAGGACCACGCCTTCATCGTCCGCCATTACAAGCGTGCCGCCCTGTCGTATCGCTTGGCCTATGGTAGCTGCCTGCCGCTCAAGTACTTCCTGCCCCATTACCAGTACAGCCCCATCAGCCATGACATGGCTATCATCTAAACTCTGTCCGCACGCCCTTCTATAATCATTCGATATCTAGACTAGATAGGAACCTGATATGAATACCGACATCAATCCCGAGGACTTCAATAACGGCACCGACGCACGCGATAGTGAAGAGGGCCTTTTTTCCTATGATCCTACCGACCCAATCGATGCCGGTACAACAGCCGAGCTTCCCCGTGCCCTCGATCTCGAGGATGCATTGGCTCCCGAAGACGATGGCGATGTTTCCGATGCCGCCCAGAACCCGAAACGCCCTACCGGACTGAAGCGCAAGCTCGTCGCGGGCGGCGTCGCGCTCGCCATCGTGGCGGCGCTCGGCATCGGCCTGTCGCTGAACCACGAGGCCGTCAACATTCCCGATAACGCCCCCATCGCATCCGCTGCCGGTAGCGACTCAAAGGACGCCGAGACCTACCCCGCTGCCGTCACGCTCGAGGCCGACGGCTGGAACGAGGGGGACGGGGAGTTCTCCTACGAGGTCGTCGATGCCGACGGCAAGGCGGCGGCAAAGGGCGATATCGTCCCCGGCAAGAACGCATCTGTCGACCTGCCCAAGGGAGCCTACGCACTGAACATCACCTCCATCCCGACCGCCAAGGACGGCAAGACCACCTGGCTGGTGCCGGATGCCGTCGATTTCACCGTCGAGGGCAAGGGGGCATCGGTCAAGGTGAGCCTCGCCAAGGTCGATATGACCGATGACGCGGCCGTCGACGCGGCGATCGAGAAGCTCCCAGAGGAGGAGCGTGCCGCCGCCAAGAAGCTCATCGAGGCGAAGCGCGAGAACCCGAACGCCGATACCGTGACGGCACCCGCCGCCAAGCCGAGCAAGGCGACCGTCCAGCAGGCCGCCGCAGCCAACAAGAGCGACTCGAAGCCGTCTTCTAAGCCCAGCTCAGGCCCCAACTCCGGCTCGAACAAGAACGAATCCAAGCCCGCATCGAAGCCCTCCGGTTCCGGCTCGAGCAAGAACGACTCGAAGCCGTCTTCCGGCTCCAGCAAGGGCGATTCCAAGCCCTCCGGCTCCTCGAGCTCGAGCAAGGTCGACAAACCCGCATCCAAGCCCTCGAACTCGGGCAACTCCAGCTCCAACTCTGGATCCGGTAGCTCCAGTTCCGGCAGCTCCAAGCCCGCCGAACCCGAGAAGGTCTGGGGTATCGTGACCCCCGCATGGGACGAGCAGGTGTACCACCCCGCCGTCACCCACACCGAGACCCAAAAGCAGAAGGTCGGTGTGCAGTATATGGCGTTTGATGGAACCATATTCAACGATGAAGACAGTTGCATCGATTATTGTTACGACAACGGTCGAACTGACTATTCGGTTCTTCCCAAGTATGAAGAGGTCACCGTCACCGTCACCGACCAAGCGGCATGGACCGAGACCATCCACCACGATGCTGTCTACGGCTGGGTGAACAAGTAGGATGACGAAGAAGAAAGAGGGCGTCGACTATGTCGATACGTACCTTTATCCATGGGCTTGTGGGCGGAACCAGATCAGACGACCCGAAAGCGTCGACATCGACAGGCTTCGAAGGCAGCTCAAACGGAAACGTGAATCTTTCGAGAGGTCATTCACCAGAATCAAATGAGGGCCCTTACAGGGCTGCCCAAGACTTGGTGTCTGATTTTCTTCCCATGTTTCGAAAACTCAACGAGCAAGGAACCGACTATTGCGTAGTCGGCGGGATGGCAGTCCTACTCCAATCAATGGACAAGGCACGAGACTCCAACAGGTTCAGGGCGACTCACGATGCGGACATTATGTTCGGCGATGAATACACGAACGTTGATTTTGCCAAGGCGTATATGGCCGCATTCGGTAGCGATGGTGAATTCGCCAAGGCGGCATACGATGAAATGTTTGGAGATGGGGCGTTCGATGAGCTGGCCGAGGAAGACCAAGCGTTGGTCAACTGTTCCTTCTGCGGTCCCGAAACTTTCTCTGGAAAGAACGACTATCCCGACTTCGATGTGGTCAGAAGCCTGAACGGACTAGTCCTCGATGATTTGGACCGGGAGTATCTTCAGATAGAAGACATTGCCGTTCCCGTCGCGAAGGTCGATACGCTTCTCGAGATGAAGAATAGAACAATTGAATTGCTCAAATCCGATTTGTCATTCTCGAGCAGACCGCAGGATTATGCCGACATCGAGACACTGGAAATGATTCAGGAGAGGCTCAATGACCAAGGAACACCTGAACGAGATTATGACGAGCCTTTGCGCGAGGCTGAAAATCGATAAAAGCGACCTGGTCGCAGTCCACGAGGCTGGGCTTGTCGCGCTGGGCATCGATAGCAATGCAATTCCATACGGATTAGATTTCCTCCTGCTGAATGGCGCCGAGGACGGTCTCGAACGTGAATTCGCCTTCGAGGGTTTCGATATTCACCTTTACACGCAAGAAGAATTCGGATTAGATCAACCCATTTCCCTAGTCGCTCCGATGGGCATGGATTTCCCGGTTCTAGCTCCCGAGGTCATCTTGGAGACGATTCACAAGTCCCCGTACAGCAGGTACCTAATGGAGCAGAGGGCCGCGCTGGCGGAGCTACTACACTTCGACGATATGGATGACGACGAGCTCCGCCAATTCGCCGCCCACGTCAGGTCGTGATTCCATTGTATTCAGCGAAGAAGACACTGCGTTAACCGTTTAAGGAGAGACAGACCATAAAAACCCTTGAAGAAGCACGAGACACCCTTCAGATTTCACAGAAAGACATCGATTTCCTTATCGACGGCATCAGGAGAGCTGGCGAGCCAGTCGCCGTCATCGCCTATGGATCGCGAGCCCGCGGCGAAGCTGGGAAAAATAGCGATTATGACATTCTCGGTCTTTCCGAGCTGACCAGAAAGGAAATCAGAACCACCCTTAAAAAGGGTGGTTTGCTCTTAGGGTATAACCCACGGGCCCCGGGCTCGCGTCTAAAGGCGCGGGCCCGGACTTCGTCCAGGCCTAGTGCAT
>ENA-OUPA01000374-OUPA01000374.1-human-gut-metagenome-genome-assembly--contig:-NODE-374-length-31847-cov-10.3464_pt1 | contig 31847 bp, 24 predicted proteins | sample MGYA00237939_ERZ548770 | MGnify/ENA primary metagenome ERZ548770 (study PRJEB26490, sample SAMN05356877) | human gut metagenome | biome: terrestrial biome; feature: human-associated habitat; material...
TCTTTAGCTTGAGGGGTATTATTGAGGAGGGTAGAACATGTATCTCAAGAAAAGGTGCGGTCCATTTCTTTTGAGTACGCTGTTATTATACCCAAAAATTCCGGGAGAGTTGTTACGGCGCTGTGAATAAACCTTAAAGAATTTCTTCCGATTTTGTGAACTTTTCAGGGGGACAAAATGCATCGGATTTCCCGCAAAAACTCCGTTTTTTCGCAAACAAATGTTTGCGAAGCGCTTCATCTTGTGCTATAATAGAGAAAACCATTCCAGGAAAGCGGGGCGCGGGTATGGAGCATCTCACGAAAAGCCAGCAGAAAGTCTATGATTTCCTCCGGCAGAAGGTGTCCGGGGGCGTCCCTCCTACGGTGCGGGAGATCTGCGCTGCCACGGGGCTGCGCTCCACCTCCACGGTTCACGCCCATTTGAAGACCTTGGAGCGCCTGGGCTACATCACCCGAGAGGCAGGCTTGAACCGCTCCATCCGGGTGGAGGGGGAGTCCCCTGCCGCCCAGGTGCCCATTCTGGGCAAGGTCACAGCGGGCATGCCCATTCTGGCGGTGGAGGACATCGAGGGCTACATCCCCTTCCCCCCCAAGGCAGGCAAGGAGCTGTTTGCCCTGCATGTCAGCGGCCTGAGCATGCGGGACGCCGGCATTTTAGACGGGGACTATGTGGTGGCCGAGCGGGTCTCCACCGCGGACGACGGGGAGATCGTGGTGGCCATGATCGACGATGAAGCCACGGTCAAGCGCCTGTACCGGGAAAAGGAGGGTGTGCGCCTGCAGCCTGCAAACCCGGACTTCCAGCCCATCTACTCCGACCACGCCTCTGTGCTGGGCAAGGTCATCGCCGTGGTGCGCTACTATTGAAAAAACGCCAGCCTGTGAAAAAAGCCGCCCTTTTGGGCGGCCTTTCTTTTTGTTCCAGGGGGAGAAGCCTCATCCCCGCAGGTATTCCTCCAGGGGCTCCAGGTACTTGCGCTCCGCCTTATCATAAGAGGAGGCCACCATCTGGGCGGCCATCCGGTCCTCTGGGGAGGGATCCTTTTTCCCGGCCAGCATTTTGCGGAATACGCCCATCATCCACTTGTCCACGGGGCCCATGGCCTCGTAGTTCAGGCCGCCCCACAGGTAGAATGCCCGCACCTGCCGCCTCTCTTCCGGGGTCAGGTTCTGGGCCACGCACTGCTCCACGGTGTGCTCCTCGGGAGGCATGGCCCCGGTGAAAAACACCGCCAGCCGCTTGCCCCGCAGCCGGGGCAGCTGCTTTTTGAACCACCCCAGCTTGCGGATGCCCCCGGCGTGGACGCTGGAGCCGAACACCACCTTGTCATAGGCGGCCAGGTCCACGCTGTCCCGCTGGGAAAAGGGGACGCAGCGGCAGGCGAGGTCCTCCTCCAGCCACTGGGCGTAGCGCTTGGCGAAGCCTGTTTTGGAATAGTAAATGACCAGCGTTCTCATAACATCGCTCCCCTTCCAGGCGGGCAAGGCCCTTTTCTCCAGCATATCCAACGGCGCGGCCCCTGTCAAGTTAAATCTTCGCTCACTCTGGCATGACCCAATACAGGGGGCGTTGGCTCAGGGCCCAGCCCAGCCGGCGGTGCAGCGCCAGAGAGGCCTCGTTCCCGTGGAAGATCTGGGAGAAGGGCACCCATCCCCGTTCCAGGCAGAAATTGGTCATAAAGGCCATCAGGGCGGTGGCAGCCCCCTTGCGCCGGTGCTGGGGCAGCACCTCCAGCATGCCCACGCTGCCCTCGGCGTGCATGCCGATGAAGCCCAGCAGCTCCCCCTTTTGAAAGGCCCCGTACATCACACCGGCGGCGATGCGCTTGTGGATGTACTCTGGGTCGGTGAAAGAGTGGTAGTTCTCCAGGATCAAAGAAAAGAACTCCTCCCCCAGGGGGCGGATCTCAAACCCCGGGGGCACGGGAAGGGGCTCTTTTTCCAGATAGGCCGCCTGGGTGCAGCCCCGCAGATCCGGCAGGTGATACCGGTCCCGGAGGAAGGCCCCCGTCTCCCCGTCGTGGGCTGTGGCAATCTCCATGGCCTCCACGCCGGCGCACAGGGCCTTCCCTGCCTCCAAGCTGTCCGCCGCCAGCATGAATGCCTCTCCCGGGCCGTTGTACAGCAGCAAGCCGTCCTCCCGCAAGGAGACCACCTCCACCATACCCCGGTCCAAGGGGCCCAGCATATCCATATACAGCAGGGGGTCCCGCTCCAAATACTCTCTGGCTTTTTGCAGCGCGTCCATCGCCTTCTCCTTTCTCTATGCCTGGAAAAAGGGAGAGCCACAGGCCCTCCCCCGTTTTTCATCACTTACCGGATATCAATGCCCTCTAACAGCAGGGGCCGCACCTGGGCCCCATCCAGCCCGCCATAGCGCAGGGGCTGCGCCACCAGGAAATATCCGCCCTGCGGCACCTGGCTCAAGTCGCAGCTCTCCAAAATGGCCACCTCGGCCCCCAAAAGGGCCCGGTGCACCGGGCCGGGATCGCTCACGGGCCCCACGGTCATGCCTTCTACGCCCAGAAGCAGCAGTCCGCCCTTGGCCCACTCCTCCGCGGCCTCCAGGGAGATCTCCACCTCCCCCTTGAGAAGCACCCGCTTGGCGCCGGTGCCCATCACGGCCCGGGCCCATGCGCCGCTTAAATAGCCATGGACCTCAAGCACCCGGCAGGGACCCACGCACCGGGAGAGCTCCACCTGGTCGATGGTTCTCCCCCCCCGGAAGAAAATGGCTAGGAGCGTCCATGTGGGTGGCGCTGTGGCTGCCCAGGGAGAGCTGGGTCAGGCTGCAGGGCGCCCCCTTCTCCAGCTCCAGCACAGGCTGAAAGCCGGGCACCGGGTCGCCGGGAAACACCCGGGCGGAAAACACCTCTCGGGAAATGTCATAGATCTTCATGGCTCACCTCACAGCCGGGGCAGGACCTTCCGCAAAAGCTCCTGGGCCTTCTGGGCCGAGCCCTGGGCGAAGGTCACAAAGTCCACCGTCTCGCTGTCGTGGGCGTTGTCAGAGATAGTCCGCAGCACGGCGCAAGGCACCTGGTTCACCAGGCAGGCGTGAGCGATGGCCCCGCCCTCCATCTCGCAAGCCAGGGCGCCAAACTCCTTTTGCAGCCACTCCCCCACTGCGGGGTCTGCCACGAACTTGTCCCCCGTGGCAACCACCCCCAGGTGCGCCCGGCCGTACAAGTCCTCCCCGGCGGCGGCCAGGGCCTTCGCCAGCCCCTCCTCACAGGGCAGGAACCGCACGGGCCCCTCCCGGCCGGGAAGGGTCAGCTGGCCCGCGGGCCACTGGCCCAGGGCCGAGGTGTCAAAGTCGTACTCCACACAGGCGGTGGCAATGACCACGTCCCCAATGTGGACGCCCTCTCCAATGCCGCCGGCCACGCCCAGGTTCAGCACCAGGCGGGGACTGAAAAAGTCCACCAAAGCCTGGGTGCACAGGGCGGCGTTCACCTTGCCAGGCGAGCACTGGACGGCCACGCAGGGTACGCCGGAAAGGGTGCCCGCTGTGAACGCCATGCTCCCATGAACCTCCTGCCGCTTGCCCTCCATGGCGGCCAGGATGGCGTCCACCTCCATTTTCATGGCGCCAATGACGCCGATGGGCTGTTGGTTCATGTGGTATGCCTCCTTATAGCTTCTTCCCGGTCTTTTCCGAGATAAATTTGACAAAGTCGCTGAATTCTCCCTTGGAGAAGCCAAACTGGTCCACCATGTAAGCGTTCTCCGGGCCGTAATAGAGATAGATATAGTGCCCGTGCTTGCGCACGTCCACGATTTGGAAATAGGGGAACACGCTGGCAGACTGGATTCCCGAAACGCGGAAAGCCTCGTCATAGAACGCGTAATGGGCCGTGGAGGAAATGCCCCGGTCGAACACCCGGCGCTGGATCTTCTCCAGGGTATGGGGGGCGCTGACAATCTTATAGCCGTAGTAAACCACTACGCCAAAGGTGAGCAGCTTCAGCCACCACTCCGCGTCCACCAGGAAGGAGATCACCAGGGTGACCAGGCACAGCAGCGCGCCCACCACCAGGGTCCCCAGGTTTTTGATGTAGGCCTGGTAGATGCTGAAGGTGTGGATGGCCTCCTTGGTGCACTCTGTAGAGTTGGCAAACAGCAGCTCTCCGGCGATGGTCTCGTTGTTGCCGTGGGTCTTGTGGTATTCCGTCAGGCGCTCGGTCAAGAGGGCCTTCTGCTTTTTATCCCGCTTGTTGCGGATGGGGAAGTAGATAAGCGGCGCCAGGAACACCAGGATCAAAACCACCAGCAGCCCCACAGTGACCAGGGCCTGGGTGGTATCCTGGGGGGTGATTTCCGGCTTTTCCAGGATCTCTGGGAAGGTGATGGTTTCCGCAATGGAAACCATCAAATCCTCCGTCTCCTGGCTGACGGGGTCCAAATTGCCATAGGTATCCAAATTTAAGGAGTACCCGTTGATGATGGTGCCGTACAGCAGCTCGTTATATCCCATCTCCTGATAGACGCCCTCGAACCGAATGCGGTAGAAGAGGCGCCCGTTGATCTCCACATAGCTCTTTTCCAGCTGGATCTCATCGGTCTTGGTCTGGGCCAGCCCGTCCAGGAACTCGGCCCGCTCCTCCTCGGTCAGGTCCTCCAGGTTAAAGATGCTCTCTGAATCTTCCGTGGTGGACTGGGTCAGCAGGATCGAGGTCTCGCCATCCTCAGAGACCATCTCCACAACGCCGCCCATATCCCGGTACTCCTCCAGCTTACCCTGGGCATCGGCCACTCCCGCCAACGCCCAAGAGGGGTCGTCCACCGGAGTGGACGGGGTGAACGTGTACATCCCCTCGGGGATCTCCAGGGAAAAGTCCTCCGTCGAAAAGGTCTCTGCCGCCGCCGTAAAAGGCAGGGAGAGCACAAGCGCCAGCGCCAGAAGCGCCGCTGTCCATCTGGTGTGCTTCACAATTACATCCGTCCTTTATGTGTTCTCATCGCTCTGGGGAAAGCCCCCAAACGCAGGGTTGTAGTCATTATAACACAAACTCGCCGGGGACAACAGCAGAAAATTCCAAAAAAATTATGAACTCTCTGCCCGGCTCCCACATTGACGGGCCGCCGGGAAGGGGGTACAATACAAGGTAGAACACTGCTTTTTTCAGAAAGGGGCCGGTCCTTCCATGGTAACTGCCGTCATCACCGGGGCCTCCAGCGGGCTCGGAAAGGAATACATCAACGCAATCATCAATCAATATCCCAGCGTGGACGCCTTTTGGCTGGTGGCACGCCGCAAAGAGCTATTAAAGGAAATTGCCCAAGAGCACCCGGACAAGACCATCGCCGCCATCTCCCTGGACCTGGGAGAGGAGGAGAGCCTGGAAATTTTTGAAAAGCTCTTAAAGGAGAACCAGCCGGAGATCAAGGTGCTGGTAAACAACGCGGGCTATGGCAAGTGCACCGACTTTTTTACCTCCAACCGGGAATCCCAGACCGGCATGGTGGACCTGAACTGCCGCGCCCTGACGGGCATTACCCGGCTGTGCCTTCCCTATATGCTGGATGACAGCCTGGTGCTGAACATCGCCTCCATCGCCGCCTTTGCCCCCACCCCCCGAATGACCGTCTACTGCGCCACGAAGGCCTATGTATCCGCCTTTTCCAAAGCGCTTCACGAGGAGCTGCGGCCCAGGGGCATTCGGGTGTGCGCCGTGTGCCCCGGCCCCATGGACACGGCCTTCTGGAACGTGGCGGGCGTACCCGAGGGGAAATCCCGCCTGATTGACAAGCTGCCCCGGGTGGACCCCCGGGAGGTGGCGGAGGGCTCTTTGCGGGCGGCTAAACGTGGGAAGATGACCTACACCAAGGGGGCCTTTTACAAGTTCTACCACGTCCTCTCCAAGCTTCTTCCCAACGGGCTGATGATGAAATTCACCCAGGTGTGAAGGCTCCAGCCGCGGGAAGGCTCACAGCGGCGCCCCCCTTCTAAAATGAAAGCGCCCGGGCACATGCCCGGGCGCTTTTTGTCCGGCAAGGCCGGAACTTTATTTTGTTTTCTTGGAAGAGGCCTTCCGTTCCTGGGCGGCCTGCGCCTGGGCCTTTTCCGCCATTTCCTTGACGCCGATGCCGCTGCGCAGCGCGCCCAGCTGGGCGTAGTTCTCGGAGAAGCCCTTCTCCACGGGGGGCGTGTTGGCCGGGCCCCAGCGGAAGACGAACTTCAACAGGATGGGGGTGACAATGGTGGTGGCCACCACCATCAAAATCACCGGCCCTAGGAAGTTGTTGCCCATCAGCCCCAGGGCCATGCCCTTGCTGGCCACAATCAGGGCCACCTCGCCCCGGGAAATCATGCCCACGCCAATGCGGGCCGCCTGGTAGTTCTGGTAGTGGCACAGCTTGGCGCCCAGGCCGCAGCCCACCACCTTGGTGAGCACCGCCACCACAATGAGCAGAACCGAGAACCAGACGATGGCCGGGGTCATGGCGGGCAGGGTCACCTGCAGGCCAATGCTGGCAAAGAACAGGGGGGAGAGATAGGCGTAGCTGAGTACGTCAAACTTGGAATTGAGGTACTGGCTGCGCTGGGTCATGGAGATAATCACACCCGCGCAGAAGGCGCCGGTGATATCCGCCACGCCAAAGGCCACCTCCGCGATGTAGGACATCAGCAGGCAGAACACAAAGGCGATAATCACATGGCGGTGCATGCCCTTTTCCGCCTTCACCACCCAGTGGATGTAGAACTTGTAGAACAGGAAGCCAGCCACCGCCACAAAGACGAAGAAACCCAAAATCTGCAGCAGCACAATCCCGATACTTACGCTGGAATCGGCCATGCTGCTGATGATGGTCAGGGCGATGATGCCCAGCACGTCGTCGATGATGGCAGCGCCCAAAATGGCGTTGCCCGAGCGGGTTTTCAGCTTACCCAGCTCCTTCAGGGTCTCCACGGAAATGCTCACCGAAGTGGCCGTCAGGATGACGCCGATGAACAGGTTTTGCAGAAAGATGGGCGTGGAGGCGTCCGACTCGATGACGCCGGGCTGGTTGAAGAAATAGGCCAGGGCAAAGCCGCCCAAAATGGGCACGATGACGCCGATGAGGGCAATGATAAAGGCCGCCTTGCCGCTGTGCTTCAGCTCGTTTACATCCGTCTCCATGCCGGCGCAGAACATCATCACAATGACGCCGATTTCCGCTGTGTCTTTGATAAATTCCGTCTCTTGAATCACGTTTAACACAGCTGGGCCCAAAATGAGGCCGGCCAGCAGCGCGCCCACCACCTGGGGCAGCTGGAACCGCTGGGTGAGAAGCCCCAGCAGCTTTGTCGAGAGCAAAATTAAGGCAAGGTCCAACAGGAACCCATATCCGCCTTCCATGCCCATCCCTCCTGTTTTCATAGTTTGTTAAAAATTATTCCAGTTTGCTATTATACGCCCCTTTTTATCAAATGCAAGGATATGCCGGTACTCGAACTGTATTTCAGCCTTTTCTCTAAAAAACGGAGAAAAAACTGGACATTCCACCCTTTGCTTTGTCGCTTTTCACTGCTATCCGGGCAAATTCGCCAAAGACCTTCCCTGTTTTTCCACAGGTTGCCCTACCTCTTTCTGCAGCAAAAAGAAGGCTGCCGCTTGTGCGGCAGCCCTCCCTATTTTCCTTCCTGAAATCCCCGCAGATAGGCGTCCGCCTGGCTGCGGGAGCGGAATACCACCCAGTTCTTCTCCGGGTGCTTCTCCTGCAGCGCCAGGATTTTCGGCCGCTGCTTTTGGGGGAACGTGCGGATGTAGTCCATAAACTCTGGGTCCTCCTCGGTCTCCACCCAGGGCATGTCGGGGCGCACGGTGCCCCGGCGGCCCCGCACGCTCTCCAGGCAGACCTCCACCGGGTAGTCCAGGAAGAACACCCGGTCGCAGCAGGCCAGCCTGCGCGCCAAGGTGCGGCTGTAGTTCCCGTCCATAATCCAGCTTGGGGTGCTGGCCATGGCCTCCTCCAGCCGCTGGTCAAATACTTTATTCTCCACCGTGGTTTTATCCGCGTTCCAAAACAGCCGGTCCAGATAGATGAGGGGCAGGCCGGTCAGCTCTCCCAACGCCCGGGAAAAGGTGCTCTTCCCGCTGCCGGGGCTGCCCACCACTAAGATTCTCTCCATACGCGCCCTCACTTATACAGCCGCACCCCGGCCTTGTCCACCGCCTCGTAGGCCTGATGGAAGTCATATCCAAAGGCCTGGTGCAGGGGGAACAGGTCCGACAGCGGCACCATGACAAAGGCCCTTTCCCGGATGTGGGGATGGGGCACCGTCAGCTCCTGCGTGTGGGAATCAAACCCCTCGCACAGCAGGATGTCGATATCCATGGTGCGGGCGCCGTGGTACTCCACCCGCACCCGGCCCAGGCTCTTCTCAATCTCCAGGCAGTGTTCTAAAAGCCGTTGGGGTTTCAATTTAGTCTCTATGAGCACACAGCAGTTGAGGTAGTCGTCCTGCTGGCTCAGCACGTCAAAGGGGTCTGTCTCATAGATGTTGGAGAGCCGCAGCAGCTCTGTGCCCTCCAGGCGCTCCAGGGCATCCAAGGCCCGGGCCAGGTTCCCTTCCCGGTCCCCCAGGTTGGTGCCCAGCCCCAAAACCACCTGCATACTTATGCCTCCTCCCGGCGCTGGGTGACCCCCACCGCCATGTAGTCAAATTCCGCGGAGACAGGCGCCTCCGGCTTTTTCAAAAGGACCTGCACCTCTTGCACCGGGGGGAAGCCCTCCAGCACGGCGTCGCACACGGCCTGGGCCGCCCGCTCGATCAGGTCGTAACTCTGGGCGGTGAACGCCGCCCGCACCGCCTCTACCACCGCGGCATAGTTGACCGTGTCCTCCAAGTCGTCGGAACGGCGGGCCCGGGAAAGGTCCGCTTTCATCGCAATGTCCAGCACGAAAGGCTGGCCGTCCCTCTTCTCCTCCGGGCCCACGCCGTGGTAGGCGAAAATCCGCAGCCCCTTGATTTGTATTGTGTCCATCCGGAGCACCCCTTTCTCTCTCATACGGCGCCCCCGGCAGTGGGGGCGCCTGCCCGTTTACCGCCGCTTCAAGGCGTCCGCCATGCGGGCGGCCTGCACGGCCTCTTTTACATCGTGGACCCGCACCAGGTCCGCGCCGCCCAAAATGGAAGCGGTATGGGCCGCCAGGGTTGCGGGCAGCCGCTCCTCAAAGGGTGGGTTTCCGCAGAAAGCCCCGGTCACCCGCTTGCGGGAGGCCGCCATCAAAAAGGCGCAGCCCTCCACTTTGGTCCGCTCCACATGGGCAATCAGGTCCAGGTTTTCCTCCACGGTCTTGCCAAAGCCCACGCCGGGGTCAAAGCAGAGCCGCTCCCGGGCGATGCCAGCCCTCTGGGCCGCCTCCAGCCGGTCCAGGAAAAAGCCCCTCACCCGGGCGCAGATATCCCCGCCGGTGGTGCCCGGGTCCATGACGACGCATCCGCAGCGGGAGCCCGCCGCTACCGCCAGCATCTCCGGCCCAAAGCCCGTCACATCGTTGAGAATGGAGGCCCCTGCCTCCAGAGCCCGCTGGGCCACCCAGGGGTAGAACGTGTCTACAGAAATGGGCAGGCCGGTCTTTTTCACCAGGGCGGGCAGCACGTCTCGGATGCGCTCCCACTCCTCCTCCGGGGAGATGGCCGTATACCCCGGCCGGGTGGACTGCCCCCCCACGTCAATGAGGTCGGCCCCCTCCGCCTTCATCTCCAAAGCCCGCTCCAGGGCGGCGGTGGGGTCCAGGTATTTCCCCCCGTCGGAGAAGGAGTCCGGGGTCACGTTCAAAATGCCCATCACATAGGTCCGGTCCAGGGGGAGGGAAAACTCCCCCGCTTGAAAAACAGGCGTGTTCATGGCGTTCCTCCTGCTCTGCCGGTCACCAGGCCCCAATCTCTGCGGGGCTGGCGAAGATCTCATCCATTCGTTTCAAAAACGGCACCAAACCGGAAAAGTCCATCACCCGGTGGTCAAAGGCCAGGCACATGGGAAGATACCGGCGGACCCCGATGGCCTTCTCCCCCCGCTGGTTCGTGTAAACGCCGGGCTTTTCCTGAAGGGCCGAAATCCCCACTGCGAACACCTGGGGCGGCAGGATCTCCAGTAGGGCCACCTGCCCGGGCCCCCGGTAGATGGACCCCAGGTTGGAGACCGTCACTGTCCCGCCCAGGATATCCCCCCGCCTAAGCCCCTGGCCCCCGCTGTCCCGGCCCAGGGCTACGTCCCTCATCAGCTGGGGCAGGTCCGTCATCTCCAGCTTTTTCTGGATGGCCTCCACCGCCTCCGCCGTCTCCTTCAAGGTCTTGGAGCCAACCTCGGGGACCGTAACCGTGAGCATCTGATCCCCTTCCAGAAGCCAGGGGACGCTGGGACTGATCTCCTTCTTCACGCGGATCTCCCCGCTGTGGTCCCCTTTCTCAAACGCAAAGTGGGCATTCAGCAGGGGCGCCGCTTTCAGCCCCTCTGCCACAGCTTTCAGCAGCAGGGTATTCAAGGTCAGCCGCAGCCCCTGGCCGGAAAGCTCCTCCCGCCGGCGGAGGTACGCCTGGTAGAACTCCGTAGCGTCCGGCTCGTAGAGATAGGCCACATGGGGCACCTCTTCCCAGGATTTTGCCGTTTGATAGGCCACCAGCCTTCGCTGGGTGTCCAGAGGGATCACTTTATCTTGTTCCATGGAACGCTCCTTTCTCTCTTCTCAAACGGATCACTGGCCGCCCAGCAGGTCCTTTACGATCTCCCCGGCCAAGATCAGCCCCGCCACGCTGGGCACGAAGGCCATGCTGCCGGGGGTGGGGCGGCCCGCGGTGCCCTTCACGTCCCCCTCTTGGGCGGCGGCGGGGGCCAGGGACTCCTCGGTGGAGTACACCGCCTTCACCCCGGTGACGCCCCGCTTTTTCAGCTCCCGCCGCATAACCCGGGCCAGGGGGCACACGCTGGTCTTTTCGATGGGCGCCACCCGGAAGGCGGTGGGGTCCAGCTTGTTCCCCGCCCCCATGCTGCTGATAACCGGCACCCCGGCCTGGCGGCAGCGGAGGATCAGTTCGATCTTGGAGGTCACCGTGTCGATGGCGTCGGCCACATAGTCATAGCAGGAGAAATCCACTTCCCCAGCGTTTTCCGGGGAGAAGAACAGCTGGCGGGCCTCCACCCGGCACTGGGGGTCGATGAGCAGCACCCGCTCCTGGGCCACCTCCACCTTGGGGCGGCCCACGGTGTTTTCCAGGGCGATGATCTGCCGGTTGATGTTGGTGAGGGCCACTGTGTCCCCATCAAACAAGTCCAGGGCTCCCACGCCGCTGCGGGCCAGGGCCTCCACCACATAGCCCCCCACGCCCCCAATGCCGAACACGGCCACCCGGGCCCGGCGCAGTTTTTTCAGCCCCTCTTCCCCGATGAGCAGCTCCTCTCTGGAATAGCGGTGCAGCATGGGCACCCTCCTTTCACATATCCTCCTCCGGCTCCGCCGAGGGCAGTTCCTCCCGCCGGCTGAAGGCGGTGTTGGCCGCGCAGACGGCGCAGACCTTCTGGGCCCCTGCCCCGTACAGCCCTTGGGCGCAGGCCCGCAGGGTGGCCCCTGTGGTGACGATATCGTCCACCAGAAGCACCCGTTTTCCCAGAGCGGCACCCTTAGCCCGGTAGGCGCCCCGCACGTTGTCCGCCCGCTGGGCGCGGGTTAAGTTGTGCTGGGTGTCCGTCTCCCGCACCTGTTCCAGCAGGTCCCAGGCGGGAAGGCCCAGCTCTTTGGCCACCGCTTTTGCCAGCAGCTCGCTTTGGTTGTAGCCCCGGCGGCGCAGCTTCTGAGGGGACATGGGCACCCAGGTCACTCCGTCAAAATCTTCCCCCAGGGAGGAGGCGGCCTCTGCCATAAGCGTTCCCAAAGGGCGGGCCAGGGCCCGCTCCTCCTGGAATTTCAGCCGGTGCAGGGTGCGGCGGAACCCCTTCTCATAGGGAAAACAGGCCGCAACAGCCAGAGAGCCTCCTCCGGGGAGGGGGAACTCCCGGGAGAGAGGCTCCTTGGGCAGGGCGGGGACGCAGCCGGGGCAAAACAGCCTCTCCGGCCGCACTGCCCTGCCGCAGCACAGGCACCGGGCGGGCAGGAACAGGCACCACAGCCGCTCCCGCCACCCCAGAGGCCGGAGGACCCTCACAGGCTCTTGCAGAACCGGCGGAAGGCTTCCCGCCCTTCCTCGGTATCCTTGTACACACCGGCGTTGCCCAAGATCTTTCCAAAGATGACGCCGATGCTCTCCTGAATGGCCCGCTGGGTGTCGCCCTCTCCGGCGCCGGCGGCCTTCAGCTCCTCATACCAGGCCTGGTGCTTTTCCATTTCCGGCCGGGCCATGATCTCCGCCGCCTTTTGGGGCTCTTTCAAGGCCTGTTCCAGCAGCTGGGTCTCCGTCAGCAGCCGGGGCGGCAGGATGGCCAGGCCCATCACCTCGATAAGGCCGATGTTCTCCTTCTTGATGTGGTGGTACTCGGCATGGGGATGGAACAATCCCAAGGGGTGCTCCTGGGTGGTGCGGTTGTTGCGCAGCACCAAATCCAGCTCGTAGTCCTCCCCCCGCCGCCGGGCAATGGGGGTGATGGTGTTGTGGGGCGTGCCGTCCGTGTAGGCCAGAATGTCCGCGCTCTCGTCACTGTACTCCCGCCAGGCGGTGAGGATCTTGTCCGCCAGGTCCACCAGCCGGGAGGGCTCTTTGCCGCGCAGCCGGATGACGCTCATGGGCCAGTGGACGATGCCCGCCTCCACGTCCTCAAAGCCGGGGAAGTCCACCTTCTCCCGCACAGGGGCCTTGGCCATGGGGAACTCGTAGTGGCCGCCCTGGAAGTGGTCGTGGGTGAGGATGGAGCCCCCCACGATGGGCAGGTCCGCGTTAGAGCCCACAAAGTAGTGGGGCAGCAGGGTGACAAACTCCAGCAGCCGCGCCATGGACTGGCGGCTCACCTTCATGGGACGGTGCTCCCGGCTGAGGACGATGCAGTGCTCGTTGTAATACACATAGGGGGAATACTGCAAGAACCAGGGCTCGCCCCCCAGCTCCAAGGGGATGAGCCGGTGGTTGCCCCGGGCAGCCTGGTTGGCGCTGCCCAGATAGCCCTCGTTCTCCCGGCAGAGGGCGCACTTGGGATAGCCGGACTGGGGCGCGCTCTTGGCCGCGGCAATGGCCTTGGGGTCCTTCTCCGGCTTGGAGAGGTTGATGGTGATGACCAAGTCCCCATACTCGGTGGGGGCGGTCCACATCCTGTCCTTCTCAATCCGGTCCACCCGGATGTAATTGGAAGAGCGGCTCAAACCGTAGTAATAGTCCGTGGCAGCCTGCTTGTCCTCCCTGTACAGGTCATAAAATTTTTTCACCACCTCGGAGGGCCGGGGCATCAGGCAGTTCATCAGCTCGGTGTCGAACTGGTCCCGGGCGTCCTGGGTGTCCGGGTCGATGAGCCCCGCCTGGGCGGCGTACTCACACAGAGCCGCCAAAGGCTCTGCCGGATAGGGAAGCTCCTCCTCCACAGCCTGCGGGGTAAATTCCCGCAGGTGCAGCTGGGCCAGCATCCGGTTGGCGGCGTAGGCTGCGTCTTCCAGGGCGATAAGCCCCCGCTGCAGGCCATAGTGCAGAAGGCGGCTGATCTCGAAACTGAGCTTTTCCATTTCCATGACGTTTCATCCTTTCTCTCCGTCCTTGGCTTTTATTGTACTACACCGGCGGTCAAGAAACAATAAGGGTTTTGGGCAGTCCCTCTAAAATTTCCTTTTGGGCAGAAAGACGCCCCCCGGGAATCCCCCGGGGGGCGGGGCTCAGGCGCTGCCCTGCTCTTGGTTCAGTTTGTCCAGCACCTTGGCGATGACAGCCAACGCCCGCACATAGGTTTCACTGGCGTCAATGCGGGTATTGGCCCCCGTGCCCCCGGTGCCGGCGAGGCCCAGCTCCTCATATACCTGCTGGATGGCCTCTCGGGCCCAGCTGGGTGCGGAGGCAATGGTCTTGTACTTCTCCTCATTCTCCGCGTAGACCTTCTGGGCCTCTGCCCGGGCCAGCTTGACCACTTCTTCCTGGGTCATATCGTCTTCCTCCTCTCCTCCCGTCAAAGCGGGGTAATCCTTGTAGGCCCAGTCCCCGTCGAACGCCTTGCCGTTGAGGACCAGGCTGTTGGTGAACTGCCACATGCCGTAGGGCTTGGTGTAATCCAAGCTGCTGCTCCATTGGGCCACCCACTTGTCATAGGGGTCCAGCCGGGGGCTGTTGAGCCGGGTCTGCAGCCAGTAGAGGAAGGAGTAGATGCCGCAGTAGCACCCGGCCTCCTCCATAGCCTGGCAGTAAGCCACACAGTTGTCGATGATGGCTGTGCCGCTGGGCAGGGAGCTGTCCTCCACGTCGTACCACACGCCATAGGGGGGCTTGCGCCCGTTCAGCAGCCGCAGGGTGTGGGCGGCCTCGCTGCGGGCCATGTCCGTGTTTTGGGCGTAGGAGTAGAGGTACGTCCCCCAGGGAATGCCCGCGGCCTGGCACTTGCGCACGTTGTTCTCAAACTGGGCGTCATCCTGGTTGGGATAGTCGCTGCCGTAGCCGCAGCGGATGATGACAAACTCCACCTGCCCTTTCAGGGCTTGGATGTCCACATCCCCGTTGAACTCCGAAATGTCAATGCCCTTTTTGGGAAGCGCCATGGTTCCACCTCCCCTCTGGGAAAAGCCTTCCCGCACCATCCTATGCAATAGCCTGGCCGAAGGTCCCTGCCCCCGCTTTCCATGGGCCCCCTGCACAGGCGCCGGGCATGGCCCCGGCGGAATTCCCCCTGGGGCCCCCTCCCCCAGAGGAGGGCCGGCGGCCGCGGCTAAATTTTTTCAAAACGGGGCTTGACTCCGCCTGGAAAACCTGATATAATCAATACTCGTTACGGGGGCATAGCTCAGCTGGTTAGAGCGCCTGCTTCACACGTAGGAGGTCACAGGTTCGAGTCCTGTTGTCCCCACCACCGAAAAGACCGCTTGACTGTTATGGCCGGGCGGTTTTTTGTGTATCCTTTTTTCTGGCCCGCTTCCGCTACGGGCGCGAGCCCTGCCTGGGAAGCCCTGCGGCCCAAGGCGGAGATGGGGAGCTATGAGGTTCTCTGCCTTTTCACGCGGCGGAACGCTTCCCCCCCCCAGGGAAGTGCATCGTCCGGCCCGGCAGGTCGCCAGATGGGCCATTCTCCAGTTTTATATCCGGGTGTAGCGCAGTTGGTAGCGCGCCTGCTTTGGGAGCAGGATGCCGCAGGTTCAAATCCTGTCACTCGGACCATGGCGAGTGTTCTTATAGCATTTGAAAAGCTGTAAGAACACTCGTCTTTTTTGTTGATTTCATCCGGCGATGGTGGATGGGGCGTAGTTGACGACTACGCCCTTTCTTGTGTTTACGGACACCTCCGGGGTGGGCAGCGGGATGAGGTCGGGAATCTCAATGACCCCTACGCAGTTATAGTGGATACGGAGCCGCTGCTCCCACACCCCGTCTACCTTCTCGGCGTTGAACACCTCGATCTTCTCGATGAGCTCGTTCAGCATCCGGGGCGTCAACTTACAGGCCCTGGTCAATGGAGGAAATGGTGGAAAAATAGAGGATGCTTCCAAACCCAAAGCCCTTCCACACATTAGTGATGGTGTAGGTGGCCGGGAAGGCGTCCGGGTTGATGCGGTAGTTCTGCCGTTCAAACCCAAACAGTGTGAGGAAGTTGGTGACAAGCCCCTGGTTGTCGATAAAGGAGATCACCATGCCGGCCACCACCACCGTGGAGATAAAGTAGGGCATGTAGCTGGCCGTCTGCACCAGTTTCTTAAAGCGCAGCGCGCCGATCTGGTCCATAAGCAGGGCAAACAGGATGGGGGCGGTAAAGCCAAACAGCAGGTTCAGGCCGCTGAGCACCAGCGTGTTGCGGATCAGCCTTCCGAAATACTCGCCCTGGATGAAGTCGATAAAATGCTCCAGCCCCACCCATTTCACACCCTCCCCCAGGAAAGGGGCCCCAGGCACATAGTCCTGAAAGGCGATTACAATGCCGTAAAGGGGGATGTAGGAGAAAATAAAAATCAGGATGAACACCGGGATCATCAGGCTGTAAATCTGCAGCATCTCGATGCGCCGGGACCGGCTGGCCCGGACCGTTTTCTTGGCTTTCAAAATGGTTTCCTCCCCTTCAATATCCTCGCCAAAGCCCTTCCAAAGCGGGCCCAGGCATGTTTTGTTTTCGCTGCCATTATACCCGCAAGGCCCCCGGGGAAACAAGAACCAGAAAGTTCCTGCCTCGCCCGGCCCTTCTCATTCCGTCCGAAAAAAAGCGGACCCCTGAAAAAAACATCCGAAATTTGCAGGCCCGCGGGAAGTTTTTCCGCCATTTCAAAAAATGTACCCGTTCACAAAACGCGCCCCAGAACTTTCTGAGCCTTGCTTTTCCCCAGGCGCCCCCGTACAATGGGGGTACAATCTGTGGAAAGCGAGGCGTCTGCCATGAATTTAATCCCCAACGCTCCCGGCCTGAGCCCCAACTATTGGTGTTCCTGGAGCACGCAAAACTTTGGACGGGAAGACGAACATCCCGATTACCACAACTACCTGGGCGGGGTGGGCTCCCAGTTTGCCCGGGCAGAGATGAATGAGAAAAACCTGCGCCGGTGGCTTCAGCAGTTCCCAAAAATCCGAGGGGACCTGTATCTGATGCTGGACGACGGCTGGGACGTGCCCTACGGCGTACACCCCGATAAAAGCAGGGACCGCTTCGGCACTCTGGAGCTGGACGAGGAGCGGTTCCCCTCCTTTACCGGCACGCCAGCCCAACGCTTGAAGAAGCTCAACGATTTTGTGAAGGAATCCGGCTGGCGTGGCTTGGGCCTGTGGGTTCCCGCCCAGGCCGCGGGCCCCATTGAGAAAGGCCCCGCTATGGAGGCCTATTGGACCGAGCGGCTCCTCTGGTGCAAAGAGGCCGGGGTGGAATATTGGAAGGTGGACTGGGGCACCTACGCCCACGATGTGGAGTACCGCCTGTTTCTGACCCAGCTGGCCTCCAAGCTCTATCCCCAGCTCATTGTGGAGCACGCTTACTGCATGATCGCCTACAACGGCAGCCAGCTCCCCACCCAGGACTACGCCGGGGACCGCTTTGCCGAGATGGGCGAGATCCCTCAAAAATCCCTGGAAATCCATCAATTCAGCCAGGTGTTCCGCACCTATGACGTGTTCAACCAAATGGGAAGCTCCACCACCTTGGACCGGACGGCATACCTTCTGGCGGGCCAGGGAGGGCTGCTGACCTGTGAGGACCATGTGCGGATCTCCGCCTCTTTGGGCTGCACCGCAGGCATCATGCGCTCTCCCTATTGGAACGAAATCGAGGGCCTGGACTACGACTCCACCCTGCTGCGCCGCCGCCTGGACGAGGTGACGGCCGGCGTGCTTTGGCAGCGGCTGGCCCCTGCGTTCGCGGATGGCCAGGTTCTCTGCTCGGCGGAAACCCTGACGGACCGGTGGCTGTTTAAAACCGGCGAGTGCTGGGTGGATCAGGTCTTCGGGCAGGAAATCCACCAAACCGCCCCGGCCGTCATCGCCCGGAGGCTGCCCCTTCCCCAGGTAGAGGCAGAGGGAGAGCGGCCCTTTGTCACCTGCGCCCAGAACCCCAATGGCGCCTTAAGTGTAACCGCCCACCGGCGGCTGCTCCCCACCCGCCAGGAGGTGCTTCCCCCTTGCTCCGTCACCCTAAGCCCCCCCAGCCTGCCCCCCTACATGGGGGTGTTCGGCTCCTTCCGGCAGGTGGCGCTGCGGCTGCCCGTCCAGCTGGGAGAAACCTTCCGGGTCCTGGGCCAGAGCCTGCTCTCCGAGGAGGCGGTGGATGTCACCCGCTCCGTGGGCTGGGAGGGGGACGGCACCCTCCTCATCCCCGGCAGCCTCATCGAAACCCTCTACCGTCCTACCGCCACCCCCGGGGACCTCTCGGACCCTTCGGTGGTGTTCGCGCTGGTGAAGGAGGAAACCCTGTAAACCCCGTCCCATACAAAAAGATCCCCTGCCGGGCCATATGCCGGCGGGGGATCTTTTATTTGCTGCTTTTAAGCAGCGCGGGTTCTCAGCACTTTACCAGGGGCATTTCCGTCATGCGCAGGTTGGTGCAGCCATAGGGGATAAGCCGTACCTGCTGGGGCGGGGTCAGGGGGACGCGGCTGTCCGGCACCTGGTGGCAAAGGCCGTTGTCAAAGCCCCAGTCGATCTCCACAAAGCTGCCGGTCATGGAAATGGGCGGGCGTTCTGTGGAGAAGGGCGCCTCCCAATCTTCCCGCTCCTCCACAGTGAACTGGCCGTCCGCGAAGGCGTAGTTCCACTTGGAGAGGGGGCGGACCTCGTAATCGCAGTAGGGGAATTTCCGTTCCACCCCGTCCCGCACATACTCCAGGGGCGTCCACTCCTCCTCAATGGCCACGGAGTACAGCAGGGGCCCCCGCTTGACGCAGTACAGGCCGTTGGGGCGCTCCTCCAGCCGGGCCTCCATGGTGAAGGACACCTGCACCTGCTGGGTGCCGCTCCACTCCCGCTCCACCGTGAAGAAGGCGCCGGGCTGGGCCTGGGCCCCATCCACCACAGCGGATATCACGGTGCCGGGGATGCGGATGGACAGGGGGAACCGCACCGGCCGGTCGGTGGTGACCACATAGGTCAGCGCCTCCCGGAAGGGGTAATCGGTCCGCAGCTCGCAGGTGACGCGGGCCTCCCCGATTTGGCAGGACACCACCGAGGGGGCCAAGATCACCGAGGCCAGCCCCTTCTGGGAGCGCATGAAGGTGGAGAGGGCCAGCTTGGGCCAGCCCTGGTTGAAGTTGGCGGTGCAGCAGCCGAAATTGGGCTCCAGGCCAAAGAGGTGGGACTCCCCGGAATTGGTGCGGAACACCACATGGTCCTCCGGCAGGCGGGTACAGCACACCTGGTTGGTCTGCTGGTCGTACTGATGGGTCCACATGTCGGGGCTCAGGGTGGCGGGCAGGGCGTTGAAGGCCAAGGCTTCCGCCAGGTCCCCCCACTGGGGGTCCCCGGTGATGGAGAGCAGGTGCTCGTAGGAGTACATGGCCTCCACCACAGAGCAGCACTCGCTGCCCTGGATGGGGCTGGTGCCGGAGAGGCACTCGTCCCCGGTGAAGTGGCCGCAGGCCATGCCGTGGTCCCGACGAAGCAGGGCATAGGCATTCTTGGCCATGGCGTTGGGGTCCTCCCCGGTGACGCGGGAATACAGCGCCCCGGCCTTCAGGGACATGGCCAGGTTCACCACATGGGAGACCTGGGTCCACTTGCGCTCTGGCCTGGAGAGCCGCCACCGGCGGTAGAGCTCCTCGTAGTTAAAGCCCTCCACCCGCAGGGAGTAGGCCAGGTCCATCAGCCACTCCTCCGGGCGCCGCTCGTACAGCCAGAAAATGGGGATGAGGCACTCGAACCAGCGGGAGGCCGCCCAGTCGAACAGGGTGTGGTGCTCCATGTGGACGTGGAAATTTTTCAGCGCCCGGTAAACGGCCTCCTCGACGCGCTCGTCCTGGGTGCAGTCGTGATAGACCACCAGCACCTTGCAGATCAGGAACAGGGCCCACATGTCATAGCGGTCCCGCTCCTGCTGGGTGCAGGGGCACAGCCAGCCATCCTCCTGCTGCTGGGCCAGGATGGCGTCGATATACCGCTCGGCCCGGGCCTTCATGTCCTCGTCCTCCAACAGCCAGGCCAGGGGGATGAAGCCGTCCAGCCAATAGGGGACCCGCTCCCATCCCTCTTGTTCCCCGCCGATCCATCGGCTGTCCCGGACATCGGGCCAGATCTTGTCCAGGTGGCCGCTCAGGCCCGCCGCCTGGATTTCCAGCTGCTTTTTCAGCCATCCCGAGGGCCTCAGCTCCCCGGTGGTAAAGGGGGTGTACGTCAATGGTTTCAGCATTTCAATCAACTCCTCTCCCGTTCCGCGGCAGTGCCCCCAGCTTTTCTGGGGGAATGCCGCCGGGTCTTGATTTTCCCTTATTATACCGGAGAAGCGCGCCGCTGGAAAGAGGGGAATTTCCCCTTTTCAAAACAAATTCCAGGGCCCGCGGGGCACAGCAAAGGGAGGGGCTTTCGCCCCTCCCCGCGCTTTCAATAGGAGTCTGTTTTTAGGAAAGTCCGGTCCAGCTTTCGGTGCCGTCCTCCGTGTGGTACTCGTGGGCGTTGGTGGCCTCTGCCACATGGAAGTAGCCCCAGTGTCCACGGTTTACATCGCCAAAGGTATTGAGCTCTTCCTCGTGGGCGATCACATAGGGGCGGTCCGCCGCGCGGCCCAGCATGTGGTTGACGATGACCGTCACCTCGGCCCGGGAGATGGTGGCCTCCGGACGGAAGGTGCCGTCGGGATAGCCGTTGATCCATCCGTACTGGGTGGAATCCACCACAGCGCTGTAGAACCAGTCGTCCTCATTCACATCGGAGAAGATATTCACTCCGCCGCCGCTGGTGTTGGCGAACTTCATGGCGATGACGGTGAACTCCGCCCGGGTGATGGAGCGCTCCGGGTCGAACCGGCCGTTCCCCACGCCGCTGAGAATGCCCAGGGATGCCAGGGTGTTCACAGGCTTGGCGTACCAGGCGTCCGCCGGGACGTCCTCAAACTCCACGGTGATCTCCACGTCCTTCTCCAGGAGCAGGTTGTAGAACATCTGAGCGGCCTCGGCGCGGGTCATGTTCTGGTCCGGGCCAAAGGTGCCGCCGGGATAGCCTGCCAGATAGGCCAGGTGCTCCTTGGTGTTCAGCCAGTCGGAGACGCCGGTGTCATCCGGGTTGGCGGGCTGGTCCTCCACAGGGCCGCCACCGCCGCCGCTGATGATCTGCTGGGCCACCACGACCTGCTCGCTGGCCGTGGCAGCTTCGTAGTACTCGTTGCCGGTAAAGGTCAGCGTGAAGGTGTAGGTCTCGCTGGTGTTGGGCAGGGTGAGCTCCGCCGTCATTACACCGGTTTGCTCATCAGTTTCCCATTCCAGCTCGCTAAGATCGGGGGCATTCTTCTCGTCCTTTGCGCTTGCGGTAAGCAGGCTGCTCAGGTCTTGCCCTTCCGCAAAAGCGGGCAGCTTCTCGCCCTTCAGGGTCAGGGTCACCTTCCCGCCGCCGGACAGGCTGTTGGGAGTGGCCGTCACCGTGACCTCGGGCTGGATCTTCTGGATAGTCACCGTCTCCGTATCGGTGGAGCCATTGTAAGCGCCCACGCCCGTGGCGGTGATGGTGTATTCGTCGGGCTTCAAGCCCTTGATATAAGTGAGCGCTTCGTCTTTTGTTTTGCCCGTTGTGCCATCGAAGGTCTGACCGTTGACTTCCAAGGTGTACTCCGTACCAAGAGTCAGCTCCTTGTCTGTGCCAAAGGTGACGCTCAGGTCGAGATTGGTCAAGTCATCCTTCCAGATCCACTGGCTGGGCCTGACTGCCAGGTCAAAGCGCTCGGAAGGCTCCGGGGCGCCCTCGCTCTTGATGACAAAGTCCTTCGTAGTCGTTTCTGTGTAGTTGCCCTTGCCTTCAATGGTCACAGTGGCAGTGCCAGGCCCGATGGCATCACAGGCCGTGGTGTAGTCGTAGCCCAGAATAAGGGTGTAGTTGCCGTCCGTGATGGTTACCGGCGGGATTACCGCGTTCCCCGTGTAATACTGCTCGGGGATTTCCTTCACCATCTCATCCGTGATTTCCTTGGGGGCGATGGAGAAGTTCTCCGTGTTGCTTCCCGTGAAGTTGTTGCCCTTGGCGGTAACCACCGCTTTGGCTTCCTTGGAAGCGTTCACATTGTTGTAGTAGGTGACGGTGTAGTCGGCGTCCTCGGTGGGCTGGGCATTGCCATCCACAGAAACGGTAACGTCGGGCTCCTTCTCGTCATGATTGAAGACCAAGTCTGCGTCATCCACATCGAGAATGGCATCCGCCAAATCCCGCTGGAGGATGAGGAAGGTGAAGGTGCCCGTGCCCGTGATGGTGCTTCCCTCGGTAGGCGTGGCCGTTACAGTGTATACACCCGCATTTTTCAGCACACTGGGACTGTAATCCCCAGATACAGTGGTCTGGTCAAATCCGGTGTACTCGTAATTCAGGGTGCACTGGTCAGTTACAATGTTGCCATCGGCTGTAACCGTAATGGTCGCTTCTTCTTCCGGAATTCGGTCGCCGTAGGTAAACACCTTCTGGGTCTCATCGTCTACGGTCAGGGTCAGGCCGCCGTCCTCGTTGCTGAGAGGCAGCAGGGTGTAGCTGAGATGGAACTCTCCCTGATGGTCGCCGGTCAACTTAAGGGTAATGTCATAGATGGCGGGCTTGGTAAAGGTCAGTGTGTTGCCAGTGCCCGTTGCGCCGCGCTCGGTAATCGGGTCCCCAGTCACAAGGTCGGTAGCAGTGATCGTATAACTTGCATTCTCCGCTGTCAGAGTGACTTCGTGGCTATCAGTCCCCGTCTGGTGAGTCACTGTCACGGTGGCAGTGTTACCGGGTGAGTTATAGGTGTCATAGGCCGGGTCAATGGAAGCGGTCATACCGCTACTGCCATCCACAGGAATGATATCAAAATGCTCGATGACTTCTCCCGTATAGTTGCCCATGCCGGTGATGGTCACGAAGCCGGTGCCTACCTCTTTGTTGTCACCGTAGTCGATGGTGTAATCAGTGTTCTGCTTCAGAAGTACGCCTTCGTCGTGCACGGAAATGGCATCATCGAAAGTGATTCCTTTGCCCGTGTACGTATAGCTTTCGGCAATGCCCGCGATCATGTTTTCTTTGATGGGTTTGGGCTCTACCGTAACTGTTTGCGTTCCAGAGGCAGATTTGTAACCATCGGCCTGGATTTGGAAGTAAATCGTCAGGTCGCCCGCATCGGTGATGGTGGGGGATTCATTCAAATCATAGCTGGTCCCGTTATTATCGCTGTACATGATCGTGTACTCAGAGGGGCTGTTTACAGTAATCTTGCTACCATGGGCGGTGCGGTCATACTCCACTGAGTAATCTTCCGCAGTATAAGAGATTGTCGTCTCCGCAGTTCCAACTGTAATCCTAAAGGATGCGGTAGCAGCGGTGTAGTTGTCAGTCTCGGTAAACACCGCCGTAATGGTAGCACTACCAGTTCCATTTAGAGAAATGTTCTCTAAGCTATTTCCCTGCACACTGGCAACTCTGGTATCATTGCTCATATAAGTAATGGTACCCTTGTAATCATCGGCTACGTTTAATGTGGTTTCCTCAGTGCTATCAAAGGTACCGTTTTCTTCATATGGGACACTGACAGTTTCCTTGCTAAACCCAGTGGTGGGACTGGCCTTGGCGATAGTGACGGTAGTAGAGCCTGTGGCATCGCGGTAGCCTTGTAACTTGGCAACCCAAGAAACCCTGTAGGTACCGGCGTCTTGGCCCTGGGGCAATCCATCATCAGACGCTATCTGGCAACGGTCGCCTTCGGTCTGGGCTTCCACCTTAAAGGTCACTTCGGCTCCTGCGGGGGCAGTAGAGTAGGAAATAAGATTCTGCATCTCGCCAGTGTAGGTCAGCGTCTTAGGTGTGACAGTAACAAGAAGGCCGCCGTCTTCCGCCACATGAATGATATAGCTGTCTTTAGCACCCTCTGTAAAGTTCTTGCCGCCACTGGTCACTTCAGCCGTGATAGTAGCATTGCCCGTACCCACCAACGTAATTTCGCCGGTAGTTTCGTTCACAGTAGCTACGCCTTGGTCATTGGAAGAATACTTCACGGTAACGTCTTGAGGCTGACCGCCAAGCTCCTCATCAGAGTTGCTCTGGTTGATGAACTTCAAGGGGTTATTCACAGTACCGCCCATAGAGACCGTAACTTCTTCATTGGTGAACTCCACAGCCAAGGTTGCCTTCTTTACTGTGTAGGTGGCTTGTTCCTCATTCTCCTGGTAAGGAGTCTGTCCCTTCCAAGTAATCGCATAGTTACTCACAACTGACGATTCAGCCTTGGCCTCGCCGCTGATAGGGTATGTACCAGCATCGCTGCCCTTCTTCGCAGTGGTGAACAGGGCAATCTTGAGGTCAGTTTCATCGTCGCCCACAAACACTACGTTCTCGTTCGTACCAGTGTACGTATTGCTCAGCGTTTCGCTATAGGCCAACTTCGCAATTTCACAGCCATAATCGCTTTCCTGGTCCGCAATGGTAATGGTAATAGGCCGCTGCTTTACGGTGTAGGTGCCGTTTTTGGTGAAGGTGACTTCGTAGTTGCCAATGACTGTGGAGGTACCATTCTGAATTTGCCCATTATTGCCATCAACAGCATAAATCACATAGCCCGCCACAGGGCTTTGTGCACTTGCGCCGGTGCCCAGCGTAATGTTTGGCACACTATTCTCGTCGGGCGCAAGGCCACGATGGTTCTCTTCGTCGGTCACCTCATAGGTCAATGTTACGCCTGTCAACACCGGCGCATCCCCATAGAAGCCTTCGGTATCGCCGATTTGCACGTCGATAGGCCGGGGGTCGATGGTATAGGTGCCGGCTGTGCCATTGTGTTCTTCGCCCTTCCAGCTTCCGGCGAAGGTCACGTCGTAGTTTTTGTTGTCCGCCTCACCGATGATGGCATAGGTGCCCACGGCGCTGTTCCCATCGCTTTCCACGCTGAGGACAACCCGCAGTTCGTCTACCGTTCCATTCTGAGAGCAGAGAGCACCCGCATCCACAGTCCAGTCTGTACCCTTATCCGAGGTGACGGAAGGAGTCTTGCCATCGTAAATCTTATTCTTGTCAGCGATGGTCACAGTAATGGACTTGGCACTGATTGAGCCAGTGTCCTTTGTTGTAACTGTCCATGTTCCGTCATCGTTGTGGGTGGTTTGAGCGCCACTGTTCCCAATCTGTCGTATAGTTCCCCGGGGTAACGCCAACGTCGAAGGTCACCTTGTAGGTGGTGGTGATGGTCTTGTCAGTACCCTCGTTGGCGTCGTTATAGGCGGCGGAAACGCTGGAAACAGTGATGTTTTCGCCACTCTGCGCGCCCGTAACTTTCTGCTCGGTTACTACGGCAGCAGTGGTGCCATCGTACTCCTTCTCCTTGGTCAAACTGCTGGAGAGGGTGAGGGTGGCGGGGGTAACAGTAAACGTAATAGCGGAAGTACTAACGTGTGGTTCGAAGTTTCCTTCACCCTCTTTGGCCGTCACTTTGTACCAGTATTCGCCGCTTTCTGCAACGTTAGTAATGGCAGAAACGCCACTATTCCACTTTTCATCTTCTGCATCAGGGGCACTGGTTTCATCCTCGCCTTTCTTCAAGAAGACAACATCATACTGCACATCTTTCCCACTGAACTGCACTTTCATATCAGCCCACTGGGCCATATTGTGTTCCTTGCCAGTATACGACTTTTCAGCGGGCTCGCCCGTCGTAACACTTAACGCCGTGGCGTCGATAACCAGTTCTACATAGTCGCTAACCGCAGCCTTATAGTTCGTCTCTTCTGCGATAAAAGCGCGGAGGTAGTAGGGGCCGCCATTGCTTGGCATCTCCTCAAGCTCAGTGCCATCTGTACCAGTCGTATCATTTTGGGCGGCTGTAACGCTTTCATAGCTCCTGAATGTTACTTTCCTAGTGGGTTTATCCGTATTCGAAATACCCGCTACAGTGGCCACAACGCTCACGGGGTTGCCCGTGTACGCCACCGTAAGTTTGTTATCAGAAGCGCCAGTGATTGTCACCGTAGGCGTTGCCTTTTCAATGTCCACCGTAAGATTGGGAAGGGACACCGTGACAGAGTAGTTACCAGAGCCCTCGCCCGTGATTTTCACGGCATCGTTGCCCACGGAAACAGCTTTTCCATTTCCAGCTGTTGCGTCTTGCAACTGGCCCTTTGCGCCTTCTGCCAACGCAAGGGAAACGGTTTCGTCCTCATTAAACAGAGTATCCTCCGTCTCCGGCTTGCCCGTCAACTGCACAACCTTGGTGCCATCGTACACGCGGTTCACAGCGGAAATGCCGGTGACGGTGATCGCCTTGGGTGTGATGGTGCCAGCGCCAGTCTGGGTCAGAGTGATCTGCCCATCGGTCAGCGCTGCGCCGTTATAGCTGTAGTTGTCCCACTTGATCTCCGTGCCGGACAGGGACAGGGTCAGGGTGACGGTCTTGTCTTCGCCGGCGTTTTCATTGTCGTAGGTGCCGGTGGCGGTCACGCTGATAGGTTCTGTGGCAATACCCGTAACGGTAATGCCGTTCAAATCTGTTTCTACGTCATTATCACCGTCGTAGGTCTTGGAGTAGCTATCGGGCACGTTATTGAGGTTAAGTGCCGCAGGGGTAATTGAAACATTAACCTGTTCAATTTTCGGTTCGTAGTTACCGGCAGTATCCTGCACCATGTACCAGTAATACAGGGTATCGCTGGAACTGTCCGCCACATCCTTAACCGTGATGAGAGTGTTTTGCCAAACTTCGTCACTTGCTTTGGGAGGGGTGTTCGTTTCTGTTGTGGCATACTTGACGGTATAGCCGGTAATTTCTTCACCATTGCCCTTAACCGACTTGATGGTAATGGCGGGATACGTCTCGCCATCGTAGGTGCCTTCGTAGCCTTCGGCATCCACAGTCAACTGTGCCTCCGTAACTGTAACGGTGACAGCCTTCGATTCTGCAGAGGTGTAATTCTTATCACCGGGGTAGGTGGCCTTCATATAGTAGGTGCCCACTGCGATGGGAATGTTATTTCCTTCGCCATCGCCATTGGTAACTTTGTTTTTGCACTCCTGATCTGTATAGAAGGTATATGTGATGTCCCCGGTGGGCTTGGCAGCTCCCTCTACCACGTTAGCGGCTGGCGTTGCTTTATCATAGCCCTCAATGGCCTTGCCGGTGTAGGCAACTGTCAGTTCGTCACCCTCCAGGCCCGTATTCACCGTAGGCGTAGCCTTATTCACCGTCACGGTGTACTCTACAGAGGCGCCCTTGACATTGTCCGTATTAGCCGCCGTAACGGTAATGGTGGCTTCGCCGGCTTGTTTGATGGTGACTTCGCCCGTGCTGTCCACACTGACAACATCGGCGGGTTTCCCATCGGGCCCCTTTTCACTGCCATCCTTCACTGCGTAGCTGATAGAAGCATTGTCCAGCGCCGCCTTGCCGGTGACGGTAAAGGTCTTTTCAGAACCGTATATAGTGGTATAGGAGTTATTCTCCACATCCCACTTCCCTGCATTAGTTTCAGCACTGGTCAAGGTAATTTTCTGATCGTTCGCCTGCGTGATGGTAAGGGTGTAGGTAGCATCGGCGGCTGTGTAGTTTTGGCTGCTAAACGTAGCCGTGATTTGGTATTCGCCTACGTCCGTAAATTTAAAGCTGCTTGGCTCTTCAATTGTTGTTTCGGTTTTTACTTCTTCCCAGTCTGTGTTGTCATTCCTATACTTATAGGTATAGGTAACGGTGTAGACATCCGAAGCCGGTTTGTCCTTGTCCGCATCAACCAGGCCATCTACCGTAACCTGCTGCAGGTCTGTGCCCTGGGCGGTGTAGGTTGCTGATACCTCCTTTTGGCTAAACTCCATCGTGGCGATGGCTTTGCTGATAGAAAACGGGGCTCGGCTCCCACCTAAAATCTGATAGTTGGTTGCCAGTTTTCCATCTACAAACGCCCAGCCATTACTTTCAACCCCTGCAAAGTAGGTTCCCGCATTGACGGGCGCACTCCCTCCGGTTCCACCGGTTGGCTGGGTATAATACAATATATTGGTTTCATTTAAATCAATAATGCCTTCGGAGCTTCCATTACTGCCGCTTACCGAAGAATGCTTGAGAGTTACCTCCCCGTCATAGGGAACACCATCATAGGTAGCATCGGGCGCAGCAATTGTGGGGGGGTATATCTGCAATTTGCCAATGGTCCATGTGCCAAGGGTTACATCTTCATCATCCGGATGATTCTGCCAACAGAAATTGGCAAAATCCTCAATGCTGGCTATTACAGTATATGTTTCAGCATTTGTTTCTTGGGCATGGCTAATTTTAAACGCAACTGTCTCCGTACCCTTTATTTTTCCTACTAAGTTGCCTTCGTCGTCATATGTCACATCGAAGAAACCAGAAGACGTTGAAGAAGGTGGACTAACTGCAGTGATTGGATTTCCGGTAAACGGCGTAGTTTGATCTTTATACGCGTTACCGATACTTGTCTCAATCACAGGCCGTTTGGCAATATTCCAGGAAATGGTAACCGCACCATCACCATCGTCATCAGACTCAGTCCACTCGTAATTAGCCGTATCAGTCAAAACTGCCATGGCCGTATAAGTGCCAGCATTCACGCCAACAAGTTTGCTGCCTTCCTGATAGGAATATTTTGCATTTGCATCAGGAGAAGCTAAGCCTATCAACTTATGGCTGGTGTATACCAAATCTTTTTGGGGCTTGGGCGTTTCTATCTTAGCCTTTTGTATGGTGACGGTAACAGGACTCGGTAACGTGTACGTTTCATAACTTTTATTTGTTATAGTTATGGTTACTTCATATGTCCCCGCATTTGTAATCTCCGCAATCTGCAAATTGGGGGAGTTTCCATTTTCAGCTGAACCCATGCTTGTAACACTGCTGTCGGTTGTACTCACCCACTCCCAAAAAACGGTAGAGCCAGCGGGAATTCCATACACATGGACTGTCTCCATCGGGGAGCCTGTATATTCCAAATCAGGAATAGCAGTCGCAGACACATTTGTCATTTCTAATTTTGTTACGACATAGCTGTGGGTAATCTTTACAGTACCAGCCTCGGGGTCCTGAGAGTACGTATATTCGGCAGGAAGATTTTTTGTTTCCTCTTCATATTTCTTGGGATCGTAAGTGAACGTTACCGAGACAGTGCCCGTCCAGCTTTTACCGATGGAAGGAGGTGTAGTAGAGCCTTCCTTGTTTCCGTGTTCCGTATAAACGGGAGCTCCTGCTTTGACATCCTCGGGAAGGTTACCTCTCTCGATTGTAATCGGCACGTTGACTTCTTCGCCAGGATTAATCCCCACTAGACAGTTCCCAAACCGCACGCTAGAAAAATCCAGCTTAGCCTTGCTGACATTGACCTCGAGGGTCAAATCAGCATTATTAAACTCGCTTACTGCACCCACGTTGGTATAGTCCGCATATTTTACTTCATCTGGCGTGAAAACAACGCGGACAGGCTTGGTATCCGTTGTAAGAGCAGCATCAAGCTTTTCATCCTCTGCCAAAGACAGCTTACCGCCATCCACCTGGGGCATCATGTCGGCCAAATCACCCACAGTCATGGAGGTATTCGCCTGAATCGTAGCTGGCTCGATGGTGATTTCTAATGTTTTATCCAGAGAATCTCGCGTATCATCATGTTCTTTAGTTTGGCACACCCATGTAAAGGTGGTATCGTTACCACCACCCATTTCTGTGTCATCAACCTGGGTCAGCTGATAGTTATGCCCTTTGGGTTTGCTAACTTCTCCAATCTTCCGGTTTTCCGTATGGGTCTCATCTCGAGTGCAAACCCACAACTCATACGAGTTGGTTTCGCATGTGGCAGAAAATGACTTTTTTAATTGATAGTCATGCCCCAACATCGGAATGGTATATTTATATTGGAGGACAAGCGGCTTCCCTTCGTCGTCATAAGCACCCTTCTTCGTTGTCTCATACAGGTGATATCCGTCCGTATCGCAGGTAGGCTGTTGTGTCTTCACCCACTTCATGGGCTCAATATCGCCGGTATAGCAATTTGTCCCGTTTATAAACTTCTCCGTCAAATCCGCCGGCAGATAAAACTTTGTGCCCATTGTGCCTTCGTACTTTTGGCCTGTTCTATCGTCTGTTATACTTCCCCACTCGGAAAACGCCGAACTCTCATTAAAGCCAAAAGCAGCGTTGCCCAGGGTGAGCTGCGTATTCGATACGTTATCATCTTCCACCGTGACTTCGGCCAGGTTGCGCCGGCCGGAGAAAGCGTTTGCGCCAATGGAATTTACAGAGCTGGGAATGGTCAGGGAGGTGATGCCAATGCCGGTTTCTCCGCTGCCCATCGTCACGACAAAGGCGTTGTCGCCAATGGTCTTCAAGCCATCGGGCAACACCAGGTCTTCAACCTTGCTTAGGCTGGTATGGCCAAACGCGCCATCGCCGATGTGCTGAATCCCATCGGGGATAGTGACCGTCTGCAGCCCAGAATTGTTAAACGCGTTGTTGGGGATCTTATACTCTGTCTCTTTCACTTCCCCTTCCACCGTCTCCACCGCCGTGATACTGCCGCCCAGCTCCACGCCGGTGAGCTTATCGCAGTTGTAGAAGGCATACTCGCCCATCTTCTTCACATTAGAAAGGTCAAGGGTGGTGGTTTTGTCCTCGTTCCCCTCATCGGTAAAGACGGCGTTGTCGTCGTCAAAAAACGCGCGCTGGCCAATGTAATTCAAAGTAGAGGCGTCCTGGAAGACGACATTGTTTAAAGACGGTTGAGAGGCAAAAGCGTAATTGCCAATGCCAGTTACGCCCTCTGCAATATAGATGGCGGAGGGTTTGGCCAGAGACCATGGTTGCCCAGCAGACACATTATCGTAATTGGGAATTTCCGTAGATGCTGCATCTTGGCCAGGTTGAAAGATAAACACCGTATCATTTACACTTTCCTGTGCTTCTCCATCCCAATACGATTTATAGTATATGTACATCCATACATCTGATTCACCTAACTGCGTCTTCGCCTGAAGATCGTAACTATCCTTTGTCAAATCGCTGATAATATTTTTAATCCACTCCGTTTCTGTCGGCTCCGTCGCCTGTGCACTGGCGCTCAAGGGCAGCATACCGGCCAGCAGGGTGCAGGCCAGCAGCAGGCTTACAAAGCGTTTCCACATTTTCTTCATGGTTCTTCCTTCCTTCCTTTTCTGGAATCCTGCGGCGCCCCGGCCGGGCCCGCTTTTGATCTATGAAAAATCAGCGTTCTTCGCTGAAGGCTTCCTCCCAGCCCACTGCCAGCTGTTCCTGTTCCAGCAGCTGGTGGTGGGCCCTCTCTACCAGCCGGGCCACGTCCCGCTGAAAATCCTCCTGGGTGGAGAAGAACAGCTTGCGCAGGCACCGGGGATTGCATTTCTCCGGGGCCACCTGAGCCTGGCGGGCCAACTGCTGAATGTTGGCCGTCACGGTGGTGCGGTTTAGGGGCTTGCCCCGCCGGGTGACGAATACCGGCCCCGCGGGCACCCCTGTGTCCCGGGCGTAGTGCAGCAGCTCCGTTTGCAGGCAGGGACAGAGCCGCAATGTTCGTTTGGGCAGATGGACCACCCCGCTTTTCACAGCCTCCACCGTCAGCAGGGGAAGTTCCTGCACGGCCACCCCTGTGGCGGCAAAAGCCTTGACCAGCATGTACGCCCTTCTCTTTCCCAGGGCCCCCGCGGCGGCCAGCAGCCGCAGGTACTCTTTCCGGGAAAGCTCGGGCTGTTCTTTCTCTCCGGGGGCATGGGCCCGGGGCAGGGCCTGCAGCTCCCACAGGCCCAGATAGGCCAAAAACCCGTTCACCGCCGAGGAAAACAGGTTTACTGTGCGGGGCATGTACCCCTGCGCCAGCAGATGCTCCTGCCACTGGGAAAGGGTTTCCCTGCCAACCCGCTGGCCCTCTGGCAGAAACTTGTAAAAGTGCATCAGGCTGCGCCGGTAGGTCTGTAAGGTCCCCTGAGAGCACCCCTTGGAGGAGAGGTTGTCCAAATAAGCCTGGATCTGCTCCAGCGTCACCCGGGCCATCCACTCCCCCACCGCTTCTCTTTGCTGCTTTACTGCATACACCTGCGAAGGGTCACCTCCATTCTACCAAAGACAGTCTTCACAATTTGTCGTAAGCGCTCTAAATCCTTATCTTTTGTTAATAAGACAATTTTCACAGATTGTC